>Ga0209530_1000031_pt1 | contig 108282 bp, 82 predicted proteins | sample BlaSpr_A8_Ref_O1_FD_187987 | JGI IMG/M metagenome (GOLD analysis project Ga0209530, IMG submission 187987) | Forest soil microbial communities from Thunder Bay, Ontario, Canada - Black Spruce, Ontario site 2_A8_Ref_O1 (SPAdes) (version 2) | ecosystem: Environmental > Terrestrial > Soil > Boreal...
TAGAGTTTCCGACAGATTCGTGCTGCTACCGACCTGCACGCTGCCAAATGCGAGGCTCGCAGGATTGGCAACCAGATCTCCCGCCGTAACGCCAGTTCCCGAGAGTGGAATACTCAGGTTGGAATCGGATCCGGTAGACGTGATGCTGACGTTGCCACTGGCCGAGCCACTTGCACTTGGATTGAAAGTTATCGTGAACGAAGTGCTCTGGCCGGCAGTCAGCGTCACGGGCAGGGCAAGACCGCTCAAACTGAACCCGGTGCCGCTGGCTGCGGCGGCCGAGATCTGAAGGGTTGTTCCACCGCTGTTGGTCAGGGTTTCGGTCAGTGATTTGGGGGCGCCGACCTGCACGCTACCAAAAGCGACGCTCGTAGGATTGGCAACCAGATCTCCCGCCGTAACGCCAGTTCCCGAGAGTGGAATACTCAGGTTGGGATTCTCGCCGTTGGAAGTGATATTCAGACTGCCACTGGCTGAGCCACTTGCGGTCGGAGAAAACAGTACTGTGAAGGATGTGCTCTGCCCTGCGGCTAGTATCAAACCAGGGGCAAGGCCGCTTAGACTGAATCCCGTGCCACTTGCTGCGGCAGCCGAAATTGTGAGGCTCGCTCCCCCGGAATTCGTCAGGGTTCCGGTCAGCGATTTGGAAGCGCCGATCTGGACACTCCCGAAGGTGAAGCTGGTGGGATTTGCTACCAATTGACCTTGAGCAACGCCCGTTCCGGAAAGTGGCACGGAGAGCGTTCCATTAACCGCATTGGAATTGATCGTCAGTGCGCCGCTGGCTGCGCCCGAGGCTGCTGGAGTGAAGACGACATTGAAGGACGTGCTCTGTCCAGCGGTAAGGGTGATCGGCAGAGCCTGACCCGTCATGCTGAACCCGCTGCCCGATGCTGCTGCCGTCGAGAGCGTCACAGCCGCCCCGCCTGTGTTTGTAATCACCACGGACGCGGTCGAGTTATTTCCGACCGTTACATTTCCAAAACTCACACTGGCCGGGGTTGCGGCGAGCGCGCCCGCCGCCAGGCCTGTGCCCGAGAGCGGAATGCTCAGCGGAGTGTTCGATGCGTTGGAGACGAGGTTCAGCGCGCCACTGACAGCGCCCGCACTCGTAGGAGCGTAGATCACGTTGAACGTGACGCTCTCATTGATGGCCAGGAGGAAGGGCAGAGTGAGGCCGCTGAAGGAAAAGCCTGATCCACTCGGGACCACTTGCGTGATGTTGACCGTGGAACCGCCGGTATTGGTCAGAGTTTCGGTCTTGCTGCTACTGCTGCCCACCTGGACACTTCCAAACGCCAGGCTCGACGGATTCGGCGACAACAGGCCAGGCGTAAGTCCTATGCCAGAAAAACTCAGCACTACGTTGCTGTTTTGTCCGAAGCACGTGGTAGCAAAGGAGACGTTACCGCTAAAGCTTCCGGCGCCGGGGGGCGCGAAGGTGATCGTAATCGAAGCTGACGCTCCGGCCTTCAGGGTGAACGGTGTGGCGAGGTTGCTCATTGCAAATCCAGCACCGCTCAGCGTCGCCTGCGTCACCGTGAGTTCGGTTCCACCGCTGTTGGTTAGCGTTACGGCTCTCGTTTGGTTGGATCCAACTTGAATATTTCCAAAGGCAATCTGCTCCGGACTGGGGGAGAGCTTCCCGAACGGGGCTCCGGCACCGGTGATGGGAAGGGAGCCGTAGGTCGCGCTCGGCCCTGCAAACGAGGCGGCGATGGTCGGGTCGCCGGGATCGGCCGGCTGAAACGTAACAGTGAAGGGAACACTCTGTCCCGCAGCCAACACTATCGGCAGAGTAACGCCGGTGATCTGGAATTCAGAGGTTAGACCTTGGATCGCACTGATCGTGACCGGGGACGTGGTGTGGTTCACCATCGTATCCGTCAACGTCTTGGTCGTGCCGAGGGGAACGGTTCCAAAGTTCAGGCTGCCGGTTGCAAAGGCAATCGGGCTCGAGCTGCTCGAACCCGCGAATAAGCCCTGGCAACCTGTGAGCAGCAACAGACCACTGGCGGTCACGAGAGACATGCCCAAACGACGAAGGAATCGATAGCCTTTCAATGCGACCTCTATTTGCCGTGTGCGCATACCCACGGCGGGGGATTTCGGGTCCACCGGAGCCTAAAAATTAGAGCTCTGGCAAGCTCAGTGTCGCTCTTGGTCGGCGGGAGCCATAGATTGCGAAAGGCCTAGCTGGGCGCGGCATCTGGCCAATCTGTTCCAGGCCAAATCTCGTTCGGGACGATGAACTGCGGTGCGCAGGGAAGAACAGGGCGCTATGAGTTATAAGCTTCTGTTAATGCATGAATTAGAATGGAATTTATACCCAACTAAAGTTCTTCGGGGTCACATTTCGGGCAGATTTTACCCGGCGAAGGATTCGTCCTAATGGGGGAGTCAATGTGCAGGATATTGCACACCGAGCTCAACCTCCGAATTATGACAGGGCATACAGCTCGCCGGGTCTTCTCCCTAACCCGTTAGCTTTCTTTGTCTATTCCCGAGTGCTTTCCCGCAAAAGGGGGTTTAACATAGCAAAGATTTGGGAGTGGTATGGTAATGAGCGTGCATCTAATTGTCGGTAGCTTGAAGTCCCGGAGTAAAGGATTGAGAATTCCCAAACTTAAGTTCCCGCTGGCGGTTGCGGTTGCCCTGTTGCTTTTCTGCGTGGTCGGCTCGGCCCAGCAAGCGAACCAATTCAGGGTCAAGAAATCGCCACCTGAAAAAGCTCCAAGAAAAATCGCGGTCAACAACAAGACGACAGGCCCGTCATCGGCTGCCGATGCAAACGCGAAAGACTTGCACAGTCTGGAGCGTTCGACTGCCAAGACTACTAACGCTGAATCGACTGGCAAGAAGACGGGAGGGGCGACCTTTAAGCCTGTAAAAGATAAGCCGAGTCCACCGATCAATTTTGGTGGAAGCAGTGCGAAGAGTGCCGGATTAACCAACCAAGGTTCGAACCCCTACCGGGGCAGGCTCCGGCAGAAACATACCCACCAATAACGAGCCTCGCGAAGGACGCAAACTCGGTATTCGCATTCCTGCATTTGCCTTATTAGGAATTTGGGAAAATACTCGCTTACGGAGAACATTTGGCTTGATCTTTTCCGCGTGCCGGATGGCTTGAGACCCGAGCACATCGTGCTTGCAAAAGATCGAAGAGCGGCATAAAAAGCTCTTTTTCTCCCCACCGAAGACCCACCTAGCACCATGAAATTTCAATTCGCATCATCGATCGACAGTGGACTGATGGCGCGAGGCCTATTTCCGCGTTACGGCGATCGCAGCGGTCCCATACGAGAAGGACTCGCTAATTCTCCAGGATCATCTCCGACGAATGCCGGCCACAGCTAGAGTGGGGGCTCGCGCAGTCGAATTGCGGACCACAAATTCGGGTGCAATCTCGATGACCTCTGCTCCATCTTCGTGGTGTTCGATTCGCTTCAACAGGGTGCGTGCGGCAATCTCCCCCATCTGTCGTAGTGGCTGGCGCACAGTGGTGAGACTAGGGTTGTTGTGTACAGCAATTCTTATGTCATCGAATCCCACCACCGAGACGTCCTCGGGAACTCTCAATCCCGCCTCCTGGAACGCGTGAATCGCACCGATTGCCGAAACATCGTTATAGGCAAACAGTGCGGTGAATGTCTGCCCTCGCGAAAGCAGCTGCACTGCGAATGGATGTCCTAACTGGGGTGTGGCATCCCGGCCTTTGAGTTGAACGATCAGCTCCGCTCGCATTGGAATGCCGAGTTCTCCGGCAACTTCGCGGATCGCTTTCCAGCGATCCGCTGAATCTGGACTTTCATCCGATCCTTTCATGAAAGCAATTTCTCTGTGACCCAACTCCATTAAGTGATCCAGTGCCAACCGTGCGGCCTTGCGATGATCCAACACAATATTCGTGACCCCTTCCACGTGGCGGCGCCCGGGAATCGCAATTGCTGGCAGGGGCAAGGGCCGATCGATCAAAGTGTCCACGGTAATGAGTCCTTCCACGCCGCGATCCAATAAAAGGTGCGAATAGGTTTCCAGCAGCTTGGGATTATCGCGGACAGCCACTGTAAGAAAGAAGTAGTTCTTCTGCCGAAGATATTGTTCAACGCCGCCGATGATAGGGGAGCCATAAAAGTCCCCGATCTCCTGAGTGACCACGCCGATCGTATAGGTGCGTTTCACTCCCAGATTGCGCGCATAGAAGCTGGGACGGTAATTTAATTCACGGGCGGCCTGGAGAATTCGCTCGTGCGTGTGTGGTGGCACCGACCGGGACGCCGGAGTTTTGTTCAACACCGCAGAACAGGTCCCCTTCGTGAGCCCCACGCGCTCGGCGACCATTTGCAAGGTCACGGGATGGCGCTTCTCAGCGGTTTTCTCCTTGTTTGCTCTCATCCGGCCGTCGCTCATAGCAGCTTTGAAAATGGCGTACAAAACGACGCCGACTGCTGGTCGATCCAAGCAACATTCTAGCTGATGGCTGCCGGCTGCATTCCGAAGCCACGACGATACGCGAAAGCTTTTTCCGGCAAAGGTACATCGGCTCTGTCCAGCCGATTGATCTATTGGTCGAAATATAGCAAAGAATACCGGTATTTTTGGCTTGACAACCCAATTCATGGTGGCGCTAAATGTGTGTGCGTGGAATGACGAAAGACACAAAATCCCCCCCACTGACTGGCGGTCGCGCTACTTCAATCCCGAGAATCTCGCCAACACTACGGAACGCGCGGGCAAACGCAAACAGATTTTGCCGGGAATGTCCGTTCCGGAGAGGGCACTGCGCTTCGTGCTCTCTCATCCTGCGAGCACTACCAGCGCGGTTGGGATGAGGAAATCGCAACCTATCCGCGAAAATACTGCGCTGAGCGACTTGGGCGCCCTCCCGAATCTGTTTCGTATGAGCTGATCAGTGGCGCCGATGATGAAAACATTCTTGTGACGCTGCAAATTTAGTAGACGAGCGACGCCGAGATGGGGTTAACTTCGGTCATATTCTTAACCTCATCAAGAAACCCGGGTGCTCTGCGCCAGCAGTAAGGAAGAGAATCGAGAGATCCGATGCTCACACGACGAAGGTTTCTTGCCACTGCAGCCTGCACCGTGGCTGCAGCACGTCTTCACGCGCAGGGCCCAAGCAAGGACCGGGTCGTCCTCACCATCCCCCGGGAAGCGACTGGTCCTCGTATGCCGATCGACTTTGTCGGTCTGTCTTATGAGGTCCAGCAACTCGCGGATCCAAGTTTCTTTTCGGCGCAGAATAGCGGCTTGATTCGGGCGTTCAAAGCACTCTCGTCAACCGGTGTTCTCCGCCTTGGCGGCAACACCAGCGAGTTCGCTTACTGGAAACCTAAGCCTGACTCCCCTGAACCAGAGCATCCTCGAGTCCGTGAGGTCACGGGCGAGCCGAAGGCTCAGTACTACGCAGTGACGGTCGAGGCCGTCAGAAACCTGGCAGAGTTCCTCCAAGCCACTGGTTGGACTTGCGTGTACGGCATCGGGATGGGCACGAACACAACGGCACGGGCGGCCGAGGAAGCGGTCTTCGCAGCTGCCACGCTGGGCGACCGGCTTCAGTATTTCCAGATCGGAAACGAGGCGGATCTCTTTGACCGGCACCTGCGCGATCCGAAAACATGGTCCGCCAAGACGTACCTGCAAGAATGGCTCTCGCTGTCGCGGGCGATCGCGGCTGCGGTGCCAGCAGCAAAGTTCGGCATGCCGGATGTTGCCGGCGCTGTTTCATGGCTGACCGAGATTGCTGATCAATGGCCTTCCATACAGACCCCGCCCCGCGTAACCACCCTGACTCATCATTATTACTTTGGCGGCCCGGCGACGAACCCCGAGATCAACATTCCGAACCTGCTGAAACCGGCGACGATGCAAAAGGTGCAGAACACAGCGAATATCGCGGCGGCCGCGGCCAGCAAGATGGGTGCGCGCGTACGCATGACCGAAGGCAACACTTGCTATCGCGGAGGCAAGCCGGGTGTCTCCGACGTGTTTGCCGCTGCGCTGTGGTCTGCCGACTATTCGCTGCTGTTGGCCAGTAATGACTATTCCGGCGTCAATCTGCACGGCGGTACTGGCAAATCTGTGGCCAATTCCGTGGGCGGATCTCTTCCCGGAGACGCGATCCTCGAAGCGAAGGGCGAGACTCCCGAACAGATTGCCGCGCATCCGCATCCTTTCTATACACCTGTTGCGACCTTTGGCTCGGACTATGTGTTAGAGCCGGTCGCGTATGGGCTCAAGTTTGCGGGCTCGTTCAGCGGCGGAACACTGTTGAAGACCGAGTTCTCGACGAAGCTGCAGGATACGAGAGTCAATGCGACGGCGTATGCCGCGAAACTGCCTGGCGGGCACACATCCGTGATCCTTCTGAACAAGGACGCGGCCGCGGACCTTGAGGTGGAACTCGACTTTGGCCGCGACGCAAGTGGAGTGGTGCAAACCGAGACATTACAAGCAGCGGCACTGGACAGCCGCGAAGCGCACATCACAACCTCAACGAAGAGCGATTCGCTCAAGCAGGGCAAGTGCTCCGTTACGGTCCCCCATGCGACGGGATTACGTGTGACAGCGATTTGAGTCGTTTCCACGGAGATTGATCCGAACTCTGTTCCGGCGTTCCGGCCAGGCGCATTCGCGAAGAAAGGCCATTTGCGTCGTTTGCCGTTGAACGGCATGGAGCCTTCCGGTCAAGCCGGGAGTCATACCGCCCTTCGCGGTTGACCTCATAACGTTGTCCTGGCTTCGAGATACTCCTGCCAGAGCCGACATTCGTTGACGGGATAGGAGGAGCGTTTTGAAACTGCCCTTATTACCGATGTGTTAAAAATTCCGGAGGTGTGGGGCACAATACTGGTGGAGGGTCCGCAATGATGGCTATTCTCTGCCTAAGATCGCTGAGAAGCTAACCGCCGAAGGCCGTAAGGCGCGTGCTGGAAAGATGTTGTACGAGAAACAGATTGCGCGAATTCGCAGCCAATCCAAAAGATGGGTTTTGTTACATACTCTCTAAGCTCTAATCTGTCAGCTGTGGACCTGCCGGGCGCTATCAGCAACGCCGTCAACCGCCTGTAATCCACGTCGCGCGCATCCTGGCCGTTCTTTTCGTAGTTGCGGTGTAGAACCTGAGATCCACACGCAGCCGGTCTGTGTCAATCGAAGCAGTCCAAAAATTCGTTCCTGGAGAAAACGGCAATAAGGCTCTCCGCTCGCACGCTCGATCACCATCGCCAGTAACACATAGTTTGTGTTGGAATAGTCGAATGCTGTTCCTGGGGCAAAGTTTAATGGTTGCGAGATTACCGTCCGGATATTCTTCTCCGGTAGACGAGGTCCTTGCCTCACAGCTTTCGGAAAAGTCGAAATCAGGAATCCCAGAGGTCTGGGTCAGCAGATTACGCAGAGTGATCTGCGCCCAGGCTGCGGGCGCATCTTTATAGAACTGCCGGATAGAATCGCTTGTCTTGAGTTTTCCATCCTCTTGCAGCAGAAGGATGGCAGCGGCCGTGAACTGCTTGGATAACGACCCGATTGGAAAGCGGGTGTCCTGCGCGAAGGGCGATTGCTTCTCCACATTCGCATAGCCATAACTTTTCTCAAAGACGATCCGACCCTTCCTCGTGACCACAACTGTTCCCATAAATCCATCCCGATGACGATAGAACTCTGTAATGTGGTCGATGCGAGAAGACGTCTGTGCGTACATTCGAACTGCGGAGAGCGAGATTGCCAGCAACACCGTGAGCCAAGTCGTCTTGATCAGATTGGACATGCATCTCCCCCTCGTCGGCCCTGGACACCCCTGGAGGACATGTAATTCTTGCATTATTCGGAGCGAATGGTTCCCGACTCTCGGATGTGTGCCAGCCCAAGATAATGCAGCGGCACATCGAGTCCCGTCCGATTGCTCCCGAATCACGGTAGTGCTCACGGGCGACTCGAGACGCAACTGAGGCGCAAACTCAGTTCGACGGAGACAACAAAAATTTGACTGAATCAAGCTCTCCGGTCGGCAACTTTAGAACTCCGTCGCTGAGCGATGACAACTCCTGACAGCTTCCATTTCATTCGTGGACCGGTTTGAAGTCGAAATAAGCAAGATTCATATTTCCGTTCGTCAATATGCGAACGGTGAGAACATTCTTTCCTTTCCTCAGACGGACTTTGAAAAGCTGCGAAGCCAGATTCCAATGGTGCCATTGACGCCAGGCAAGCGGGTCAGCAGGATCATTTGTTGTCGCGATCTGCAGAGGTCCGGTCGCGTCCTGTCCATTCACATCCAGTGATATTGTGCCGCCGCGATTCGATGTGTAAAGGAAGTCGGCCGCGTATGTTCCCGACTTTGGCACATCGATCGTTACGTTGAACCACTCTCCGGGTTCGGTCCAGCCAACATAAAGCAGATCTGCAGGAGGCACGATTTTGTCGAAGGGGTTGTCGTCAATCGGATCTGGCTTCCGCTGAAACTTCGTGTATGAAGTATCCACTCCCTCATGGATGCGAAATTCATTGAGATACGTCCCATCAGCCGGATTTAACTCTCCGCTGCCGTGATTTGTTGGATCGGTGTCGTGATACGCGACGCCCTCGCCGCCCAGGTCATAGTAGGCGCACAAGACTTTTCCCGGTATTTTTTGTGGACCGCCGCTATGGCGGGTATCGTGATAAGGCAAGCCTTTATATTGGCTCAAGAATGATTGGGAAAACGCAATTGTCGATAAGATCAATGCGGCCAGCAAGCAAAAGGAAGACACTCGACGATTCATTCTTCATCTCTCCTCGGCACCGATCGGTACCATGAATAAAATTCGGACGCTCTCAGGCCGTGAAACCACGGCCGCACAAACGCGACCGGAAGTAGAAATAAAAAGACAATAAAAAGACAAAAGATTGACCGGCCCGCAAAAAGAAAACTATACTCGCACGGTCGATTAATTCGCGAGAAAATCGGTATTCTATCTCGGATGACCAGGAGCGATGGACATGAAAACGAATGACACACCGCGGGATGCCAGCAGCCAGAACCGCCGGGGTTTCCTTAAGACAGGGGCAGCATCAATAGCAGCTGGTCTGTCGGCAGCCGTCATCGCGCCTTCTGCGTCTGGCGAGGTGACGTCGACGGAAAACAGTCCAGCTGCGGCAAGGGCCGTCCAGGACATGATGCCGACGCGCAATCTGGGTAAGACCGGATTTCGGGTCGGGATTTTTGGCCTCGGCGGGCAGGGAGCGCTGGAGAAGGTTGATAACGAAAGCTTGGCCCTGCAGATGATCCAACGCGCGCTCGATTTGGGAGTGAATTATTTTGATACCTCAGCCATTTATGGCGGACCTGACAGGTGGAGTGAACGTTATCTTGGAAAGGGCCTTAAGGGCAGCCGGGACCACGTTTTTATTGCAAGCAAGACCAAAGAGCGAATTCGCGACGCTGCGCTGAAAAACCTCGACGTGTCTCTGAAGCTGCTCGATACCGATCACATTGACACCTGGCAACTGCATGATGTTGGAATTCAGGAAGACATTGACCAGATATTTGGCAAAGGCGGTGCGATAGAAGCCCTGGTTCAAGCGCGCGATCAAAAAATGGTGCGCCATTTGGGCGTCACTGGACGCTTCCGTCCCGAAGCACTCATGGAATGTATACGCCGCTTTCCCTTTGACACCGTCCTCATGGGCGTCAACGCAGCCGACAAATACTATTACAGTTTTGAAAAGGATCTCCTTCCGCTGGCCGTCGAGAAACAAATGGGGATTATCGGGATGAAGGTGATGGCACGCGGCCGCATTCTTTCCAGTTGGACACCGCCGCCTGTGGAACAACAAAAGCATTCATGGGAGGGCCGAGGCGCCATCACCACAGTTCCGGGTACGCTGACGAAACAGGAAACTTTCTTCTACACCCTCTCATTGCCCATCAGCACGGCAATTATCGGGTGTGACTCAGTCGAGCAGGTTGAGGAATGCGTCGAGCTCGCCCGCTCCTTCACCCCACTCAATCAGACTCAGATGGCTGCGCTCGAGGCAAAAGTAGAACCTGTTGCCAAGCAGTCCCTATTTTTTCGGCTCATGCCCCGCTGAGGAACCACGCCAATCGCATTCAGCCATGCTGAGGATCGCGTTTCATTTCAGCAAGACTTTCGGCACGCTTACCGATCTTTCTTCAGCTCCACTGCAAGTTGTTGCAGCTCTTCTGGAGACAGGTCCTGGAACGCACCTTCGATGAGTGCGGTGTGTGCCTACGAAAGAAAGAGGATATTCGCTACGCTTTTCTGGTTCCATTCCGCTGCCATCTCAATGTACTTTATTCTGCGGCACGAGGTTCCCATCCGGTTCTTGAGTCGGTGAAGCAAACAGAGCCGCGGCGTGTTTCGGTCGGGAACAGAAGGCCGGAGGACAAAATATGTACGGGAAAAGAACGCTGCTCGGCACATGCATAGCCGTGGCAGCTCTAGGCTCTAGTGCGGCCAGGCTGTGGACTCAGTCCACCCAACCTTCTACTGGTATTGATGCGACCAGTTCTCTAGCCCCCAAGGCCGCGGAGCAGGTTTACAAGAACATCCAGGTACTCCGAGGAGTTCCAGCCGACCAACTGATTCCAGCCATGCAATTCATCACGGCCTCCCTCGGAGTGCAATGCGATTTCTGTCATCGGGAAAATGCGTTCGAAAAAGACGACATTGAAAACAAGCAGACGGCGCGAAAGATGATGCGCATGATGTTTGCTATCGATCAACAGAACTTCGATGGCCATCGGGAGGTAACCTGCTACTCATGTCACCGGGGCGCGCACAAACCGGTGAACATACCGATGATCGGCGAGGGAGAGGATAAAGTCGTTGGTGAAGAACAGAAGCAACATGAAGAACCGAACACTACCAACCTGCCGAGCGCCGATCAGGTTCTTGGAAAGTATCTGCAGGCGGTTGGCGGCGCCGCGGACAGAATTTCAACTCGCATTCAGAAGGGGACGTTAACTGTCGGCTCGAAACAGTTTCCTGTAGAAGTCCTCGCCAAGGAGCCAGCAAAACGGGTGACCACAGTACATTTTCCTGGAGGCGACAGCGTTACAGGGACGAACGGGAAAGAAGGTTGGCTGAACACTCCCGGCCGTCCGGTACACGCTATGACTCCCCCCGAAGTGACTGCTGCGAGAATGGACGCAGAACTATTTTTCCCCGCCAGCCTCCGGCAAATTTTCAAGGAGTTGAAGGCGGAACAGCAAGGACAAATCGACGGCCGACCAGTTTACGTTTTGACCGGTATACCGGAAAATCTTCCGCCAGCGCACCTTTACTTTGATGAACAGTCAGGGCTGCTTGTACGCGTCTTGCGTTATACGGAAACGCCGCTAGGCCTCAATCCCACACAAATCGATTACGCGGATTATCGTGACGAAGGCGGTGGCAAGACCCCGTTCCGCTGGACCATCGCCCGTCCCGGCGGAGTTTTCACCATTCAGATCGACCAGATGCAACGGAACGTGCCTATCGAGGACAGCAACTTCGCCGTACCCGCGCCATAATCGACCTCGGTCTGCGGTGGTCCTAGCTTGCGGCCCGGCCTCTCTCTGCCCTTCGATCTCGGCCGCCGTTTCATCGACCTGTTCATAGCGGCGCGCCGAGGCAATTCCATCGGCTCCGGCAGCAGCGACGCCAAGGCTCAGGGAACGCCCGACCCCGGAGGTGCCTCCGATCACAACGGCGGTTGTGCCTTCAAGGCTGAGAATATGGGTCGTCATGATTTTTCCGCTCGGTGGTGAGCACGCCCGCTTCGCGCAGCCGGGTAAGAATCTGTTCGACGGCTTGCTCCGGACTTCCGGCGACGGAGATGGACCAGGCTTCCGAGGGAACCTCGAGCGTCGCCAACTGGCTGTCGAGAAGGTCGGGGTTCATGTAGGGATGATGTCGCGACTTGATGCGCTCTCTGATCAGAGCGGTGCGCCCATGCAGATAGACAAAGCGCATTTCGATTCTTGAGAAGCCGTCGGACAGCAAATCGCGATACCGCTGCTTCAGCGCCGAGCAGGCCAAAAGGATGCTCTCGTCCTTTTGGCGATATTGCACCATGCGCTCGTGCATAGCCTTGAGCCATGGTTCTCGGCGGCGTCGGTCAGTGGGATTCCGGCGGCCATTTTCCTCCGGTTTTCCCCGGGGTGATCATCGTCCGCATCTTCGAACTTCCATCCCGTGCGTGCGGCGAGCAACTTGCCGATGGTCGTTTTGCCGACACCGCTCACCCCCATCAAAACCACGATCATGCCTTGCGCCCCAGCAATTTACCGCGGTACGCCCATAGTCCAAGCCCGGGATGTGGAATAAAGAAGACATCTTCGCCGTCGACAAAGTTGTAGCCATAACGAAGCTTCTGCGGATCGTAGCGCGCCAGCACGGTTTTCAAATCGCCATACTCAAAGCCGACGCCTTCCACCTCTTTGCTGGTGAGATGCCGGGGGCACCATCGAATCGTGAAGCGACCTTCGGAGGAGCCGTGGATCAGATGAGCCGCCGCGCTCAGGTCGCTGCGGAGATCCGCATTGGCACTCACGGCTTCGAGCGTGGCAGGCGTTCCGCAGTAGCCATATTTGCGGATCAGTGCGTCGATATCTTTGTCTTCGCCAAATTCCTTTACACCCGGCGCGAGGATGATCAGCTCTGCACCGTCGGCGAGCGCCATGCGGGTACGGTAGATCGCCTTGTTGCCGAGCCAGGTGCTGTGAAACTCGTGCGGATCGAGATAAACGACAGCCTTGCGGATCGGTGCGTCCAGCGTCTCGAAGTTTACTTTCAGGCTCAGCGCAGCGGCGCGGTGAAAGCACTCAACATCGTCACCGATAAAAAGGCCGCGCACTGCCAGCCGGTCACCCTCCGTGCGTCCGATGACGGTGAGCACATAGACGATGGGCAGATGTCGCAGGAATCGATCGGACGCGTAATTGAGAATGTTAGTGCGCCGGGATAAACCGGCATGAAGCAGAGGATGAAAGAGCCTCACAAGAAAGGAGTAGCGATCCACTTGGCCCTGAGTCTTGCACTGATACCGCGAGGGACCCAGTGAAGCGTAGACAAGGGATAGGCGGGGTGGGTATTCAGCTCCGAAAAGATCATCCCGGACGCCGACGTCTTTAATATTCGCGGAAGGCAACATGAGCAGGAGCGAAAGCGCGAGCTGCTGCTTGGTCCGGCGTAGTCGTAGACCCCAGGCACGCCTAGAAACTTCATGCACGAGAACCGGGAGACCTCGAAGACACCTGCGGTCAAACCAGGCTGCAGGTCGGCGGGCGAAGGCATAGGCCGTACGGCTCGCATGAACGTCTACGAGGAGTCACACAGCGGCATAATACCTATGAACCATTCGAACAAGGACGGAAAATTGTCGGCGGAGAGTGGGGAGGGAAGGCCGCTGATCAAGGAGAACGCTGGTCAACCTAACACGTACCCGACGCAGAGCGGGAAGGGCGTGTCCCAAGGGCTGGCGGGCGTGCGGAAAGCAGCAAGGGAGAATAAGGAGATGAAGTTCACCGCCTTGCTCCACCATCTGACAGTTGATCTACTTCGGGAAAGCTTTTACTCCCTCAAGAGAAAAGCTGCACCTGGAGTGGACGGCGTTACTTGGCAGGAGTATGAAGACGGACTGGACGATCGATTGACCGATCTTCATGGCCGAGTTCATCGCGGAGCGTATCGAGCGAAACCCTCGAGAAGAGTGTACATAGAGAAAGAAGATGGACGACAACGTCCACTGGGAGTTGCGGCTGTGGAAGACAAGACTGTCCAACATGCCGTGGTTACCATCCTCAACCAGATCTACGAGGAAGACTTTCTCGGCTTCTCGTATGGATTTCGTCCGGGGCGCAACCAGCATCAAGCGCTGGATGCGCTGTCCTACGCGCTCCTGAAGAAGAAGGTGAACTACGTTCTTGATGCCGACATTCGAGGATTCTTCGATAACCTCGATAAGAGTTGGCTGATCAAGTTCGTGGAGCATCGCGTCGCCGACCCTCGCATCCTGCGGCTGATCCAGAAATGGCTCAACGCTGGGGTGATGGAGGAAGGCAAATGGTCGGAACCGCAGACAGGCAGTCCGCAAGGGTCGGTGATCTCACCGCTGCTCGCGAACATTTACCTGCACTACTGTTTCGACCTCTGGGTGAACTCCTGGCGCAAGAAGGTGGCGCAAGGCGAAGTGGTGGTCGTCCGCTATGCGGACGACACCGTATTGGGGTTCCAGTATCAGGCGGACGCGGATCGCTTCCTGGAGAACTTACGGGAACGGTTGGCCAAGTTTGGGCTGGAGCTACGCCCAGAAAAGACGCGCCGGATCGAGTTCGGCAGGTACGCCGAGGAAAACCGGAAGCGTAGAAATGAAGGTAAGCCTGAAACGTTCGATTTTCTGGGCTTCACGCATATCAGCGGGAAGAACAGTCTAGGGCGATATGCCTTACGGCGCGCGACGATCCGCAAACGCATGCTAGCGAAGACCCGGCAGATCAAGACGGAGCTACGCAAGCGAATGCACGATCCCGTCGCTCAGACAGGCCTATGGCTCAAATCGGTCATCCAAGGTCACTTCAACTACTACGCAGTACCAGGAAACACCGCTCGCCTGTCCTTGTTCCGGCACCGGGTGCTCGTGCACTGGTGGCACACAATACGCCGCCGGACGCAAAAGCGCCGGATTTCCTGGACACGCATGCTGGTATTGGCTCAACGGTGGCTTCCAAAACCAAGGGTGCTCCATCCCTACCCGGAGGCACGCTTCGCCGCTACACATCCGAGATAAGAACCGGATGCGCTAATCAGCGCCCGTCCGGATCCGTGCGGGGGGCGATCAGCAATGATCGTCCCTACCGCGCTCGCACGGGGTTCTCCGCGCGTCCCATGAGCCGCTCCATCCCATAAACCGCGCTCAGGTAATGGCTGCGGTTTATGCTTTCTCGGCCTCCCGTGCCCACGAGGATGTTCTTGTTGTAATTCGCCATGCCGATAACTTCATGCGGCACGACCTGGCCGATGGAGAGGATGAGGTCGAAGCCGCCATGCGCAATGAGCCGGTTTACCTGCGCCGGCCACGCGTAGTTTAGCTTGCCTTCCGATTCCTCGTGGATGACCTCCGCCGGAACCTCGCCCAGGGTCTCAACGTCGGTTCGCCAGTTATGCACGCGAAAAAGCTCAATCGGGATAGCTCCGAACATGCGTGCGATCTGCTCGGGCTGCATCGCAGCATGGGTGCCGAGAGCAGGTAAAACGGCCTGGAGATGATCGCCATAGTACTCCCACGCATAGCGCGTCAGGTCGCCGGCGCGGGAATGCAAGCGACTCTGATCCGGCGGCACGACGAGCACCCGCTCCCGTTTTCCAAGCTTCGCAAGACTTTCGACAAGCAGATCGTGCAACTGCTGCACAGATATGTCGGTTTCGACGCTGCCCTTGGCGCAGTAGAGGCTCATACGGTATGTCTCAACCCACAATTGGTACAGGCGAGAAACGTTGACGCTCTGTCGCGAATCAACTTGCTGGTGTCAGCGTCAGGAATGCTACACCATAGCCGTTGAAAACGACCGTCATCTGTGGACTCGGCGTGACGGAGGTCGCAGTGGGGCCTGAGGTCAGGTTGGTGTTGGCGTCGATCGTCAACAAACTGCCCGACTGGAAAGAGCCCAACGCAGAAACGTCCATCGCGATGGTTCGCGGTGCGCCGGGGCCGTTGTTGTCGGTGGCTGAGTTGAGGGCGCGGTTGGAGAGCATGATCACGACACTGCCGCTGGGATTCTGCACGGCAAGGATCTCGATCTCCGCCTCGTCGGTGTTGGTGAATTGCAGAATACTTGCCCCGGGCGGTGAGGGGAACATGCGGGCGAGCGAGTAATCGACCCAGTAACTGAGCTGGAGCGCAGCTTGCGAGGTCGTGACATTGACTTCTCCAAACTGCGCGTCTGCCGCAAAATCCCAGTGGTAAAGCGCCTGTATACCAGCCTTGCCGACCTGGGAAAAAACGTAAGGCCGCCAGGCGGTAAAGAAAGCGCTCGACCCACGCTGGTCGAGGACGAACTTCTGGCCGGGATTGCACGCGCTCATGCCATTGCCGGCATCGTAATCCGCGTTCACGTTGTTTTCGGTCACCCACACCGGCACCGAGGTCAATGCTGGATTTGCGGCCATTAGCGAATAGAAAAGCTGCACGTCGGAGACGAAGCCGGGGATCGAGGCCAAGACCTCAGCATCGTCGGTCGTCTGGTCACAGGTCGAGTAGAAATGCGTGGCCATCGCGTTCACCTGGGCGGTGACGCCGCTCACGAACGGCGGAATCCAGTTCTCCACTTGCCCCGAGAAATCCGCCAGCTCCACGGCGGCGAACTTGAGCGATGGATCGATTGCCTGCATCGCCGGCACCAGAGTGTTGTACATCGTTACGTACTGCTGCGGCGTCAGGTTGTTGTTGATGTTGGGCTCGTTGTAAATACCCCACCATGTAATCGTGTCGCTTGGGTAAGCCGGCGACACGTAAGTCTGGCCATTCGCAGTAAAGCCGCCAGTGTCGTAGTACCGCACCAGATTCTGCGCGTAGCCGGCAAACTGCTGAAAAGTGAGATCCGTAAAATCGTTGCTGCTATCGTCGTCGGCATACATAAAAGGGGGCGCTTTCGCGATCTGAAACTCGGGGCTGTGGTCGCCCACGCCCAGCACCGGCTGGGTGATGGCATCGAGAATCGTAAAGTTCCATGCCGTCGAGTTGCTGCCGGCTGCTCCCTGAGGGACGCCTTCTGAAACTCCCTGCAACCGGATATGCTGCGGAAGCAAATTTCCCAACGTTGTCGTCAAGCCAGGATAATCCTGAAAAACTGTGTAATCCCACTCCGCCGGCTGGAACGATGTGGACATTGCAACGCGGAACTCACCGTTCGCGCCCGGCATGATTTGCGCCCACACCCCGATGTTCAAAGTAAGATTCGCCGTGCTCGAAAGCGTCCCGTCGCTGGCGGTCACGGTCATCGCATAAGTTCCGGCCGCCGCCGTTCCCGCATTGAACGTAACGCTGCCACTGGAGCCGTTCCCCGGCGACTGGATTTGGTCGGTCGCGCCCGAAGGCAACCCGGCGACGTTCAGCGTCACACTGCCCGTAGCGCCGCTTAGAACGACGGTTGCGTTGACGGTCGTCGAGCTCTGTCCCTGGAAGACTTGGGCTGTGTTACTCGCAAGAGAAAGCGTCAGGGAACTGGGGGACGAACTCATGCCTCCGCCTCCACAACCCGCCAAGGAAGAGAGCAAAACAAAAAGCGCGAAACGCCAACCGCCTTGCCGAATGGCCGCATTGCGAGGCGTAACCATCCCTGAACAACGATGTTCTGTATCTGACGGGTTGCCGACCGAGCGCATCGAGTCAACGATTCTGCACATCTTCCCGCCTCCGTTTGCTTTTATTCATTCGGGCACAGCCTTAACTTTGAGCCGCTGCTGACGAGCGGCATCGTTCCCCGGATCCACTTTCAAAGCGGCGTCCAGTACTTCCAACGCGCTCCTCTGATCTTTTAGCATCGAGTAAACCTGTGCAAGATCCAGATATGCGGGCGTGTAGTACGGCTCCATTTGGATCGACTCTTTGTACAACTCGATCGCAGCCGTCACCTGCCCCTGTTGCAGCCGCAAGCGAGCAAGTTGGGTTCGCACTTCGGCGGACTTTGAGCCGTCATCGATCGCTTTTTGCAGGGCTTGGGCGGCGCGCTCTTCCTCCTTCGGACGCGCGACGCGAAGAACAAAACCGTAGGCTGCCTGGATCTCGGCATCAGCCGGGAATCCAGCAGCGGCTTGCTCCAGGAGTGCAAGACCCTTGCCGCCAAGTTCAGGGTAGCGCACGGCAACCTGCGAATAAGCCAGCGCAAGGTTTCGCAAGTTCGGTTGTGTCTCGCCCCCGCCGGACGGTTTTGTGTCGTAGATCAAATCGTAGAGCGAATCGTAGTTCGAAGGCATGAGAGGCAGTGACGCAGCAGTTTGCAAGGGCGCTGAGATTTCAGATTGAGTTCGCAGAATGCGGTGGTCTGTGATCGACGAGTGACCGATATTTTCGCTCGGCTGTTTCGGCATATGGCAGAGAATGCAATTGTCGGGCGGCGCGGTAGCTTGCCTCTGCGCCAGCGGTGCGCGGCAACTGCCGCTAGAGTGGCAGCTCAGACATCGGCTGCGGAAAAAATCTGCCGCCTGATCGCCGTGGAGTTGAACGTGAGGATCGTGGCATGAGATACAACCCATCTGGCCGTTGCTAGCGGCCCAACAACGGCTCATCTTTAACTGCTCAAACTGATCAAGGGCTACGAAATGATTTCCTTTGATGGTTTGGGGAACCGAGAATATAGCCACCACATCACCGAGCGGGGTTCCAGGCCGGAAGTCGAGATAATTCTTGCCGGGCTGAAGAACCCGAGCATCTCCAGCCAGGTGACACTGCGCACAGACATCGTCTCGAATTTCGGACCGCAACTTCCGGGGATCTACGATCGAAAAGTCGGTTGAACCTTCGAATGACACCCCGGACATAGCGTCCTGGGTGCGTTGCTCCACATGAATGGCACCCGGCCCGTGACAGCGCTCGCACCCGACCGTCAAGAAGCGAAAGGGAGGCTGCTGAAAGCGGTTGTGACTGCCCGGAGCTAGCATCGGGAAGCCGGTGTGACAGTCTACGCACAAGTCCACCACGCGACGCGTGAAACCGCGGAATGTGCCTTCGGCGTAGCCGGGGGACAAATCCCAACCCCGAATGCGCGTGTAGTAGGAAATCGGCGAGACGAACAGCCCGTCTCCCTTGGCCACGAGATAACTCTTTCCCACATCGCCGGCGCCCACGGTGTATGCAATTTCATGGGATTCAGAAAAAACGACGCGGCCCTTGGCGTCGCTCTCGGATTCTTCGTGAATAATTTTGCCATCGCGTACATAAATCGAATAGGACCGATTTTGCTGCTTGTTGACTATCTTGACCGGCTTCGCCAATTCGCGGAGATCTTCGGCAGAGGGAATCGAGACCGATCCTCCCATCCCGGTCTGCTTGAACGTTGCGTAGATCGAGGAATGGCAAGTCCGGCAAGCCTCGTCCCCGAGATACTCCACCCCGGTGTGTGCATTCAGGTACTGCTCCAATGGTGTTGCCGGAGCAGGGATCGCTTGTTTGGTCTGGAGCGATTCCGACCTAAGCCAGCCCGCGCCAACCAGACAGATCGCCGCGAGCCCAACCATCCATAGCCCTCTGAGAGGAAGGTTGAGCCGGCGAAAAGCAACAATCCCGGCGAGGCGATTCATGGAGTAGAGGTATTTTTCCGCGGCTGGATCCCCATTCCCTCATCAATCGAGTAAATCTGATCCACGCCAAGATTGCCAAGACGCTCCACCAACCCGCTGGGCCACGAGATTTCGACGCTATCGATCTTGGGGTTGGTTCCCAGGCCGAAGTGCAGCCGAAGGTCGTTTTGCGAAAGATAACTCCCGCCTCCACGAACTTCATTGAATTGCACGAGTTTTCCGGCATGAATCGTCAGGCGCGCACCGATGGCGGCGCGGTTACTTTTTGTGCCCTGCAGATGAAATTCAACCCAGTGATTTCCATTGGCGAGATGATTGCGCAAAAGAGAGGGAGGTTCGCCGACGTTCAAAATCAAGGCGTCGATTGCGCCATCATTCCAAATGTCACCAAATGCAACCCCGCGGCGTGAAGCCAGGGGCAAATCGGTGAGTCCCGAAGCGGCGGAAGCGTCTTCAAATGTCCCGTCGTGCTTATTAAGATGAAGAAAGAGTGGTTCCCGGTAGCGCGCAGCTTCCTTGATTGTGTCCACTTGCGGATACACATGGCCGTTGGCAACGAAAATATCCGGCCAGCCATCGTTATCAAAGTCCACAAAGCCAGTTCCCCAGGCCACATAAGGAAGGCTCGCCTGGGCGATTTGCGCCGTCCGGCTTGCGTCTTCAAAGCCCTGGGGACCAAGGTTGCGATAGAGGGTTTTAGGTTGATCGGCAAACGTCGTGTCGATGATGTCGAGCCATCCGTCGTGGTTATAGTCGCCGAAATCCACTCCCATGTTGCCCTGCTCGAGCCCTTCTCCGCTCAAAGCCACACCAGCCAACAGAGCTACGTCGGTAAACGTGCCGTTATGATTGTTGTGGTAGAGATAGTTTGCGCCTGCATCGTTGGCTACAAGCAGATCTGGCCAACCGTCGTTGTCGTAATCACCCCACACAACGCCCAGTCCGAAGCGGCCTTCCGAATCGTGAACACCCGCGCGCACAGAGACTTCCTCAAACGTGCCGTCGCCATGGTTGTGATACAGGAGATCACTCTCACCCTCCAGGCCCCAGGGACCACATTGAACCAGCAGACCTTTGTAGCGGCAAAATTTGCCTTTGCCGAACTCCGGCAAGTTGTCGAGATCGACGTGCACGTAGCGGGAGACAAATAAATCCACATGGCCGTCGCGGTCGTAGTCGGCCCAAGCCGCGCCCGTGCTAAATCCGCCGCCGCGGACACCAGCTTTTTCGGTGACATCTTCGAACTTGCAATTTCCGAGGTTGCGATACAGCACGTTGCCGCCGTATCCCGTGACATAAATGTCGAGCCAGCCGTCATTGTCGAAATCGGCCACCGCCACACCCATGCCCCATCCACGCCGAGTCAGACCCGCCGATTTGGTAATGTCCTTGAAAGTCCCGTCCGGCTCCTGGTGATACAGCGTGATCATGGGGTCGCCACCGTCGCGGTAGCGATCCACGGTTGAACCATTAACGGTCACGATATCCAGCTTGCCGTCGTTGTCGCAATCAAACAGACCGACTCCACCGCTCATGGATTCGATGACGTAACGTTTGTCTTGCGAGGATTGATGCGGCACGGTCAGGCCGCTCGTCCGGCTGACGTCTTCAAATACTGGGCCGCTATCAGCGGAAGATTTGTTTTGCGCGCGGACAAGCAACGCGCAGATAAGGATTCCGCCGGCCAAGTGCGTTGCTACGAGCTTATGGCGCATCCAGCGTGAATCCTATCACGGCCATCTCATGCCCTTGTTGACGTACGAGGCGTCAACTTACCGTCAGGGGAATGACGACGCTCGCGTCGGCATTGCTATTCGCCCCATTGCTGCTGTTGCTTTCGGTAAACGCGTAAACGGTCACCGTGTAGCTGCCGGGAGTCGTGCCCGTGGTCGCAACCGTCACTGTGACGGCCTCCGCGGGATTGGCGCTGGAGTTAGCGACATACGGGTTCAGCTGGTCATTCGTGCTGATGGTACAACTCGCGCTCGGCGCATTGGTACTGCAAGAGAAATAGACATAGCCGGTGGCGGGTGTGAGCGCGGGGATAACCGTACTGGTATTGCCCGTCGTTGCTCCGGCTGCCAAGCTAATCGCAGGGGGGTTGGGAGTTCCCATCACCGGAGCGGGCACAGTCGCAGAAGGCTGATATTGCCGAACGTAGTCCAGCATCATGACTCCCGGATTGGGGGTTGCCGAGCTGGGCGTTCCGCCCAAAGTACCACCGACCGCTATATTCGTGAGGAGGAAAAGATTAGCATTAAAAGCCCAGGTATCTCCCGAAGCAAGGTTGCTGGCGGTGGCGATATAGTACGGCTGCAGTGGGTTGTCGATATAGAATTGCATCATGTTGGCCGACCAAATCGTGCCATAGGCATGGAACGCCGTATCGTTGGCTTGGCCTGACGGGAACGTGAAAGTTCCGTTCGGTTGTAGACCGTCACCTCCAGTTGACGCAGTGTGGACGGTTGTTCTGTTCCCTGCGGGACCTGGTCCGGTGTCAACTTGAGAGGACCAAACCTCCATAAAGTCCACTTCACCGCACCCTGGCCAGGGAACGGTAGCGATATCGCTGCCGAGGGACCAAAAGGCCGGCCAAAGACCCTGGTTGGTTGTGTTGGGTAGCTGTATGCTCGCCTCGATCCGGCCATACTGAAAATTCTGCAAGCCTTCCGTCTTCAAGCGAGCCGAGAACCAGGTGCTGCCGCTGGGCGGAGGCGGAGAACTGCCGCTGCTACCGCCGCCGCAGTTCCAGGTCACCGCCCCCAGGAGAGTGAGGCCCGCGACCAGCGTGCAGGCGGGCAGGGGTGAGTGGTTTCGTCGATGCGCAACCGGCGCCACGACTACACACACCAGGAATCCCGCTATCGTTACGGGCAGCCAGATCTGCGTCCTCGGATTGAAGAAAAGGGGAGGCGGAATCGAGCTCGCCGAGTTCGGCGTGTCTAAGGCCTGAAGAACAAGGTGCCCACTGCCGTCAAGATAGGCGTTGGACGTACTCGTCGAGAAAGTGGTGGGGCAGTTACTCGGGTTTCCCGAATATCCGGGAGGTCCACAATACGTCTCAATTTCATTGTTGCCAAAACCGCTGTTTCCGAGATCGAAGGCCCATACCGTGGTGTCGGGCGGACCTGCGGTCGTGGCGTTAAATTCCTCGCACCATTGCGGAACCCATGTAACCGCCCCCTGCGAGTTGTTGGGAACGCCGCTACAGCTCGCTTGCGCATGGGCTGGTCTTGAGCCTAGGAACAACAAAACCACGATCGCGAGCAAGTATCTCGATCGGCCGATGAAACGCCAATCCATTCGAATGCTCATGGGGGTTCTCGTCTTTCGCAGAAATACGAACGTGTGTGTGTCCAGTTTTCTCACCAGAAAACCGGTTTTGCCAAATGGATAGCATACCTACGGACGCGAGTCAAGGACGAGTCGGCGCGGTAGCGGGCCGTTTTGAAAGTTTAGCGGGCTACTTTGGTTTAGCGCTATGGTGAGAAAAACATCTGTTGCATCGCAATTCCGCAATCAAGGGCGACCGCAACAGATACTAGAAACGGATGGGCTGGCCAAATCCGATTGATATACACGAAGCCTAGCCGAAAGATAGAAAGTCGGGAGACGAACAGCGTTTAGGGCTGGGCGTAGTATCCGCTACGCGTGCGAGCCGTCGTTCCCGGCTTGTCGACCGTGACCCCGAGAGCATGGTACTCACCAAGCGCCTGGTCCGCCCGAGCGGCGTCAAACGAGAGGACATAAAAGGTATCGGCGTCTGCGGTGCATTCTGCGATTGCGGCGGCGAGGTCATTGGTGGAGTTCAGGACACGCCCGCCGCTGTGAACTGCGAGGACCTGCAAGCTCATGTTGCCGAATACGGCTTCAGAAGGCGAGCTTACAGCTTTCAAAAAATTCTTGTAGTCCGAAATCCGATTTCCGCCTACATCCGCCTGACCGAGTGGGTCAATGCTGTAAAGAGTAATGCGAGCCTGCCTGAGTCCGGTGGTGGCCGTCACGATTGAGTTGAAGAGCTGCCGGCCGTCTTTCGTGGAGAGTTCAACGTTCGATCCCGAGAGCATCGGCCATCCCGGACTGAACCAAATCAGCAGTTTTCTACCCGGTCGCGTTCCTTCATAGGCCACAAGCTGGGTCAGGGTCTTGATCGACAGGTTAAAACGCTCTAGGTCGCCGTAGAATCCCTGAGCCTGAACCGCGGACCGCAGTCCGCTTGCGTATTGGTCGTATAACGCCGCCAAGGCGTTGCCATTGCGAGAGGAACCGTTCTGCATCTTCGCTCCGGCTTGGGTCAATAGGACGAGCGACACTGGCAGTGGCAGCTGGCCGCCGTTCTGCAGCAGAAACTTCTTCAATTCACTTCGTTCGTAGGTGACGGCCTCGAAGGAGGCGTTGACGGCATCGACCACCAGAACGATTTCAACCGGCGGATCGACAGTCGAACCCGCTCCGCTGTCCACGGCGCGAAATGAGACGATGTTCTTCGGCTGTCTATCGTCCAGAAGAGTGAAGTCTTGCTGCTGCAACCCGCGAACGGCTGCGCCCGATCCGTCCGTCACCTGCACATCGAGTATGATTTGCCGGTCCGTGCCGCCTGGCGCTGGAAGCGAAGGGCCGCCAGGCCGGGGTTGCAGCTGGGGAGCTTGACTATTTTGTCCCGCGACAGAGAGTGGCAGAAAAAGCAGGACAAGAAACAATCGAGAGAATCGACCCATGTTGCCTCGCCTCGTCTTGCGATTTGTCCACCGAACGCGCGCTTGGCAGAACACCCGCTGCCGGATTTCGAAAACTGTTCTATCTTACACACCCGCCGAAATAAATTAGATGTTTCTCGATGACATGCTCGCGCCGCCGGCTCGGTGCGAACCCCTGATGCGAATGACTGAGAAGACCGGTCTTCTAGGAATTGTTTTTGTGTTATTGTGTCTCTCGTTCCGCCCACAATCGAACGACGGTTCCAGCGTGGGCGCTTTCTCGGCAACAGAAACGGGGGACGAAATGCCAGGGCATCGTTTCGGAACTTCCTGGTTGAGACTCCTTTACCAGTTCTCCGCCGTCACCTTAGCGCTGGTGGCAGCTAGTTGCGGCGGCGGAGGTTCGTCTTCAACCCCTCCACCGCCACCGCCGCCGCCCGCCGCAGCCACACCCGCCTTCTGGCCCGTGCCAGGCGCGTACAGTCAGATTCAGGCCGGGCAGACAGTCACTCTAACGGACAGCAATCCTGGCGCAACCATCTACTACACGACGAATGGAACCACGCCCACGACTTCGTCGACCCAATACTCGAGTCCTATCGCGGTGACGGCGACTACGACGATCGAGGCGCTCGCGGTGGCGCCGAGCTATTCACACAGCGCCGTGGCGACCGGAACTTACACTCTAACGCCGCCGGGGAACGGACCGACAGTTTCGGTGGTAGTGACTACCGACAACCAAACGATGCTTCTGTCGCCACAGACAAGCATCAGTTTCTCCACCGCGAATGGCGGAAGCAATTCGGTCTACATGGATGAAACCGAGGTTTATCAACCGATCGAAGGGTTTGGAGCGGCTACCACCGACTCTGCGATGTATCTGCTGAACGAGGTAGCCCAGGCGTCCCAACTTTCACAGGCCATGAACAACCTGTTCACTTATCAAGGCAACTGCTCGGTAGCAACTACGTGCGGCATCGGGCTCAGCTTCATTCGCAACCCGATGGGCGCCTCTGACCTCGCGCGCTCAGTGTATTCGTTCGACGACAACAACGGCCAGTCCGATCCCACTCTCGCGAATTTTTCGATTGCGCACGACCAGGCGGACATTATTCCGCTGATACTCGAGGCTCAACAACTCAACCCGCAACTCACGATCATGGCAAATCCCTGGAGCCCTCCGGGCTGGATGAAAGACTCGGGAACCATGATTGGCGGATCCCTCCTGTCCAGTATGTACACTCCCTTCGCCAACTATTTCGTCAAGTATCTCCAGGCATACGCGCAGGCAGGCATTCACATCAACTACATTTCCTTACAGAACGAACCGCTGTACAATCCCACGAGCTATCCCGGCATGTGCATGCCTGCAGCCCCAGTGTTTCCTTCAACGGACTGCCCGTTAGAAACTACTCAATCGCAAAGCGATGAGACGACAGGTTTGTTTTCTTACGTGGCACCCGCGCTCTCTACAGCGGGCCTTAATACCAAGGTGCTGGTTTACGACCACAACTGGAACCGGCCAGATTACCCGCAGGATGTTCTTCTGAATCAAAGCTTGAGCGAGATTGCCGGCGTCGGATGGCACGGATATGGCGGTGCGCCGGGGGAGATGACTCCCATCCAGAATATGTTCCCCGGCCTAGGTACCTACGAAACGGAACACTCTGGCTTGATAACCAATTCCGACCAAAGTAGATTAGACTTCGAGGAAATCACCCAGTGCATGAGGAACTGGGCCAGGTCGTACGTCAAGTGGAGTTTGGCGCTGGACGAAAATCAAGGCCCGCACACAGGCGGTTGCAGCACCTGCACTCCGCTCGTGACCGTGAACAGTACGACCGGTAATATCACTTACGACATCGAGTTTTACACACTGGGCCAATACAGCAAGTATGTGCTGCCGGGTGCCACGCGCGTTTATTCGAGCGATGCTATGGGTATCGTGACGGCGGCATTTGTCAACCCTGCACCCAATAACTCAAGGGTATTGGTAGCCTTCAACGATTCAAACCAGAGCCAGACGTTTGCGGTGCAATGGGGAACGCAGTCGTTTACCTACACGCTTCCTTCTCTGGCGGCAGCGACCTTCTACTGGAGCGGAACGCAAAGCGCCGGAACCCCGGCATACACTGTCAGCGCAACTTCGCAGATTTTCGCCTCCAGCTTCAATAGCACCGCGGGCGCCAACACCCCGGGGAACTACCTGACCTGGGGACTGTCGACCGAGCTTACTTCAGACACGGGCGGCGGCTACGACGTTGGATACGCCAGCGATGGAGCCTACGCCGTTTACAAGAATGTGAACTTCGGAACAGGAGTCTCCACCGTCAGCGCACGTCTCGCCTGCCTGCAAGTCAACGGAAATAATGGTGGCGGAAACTGCGGCGGCACTGTTCAGTTCTACCTAGACAGCACGGCCGGCACACTCCTCGCTTCCGTCACGATCCCCTCGACTGGGGGATGGGAGACCTGGCAGACAACTACGCCCGTAAGCGCAACAGGGGCGAGCGGAGTTCATGACTTGTACGTTGTGTTCAGCGCTCCGACGAGCGGCACCACAGGTTTGGGCAATATGAACTGGTTCCAATTCAATTGAAGACTGCGAGCTGATACTGCCGTTGCCAGGCGTGCATCCTGCGAGCTGACTAAGAACGGTACCGTGAGACCCGTGACTCGTGACTGAGGTTAATCGGGATAGGGCGCACCCGGGCGCACAACGCGGATGTCGTGATCGGTAAATGTATAGTGCATTGACGAATCATCGTACCTTGGCATGTGGCAGGAAGCGCAATCCTTTGTGCTCACCTTGCAGGCCGGCCCTGGATGATCAGCGGTTGGCCTGGTGGAGGTCGCTGCCAGGTGACAGTTCAAGCAATTCTTGTCATAAGAACCCAGATCGCGCACGAGTTCCTGGTGGGGATCGTGGCAGGCTACGCAAGTGAGGCGAGCATCCCCCTTCGTTCCCCAGCACCGGCTCTTTTCCAGGCGATAGGGCTGGGCCCGTACGTTGGCCATCCCTACAAGACCAGCAAGTTTGACGTCCCACCAGGTACTGTGGCACGCACCGCAGAAATCTGCGGCATCAACCGGGTTGAGCTTGGCGGGATCGAAAATCGCGCCCGCTTCCTGTCCGGTTTGCTCTGCGACTACGTGATTGAGACCCGGCCCGTGACACGCTTCACAGGTGATCCCGAGTATCATGCGGGCCCGGTCAAATTTGTCATTGATTGTCGAGGCGGTCGCGTGGCATGCGAAACAACGGACCAACTCAGCGCCGGTTACGGGCCGCCCCATCGCTTGCTCGAGAGCCGGCGGCTCGGTAAGGCCGCGGCCAGGCGTGAACGCGAGACCTTTCAGAGTATCGAAGTACGAAACGCGGCTTTCGTAGAGATTTCCGCCGCGCTCGAACAGGTACGACTGGCCAATATGGCCGTCGCCAAACGACCAAGTCAATGGAGTGGAGATGCTATGCGCACCATCCGTAATCGAGTAAACTCCTTTGCTTTCTCCGGTCCCGATCTGGTAACTGATTGGGCCCGCCTGAAAAGTGAGCCGACCATCCACGGCCAGAATGGCTGAGTCCGCCGCGCGGCCGGACGTGCGCGCCATGGGCGTATTCTTCTGCGTCGCCGCTTTCCCCGCATGACATTTGGTGCACTCCGCCGGACCAACGTACTCATCCGCGGAGGGAGTGCTGTGTCTTGGCCACCAACTGCGATAGAGGAGCCGGTCCTCTGTGGCCATTTGCGCCTGCAGCAGGTTCGGCGAAAAGGTATGGGTCGCGAAGAGTATGCAAGAAGCAGCGAAACGCACGACAAAGCGTTTGCTAGTCCAGCACCGTTGCATCATGGTGGCTATCCCGTATATGGCTGAGCAACCTGTATTGCCGTTCTCGCATTGCCGTCCCTCCACGCATCGCCTTGCTTCGGCCACCGTGCGATCCGAACGATTCTCAGAAAATCCGCTCTCGTCTATGTGTAAGCGACGCCGGAACGAGCGCCCTCGCAGTCGAATTGCGCACGATGAACTCAGGTTCAATCGCGATTTCCGGTACCCAGTCTTCGTGCTCTTCGATCCGGTCCAACAAAGTGCGCGCTGCAATCTCCCCCATCTTTTGCAGCGGTTGGCGCACGGTCGTGAGACTCGGGTTGTTATGCAAGGCGATTCTTATGTCGTCGAAGCCGACTACCGATACATCTTCGGGAACTCGCAACCCAGCTTCTTGGAAGGCGCGGATGGAGCCGATCGCGGAAATATCGTTATAGGCAAACAAAGCCGTGAACGGCCGCCTGCGGGCCAGTAGTTCTTTCGCGAAGGGATAACCCAACTGAGGTGTGGAGTCGTCGCCCTGGAGTTGAACGACAAGTTCCTCCCTTATGGGGATGCCGAGTTCGTCCGCAACTTCGCGGATGGCATTCCAGCGGTCCTCCGCATCCGGACTTACGTCCGATCCCTTCATCAACGCAATTTCGCGGTGCCCCAGCTCGATCAGATGATTCAGCGCCAACCATGCTCCTCTGCGGTGGTCCATAACGATATTCGTAACACCTTCCATCTGGCGATGCCCGGGGATGGAGACGGTCGGCAGGGCTAATGGACGATCAATGAAGGTGTCCACCGTAATGAAACCTTCGACGCCGCGGTCCAGAAGAATATGTGAATAGGTTTCCAGGAGCTTAGGGTCGTGGCGGTGCGCCACGGTAAGAAAGAAGAAATCCTTCTGTCGAAGGTATCGTTCTATGCCGCTGATGATCGGCGAACCATAAAAGTCACCAATCTCCTGGGTGACCACGCCGATCATGTAGGTGCGTTTTACTCCCAAATTGCGGGCGTAGAAACTGGGACGGTAATCCAACTCGCGAGCAGCGGCGAGAATCCGCTCTTGTGTGTGCGAGGGAACAGATCGGGACGCCGCAGTTTTGTTCAGCACCGCGGAACAGGTGCCCTTCGTGAGACCTACGCGCTCAGCCACCATTTTCAAGGTGACATGACGGTTTTTCTTCTCGCCCCCCTTCTTGTTCGGGGCTGTCATCTGGCCATCGCTCCTCCAGGAAAGGGCGCTCAGGACGGCGCCATGCCGGGGCGACCAAGTGCCAGCATTCTACCTCACGGGAAGCTCGCGGCAAAGCGAGCGCTACGAGAAGCTTTAAGAATACCGGTTTTCATATAGCAATATTTTAGAATATCGGTATTTTTCGCTTGACAACACAAAACACCTGGGGCTAAATGGCGGGCTAGTAGGAAGATGTTAGTTGAAAGATGTTAGTTAAAAGATGTTAGTTGAGCCCACACGAACGTGATGGGTGTTTCCCAGGAGGCTCCATGAAGAGTATCTGGGTTGGGTTGCTGGTTGGCGGGGTGGTGCTGATTTTCGCGTCGGCCGTAGTCGCGCAACAGACTACCGGCATCATTCAGGGCACTGTCACGGACGCGGCGGGGGCAGTGGTCGCTGGAGCATCGGTCGCCGTCGTGAGCGACACCACCGACTACACGCGCACCGTGACCAGCGGTACAGACGGAAGTTTTGCCGTTACAGAACTTCCTCCCGGCCACTATCACGTCCAGGTGACGAAGGAGGGGTTCAAGACGGAAAACCAAGAGGGCATCGAGCTGCACGCCGTGTCGACTATCGTTATTAATGTGAAACTTGCGGTGGGTAGCGTGTCCGAGGCCGTGACGGTGGAAGCGAATCCCTACGAAGTGGAAACGACCACCGCAACCTTGGGCAATATTACGGAAGGAGCGCAGGTTCGGGAATTGCCTTTGAATGGGCTCAACTTCATCGGCCTCACCCTGCTCGTCCCTGGGGCTTCAACGCAGGATGGGTTCAACGCTAGCACCAAGGGCGTTCTGGGCGGCTCGGACATTGTTTTCAGCGGCGGGCAGCGCACCGGCAACGTGTTTACCGTAGATGGCGCCCCGAACAACGACATGGGCTCCCAGCGCACGATTCTGGCTTATCCTACGCTCGATTCCATTTCGGAAATCAAGATCGTGACCAACAACTACGGCCCTGAGTACGGGCAATCCGGGGGAGCGCAGGTCAACATAATCACCAAGAGCGGCGCGAACGCCTTCCACGGCTCCGTGTATTATTTTGGGAGAAATGACGCCCTGGATGCCAACAGCTATTTCAACAAGGACACTCTACCCGAACTACCGATCGGAGAACTGCGCCGGAATGACTTCGGTGGAACGATTGGCGGGCCGGTCCTAAAGGACAAACTCTTCTTTTTCTTTTCGCAAGAATTTAATCGGGAGGTTGATGGTGATCTCCATGAAGGACAAACCCCCAGCGCCGGCGAACTCTCAGGCGATTTCAGCGGCGCTACAACCGGTGGCCACCTGACAAATTGCTACTTCAATCCAAACGCCCCGCAATTCGGGGTGGTTGATTTCCCCGTGCAAGATCCCGCCACCGGAACACCCTTCGGGCCAGCGACGACCCCTGGCGACATTCAAAACATCAGCCAGACAGTGGAGGGCTTCAGTCCCGGCGGGCAACTGATTACCCAGCTGTACCCGGCAGCCAACGTCACTCCCACCGCTTCGAACCCCTGCCCCAACCCCGACTATAAGCAAACCCTGAAGTCGGTCGTTAACTTGTGGCAGTCCACTGCGCGGGGAGACTATTACCTGAACAAATCCACGAGTTTAATGCTCACCTATACCCAGTCGCACTGGACCCAACCCGCGCCCAGCATTCCGGGGGGAGAGTGGGGCGACACTGGCTTCCCAGCTGTCGATTCTTCCTGGGCGCAGCCCTCAAGGATCGCGGCGATTCGACTCACCCGCACGCTTGGAAACACTGCGACCAATGAGTTTCAGTTTAGCTATTCCGGCAACAGGATTAACATCACCCCGGGAGGAACCGACGCTGGTCTCTCCCAGCAGATTTACGGAGCCATGCCCCCAAACTATCCATTGTCTGGGAAAACTGCGGGGAAAAATCTGTCGCCCCCTGTCTTCTGGGGGCCTGGTGGATACAGCACCCTATGGAACACAGCTCCTTGGAATAACCGGATGGACCGGTACACCTGGACGGACGACTACAACAAAGTGGTCGGCAAGCATCAGTTTAAGGTCGGCGTCTTGCTCGCCCACAATGTCAAGGACCAGGCAAATAATGGCGACTTCAATGAATCCCCTGCCTTTTGGGGTCCCGGCGCAACCTGTACGCAGGCTGCTCCCAGCGGCAATTGTGGCAACGCCCCGTGGGGAGGTCCTTCCACCGGTACCACGACGGGGAACGCTATCGCCAGCATGCTCCTTCATGGCTCGCTATACGGCTACGGCGAGTCCAGCAACTTGCACGAGGGTGCTGGTCGCTACCAGGATTATGAGTGGTATGGCGGAGATACCTGGAGGATCGCGCACAATTTGACCCTCAACCTTGGCTTCCGCTGGTCGTTCCTGATGCAGCCCTACGCTGCGGACAACGAACTCTCTTTCTTTAATCCCGCTGAGTTCAACCCGGCCATTACAGGGAACACCGCCTGTAACGGGCTGATACAGGCTCCAGGAAGCAAGATTACCTGCGCCAGCACCGGTCAGTCGGGGGGGTTCGCAACGTCTTCGAATCGCTCCATCGCTCCCAACACTTACCACAATATTGCCCCGCGGCTCGGAGTCGCCTGGGACATATTCGGTGACGGAAAAACGGCGCTTCGAGCGGGTATAGGACAGTTCTTCGTGCGGTATCAGCTCGATCCTTTCATCATACAAGGAACGCAGAATCCTCCGTTCGTTGCAAAAGCTAGTAGTTATCGATACTTAGACGGGCCTGTCCCGAGTGGTGACGGGGGCACGGGATATGGGTATCCAACGTTCGGCCGAAGTAACACGCCCAATATTCCGAATAACTGGCAATGGAATTTCACCTTATCGCGGGAACTCTTCCGGAATAACACGATGCAGTTGAGCTACGTGGGGAACCGCGGGATCCATTTGCAGAACTTTACTGATCTTTCCCAAATAACACCGAATTGTACGGGGCCTGGCGTGAACACGGCGGGACTCGGCATTCCTGCCGGGGATACCTGCCGGCAGTACTTCTCGATAGTCAATATAAATGGTGCCGGGGGCAACTCCAACTACGGCAGTATCATAGGCAACACCGTTCCCTTTCGTCCTTACATGAGTTACTTCGGCCAAGCCGTGTCGGGCCAGGCAACTTTCAACTATGCCGACTTTACCGGTTATTCCAACTATCACGCTCTGCAGGCAGTGTGGAAAGGTAGGATTGACCAAAGAGGATCGATCTACCAGTTCACCTATACCTGGTCGAAGGCGCTCGGCCTGGAGGGAGGCATAAACGGCCTGTGCTGTATCGACATCAGTGACAATGCGAATCCTCGTCTCGATTATGGACCAACCGGGTTCAATCGTCCGCAGATCTTTACCGGCTCCGTGGTCTACGCGCTTCCCACCTTGAGAGGCTCGAATGCGATCGAACGAGGCGTGCTCGGTGGCTGGGATGTTGACCCGATCGTCACCTTTTCCAGTGGTGTTCCTATAGTGCCTGGGATAGGTGCTGATTTGTGGGGAACGGGGACCAATTCGGACCGGCCCAACCGTGTCGTTGGCCAACCTTGTCGCGAGCCCAAGGGCGCAGGTGGATTGCCTTACCAGTGGTTAAACCCGAACGCATTTAGTTTCTATGGATTGCCACTGGGAACCGACGGGGGCGCGTCGGTCGGGGATTGCTACGGGCCAGGCGAGAACAACTGGGATATTGGACTGCACAAAGATTTCAAACTCAGAGAGCGGCTGAATATGCAATTCCGCTTTGAATTCTTTAACGCGTTCAATAAAACCCAGTTCGAGGGCATAAATGGCGGTATGGGTGGCCCTCAGCTTTGCTTTGGGGACGCAACTGGGAACCTGCTCCCTGTGATCAATAACATAAGCCCGCACACCTCCCCCACGCTCGCTGCAGATCAGTGCTACCTGACGGGAAATCCGCTCGGCGGAGGATCTCAAGGCGTACCGGCCAATGCGTATCAGGTGATTCCGGGCCCCGGTGGAATCAGCAGTACGCTGCTGTCTACCACCTATGGCCAAGCCACTTTCACCCGGCCGGCCCGGCAGATTCAGTATGCATTGAGATTTACTTTCTGAGGCTTGACGGGCAAGTTGCTCCAGCGTCTAATGAGGGCGGGACTCAGACGAGTCCCGCCTTTCATTATTCTGAATGGGAACCTTCCGGTGCTTTTCCACAATTGTTTCCCGGGTTTTTCGTCCCGCCTGGCTGCTCGATTACTGGTTAGCTCGCTCCTGATTGCAGGTATCACAGCCGCTCAGCAGGCGCCCGATCCGCTCAATCAGCATTACAGCGCGGCGCAAACGTTCCAGTTGGCTGGAGACTTGGAACGTGCGGAAGCGGAATACGATCAGGTGCTGGCTCTTGCGTTGCAACGCATGGCCAGTCTCGTGGCCGCCGAGAACAACGATTCAGAAAAGGCGATCCATTTACTCGAAGACGCGGTGGCGGTTGAGCCTTCCTACCTAGACGCACGCACCGATCTTGCCCTGTTCTACTTTCGGACGGGCCACTTAGATCGGGCGAACGCTCAGGCGGCTGAGGTGGTCAAGGCCGATCCGCGCAACGTTCGAGCCTTGCAACTGCTGGGAAATGTCGAGTTCGCGCAAGGCAACTTTGCGGCAGCTGCCGAGCACCTGCATACAGCTCTCGGCCTGCAAGGGGACTTTGACACGGCGTACTCGCTGGCGCTCGCCTACCTCAGTCAGCAAAAGTTGGCTGAAACCAAGCTTTTGTTTGACGAGATACTAAACGATATGGGCTCGACCCCACAGCTTCATGTTCTCCTCGGGCGAGCGTATCGCGAGACGGGCTACCTGGATGAGGCGATCCGTGAATTCAAAAAAGCCATCGAGTTGGATCCGAAATACCCGAGGGTTCACTACTATCTCGCTCTGGCATATCTTGGCCAGGGAGAAAAGGAACGCTTTCCGACGGCGCGCCCGCTCTTTGAGCGGGAGCTGGAGATCAACCCGAAGGAGTTCTTCAGTACTTTTTTCTTAGGCGTCATTCATCTGGAGGACCGCGATTTTCCCGCCGCCGAAGACTACCTGAAAAAAGCAGTGCAGTTACAACCCGATAATCCCGACCCCCTCCTTTATCTGGGCCAGGTCTACGTCGAGACAAACCGCCCGGAACTGGCCCTGGAGGCCTTGAAGAAATCGATCGATCTGACGACCGACTCCTCTCGCAACCACTATCAGGTATCGAAAGCACACACCATGATCGGCCAGATCCTAATTAAGATGGGGAAGCAGGAAGAGGCGGAGGCAGAACTGAAGCGCTCGCAAGCACTCAGGGAGCAGGCATTTCAGAACGACAAACAGAGACAAGACGTCCGTGACATGGGTCAGCATGAGCTGCTTCCGGATCTGCAGAACGGGCAGGAAAAACCCGCGTTGCTTGAGAATCGTCCCCCACTCGATGCCGCGGGGCAAAAGAAGGCGCAGGAACTCCGCATGGCGCTGGCTGAGATCCTGGCGAATGCTTACAACAACCTGGGAGTCATTCAGGCGAGACACGAGCAGTATGCCCAAGCAGCAGATTACTTTCGAAACGCCTCGCAATGGAAGCTGGATTTGCCGGGGCTTGACCGCAATTGGGGTCTAGCCAGTTTCCACGCCCAGCGCTTCGAAGAGGCCATCGGGCCGCTGGCACGTCAGGTCGCCAGTCAACCTGGCGATGCCAAAGCGCGGGACGCGCTCGGGGTGAGTTACTTCGCGACCGATAAATTCGGCAAGACAGTTGAGGTGTTTCAGTCTGTGCTGGCCGATCTTCCGGATGATCCCGGAGCGCTCTACGCGTTGGGGGTTTCCCTGGTCCACACCGGGGACTCTGCGACAGCGGCCGGTGTTTTTCGCCGCATGCTGGAGAAGAACCCGAATGTTGCCGAAATCCATGTTCTGCTGGGCCAAGCCGACGCCGATCAGAATCAGTACACTCCAGCGGTGGCTGAGTTTTCCCGAGCCCTGGAGCTTGATCCCAAAATCGAGGGAGCGCATTTTGGTTCGGGTATCATTCTGCTTCACGAGGGAGAGCTGGACCAGGCGGCGCGGGAATTTCGCGCGGAACTTGAGGCGCATCCTGGCGATGCCAAGGCCAAGTATCACCTGGCCTACGTACTGCTCGCACAGTTGCAGAAGGATCAGGCTTTCAGCCTGCTGACGGAGGTGGTTCGGGACAAGCCGGATTATGCGGAGGCTCAGTACCAGCTGGGCAAGATGCTGCTTGAGCGGGGAGAGGTAAACGCCGCCATTGAGAGACTGGAAGCCGCCGTGCGGCTCGACCCGTCGAAAGATTATAGCTATTACCAGCTGAGCGTGGCCTACCGCCGCGGTGGACGGCTGGAGGATGCGCAACACGTTCTCGAGGCATATCAAAAACTGAAAGAGAAAGAACGAGGGACGGAGCATCCGTGATCATTAACCGCGAGTCTTACATGAGGAAAATCGGACCCCGGTCGAGGTGGCGGAAGGTTGCCGTTTACACGCTGCCTCTTTTCGCAATGCTTGCGTTTCTCGCCGCATCGGCAGCAGCGCTGGACCATGATTCGCAGGGCCACGATTCGCAAAACTACGATTCGCAGAAGGTGGCGGGCGCCGCAACGCTCATTGCAACTGGAAAACTGGACGAGGCCGAAGCACGCCTCTGGGAGGTGCTGACCCGGCATCCGGAGAATGCCGAAGCCTTGAACTTGCTCGGAAGCATCCGCTTGCAGCAGAAACGCTTTGCAGAGTCGGAAACACTGCTGCGTCGGGCCATCAGCTTGTCTCCAGACTTGTTACCGGCCTACATGAATTTGGCGCGGGTCTTCCATGCTCAAGCCGAAACAGACAAGGAAGTCGCCGCCCTGCTCGACGCAGCGCGTCTGGCTCCACGCGACGCAGGGCTTAACTGCGGCTTGGCGGCGGCGTACTTAAAGGAGAATAATTTTCACCTTGCCCTTGAGGCGCTCGAACGAATTTCTGCTGCGCGCCGTCCGGACGCCGCATTACCTCTGTTAGCGGCTAGCTACTTGGGGTTAGGTCGAGTTGCCGAAGCTCGAGCGCTTGCTCCGGCCGTCGCAACACGCGCGGCGAAAAACCCGGGGCTCCGCGTGGAGTTCGCCGAAGTGCTCTTGGATTTCAATCTCAACGACGATGCTCTCGCGATCCTAGAAATCGCACAGAAACAGCAGACACCCACGGCCGAATTGTTCTTCGCGCTGGGCCGGGCACGGGAACGTAAGGGCGAACTCGCACTGGCCCAAAAAGATTTTCGACGAGCGATAGACTTGGACCCAAGCTCGTCGAATGCCCTGCAAGCCCTGGCACGTATGCTGGCCAGCCAGGGCCAATGGGAAAAATCCCTGGAGCTACTCACCCGCGCCCGCACCGCCTTGCCCGACTCGCCCGAGGTTTTGCGCAAGTTCGCCGCCGCCAGCCTGCATGCCGGACACACGGCAGACGCGGTGGGTGCGGCCGAGCAGCTGGTAAAGTTGCGGCCCGATGACCCGGACGCCTTGTATCTGCTGGGCGTCGCACAACTGCAGAACGGGGATACGGAAGAGGCGCGCAGCACTCTTGAGAGTTTTGCCAAGCTGCGTCCCCAGGACCCACTTGCCTTCCTCGCGCTGGGGATGGTCGGGGCGAGTCTGCGTGACGTTTCGGTCGCGCGGGCAAACTTCGAGCAATCCATCAAACTCGATCCAAATCAAGCGGAGGCCTACTACCAGTTGGCCTTGATTTTTCGCGACCAGGGTGACAATCGCGCCGCGATCTCTCAGTTGGAGAAAGCGATCGCCGTTGACACTCAGCGCGCCCAGGCTCATGCGTTGCTCGGAACCCTCTACTTATTGGAGCGAGATTACGTCAAGGCTCAGGAGCACTTGACGCGCGCGGAGCAACTGGCTCCCAATGCTCCCGATACTCACTACCAGTTGGGCCTGCTCTTTGCTCGCTTGAACCAACGCGACCATGCCCAGCGCGAAATGGACGAGTTCCGCAAGTTGAAGGACAAAGAACATCCGGGCGCCATGCCACCCGGAGGGAAGCCGGCCACGTCCTCGCCGCCGCCGTACCCTCCATCGTGACCCGAACCATGTTGCCGCTCTGTTGGTCGTCTCGCTTGGGATCTTCGCGCGTTCTTGTCGCTCTCTTACTCATAGTCTTGTTTGGCTTTTCCCTACCGCTCTTCGGCCAAGCGGCGCCGAGCCCGCGCGAAATCAATGATCTGCCGCAACTTGTGGATGTCGCCGATTCCACGGGCATCAAGTTCGAACATGTGTCGTCATCGGACAAGAAATATATTGTTGAGTCCATGGGCGGCGGAGTGGCGTTGATTGATTACGACCGCGATGGCCTGCCCGACATTTACTTTACAAATGCACCGACCGTGGACATGGCTCTGGCGGGCAAGAAAGCTCGCGGCGCTTTGTACCACAACAATGGCGATGGGACATTCACCGACGTGACCGACAAGGCGGGTGTGGGATATCCGTGCTTCGCCATGGGAGCGGTGGTCGGGGATTACAACAACGACGGATGGCCGGACTTGCTGGTGACCTGCCTCGGCGGAGTTGTCCTCTACCGCAACAACGGCGACGGCACCTTCACGGACGTGACCAAACAAGCTGGCCTCAGCGACACGCAGTATGCGACCGGCGCGGCTTTCGGGGATTACGACAGCGACGGTTGGGTAGACCTGTTCGTCTCCCATTACGTCGACTTCCACCTCGAGGACCTTCCCAAATTTGGTTCGAGCAAGACCTGCCAGTATCACGGTCTTGCCGTGCAGTGTGGTCCAAGAGGTTTGAAAGGCGCTGGCGATCTCCTCTTCCACAACAACGGGGATGGAACCTTCACGGAGGTATCGAAGGCTGCTGGTGTGGACGATCCACACGGCTATTACGGCTTAGGAGCGGTTTGGTCGGACTTCAATGATGATGGCCGATTGGATCTCTTTGTGGCCAACGATTCCACACCAAACTTCCTCTATCGCAATGATGGGAAGGGCCATTTCACGGAAGTTGGATTTCTCGCCGGGACAGCCGTCAGCCAGGATGGCTCGGAACAGGCCGGCATGGGAGTTGCTCTCGGGGATTATCTGCATACCGGCCGCCTGTCGATTTTTGTCACCCACTTTTCGGACGAGTACGCGGCGCTGTTTCGCAATGAAGGCGAGATGAGCTTCACCGATGTATCTTTCCAGGCGGGCGTCGCGGCGCCTACTATTCCTTACGTAGGGTGGGGCACCGCGTTTTTCGACTTTGATAACGACGGTTGGCCGGATCTTTTTATGGTCAACGGGCACGTCTACCCACAAGTGGACACTCTCGATGTCGGAGCCAGATATCGGGAGCCAAAACTTCTCTTCCTGAACCGGCACGACGGCACGTTTCGTAATATCAGCGAACTGGTTGGACCGGCGATCCAGATCCCGCAGGTCAGCCGCGGCGCGGCCTTCGGCGATCTCTTTAACGATGGCCACGTCGACATTGTCGTCGAGAATCTGGATGGCAAGCCGATGATCCTTCGCAATGAGAATGGGAACCATAACCACTGGATCGGATTCGAACTCGTGGGCACGAAGAGCAATCGTCTGGCACTGAATGCGCGCATCAAAGCCGTCGCCGGAGATTTGGTTCAAGTAGATGAAGTCCGCAGCGGGGGAAGTTATCTGTCGCAGAACGACCTTCGAATCCATTTCGGTCTTGGATCCCACGACCACCTGGACCGCGTCGAGATTCGCTGGCCCTCCGGCGAGGCCGAAACCATAAACAATCTGGCAGCCGATCGCTTCTATGCCGTGAAGGAAGGAGAAGGAGTTGTGCCCCGCGAACGAGTGCGGCCAGCTGTCCCGCCACGACACTGACTCTCGAGAGTCTAAAAAAGCGCTTCGAGGTTTGCGCTCAAGGCCGAAATTTGTCCCCAAGCGCGCCTACGGATTGGAATTCATGGGGCAGAACCCGAGTGACTCAGCGCTCTACGAAGCGGTTGTACAGAATAGGTAACCGCCCCGCATTCGCGGTCCGTAACCCTCGCTTCAAGACGGCTACGAGGCCGGCTCGCTGATCTTTAGTGTTTGATTGATGCGGAGATCCTTCGTCACGACCTGCTTACGCCCCGACGGCCAATCGATTTCAATGCGATCTATTTTGGCTGCGTCTCCCAGCCCGAAGTAGAGCGGCAGCACGCTCTGTGCTAAATATCCCGATTTACCATCGTTGTACTTCGTAAAAGTCCGGTTTCCGGCTTTCACGCGAACTGTGGCTCCGAGTCCATTGCGATTGGATTGGGTTCCTTGGAGCACAACCTTCAGCCAATGGATCTGTTTCACCTGGGCCAAGTCGCTGATCAGAACCATCGGTTCGGAATTGAAGTCGTTCGTTACAATATCGAGGTCTCCGTCGTTGTCGAGATCGAACATCACCGACGATCGCGTCGACAAGGCACCCATAATATTGACGGTTCCGGACGTACGTCCCGCGCACGCTTCTACGCCCTGTCCTTCCGGAGCCTGGCTGCAGTCGATGGGAAACCAGAACGTATGGGTCCGGTGGTCCCGGCGCGGCTCAATGCCGAGAATGAATTCTGCATCCAGAAACCCTTGTCCGCGATTGTTCAGCAACATAGAGTTGATGCCATAGCGGAACGGGAATCCCATGCCTGCGGTGACGAACACATCGTCCCAGCCATCGGCGTTTACGTCTCCGACGCTGATGCCCCAGGGCCAGTACGTCTCGAGTCCCAGACGATCCGAGATCTCTTCGAACTTACCGTTCCCGAGATTGTGGTAGAAAGCGTTTCCAAAGATGCTCTTCTCCCCGCCCGCGACATACTTATCCTGAGTCATGCCTCCCTGGAGAAACGCACCCGGATACCTCATATCGGACTTCAGCTTCTCCCGATCGGGGCCGACCTCTTGGCTCATATCGGAATGCATGTCCGTGACTAACAGATCCATCAATCCATCGTTGTCAAAATCGAAAAACTTAACGCCCATCGCTCCCCAGGGCGTTTTGGGGAAATACTGGTCGGTCTTGTCGACAAACTTCTTGCCGCCCTCGTTTTCGAAGAAGTGATTGTTTCCCTGCATGTTCGGAAAGTAGAGAGAGGGATAACCATCGCCTTTCAGGTCGACAAAAGTGGCATCGCCAGACCAACTGTTCATCTCCAGTCCCACCTCGGTGGTTACATCCTGAAATTTCCCATGCCCAAGGTTCTTGTAAAGTACGGCGTGTTCGAATCGGTCGGGATGAAGGTGACCGGCGAAAGCGTCCGGTAGCCCAATGTATGAACCGTCGGGCCATTTTTCGTCCGTGGTGTACTTGCCAACGTTGCAAATCAGGAGATCGACCAGACCATCGTTGTCGTAGTCGAAGAACAGGACGCCGGAGGAGTGGGCCACAACGCTGACGCCCGATTCCGCGGTGATGTCTTTGAAGTGCCCTTGCCCATCATTCTTAAAGAGAAACACTCCACCGAGAACGGTGGTGATCACGAGGTCCTGGGTGCCGTCGTTTTCAATGTCACCAAAAGCTGCGCCTACGCTGATCAGACCGGGCAAGGCGATACCCGCTTCCGCGGTAATATTTTTGAATTTGCTGTTGCCCAAATTCTTCCAAAGTTCATTCCCACCAATTTGGTTCACAAACAGGATGTCGTATAACCCATCGCCATCTACATCGGCGACTGCCACCGCGCTGCCGTGATCGTAGTGCGTTGGTTTCCAGGCCTGCAGCTCGTCGGCCACGGCGTGGTAGCGGAAGGTGATGCCGCTTGCCTTTAGTTCGTCGGTGAAGTGAAAACCATAAAAAACCTTGAATTGGTTCTCGGTTGCCAACTGTGCCGCTTTGCGCAGAACCAGCGTGTCGGCGCCGAAATCCGGGCTAGGAACGGAAAATTCGCTCACCGCTTTATCATTATCCTGGGCGAAACCATGCGCCCCGATCAGGAGAAAACAGCCCAAAGAAGAAAGCAAACAAACAGGCAGGACAATAGGGAACCGTAGCAATCGCATTTTCGGGGTTTTCTTCTTGCTTTCGACTGGAATTTCCTTCTGCCTCAAAAACGACACCATTGTACGCCGATTTTCCCTGATCTCCACGCTGGAAAACCGTTTTTCTACCGCATCGCTTCGAGCGGTCTGCGATCCGCCCGGAACAGCTATTTTTCGTGCCGGAGCTAAGGGTGTTGGGGTGTCGCTGCCTCTGTTTCGCTGCGTGCCGGCGCGAGTTCAACCGCGTCGTGGGAGCGTCCATATGCCTGATTGCCCGAACGGCTCCTCTGCTGTTCTGCCAGCGCATTCAAGCGGGCGAAAATCGCGCGCTCCTGTTCGGCTTTCTCCGGAAGCTTCGCCTTGGCGTAGGCTTTGGCGAGATTAAAATGCACCTTTGGACTACCCGGGGCAAGCTTGCTAGCGCGCTCGAATTCGAGTACAGCCTGCTCGGTCTGACCCAGTTCGAGGTATGCACGTCCCAGGACGTAGTGCGATTCGGAGGAGTCGGGAGCGAGCTCGACGGCCCGCTCGGCGGATGCCAACGCCTCGGTCGGACTGTCCTGTTTTAGCGCCACTGACGCCAGGCTGATGTACGGCAGTTCGCTCCGAGGCGAGATTTGCGATTCTGCGCGCAGTTGTATCTTCGCCTCGTCAAATTGGGAGAGCGCCACCAATGCCATTCCATAGGCATAGTGGAGAAACGGGACAGAAGGATATTCCTTCAACAGAGCTTGGAATTTGGGAAAAGCCTGGTCGTATTTGCTGTTCAACAGCAGGGCGGTGATCTCGCCCGCGGACCGCACCAGAGTGCTTTGTGACGGCTCCAGTTGGTCAGGCAGCGATGGCATACGGAGCAGCGCCATCCCCAGAGCGATTTGAATTTCGCTTGCAACCGTTCCCGAAAGCGCCCCCGGCAGCAGCGTCTCCATGGCGGTTTCGAACTGGCCATTTCGATTCTGCAGCACGGCCAGGTGATATCTTGCCAGGCCCTCCGCCTCCGGGTTTCCACCGAGCCCTAGGTCCTCGCCGCGTTGCAAATGGATAAGGGCGTTGTTGTAATCCTTCGTCTCAAATTCACAAAGCCCCATCACCGCCCATGCCGCACCAACGTTCGGGTGATGCTCCATCCAGTTCTTGAGTTCAGAAATGGCCTCGGGGTAGTGCCCGGCGGAGTAGTGGAGCATGGCCAGACTCCATCGGCCGTCGTCCCATTCCGGCCGCAATTGCAAAGCCCGCTGATAATTCTGAATTGCCTGGTCCAGGTTACCCGCAGCCTGCGCCGCCGCCGCTCGGCTCGACAGCTCGTCAAACCCGCCCAACCCTGGGCCGCTACCAGGTTCGCTAGAGGTGCGCGCGCCTGTTTGCAGATTTCCTTCAGACTGTGCCGCCGTCTGACTCGAATAGAGCCGGGCGATTCTTTCCTCAGGCCGCGACTTCTCGGGTGCGACTTTTTCGGCGAGAGCAAGTTCGGCTGCGGCCTTCTGTTTTTTGCCAACTGCTTGCAGAAGTTCTCCCATCGTTCTGTGGGAAACCGGGGAATCGGGCGCCAGCTCGACCGCTTCCTCCGCTGCATGCAAGGCGTCTTGCGGGTGTTGCAAACGAAGTTCCAGCTGACTGATTTCGATCCACGGCAACGCACTTTTTGGTGAGATGCTCGCTTCCTCGTGCTGCCGCTTCAACGCTTCTTCGTCTCGCCCGGCGGAAGCAAGCGCCTTCCCGTACGCATAGTGTAAGTACGGAGTGCCTGGGTAGTCCTTCAATAAAGGAGGGAACGCAGCCAGGGCCTTCGCGAGATTACCCTGCGCCATAGCTGACGCAGCCTCGCCAGTTGCGTAAATCAGCGCATCTCGCGAAGGATCTATCTCTTTCGGCAAGAGCGGCACTCGCAGCGTCGCCAAGCCCAGCGCAATTTTTATCTGCGGCGCCATCTCGCTCTGCCCAAATGTCGAAACGAGCAGGGCGGCCGCCTGATCGGATTCGCCACTTCGAATCAGCAGCAGAGCAAGATGATACTTCGAAACGCGCCCAATCTCCGGATCGTCGTCTCCAAGGGTCAGCCCTTTTTGCAGATGTTCTAGAGAATTCGCGTAATCCTTGGTCTCAAATTCGCAGAGCCCGAGAAAATTCCATGCTGGCCCCGCACTCGGCGCGAGGTCGACAACCTTTTGGAACGCCGGAATTGCTTCTGCATAATGGTCCCCGTCGTAAAGCAGCGTCCCGAGGTTCCACCAGCCCTCTCCCCATCCCGGATTCATCGCCAAGGCGCGGCGATACTCTTGAATTGCTTCGTCACCGTGGCCAGCTTCCTGCGCAGCCGCGGCCGATCTTGCGGCGATGTCGAAATCCGCCGTCCCTGCATTCTGTTGTGAAACGGAGCTGCTTTGTGCGAGGACCGCAATGGTCGACCAGCACACCAGAATGATTGCCAGACAGAATCGAGGTTGCGGCAGGCCTGTTTGTTGCGCTTGCATGACGGATCTCCCGTCGGCGGGAAGCTTATAAAGTTGACGATAACCTAACAGCCCAGCGATCGAGCAGATCCAGACCGGAATGGATTTCAAGCACATCATTGGGCGCTGCTCCGATCGGGCCAGTCGTTTCCAGCTGGAGCATCTTGTCTGGCTCAGGCACGTACACCCCTCCCCACGGCTCGAAGTAAACCTTTGTCCCCTGCTTCCGAAAATTGCGAAAACGGATACTGAAGAGCTGCTCGCTCACACCGCGGCTCCGAGCGCTTGATGGTCAATGATCCCACCAATTCCGCCAAACTCCAAACCTGATCCGCGAGTCGAGCGCCAGTTGCCGTGTCACTCCGAACGTTGGACGAATGCGGCAGAAATTTGTAGTAGCGGGACGCCATTTCTGCCCCATGCTATTCTGCTGCCTACAATGCGGCGGGAGCATCGCAAACTTTCGAACCAACAGCCCATGCTGTGGTCTCGTCGCCGCTTCCTTCAGCGTCTAGCTCTTTTATACGGCACTCTGTCTCCACGGCTATTTCCTCTTTCAGGAGCGCCTTCTACCGCGTCGCCGTATGCCTTTACCGAGATTCCTCCGGCAAAGAGCGGCATTACCTGGGTCCACACGGCGGGCAAGTCCCCGGAGAAGTACTTGCCGGAGACGAGCGGCGCTGGCTGCGCTTTCCTTGATTACGATAACGACGGCTGGATGGACATCTATCTGGTCAACAGCGGCAAGTGCGATTTTTACAACCCTCCTCGGCCGCTGCGCAATGCGCTCTACCGCAACAACCGCGACGGGACGTTTACGGATGTGACCGAAAAAGCTGGCGTCTCCGGCGGCGGATACGGCATGGGGTGCGCGGCTGGCGACTATGATTGCGATGGCTTCCCCGATCTGTTCGTCACCCAATTCGGCCGCAGCATCCTCTATCACAACAACGGTGACGGAACTTTCACGGATGTTACAGAGAAAGCGGGCGTCGCCGCTCCTGGTTGGAGCTCGAGCGCTGTCTGGTTCGACTACGACAATGACGGCCGGCTTGACCTCTTTGTTTGTCAATTCGCGGAGTTCGACAAATCGCTCCCGTGCGGCGTGGACCCGGACGGCACGCATCACTACTGCATCCCTCGTATCTTCAATCCGCGGCCAAGCTGGCTTTTTCATAACAACGGCGATGGCACCTTCTCGGATGTCAGCAAAGAGTCCGGCATCTCGGCCCACCTCGGAAAAGCCTGGGGAGTGGTGGCCACGGACATAAATAATGATGGCTGGATGGATCTTTTTGTCGCCAACGACACGGTGGCGAATTTTCTTTTTATCAACCGCGGTGGCCGCTTCGAGGAGGTAGGGCTCGCGGCCGATGTCGCCTACAGCGCGGACGGTCGGGCACGTTCCGGAATGGGCGTGGATTCGGCAGATTTTAACGAAGATGGCTGGATGGACCTCTTTGTCGCCAACATCGACCAGGAGATTTTTTCTCTCTATCGGAACAATCACGACGAGACGTTCGACGACCTCTGCATGCCCTTGGGCATCGGCATGTCTACCCGCTGGATGAGCGGGTGGGGACTCAAGTTTTTCGATTATGACAACGACGGCAACCTGGATCTGATGATTGCCAACGGGTTCCCCGATGATCTCATCGAAGAGCTGTCGCATCAGGTCACTTACAAGGAGCCTCTCCTGCTTTTCCGGAACGAGGGCAAGTCCTTCAAGGATGTAAGCAGCCAAAGCGGACCTATTTTTTCAAAATCATTTCCCGCGCGCGGGCTCGCCATCGGCGATTTCAATAACGATGGGGCTGTGGATGTGCTGGTTTCGAACAACGATGGCGCTCCCGTTCTTTTGGGCAACAATATCGGCCTCAACAATCATTGGCTCGGCATCCGTCTGATCGGCCGGAAGTCGAACCCGGATGCCATCGGCGCGCGCCTCACCTTCGAGGCCGGCGACCTCAAGCGCAGCCGTATGAAGGTTGGCGGTGGAAGCTTCTTGTCGTCTCACGATCCACGCATCGTCCTCGGAATTGGCAGCCGCACAAAATTGGATTCTCTCGAAGTGAAATGGCCACAACCAGGCGGCGCCGTCCAGCGCTTCACAAATTTGCCCCTCGATCGCTACATCACCATCGTCGAGGGAGTTGACAAGTGGGAGTAGGGCCTTCGCGGGCGTCAGCCTCGCGGTACAAAAAGGTGAGCTGCCAGGCTGCTCTGGAGAGGCCCCACAACGAAGCCTTTGCCGTCCCCATCGGCGGAAGAGCTCTCGATCTCGGCGTGAATTACATTGGCACCTCATCGATCGATGGCGGCCCGGAGCGTTGGAGCGAGCAATACGTCAACTACCGGTAACATTCACACCCACAGAAGCGGCTGGCGAATAGGGTAGTTCCGGATGATCTCTTTGTCAGTCGGATCTGGATCCAACGTCTTCCAGAGATCGACGTATTTCTGCTCGTGGCAGGCTATGCCCGAGAACAATAGACCGGGCGAGCGAACAGGCAAGGCGTCGAAATGCTCCACGTCCCGCGTCCACTTCCATGCGCTCTTATCCTTCAGGTAGGGATAGATGAACTCGGCTGCCTTGCACAGCCCGCGGCCGTCTGCAAGATGGAAAGTCGGCGGATCCGGAGCCAGCCCTTTGAGCGATTGGCAAAGTCCCGCCATGACATCGAAGTTGAAGATCGAATAGCTGTATGGCTTGGTACGCACCAGTTCCCGAGGGAAGGATCCATTCTCATCCATCTGATTGGGTAGCAGAATATCCCGGTAGCGCTGGTACACCTGTTTGCGCGCGGCATCATCGCCCGCCAACCGGGCAAACTCGGCAGCCTGCAAGGCCCAGCAGAAGGCGTGGTTGTTCGTGGTATTGCGCTCCTTCATTCCCCGCTCGCTGTGAGAAAGCCAGTCCAGATAGCTAGCGAACCAATTCTTCACCGCAGCGCCGTCTTGCGGACTTAGCATGCCGGACATCAGAAAGCTCGCCGCTCTCGCCACTTCGACCAGATGCAGCGTATCGATGATGCCGTAAGAGCGGCCCGTCGAAGATCCCTGTACCGCTTGAGCGTACAGCAGATTCGGATTCATCCGCGTCTCAGGGGAGACAAACCAGACGCGCAGGTGAGCGCAGGCCTGCTGCCCGTAACTACGGTCGCCGGTCAGCAGCCAGGCGGCGGTTAGAGCGGGCATCTGGATGGAGAGCGCCACCATCGCCTTGCGATGCTCATCGAAATTCTCCGGATTGCTCTGTCCGTCACGGTTGATGTAGGGCCCATTTGGGTCCTTCGGGTTGGGCCAGAAGTAATCCGCTTGGGAATAGAAATCATGCAATCCACCTGCACTGCGCTTGGCGGGGAACGCCGTGATCGTAAGGGGAGTTTGAGAGACATACCTGGCGCCGGCTTCTAGAATTCGCTTGCGGTCCGTTTCGCTGACGAGGTGGAAGGCTCCGGACTTTTCAGGATGGTCTGACCGACTGAAGGCGAACCTGGCGGCAGTCAGACAACTGGCCGCGACGGCCGCTTCCAAGAATCTTCTTCGCGAGAGCGTATTGGGCAGCATCTCGGATTCTCCTTCTAAGTTGAGGAATATACCTTCTCGTACAGCCTGGCGATGTCGATGATTGAGGGGAATCGATAACGTACATCATTCTTACTCATGTATTATCGTTCCTCCGGCTTCATCGTTTCTTTCCACGAGTAGAAATGACAGGACACGGAATGGCAAAGGCTGCACCACAGCATCATCTTGCCTGGCGCGTTTTGTCTGTACTTGCGGTGCTGGCGGGACTCGCCAGTTTGACTGCGATTGCTCAGGTGGTCCAGCCCAAAGCGCCCGAGAGGCAAACCGCGACGCCACTGTCCGTGGAGCGGGCGTCGGCCGGAGATTCGCCGGATGAACCTGGCCCGCTGGCCACGGATCTTTCCCCAGCATTGACGCATGCGGCCATACGCAAGGCCGCGCAGGAGGTTGCCGACTGGCAGCTTGCGCGTGCCGAACCGATCTTCAATCAGCAGTGGACGTACGCGGCTCTTTACGATGGGCTGCTGGCCGCAGCGAAGACAACTGGCGATCCCCGCTATCACGATGCGATGGTGAAGATGGCGGCTCACTTCGATTGGAAACTGGTTGCTACGCGATTTCCCCACGCGGACGATATGGCGTTGGGCCGGTCCTATCTGGACTTGTATCTTGAGACGCGCGACCCGATGCGGTTAGCCGATACCAAGGCGATCCTGGACCGCCTGATCGTTCGGCCCGACGATCCGGAGAAATTGCTTTGGTGGTGGTGCGATGCACTTTTCATGGCCCCCCCTGTGCTGGCGAAGATGTCTGCCGCGACCGGTGACCGGCGCTATCTCGACTACATGGATCGCGAGTGGTGGCAGACCACAGCGAGTTTGTATGACCCGGCAGAGCATTTTTACTTCCGCGACAGCCGTTACCTCACGCAGAAAGAGAACAACGGCCAGAAGATTTTCTGGTTGCGCGGCAATGGCTGGGTCATGGGCGCCTTTGCGATGGTGCTTGAGGCGATGCCGAAGGACTATCCCAGCCGAGAAAAGTACATCACGCAATACAAAGAAATGGCCGACCGGATCGCAGCGATTCAAGGCAAGGACGGGCTTTGGCGCAGCGGGCTGCTCGACCCGGAGTCCTACAATCTACCGGAGGTTTCAGGCTCTGCCTTCTTCACATATTCACTGGCGTGGGGCATCAATCACGGCATTCTGGACCGCGCGAAATTCCAGCCCGTAGTCGAGCGAGCCTGGGCCGGAATTTTGTCCCACATCTATGGAGATGGCCGCCTGGGTTCAATCCAACCTATCGATGGGCAGCCCGGCAAGTTCAAACCTTCCGCCAGCTCCGTTTACGGAGTTGGAGCATTTCTATTGGCGGCATCAGAACTCGACACGCTGGCTCAGAATGCCGCTGTCACGCGCCCCAACAAAATTCCTGCGCAAAAATGAAGAGCCCCAGTGCAAGAAGGCGCGGCAGACGGCCTACGATTATCGATGTTGCAAGGGAAGCTAGGGTCGGCGCGTTGTCCGTCTCACGCGTGATCAACAATCATCCGAGCGTAAAAGCTTTCAACCCGCGCCCATGTCATGAGGGCGATCGCGAAAATTGGCTACTCGAACGATGCGGCGCGGATGCTAAAGGGTTGGACGGGACGGACCATCGCGCTCGTCGTCCCGGATCTCACGATTCGAGCATCGTCTTGAGGTTCGCAACGATCTCACGGGCGCGATCCTGGTTCATCTTCTCGAATACGGGCTGCGATGCGAACCGGGCGACCACATTGCCCGGAATCTCATATTGCACATCCAGTGTCACTTGCGCGTTCGACCCCTTGGGTTCGATCTTGTAAGTCCACGTGCTCGGATTGCCGGTGATCGTTTGAAACTCATACAACTTTGGCCGCTCGCTTCGAGTGCACTTCGAATTGCCTGAGATTACCAGACCAAACCAGTCGAATTCGTACTCCCACGTCTGGCCAGGCTGCGCCGTAGCGGGTTGCACGTTGTGGATACGCGAAAGCCCCGGGATGAAGCTTGTTGCTCGGCTTGCTTCGGCCACGAAATCGTAGATCTTTTGCGGCGGGGCGGAAATGGTTGCGGAGTGGGTTGCTTTTCCGGTGGGCATTATTCCTCCTCAAGTAAGTGAAAGCGAGCGGCCTTTAGCAGCGTGGCCGCGACCAGAGATTGTTTGGCCGCCGAAAACCCCTGCAGGCGAATTGTAATCCTCGTCACCCAGCGGCCTTCATGCCATGTAATAAACCCGCGCTCATCGTTCAGCTGAATATGTCCGGGCTGGGGCGTGTGCGATAACCATATCAAATCGAGGGTTGAACTGAAAAGTTTTTCCCAGTGGGGAGGAACGCGCCGGAAAGCAACCCACCTTTCTTGCAGCGCATCGTCACTCCGCCTCGACACTCGCCAAACGCGCCTGCCGGGATGGAAGAATCGAAGGCGAATCATTTCGTGGCCTTGAGAAAACCCTGAATCCCGTGCCGATCCGCAGATGTGGCGAGCCTGAGAAATCCCGCGCGTCGAGCCGTGACTGCGAGCTCGTCGGCCGAGCGGTAGCGCACATGCAACTCCGCCAACCGCAAAAGGTAATCCGAGAAACGAAGGCAGCGCATCGCACTCGTCACCATGATGCCTCCAGGCCGCAAGACGCGATGGAAAGCCGCGTACAAGGTAGCCAGCTGGTTGTCATCGAGGAACTCTCCCAACCCCGTCGACGTGATGAAATCAAACTCGCCCGCATAAGTCCTCATGTCCAAGGCATCGCCATGATGTGCGATCAGGGCAATACCGTGCTGGCCGGCGAGAATCTCAGCCTGGCGCAGGACATCATGGTCCAGGTCCAGCACATGGAATCGTATTCCGGTTGTCACTCCTCCAGCTCCGCGGAACTGCTCCACTGCTGCGACGAACTCGCGAGGAATGCCACACGGAACACTTAGAACGTCCAAGGATGCCTGGTCCTTCGAACGCTCCCGAAGAAACTCGCACAGTTCATCGCGAGCCATGAAAAAGCGACTGCGAAAGGATTCAACCGCTCGCATCCTCAGAATCCGCGAATCTAACCAGCGCCCTATTCCGTACGAGCCCGAAGGTTGGCCTCGATAAATATGGTCTGCGAAACGGTAGCTGCCGGAATTCTCGAACCCCTCCCGAGCGAGATCGGACGTCTGCAGCAGCCAGTAGACGGGCAACTCCAGCACTCGCCCACTGCGCAGCAGTTTGCCGGTGATGGAGGAAGATCGCCGGGTTCGGTTATGGAATTCAGCCATAGGGCCGTTCTACACCCGCATGAAGGCGGCGATCATTTCCCTCATGACCTCCGGCGTTCCGGCAGCGATGGTGAGTGCCCGCGCGTCGCGATAGAAGCGGCTTGTCCAATGATCGTCCCTGTAGCCGAGGCCGCCATGAATCTGGAGACACTGCGTGATCACCTGCTGCGCCACCTGGTAGCTGAAGAGCTTCACCATGCAGATCTGGCGGGTAACGGACTCTCCCGCGAGCCAACGAGAAAAAGTAAGGTAATTGAGTGAGCGAGCAGCCTCAAGCTGGGTGGCCATTTCGGCAAATTCGTGCCGTATGACCTGGAACTGGTTGATGGTGTTTCCAAAAACACTTCTCTCGCGTGCAAACGCCAGCGTTTTCTGCATGGCATAGTCTGCCCAGGCAACACAGGCAAGACCTCCAAAAAGCCGCTCGCGGTTGAGAGCCCGCTGGACCTGTCCGAAGCCTTCGCCCGCGGAACCGAGGATTTGGCCGCGCTTCACCACGCAGCCGTCGAAGCGAATACGACCCGTGCCTGAGGCGGACAGTCCCAGGGTTCGCAGCCGCTCAATCGTAACCCCGTTGCTCTGCGCCGATACCAGGATCAGCGTCAGCCCTTCTGCCGTCAATTCCGGGATTCGCGCGGCGACAATCAGGAAGTCGGCAAAGGTGGCATTCGTGATGTACGTTTTTTCTCCGTGCAGGATCAGGTTGTCGCCCGAGATGTCCGCCCTGCACTGCAGGGCCGCAAAATCGGATCCAGAGGCAGGCTCGGTAACCGCCATAGCACCCATCATCTTGCCACTGCTCACTGCGGGAACGTACGTAGCCTTCTGCTCATCAGTGCCAAAGTCTTCGAGCAAGGGAATGATGAGGTTCGACTGGACCAGGAAACTTAAGGCGAATCCTAGCGACTCACAACGCGGCAACTCCTCGGCCACGATCCCATTCCGCCACGGGTCGGACTGGAACAATCCCTGTTGCGCACATTCCAAAAGGACCGATCGCGGGAACTCTCCGGCATCCTCCCAAGCCGTCGAGCGCGGCCGGAGTTGCTGGGCGATAAACGCACGCACTTTTTGGCGGAATTGTTCATGCTCGGCAGAGAAGAAGTTACTCATCATTCATAGTTCATGCGGGAGAGGGCATGACCCGGCGGAACGCGTCGATCACATCTTGTACAGTTTTTAACCTCCACAGATCATCTTCCTTAATCTCGATCTTAAGTGCGTCTTCGAGTGACATGACACACTCGAGCTTTTCCAGCGACTCCATGTCGAGATCCGAGAGCTTTGCTTCAGGCTTGATTTCGGCAACCGGCACGCCTGAAGCCCGGCTGATCAGTTCCGTTACTTTATCTTCAACATTCACGGTGCGCACCTTCCTCAGGGAAATCGCTGGCCAGCCGCGAATGCAGCTGTTCGGCCACCTTTTCATCGATATCGCGCCACTTCGCTCGCGTCGCGGCAACCTGCTCCGGGGGCATGCCGGCAATCAACAGCTCCGCCCAGCCGTTTTCACCGCTGTGTGCCTCTTCATCCTGAATAATCCGCTGCAAGGTTCGTCGTACGTCCGGGTGCACGTCCGAGCGCTGCAAGTGCTCGCGATAGCTTAGCAGCACGCGGGCTTCGAGAATCTCGGAAAGAACCAGCAAATCAACCATGTCTTTTGGGATGCCACCGTCCTGAGCATAATGCATCTGGATCGTCTCGGTTGAGGGATCGATAGCACCGCCGAGCTTCGCGATCACTTCGGTGAGAAGAGCGGCGTGATGGGCTTCCGTCGCGCAATGACGAGTCGCTCCTACCAGCACATCCGGGCTTGTGACACTTCGAGCCAGGCGGCCCATCAAAAGCGCTCCATGCAGCTCGCTGTTGCGATACAAGTTCAATAGCCAGAGTTCACGTTTAGTAAGCGGCATGCATTTCCGCCTTGGCGAAATCGGAGAGTCCAATCCCACAGAGCCGATGCATTTTCTGATCCAGCGTCAAGATGGCCTGCAGATCGTTCTTCTCTGAAACAGGTGTGCTGGCTACGACGTCGGTCCCGATGTGGCGAAAATTCAGGCCGGCGTGGAGACAGCGGTCGCGCGCACCGGAGTCTGTCCGTACCCGCGGTTCCAGGAGGTCAAAGGCGAATTGCGCATGACGGAATTCGTCCTTGGCGATGAAAGCACAGATCTGCGCCAAAACCGGCTCCTTTGCCTGGCGCGAGGCGCGCAGGAAAAAATAAGCCGCGAAGTGCTCGCTGATCATGTAGCGGGTAAGTTCCGCGAGTGGGTCTGCAATCACGTTTTCCAGATTTCGCTGGCGCACCGCGACCAGTTCCTCGTCGCTTACGGGCCGGTAGTCCACCAGATTCAAGTATCGGTTTAGTACGTAAAAATGCTTGTAGGACTCGTAGAGTTGCACGGAAAACACCGAGGTCACGTCGAGTTGGTCCCACATGCGCCGCACCAGGGCAGAGGTGTAAATGGGGAAATAGGACTCGATCAGCGCCGAGTCGTGCATCTGGTCGAGCAAGGTAGGCTGATTCAAGGCTCGATCGCGATCGATCTGATTCCACGCAACGTCGATTTCAAGGATCCAGCGCTGCAGTTCCGCCGTTGTCAGGTACTCATCGTAAATCATCTTTGCTCCTACTCGACCAGCCTGAACGCCTCATTCGGCCCAAGTGTTACTGCCAGGGCCAGGGCCCAGCGCTCCAGGCCGAAGGCAACACACCCGGAATTTGCATCCGTGCCGTCCTCCAGACGAAATCCGAAGCGGTGCGAAAAGAACGTCTCGTGAAGATTGAAGGAAGAGATGGCCAGCGGCGTTCCTTCCGCATCCATCCGCGCGCGCAGTTCGAATTTCAGGCCTTTCATCTGCTGCAGCAGCTTCCTGCCGCGAGCTTCTCCGCCAGCGAAGAACGAATCAGTCGCCACGTCGAGTTGCACGGCTAGCTGAAGCGATTGCGCGAACCCCAATATGCGATCCATCCATTCCTGCCGCCGTTCCCGTACCCAAGCGGCAGACCCGACGAACACAATCTCCCTCATCGTAAATGCCCGCAAGCGGCCCGGCTCTTTGTTGTCCTCGTTTCGGCGGCAGCGCGCGACGCACGTCCAAGCGCCGGGCTCTTGGAGAGAAGTCGCGGCGAGTTTCGCGTAGCAGTGATAGCAGACTGCCGGAGGCATGCAGCCCCCGTCCGACTGTTCCACAGTACTGCCGGGAAAAGACTCAAAGTAGCCTGCGCGTTCGAGAATTGAACGCTCGATCAAGGAGGGCACCGGCAACGCGTGCGCGCGCGCTTTGCTTGCGAGCTCAACGAATTTCGAATCGACCCAGTCGATAAGTGCCAACATATGAGGACCCAACACGGCCTCGCGGCCAGAAGGCACCCACTCCTGCAGGCGTGCCAGCTGTGTCATCGGATCCTCAATGCTGATTTCTCTCGTCGTCATGGTTTCGACCCGAAGTGCTCAGCGATCGTGGTCACGGTTCGAAAGTTCTTCATCACAACTTCTTCATCCGGGATGTTCCGGCCGGTCATCAGCTCCACAAAGGCGATCAGTTTCAAGATCTTTAACGAGTCGATCCAACCATCTTCGAATAACGGCGTATCAGCTGAGGCTCGACGCGTGGGATCCGTCAACAATTCGCCGTTGATGTAGTTGAGCAACTTGTCGCGCGCGTCGCTCACGCTCCCGCGCCTCCCGCCAGGGTCCCGTGTTCACCCCAGCCGCTCTCCACCAACCAGCGGACGACCCGCGGGTAAAATTCCAGGACGCTGGGCTTGAGAAGCCCCTTCGCTTGCAAGGAGCGAGTGCATTCGACATCGCTGAATATTTTTGAATACACAAGCTGAGGAACGAAGTGTTTGATGATCGAAACACTGCTTCGCAGGATATTATCGCCGACTTCTTCCGCGGAGCGAGCAAACAATTCAAAAGTTGGCAAGTCAACAATGGCAGGCATCTCAATGGCGCGTTTTCTCCACGACGACCGATAACGTAGAAACGCCTCGCGAGTCAATTCGAGGAGGCGAGCGAGTGTAAGAGCACTTTCGCCGCCACAGATGTGGAATGTCCGGCCTGCCAGAAAGTCCTCCACCGCAAAATGCTCGACAGCCGCGGCCGCATAGTCCACCGCGATCAGGTCCACTAAACCGTCCGCTTTCCCTGGAATCATGGGCGCGAGTGAATTGTAGTAGAGCCTTAGGGCATGATGGATCGCCGCCATCCGCCTGACTTCGCCGGTTGTCGATCCCAGAACTGTGCTTAGGCGCAGGACCGAGATAGGCAAGGCGCTCATAGTTTCGCGCAACAGGAGTTCCGCCTCATACTTCGACTGCTCGTACGAATTCACAAATCCCGAGGTATGGTCCAGGTCTTCTTCGCAGATTGTGCCCGTGCGCTTGCCGGCAACATAGACCGTGCTTAAGGCCGCGAGTGCCTCGAGTCGTGGGCAATGCGACGCAAACGCAAGCAGATTCTTCGTACCTTCCAGGTTCACGGTACGCGCTTCATCGAGCGAGGCGGAAAATCGCGTGTTGGCAGCGGCGTGTACGATCACGTTGGTACGATCTAGAATTTCCCGGCTGAATTCTGGTGCTATCCCCAAATCCGGACTCGCGGTGACATCGCCGCGTACTGGCGTCACCTTCGAGGACGGGCCCATATACTCGCTCGTGTGGGTGAGTGCGAAGATCGCCCCGACGTCATTCCGATGGGCTAACAGCGGAACGAGTGCTTGCCCAATCATGCCCGTTGCGCCCGTGACTAGGACGGTGTGTGCCATCAATGTTCCAAAACCATACAGGCCCAGTTTGCCCCGAACCCGAATGTGAACAGTAGCAGCTTGTCACCGCGATGCAGTCTTCCAGTCTCAGCCGCGTCCCGTAAATTGATCCAATTGTCGGCAGCAATCACATGCGCCATTTTGGCTATATTCTCGGCGAACAACTTTTTGCGATCAATCTGGATCAGACCGAGAAGTATCTCCCAGCTGCGCAACGACACGTTGTGGGGAAGGATGCATGAAATATCTGAAGAATCCAGGTCCGCATCCGCGAGTGTGTCACGAACGATGTTCCTCGCGGTGGGAAAATAAGCTGCGGTGATCTCGTTTTTTTGCGCAATCGAGTTCCAGTAGTAGCCTTTAGTTACTTGCCGATATGCGAGGATGCGGTTGTGATCGCACTCTTTCTCCAGAAGAACGGCGCACGCCCCATCGGAAATCACGTTATAGATCATTTCCCGCTTACAGCCTGCAGGCAACACATCAGCACTCACGCAAAGGGCCCGGCCGGCACTCTTGCTGGAAAGCAGAAAGTCCTTGGCAAGCGTTACCGAGGCCATCAAGCCCAGACACCCTAGTTGGCTCACGCCGAAGGCAGCTGCATGGGTCAGCTCCAACTCGTACTGCAATTGCGCAACGGGGTAGTTGAAGGCTGAAAGCGGATCGAGAGTCTCGACTGCATGGCAGCCCGGTGTTGCCCCGGCATAAAAGAGCGCACCGATGCTGGCGCGATCTACGCCTGTGGCGCACAGCAGCTTGTTGGTGGCAGCAGTCGCGAGAGTGTGCGATGAGTCCCGGCTCAGTCGCGCGCAGCTGAACCCAAATTCAGACAACCTGGCCGCGGGGCTGTCGAGCGCGCCTCGTGCTTCGAGCTCGTCGACAGAAACCGTGTCCGAACCCAAAACATACTCGATCGCCGAAATGCCAACTTGCATCCAATCACTCCCTTGCCCCTGAATTCGAACCCGCACGACGAACTATAGTGCATTAATAGAAACTGCCGGAAACCCCTTGTGACACTTCTCGAAGTGTCATGCTTCTTACGCTAGGATGGAGTCGAGGTTACGAATGTATATTCCAAGAGCTAACGAAGAGAAACGTGTTTCTGTGATGCACGCGCTGATGGTTTCACAACCACTCGCGACACTGGTGACCTTAGGAACGTCCGGCCTCTTCGCTTCGCACATTCCGATGGTACTCGGTGAGGACGGCTCGCAGTTCGGTGTGCTGAAATGCCACATCTCTCGGGCTAACACGCAGTGGCGCGATTTCGTACCGACTGTCGATGCACTCGCGATTTTTGCAGGTTATCAACACTACATCTCGCCCACGTGGTATCCCGGAACAAAGCAGCACGGCAGAGAAGTACCAACTTGGAACTACGTCGTCGTGCACGCATACGGCTCTCTGAGGGTGATTCAGGATGAGCATTGGCTCTTGGAAAATGTGCAGAAACTGACCGACATCCATGAGGCAGGATCGCCCGTTCCATGGAAGGTCAGCGATGCTCCGGAAGACTTTATCAAGTCACAGTTGAAGGGGATTGTCGGTCTGGAGCTAAAGATCCAGCGGCTCGAGGGCAAGTGGAAGGTAAGCCAGAATCGAACCGAGGAAGAACGCAAGGGCGTGATCGAGGGGCTGACGAAGCTCAACACTCCCGAAAGCCTTGCCATGAAAACTCTGGTCGAGGAAGCGGACTAGACCGACAGGCGGTCGCTGCGGCGACCAATCTGTGGCGTTTAGCCGTCGCGGTGCACAGTGTCCGGTGAGAATGCTGGAAGGCAAAGAGCGATGTACTCGGCCCCGCCTGCAAATGGGGTCGAATAGCGAATCCATTCGCCTCGGTGCGCGATGATCGCCTGCCCGGCGGCCACATCCAGTTCCCCGGACTTATGGTGCACTCGCAGCGTGCCCCGCAAAACCACTGTGTATTCGTCAAAGTCTGGCGTCTGTCCCGGCTCCTCCCAACCCTCCGGACTCCGCATATGAGCAACACTAACGCCAGGGGTCGAGGTATTGACGCGACCGACATATTCCTCAATGATTTTGGGCTTGGTTCCCGCGGACTCGATGCGCGTAGGATGCGGAATCAGGGTGGGCATGGTGAAGCATGGTAACAACTGGAGAACCGGTGACACAAGCGGGGGTGGTGGGCCGAGCGATCTCCGATTGGTGGAACAATGGAACGATGGAACGGCGGGCTATACTCGGATTGTCGAGAGCGATTCGCGAGAACTGATACGACTCGCGTGCGCGACACGATCGTGTGAAATTCATCCTATGAACATCATGCTATGAAAATCGTGAGCGCAGCGGAAATGCGCGAAATTGATCGCGCCACCTCGGAGCGCTTCGGCGTAGCTTCCGGTGCTCTGATGGAAAACGCCGGTTCAGCAGTAGCTCGTTTCGTTCTTTCCGATTACCCGCAAGCGGAGCGTGTCGGTATCGTCTGCGGCAAGGGCAACAACGGCGGAGATGGATTCGTTGTGGCCCGAAAACTGGTAGAGGCTGGTCGTGCCGTGCGAGTTCTTCTGCTCTGTGATTCGGAGGAACTGCGTGGGGATGCGGCAGCCCGGTTCAAGGAGATGCTCGAAGTTCTCCGGCCACTGAACGTTGCGCCCGTAATCGTGCGTCAGGCGAACGAGTTGGATTCCTCCGGTGTGCGCGAAATATTAGCCGCCGATGTAATCGTGGATGCAATTCTGGGCACAGGTTTTCGTCCGCCAGTCAGCGCTCTCTACGCCGCGGCGATCGGAAAGATGAATGCGGTTTCGGCTCCGATCGTTGCGGTTGATATCCCGTCAGGCGCCGACGCGGATGCCCTGAAACCACCTGCCGATCGAGCCGACCAGGCCCGCGCCGATGGCATAGTGACCTTTACCGCCCCGCGTCCAGCGCACGTCTTTGCGGCGTTAAGCGGCGGCCCGACCGTGATCGCACCCATTGGTTCTCCGCCGGAAGCCATTGTCTCCGGGCTCGGACTGCATTTAAGCACGCCTGTTGATTTTGCTCCGCTGCTTGCGCCTCGCGCGCGCGAGGGCAACAAAGGCAGCTACGGACACGTGGTGGTAATCGGCGGATCGCTCGGCAAAGTAGGTGCCGCGGCGATGGCGGGCTTTGCCGCACTCAAAGCGGGCGCTGGCCTCTCGACCGTAGCGACGCCCAAGTCTCTTTTATCGACCGTATCGTCGTTTCATCCCGAAGTCATGACCGAGCCGCTGCCCGAGACAGAACAGGGAACGATCTCGTTGCAGGCGCGCGGACCAAGCCTCGAGGCGCTGCTGGAGCACAAAACGCTCGCTGTTGGCCCGGGAATTTCGCGCAACGCCGAGACCGCTGAATTCGTGCGCACTACTGTCGAGCATGCCGGCAAATCGTCAACTGCCCGTTCAGTCGTCAACCTGGTTGTGGATGCCGATGCGCTGAATGCTTTCGAGGGCGCGACCGAGAATCTCAACGGCCGCGGACGAACCGTCGTCATCACCCCGCACCCCGGAGAGATGTCACGGTTGACTCGCATGAGCATTCCGGAAATTCAAGCGCAACGCCTGGAGGTCGCGCGAAAGTTCGCGCGCCAGCATGAGTTGATTGTCGTACTCAAAGGACATCGCACCTTGATCGCAGCTCCCGATGGCACGGTCTGGGTGAATCCGACCGGCAATCCGGGCATGGCCACCGGAGGCACCGGAGACATCCTCACCGGAATGGTCGCGGGCTTGATCGCGCAGCATCCGCAGCACGCGCTTGAGGCCACAGCTCTCGCCGTCTACCTTCATGGACTCGCCGGGGACCTGGCGGTTGAGTCCGTGGGTGAGAATTCGATGGTCGCAACCGACCTGCTGCGCTTCTTGCCAGAGGCATTCGCCGAGGCACGGCGTCAGAAGTCCAAAGAAATTCGTATTCACGCCTAGCTGCGAGACGTCGCCTGCGCTTGCGATTCTGCCAGGTTCTTGATTCCCGTAAGCACCACATCGTCCCCTTGCAGCGAATGTTGATAGCGCCTCTGGCCGTCCTCTACCGCAGAAAAATCACCCTGCGTGATTTCCAGCGAGGAAGTATGTTCGGTGCGCCTCGTAAGCTCGTAGGTCATGGTGAGATAGTTTTCGGGAATATCTTGAATCGTCGAGTTGGGGTCGAAAATGGTGTATGCAAGACGATGCGGTTTTTCAAGCGAGACAATGTGTCCCTTAACGTAAAGCTTGCCGTCGGCAGCGCCTTTCCAGAGCAGCGGTGAGCCCGGCGTCCAGTTGGTTTCGGCGTTGCAGCCAAACATGTACTGCTTGATGAATTCGGAATCCGTGAGCACCTTCCACAAGATCTCGATGGGAGCATCAACCTCGATGGATTTGCGAATCAATAATTCAGGCATGGTTTTGTCCTCGGGTTTGTTGTTGAAGGAGAATATAACCAGAACGTGGCAACCATGATTGGAAAAACGCGACAGCAGCCGGCAGCCGAAGTCGAAGAGATTTACGATCCCGAAGTCGGTCAGGCTCGGGGCATGTTAAGGAAACATCTGCCTGCCGGAAAGATGCGGCACGCGCGCCGGCGCCCGGCCGATGATCTGGCATTTTGGATCGCCCACTATTGGATGATCCGATGGGATCTCCGCGGCTGTGAGCCGTATGTGGCCGAAAGTCTGCCACATCCGAATATTCATGTGATATTCGAGACAACAGGTTCCGTCGTAGCCGGGGTGCAAACCCAGAAGTTCTCACGCGTGCTCGAAGGCCAGTCGCAAGTATTCGGAATTAAATTCAAGCCGGGTGGATTTCGTCCCTTTCTGAAATTCGCTGCTTCGAAGCTCGCCGATCGTATTGTTCCAGCAGAAAGCATTCTTGGGAAAGAGGTAAGCACCCTGGAAGTGATTGTGCTCTCCTCACGGGAAGAGCGGAAGAAGGTTGAAGCCGCCAATGCATTCTTTCGCGCGCGGATCCCCAAAAGGCGTGATGCGACGATCAACCTAGCAAGACGGGTAGTAGATCGCATCCTGGAGGAGCGCGACATCAAGACGGTCGACGATCTGGTGGACAGGACCGGAATCGGTAAGCGTTCACTGCAACGCATGTTCAACGAATATGTCGGAGTCAGCCCCAAGTGGGTGATTCGACGCTATCGTTTGCATGAGTTGGTTGAGCGTTTCCATGGAAATGAGCAACCGTGCTGGGCCGAACTTGCGCTGGAGCTGGGATACTTCGACCAAGCGCACTTAATCAACGATTTCCGCTCCATCACAGGCTACTCTCCAACGGAATATCAGGCTTTGATTCGAACCGATCGGCAAGGCGAACATTAGCGCGGAATGTAATTGTCCAACAAAGGAAGCAACTGCGAACCGAGCTTCATCATCCGTGCTTGCGCGGCTTCCGGTGATTCGCCATCAAGCATTGGGGTCATGAGGCGCACCAGCGCACCGTCGCTGCGATTCATGCGAATGGAATCGGACACCAGATAATACTTGGCCCAGTACTCGTTCGCCACGGCGCGGCCATGCGCCTGAAACCAGTACAGGACGAGCTCCCGGTCTCCCGACTTTGCGACCACGTATCGATTGACGGGGAACGAGGAGCCGTCAGGACGCGCGATTGGCACCACCTCACGTGAGGTAGGAACCCATCCAGCGCCGGGCAGACAATGGCTGGGCGAATGGGGTGTGTCGCCCGCCCGTTGCGTGGGGAAGTATGCGATATAGAGATTGATCCACGGCTGGAGCTGGCTCGTGTTTTCGTAATCGCGCACCAGAAAATCGCCCGCTCCCAGGATGTCGAGCGTTTGCCGGTCGAGGGGATCGTCCGTACCGGTCCATCCATCAATTTGCGAGGGCAGGGAACTCAGGTGTGCTCGCGGCGGAAAATACTCGCTGCGCGGATGCGCCTGCAGAGCGAGAGCCGTCGTCAACAGCAGCCCAACCACGATCCCGAAGCGCGCAGCACCGTACTCGACATGGATTTCGTCAGAGGATGGCGCAGGCCGATTCGCAGGGTCGGGTGGTGCAGCCGGGTTACTCTTCCAGATCAGCGAGATGACTCGGTGCAAAGCAAAAAACATGATCAGCGCCGCTACGAAAATCAGCCACCCAGAAAAGCTGTGGTAAAACCCCTCGGCTTTATCCGGATCCCAATACTGCACCGCGAGCCCAGTGCCAAAAATGCGAAAGCTGTTGGCCGCGACCGCGATAGGCACGGCAGAGAATGCCAGCACCACGCGCACCCAAATCCGGCTCTCCAGTAGGTAGCCATAAATGATCGCCAAGGTCACCAGTGTCAGCAGCGATCGTATTCCGCTGCAGGCTTCTGCCACATCGAGCGGCATCGCGGCAAGCGCGATCATGTTCCCCTGGCGCAGCACAGGAACATTGACCAACTCCAGCAGCACCGTAGCCAGCTTTGCCGCTAGCAACTGAAGAGGAAAAGTGATGCGCTGCAGAATCAGTGCGGGGATGGGGATCATCAGAATTAGAAAAGCCCAAGCGAACGAAATCGCGCGAAAGAACTTCCATCCTCGAAACAGAATGGTCAGCCCGGCCAGCAGGATCAGCAGCGACACACGCGATGAAAAATTCTCGGCACCCAAATCTCCGAGAACCAGCAGCAACAGGCTCAGCACAATGAGCGCAAGGCCGCTCCATGAGGGAGCAGACGCGATTGCTTGCAGTTTCTTGCGGTCCTGCCAGAGAATAAAAAAAGCAAACAGAGGAACGAAGATTCCATGCTGGAAATTAGGATCGCCGATCCACTGCAGAAATAGCCGGGCGAGAATCAAGGCGTAAAGCCAACCGACGAGGAGCAGCAGCGTTGCTCCCTGCCACCGGAGCCAGCCAAACGACAAGCGACCCCTGCTGGTTGAGAGGGGCGGAGCTACTTCAACAGAGTCGGCCATAGCGGGCGCTTGCTTTCGAGAATATGCGAAATTGAAGCCTGGCGCAAAGACAAAACCAGCAGTTTCGGGCCCATTTTGAGCAAAGATTCTGCACGGCTTCCGATCGAATAATGCCTCATTATTTTCCCCTTCCCCCGCACATCCCTTCGCCGCCTTTCTCCGAGTTCCGCGGGACTGCGAATGCCGTCCCTTCCTGACGGTTTGGAACTTGTTACCCCAAGATAAGGGAAGTAATGCCACAGGATTTACCCTAGGAGTGGGCAATTAATTTCCCATTTGTCCGCACTGTGGTAACGTATGACTCGTAGCGTCTTTTCGGGTATTGCGCTCAAGCTATTGAAACATAAGCATATATTGTTTTATCGACGGATAACTTTTTTGCCCGGATTGGCAGCGAGTGTGCTCTAGATGATACAGAGCTGCCGTCCACTGGATGGCTCCCCCGCTGTCTTGGCCGCGAAAACAGTGAAATCTTAAGCGTATGGATCTCGATAGACCCGAAATACTGGCCACGTCTGGAGCATTGCCTAGCGGCGGAGCTCGGATTTGGCTTGCCAGCGTCAGCGCCGGTATGCGCACCGTCGAGGCCGTGATCCGCGAACTTTCGCAGAATGACGTTCCAGTCTTGGTGGTAGCCGAGCACGGTTCGGGCAAAGCGGCGGCTGCGGCGCGCATCCATATTCTTTCCAGCCGGGCCCCGGAACCCTTCCAGGTCTACCAAGGTCACGAAGCCGGGGAAGCACTCCTGGCTGCTTGCGACGATCAAGGTGGAACCATCTATCTTCAGGAAGTTGGGGACCTGACGGCTGCGGCGCAAAAGGAACTGGTTCGCCAGATCGCCTTGACTGGTGTCGGGCAGCGCCGTGTACCACGGTTTATTTGCGGAACCTCCCGCGAGTTGGAGCCCGAAGTCAAGGCGGGCAAGTTCCGCGAAGACCTTTATTACGGAATCAGTGGAGTTTGTTTGCGCTTGCCTCCTTTGCGCCAGCGAAAAGAAGACATTCCGGTTCTGCGCGACTGGTTTCTGTCGGCCGCCGCCCGTGATTTTTGCCGGGCCGTGCCGACGCTTAGTCCCGAAACCCAAAATTTCTTTCTGGAATACAGCTGGCCCGGAAACATTCGCGAGCTCAAAGATGCTGCCCGAGCGATTGTTGCCCTTGGCGACGAAACCCTTGCCATGGGAGGACTGCGCTCTCTTTTGCGGCGCGGCGATCACAGTGGCAATGGCGAACGGATTTCTCTCAAAGACGCGGCGCGCGCGGCGTCTCGTGAGGCAGAGAGAGAACTTATTCTTCAGGTGTTGACCCGCACGCGCTGGAATCGGCGGCGGGCCGCGCAGGAGTTACAGATCAGCTATAAGGCGCTGCTCTACAAGCTGAAGCAGATCGGTTGTGAACAATACGGGTCCTGAGCGTTGAGGTTCCCGGTAGTTCAAGGCGTCAGTGAGTTTTGAGGAGAAGATATGAAACTAACGTGGAAAGCGGTGGCCGGGGCACTTATGTTGATCGGCAGCATCGCGTTGGCGCAAAATGCGCCCGTTGCCAGTCCCGCTTCCGATAAGACGGTTTCGGACAAGATCGCGACCGAAACTCCGAATGGTCAAGGCGGTCCTGAATACATTATCGGCCCCGATGACGTACTTCATATTGCTGTATGGAAAGAATCCGATCTCACCGCCACCCTACCGGTACGTCCTGACGGCAAAATCTCTCTTCCCTTGCTCGACGATGTGCAAGCGGCGGGCCTGACTCCGAAGCAGTTGGCAGTGTCGGTGACGGAGAAGCTCAAAAAGTACATCGCCGACCCCCGCGTCACCGTCGTGGTAACAGCGATCAATAGCAAGCGCATTTACCTGACTGGCGAAGTAGTGCATGCCGGCGCGATGCCGATGTTACCGAACATGACCGTTCTGCAAGCGTTATCGAGCGCCGGAATCAGTCAGTTTGCCAACACCAAGCGCATCTATGTGCTTCGCACCCAAAACGGCAAGCAGGAGAAACTGCCGGTGAACTATCGAAAACTGGTTAAAGGGGAACTAATCGAGCAGAATTATCAATTGCAGCCGGGGGATACGATCGTCGTCCCGTAAGGGATAGCTAAGACAATTTTGCGGTGAAAAGCATGCTAAGAATGCAAATAATCCGGTGGGCACTGCTGGTCTCGGCCCTGAGCATTTGCTCGGCCGCGCAGGATAATTCCCAGTCCCCGCCCGACACGACTCCAGCGCCCGCTTTCGGTCAAAATGCGCCGATACTCAACCCGGACAACCCCCCCGTGACTGGCCTGGATGCACCGTCACTCGAACTGCACACCGCGAGCCGCAGCTTTTTCTCGCCGGCCTTGCAGGTGAGTGAGTCGGCGGATACGAACGGGGGCAACCAGCTCGGCTATAGCGGCTTAGAGTCGATAACCCGCCTTCTCGGAGCTTTCGACCTCCAGCAATTCTGGCCGAAGAGCGACCTCTTTCTGGAGTACCTGGGCGGCGGAGCGTTTTACGGCAGTCCTTTCGATGTCAAACAATTGCAGGCCTTTGGTTTTGAAGGAGTAACGCGCTGGCGAACTGGCCAGGTGACGTTGCGCGACACTTTCAGTTATCTACCGGACGGTTCCTTTGAAATCGGCACCTATGGCGGTGCCCCAGGATTGGGTCTGGCGACCGGTGGCATGGGTATAGGTTTGCAGGGCGGCGGCTTGCCCGGCACAGACAATTTTACCAGCACTCAATTAGGTTCGATTGGAACCATTCCACGGCTGGCAAACACAGCAATTATCGATGCGGTGCAGGCCATTAATCCCGTATCGGCGATCACCGTGGCGAGCGGATTCAGCAATGCTCATTTCTACGATTATCCGCCGATTTTGGTGAACAGCGACCAGTTTACGATTGAGGGCGGCTATACCCATTTGCTTTCCCGTCACGATCAGATCGGTGCCCTCTACGCTTTTCAGCTCTTTCAATTTCCCGAAGATACCGGTGGCGAGATTTTTAATCATGTTTTCAACATTCGCTGGAGCCATACCATCACCGGCCGCTTGAGTTTCATTGCCGGCGCTGGTCCCCAATACACCGACTTGGAAGATGGCGGCTCGATACCGCATTGGTCGTTGAGCGCGCGGGTTCAGTTGCACTACAAGTTAGGCCACGCGTCGTTGATTGCGACCTACGAGAAATTCACTTCGGCAGGCTCGGGATTCTTCGCTGGTGCCGAAACCCAGGCTGCGAGGTTCGGATACAAGCGTCCCCTGGCGCGGACCTGGGATTTCTATGGTGATCTGAGCTACTCGCATAATACGCGACTTCAGGTTGCATCGATCGGCGTGCCGGCGACCAGCTATAACGAAGGCTCTGCTGGAGCCGTCCTCCGCAAGCACCTGGGGCGAGCCTACGACTTTTTTCTCGCTTACCGCTTCAGCGAGGTGTCCTTTAATACTGCCGCTGGAGCCCCGGTTTGCATCGAGGGCGGTTGCGGCACGAATAATCAGCGGCAAATTGGCACCGTTGGGGTGGAGTGGCATCCCAGGCCGACTCGTATCGAATAATTTTGTGGCCGCCTCGGGTGGCCGGATTGGTGAACAGCTATGAGTGAAACTCGCGAACTGACGATGGACGATTATCTGGCAATGCTGCTGCGGCGCCTTCGAGTCATTCTGATCCCGACGCTGGTGGCCGTAATCGGAGGCTTCGGCATCTCTTATGCTTTCGCGCCGAAGTACACCTCCCAGACCACAGTTCTGGTAGAAGGCCAGAAGGTTCCCGACAGCTATGTCCAGCCAGTGATCACGGCTGATTTTACCCAGCGCGTCCAGACGCTCAGCCAGCAGGTAGTCAGCATCAATAAGCTCACTCCTATGGTTCAGCAGCTGGCGATCGCCAATCCCACTCTGTTCAAGCCCGGGGATGAGAGCAAGATCATCTCAAATATTCAGCAGACCATGACGGTCGATCCTGTGATCACCTCGATGAGCGCCGCCGAAACTGCGGCTGGAATTGCGGGTGCCAAGAAAAAGAAACCTTCTATCACCGACGAGCCCGTCCCCGGCTTTACCGTCAGCTACAGCGATAGCAACCCTTTCCGCTCGCAAAAAGTCTGCAATGCCTTGACCGAGCTGATCGTGAACGAAAACCTGAACTCCCGGGCCGAGGTGGCCCGGAGCACCACTGATTTTCTCAGCCGCCAAGTCGACGACGCGAAGCGTGCCCTCGACGAGCAGGATGCCAAACTCGCCGCTTTCAAAAAGCAATACATGGGTCAGTTGCCCGGCGATTCCGACAACAACATGCGCATGCTGATGGGGCTGAACACGCAACTCGATGCCACGACCCAGACTTTGAGCCGTGCCCAGCAGGATAAGGCTTATACGGAAAGTATGTTGGCGCAGCAAATTGCCGCCTGGAAGAGTTCACAGTCCAGTACGAATCCGCAGACACTCGAACAGGAGTTGGCCCAACTGCAGGCGCAATTGCTGCAACTGCAAGCGCGCTATACCGAGGACCATCCTGACGTAATCAAAACCAAGGCGGACATCGCCGAGGTTGAGAAAAAGCTGAAGGAGGTCAACTCCGCTACCGCCAACTCTACCGACAACACCGAGAAGGCCAGTGCCGGTGAACCGCCGGAAATTCGCCAGCTCCGATTGCAGATTCACCAGTATCAGAGTGTGATCGAGCAGGCTACGGTCGATCAGAAAAGATTGCAAAGCGATATTAACGTCTACCAGAGCCGTACCGCGATGAGCCCGAACGTCGAGGAACAATATAAGCTGCTCACTCGCGATAACGATAATGCTCAGGCGTTCTATAAGGATCTGCTGGCCAAGAAAAGCGCCTCCGAACTCGGCGTCAGCATGGAGAACCAGCAAGAGGGTGAGCAGATGCGACCTCTGGGTTCGGCTGGCTTACCCGATTCTCCGAGCTTTCCCTCCCGCCCGCTCTTTGCCGCCGGTGGTTTAGGTGTCGGTCTGGCGTTCGGGGTCATCATCGCGATCTTTCTGGAGTCCAGCGATAAATCGATCCGCACCGAAAAAGATGCTGCCGCCATCATGGATCTGCCCTTGCTCATCTCCGTGCCCTGGCTGGGTGAAGAAGACGAAGACTCAAACGGCAATAGCAACGGCCGCCGCCGTTTCTGGGGGCGCAGTGATCCGGAATCGCCGAAAGAACACGAGAGCGTCGAGGTCTAACGCCTATGTATAAAGAATTTTTCGGACTTCGTGCCAACCCGTTCAACGTGAATCCGGACCCGCGTTACTTGTTTCTCACGCGGCACACCGAAGAGGCGCTGGCTTGCCTGACCTATGGCATACAGAGTCGCAAAGGCTTTGTGTTGCTGACCGGAGAGGTTGGTACGGGCAAGACGACGCTGATCAATAAGTTGATGGAATGGCTTCGTTTGCAGCAGGTGGCTACCGCCTTCATCTTCAACTCGCGCATGGACGTAACCCAGTTGCTCGATTTCATGATGGCGGACTTCGGCATTCCCTGCGATGCCAAATCGAAGAGCCAGTTGCTCCAACGTCTCTATAACTGGCTGCTCGATCGCTATCGCGCCGGCGAGACAGCGGTGCTGGTCATTGACGAGGCACAAAACCTCTCCGACGAAGTGTTGGAAGAGGTTCGCATGCTCACCAACCTCGAGACTTTCACCGAGAAACTCCTGCAGATCGTATTGGTCGGGCAACCGGAACTCGAACAACGCCTGAAGCAGCCTCAGTTACGCCAGTTGCGCCAACGCTTGACGCTGCGCGCCAAGACCCATCCCTTCAATCTGGAGGAGACCAAGTCTTACATTACGCAGCGCCTGCGCATCGCAGGGTCGAATGGCGATCCGATTTTCGATGCCGATGCCACGGTAGCGATTTTCCGCTACTCGCTCGGTATTCCGCGCATCATCAATCTGCTCTGCGAGCACTGTCTGGTCAGTGCATTCGTCGATCAGAAAAAAAATGTCTCGGTCGAGGTGGTCGATTCAGTGGCCCGCGATTTCGATCTGACCGACGGCAACGCCGCAGCCGCCATGACTGCGCCAGTCCCCTCCTCGGAAAAATTTGATCTGGTCGAAGCCTTGCGCACTTTAGCGACGCTGGCCGACCGGCTGCGCCAATCGGAACAACAGGATCTCCCCAAGGAAGGGAAACTATGAGCCGCATCCATGATGCTTTAAAACGCGCTGAGCAGGAAAGAGCAACCTCCACGGGGACGCACGTCGAGCCCGCTTTCGATCAAACCGGAACGCAGCCCGAGAACATGCCTGCGCTGCACTCGTCTGTAGCCACGGTCATGCCCGGCATGGCCTCCGGGTTGACTTACGAATCGCTGCTCGCCCGCACGCCGCCGAGTGCCTGGACGCCCGATGAGCGCACCATGCTCTTTTTCCAGGATGACGACAGTCGCGTCGGGGCGGAAGAGTTCCGCACCCTGCGCTCTCGCCTGTACCAAATCCGCGAGAAGATGCCGGTGAAACGCCTGCTCGTGACCAGCGCGCTTCCGAAGGAAGGCAAGTCTTTCGTGGCCGCCAATCTGGCGCAAGTGTTGGTAAGGCAGCACGGCCGCCGTGTTCTTCTGATTGACGCCGATCTGCGCAGCCCGGGCATGCACCGCCACCTCGGAGCGGCTCAATCCCCGGGATTGGCGGAATACCTGTTGGGGGAATGCGACGAGTTCGCCGCCCTGCAACGCGGTCCCATGGAAAACTTGTTCTTCACGCCGGCGGGCCGGGTCGCGGGCAGTGCTCCGGAATTGTTGGCCAACGGACGTCTGAAACTTTTCCTACAGCGCGTCGACCCCTTGTTTGACTGGATCATTCTCGACTCGTCGCCCGTGATCCCCGTCTCGGACGCCACGCTCGTTGCCGGCAACTGCGATGGCATTCTCATGGTCGTGCGTTCCAATGCGACGCCGTCCGATTTAGCGCGCCGTGCGCGCGAAGAGTTCCCCGACAAACTGCTGCTTGGAGTTGTGCTTAACGGAGCCCCGTCCGGAAAGCTGGCACAGTCGAAGTACTACTATGGCGAGGCCGTGAACAGTCCCGCCTAGATCCTTAAGATGAAGATGAACCGAGGCCACGTTGATCCGGCTCTTCAATGTTTATTATCCAGTTCGTACTCTGGTCCTGCTGATCGGAGAGGCCCTGATCATCTGGACCTCGTTCCTGCTCGGGGCGGTGTACGAACTTCGCGAAGACAGTTATCTGGTGCTCAACGTCGAAGGCGGCTACATCAAAATCTTCGCGGTGACGGCGCTGGTATTGCTGTGCTCTCATTGGCTCGATCTCTACGACACGGCTCGCCTCAACACGAAAGGAGAGCTGTACTTCCGCTTGCTCATGGTTCCCGGCGTTCTCGCCTTTGTCTTGGCGGGAATTGCTTACGTGCGACCCAATTACCTGTTAGGCAACGGTTCTTCGGCGGTCGGCCTGCTTATCCTCACGGTCGCTCTGTTCGGATGGAGGATCGGCTTTACCTGGCTGGTTCAACTGCCAATTCTGGTCGAGCGCGTCTACGTTCTCGGGACAGGCGAGCGCGCCCAGCGCGTGGTTCAGGGCTTACGCCAGAATCCCGAAATCGGGGTTGAGATTGCCAGCTGGACGGGCAAGATGGAAGGCGCCGTAACCCGCGAGGCCGTGGCCGCGCACCTGATGGAAGTTGTCCATAAGCAAAAGGTCCATCGCGTGATCGTGGCTGCACCCGATCGCCGTGGCACCATCCCCATGAAGGAACTGCTTCAGCTCCGCATGCAGGGCATCAAGATCGAAGAAGCCACGAGCTGGCTGGAAAAAATCTCGGGGAAGATCGAGGTCGAAAATCTTTACCCGAGCTGGCTGGTCTTCGGCGAGGGCTTTCGCCGCAGCTCCACGTTCATCGCGGTTCGCCGCGTGCTCTCGATCATCATCTCGCTGATTGGTCTCATCTGCGCGCTGCCCTTGCTTCCGTTCATCGTGCTAGCCATCCGCCTCGATTCCAAGGGGCCTGTGTTTTATACGCAGACGCGAGTGGGTAAGGCGGGACGCACGTTCAAGGTAGTGAAGTTCCGCACCATGCGCCAGGATGCCGAAGCTACCAGCGGTCCGAAGTGGGCGGGCGATAATGACCCGCGTGTCACCCGCATCGGCAAGTTTCTTCGTTCTTCACGCCTCGATGAGATTCCCCAGTTGTGGTGCGTGCTCAGAGGGGATATGGCATTCGTCGGTCCGCGCCCCGAGCGCCCGGAGTTTATCGAGTGGCTCTCGAAAGAGATTCCTTACTACAACGTGCGCCATATGGTGCGTCCCGGGCTCACCGGATGGGCGCAGATCAAATACAAATACGGCAGCACCGTGCAAGATGCGCGCGAAAAACTTCAGTACGACCTCTTCTACATCAAAAACGCTTCGATTGGGCTGGATCTGCTGATCATGTTCCAGACGGTGAAGACCGTTTTACTGCGTCGAGGTGCCCAATGAGGTGCCCGGTAGCGCCGTGCGCGATAATAGTGAGAATGAAATACGTCTTCTGGTTCGCGACCGCGCTGGTTGGATATTCGTACCTCGGCTATCCCGCGTGGTTGTGGCTGCGCAGCCAGTGGTCGCCCCGTCCGGTGCGGCGAAGTTCGGGCAAAGGTTCGGGCAAAAACTCCGTGACACCTGCCGTGTCTGCAGTCATGGTCGTGCGCAATGAAGAAGCGGAGATCGCACGCAAACTCGAAAATCTGATGAGCCTCGATTATCCCCAGGGCCAATTGGAAATTGTGGTTGTCTCCGATGGCTCGAGCGACCGTACCCCTGCGATTCTCGCCGATTACGCTGGTGATTCCGAGTTGCCGACCGGCGCTCGAATCCCGGTACGAACATTCTTGAAGCCGGCTTCCCAGGGCAAGGCCGCGGGCCTCAATGATGCGGTCAAACTGGCGAGGGGCGAGGTGCTCTTATTTACTGATGCCCGACAGCACATCGAATCCGGCGCGCTGCGTCTGCTGATCGAGAATTTTGCCGACCCTGATGTCGGCGCTGCCAGCGGAGAGTTGATGCTCGGCGATCCCACACGCGGTGAAACCGGGAAGGGAATGGGATTGTATTGGCGCATAGAAAAGAAGATTCGGGAATTGGAGTCGGCCTCCGGTTCCGTCGCGGGCGCAACCGGCGCGCTCTATTGCGCCCGCCGAAGCTTGGTCGCGGCGTCGCCGTTGCCCGAGGGCACCATTCTCGATGACGTGCTCTTGCCCATGCAGGTTGTGCGCCAGGGGTACCGCGTAATTTTCGACTCGCGCGCTCGCGCCTGGGATACCCCCGACCTCGGCGGAGGCCGTGAATTTTCCCGTAAAGTGCGCACCTTAAGCGGCAACTATCAGCTTCTGCAACTTGCGCCTTGGCTGCTCAGCTCGCAAGACAGGATTCGGTTCGAATTCATAAGCCACAAACTCTCGCGACTGGCCGTGCCTTTTGCTCTGCTGGCGCTTCTGATCGCCTCGATGTTTCTGCCGCAACCGTTCTATCGCGCAGCACTCGGGGCGCAGCTGGCGTTTTACGCCCTCAGCCTGGTCGCGCTCGCTGGCGTCAAGATCGGCCCGCTCTCGCGCATCGCCGATCCAGCCCGTACTTTCGTCGTTCTCAATTCCGCCGCCGTCGTGGCCTTCGTCAATTTTGTGACCGGCAGAAAGGCAGTTTGGGTTCGCTGACTGGATGAGCGCCGATTTGTCATGAGAATTCTCTGGGTCAAAGCCGATAAGCTTCTCCCCGTGCAGAACGGCGGCAATATCCGCACGTACCACGTCTTGCGATATCTGTCCGAGCGGCATCAGCTTACGTTTTACTCTTACTATGGGGGCGCGCCCAATCCAGATTACGAACGCGAATTGCAGAGGCAGTTGCCCGGCGCCATGGCTGTTTGCACCGGCAAGCGCGAACTCGCCGGAGCCGCGCGCGGCCTTGATTACTTGGCTCATCTTGGCGTCGAACCGCCATATGCCGTCAGCCGCTTTGCCGATGCTCGAGTTCAAAAGCAGCTCGAGGACTGGTTCCGCGAGCAGCGCTTTGATGTCGCCGTCTGCGACTTTCTGGATGCCGCGGTCAATTTTCCCGGCAGGCTCAACATTCCGAGCGTGCTCTTCGAGCACAACGTGGAAAGCGAGATCTGGCGACGTCACGCCGACACGGCGGGCCATCCGGTAAAGAAAATGATCTACGGCATGGAATTTCGGAAGATGCTTCGGTACGAGCGTGCCGCAGTCTGCCGGTTCCAGCATGTGATTGCCGTCTCTGAAAACGATCGCGCCCTGATGACGAAATGGGTGGATGGAGATCGCGTCACCGTTGTCCCTACAGGAGTCGATCTCGCCCAATATCGTCCAGCTCCGGATCGAGGCGATGCCTTCGCACCTCTGATCACCTTTGTCGGTGCCATGGACTGGGAGCCGAACGTCGACGGAGTGGAATATTTTTGCACTGAAGTCTGGCCGGCAATAAAAGCGGAAGTACCGCAGGCGCGATTCCGCATTGTCGGCCGCAATCCCGATCGGCGGGTTCAGAAATGGGCCTCAACCCCGAATAACCCCACTGGTTCGATTGAAGTCACTGGCCGCGTGCCGTCGGTCGTCGAGCACCTGCACCAGTCGGCCGTGGTGATCGTGCCCTTGCGCATTGGCGGGGGGACGCGACTGAAGATCTATGAGGCCATGGCGGCCGGCAAAGCCGTCGTCTCCACGACCATCGGCGCCGAGGGCTTGGATGTTCATCATGGCCGCGACATCATGCTGGCCGATGATCCCCGCTCGTTCGCACAGGCCGTGATCATGCTCTTGCGCGATGCAGAATTGCGTCGTCGTTACGAAAAGGCTGCCGCGGACACGGCTGCTCGGTATGACTGGCCAGCGATTGGTGAACGCTTTAGTGAAGTCTTGCAGTCGGTTGCAGAAAAGAAATCTCCCGACGCTCGTCAGCTTGCGGTGCATTGGGCGGAAAAGAAAGCTTAAGAGAAAACGAGGAATTTGTGGCCATCAGCGATAACGGTAACACGATAACGACACAATCCCCGATAAGGCGGATGTCCGTCAAGATGGCGGACCCGACGAAGGGTCCGTTCTTCTGGCTCACCGCTTTCTTTGTGGTCTATTGCACCCGCTTTCAGGATTTCATTCCCGGTTTTCAATATCTCCCGGTCGCCAAGGTTCCCGCAATCATGGCCATGTGGGGCCTGTTCAATGCGCTCGGCAAGTCCAAGCGGACTTTCAAAGATCTGCCGAAGATGGTGAACCTGCTGCTCTACATCATTATCCTGATGTATATCGGAGCTTTTTTGTCTCCGATCTGGAGAGGCGGCGCGCTGACCCGCACCACCGACTTTTCGAAGATTTATATCTGTTGGGTACTCATTTTTCTGCTCATCACCACCTTCGCCCGTTTGAAACGAATCATCTTCATTCAGGCCTTCTCCGTGGTCATGGTTTGTATTGCGGTCATTATCAAAGGCCACGACGTGCCGCGTCTCGACGAGGTGCTGGGCGGCTTTTATTCGAATCCAAACGATCTGGCATTTGCGGTTGTGCTATCGCTGCCTTATGCACTGGCTTTTTTCGTGATGTCTAAAAATGCCCTGGTCAAGATTTTCTGGTTCTTCGGAATGATGCTGATGTTGACCGTCATTTTTCTGACCGCGTCTCGGGCCGGTTTCATCGATTTGGTCTGCTCCTACAGCATAGCGCTCTACTACATCGCGATCCGAGGAAAGCGCTATTGGCTGATCGTGGCGAGCGTGCTTCTCGGAGTTGTGATCCTGTCCACGGTAGGCGGGAGACTTTACGATCGCTTTAACGCGTTGTCCGGGGACAGTGGCGTCGAACAGTCCGCCTATGGATCGTATGAGGACCGCAAGTACCTCATGTTGCGCGCCGTCGAGGGCATCGAGCATTACCCCATTCTCGGCCTGGGTTGCCGCAACTTCGAAACCTACTCGCTGATCTGGCACGAAGTGCATATGACCTATCTCCAGATCGCCGTCGAATGTGGATTGCCGGCGCTGGTTCTGTACTTGATGTTTTTTTGGCGAGACTTCCAGAATATGTTTGCGCTCCACAGAATGAAGCATCTCGATCCCGACGTCAGGCTGTTTGCGGGGGCCTTGACCGGTTCGCAGGTAGGCTTCGTTGTGGGGGCGTTGTTTTCGCCCGAAGCTTACCAATTCTTCCCATATTTTGCTGCGGCATTTACAGCCACTTTGTTACAGACGGTGAAAGAGCAGCAGAAAGAACTCGGCTCGGAGCCCCCGCAACCACCGAAAAAGCCACGTCACTTCCTGGAGGTTTATGCCGATCGCGGAACAACCCGTGCAGTCTCACCTGTCCGCTGAGCTGCCGGCAATCTTACGTTGCCTCAGTTGCGGATCGAAACTTGAAAGCGACCAGAACCGGGGCTATCTCTGCTCGGCATGTAACCGTGCCTATCCCAACGCGCAGGGTGTAGCTCGCTTTGTCGAGGCCGAACACTACGCTGCCAGTTTCGGCTTTCAGTGGCACCGTTATCAGCAGACCCAGCTCGATCACGATGAGCAGCGCGAGTCCGAGCGCCATTTCCTGGCAAAGACCGCTCTACGCCCCGAAGATCTTAGGGGCAAACTGGTCCTCGACGTCGGTTGCGGCATGGGACGTTTCGCCGAAGTCGCAACGCGTTGGGGAGCCCGGGTGGTCGGAGTGGACCTGAGTGCTGCCGCGGAAGTCGCCGCCAAAAATCTCGCCGACCGTGACTTCGTCGCCTTCCAGGCCGACGTTTTTGCCCTGCCTTTTGCGCCGGAAAGTTTCGACGTCATCTATAGCATCGGTGTGCTCCACCACACTCCGGATTGCGAAGCTGCCGTCAAAGCTCTGGACAAATATCTGAAGCCCGGGGGACTGCTCGTGGTTTGGCTCTACAGCGGATATAACAAGTGGTACCGGTTCAGTGATTTCTGGCGGGGCTACACGCACAAGATGAAGCCCGAGAATCTGCACCGCATTTTGAAGCTTGCCGTCCCCTTCTTCTACAACCTGAATCGGGGATTGAGGCGGGTGCCGCTGATCGGGTCCCCGCTCGCCGGTTTGATTCATCATATGTTCCCCGTGAACCGGCAACAAAATCCGGAAGCGCGCATGCTCGATACCTTCGACTGGTATTCTCCTAAATATCAATCCAAGCACACCTACGAACAGGTGTTCAAATGGTATGCAGCGATGGGCATGGAAGATATGCGTGTCGGAGAGATTTCGATCGCCGTCCGTGGTCGTAAGCCGGCGCGGGGATAACGAGCCGATCGAACAACGGGTTTCCTCGGCGGCGAACCCGGAAGCAGAGTGCGGCAGTCCAGATTTCAAATGGGTCTCAGAAACAAAATCGCCTACGCAAGAAAGGTTATGCCGTCCGCGGCTTGGCGTGCACTGAAATCGCCTGTCCGTGGCCCTTTGCACGTGATTCTCGCCTTGGCCGATCACTTCGAACCCGCCATCGATCCGGCGGATGGCCGTAAGCGCGTCTCGTACTCTGAGCAGGAGCGTCGCCTGGAATATTGGACGACCGAATACCCGAAAGTTGTCGACGGTTGGCGAGACCACGACGGCCGCCCACTGCTGCATACCTATTTTTATCCTGCCGAGCAATACGATGAGGGCCTGCTCGAGAGGCTGGCCGAGCATTGCCACGCCGGTTGGGGAGAAGTTGAGATCCATCTCCATCACGGATCTCCGCATCCGGATAGCGCTGAGAACACACGCCGTGTGCTCACCGAATTCCGCGATCGGTTGGCATTTCGCCATCGCTGTCTAGAGACAGAAGCCGGCTCCGCAGGTCCGGCCTACGCGTTTGTTCATGGAAATTTTGCTCTTGCCAACTCTGCGGCCGGTCGTTTTTGTGGTGTCGATTCGGAGATGCAGATTCTTGCCGAGACTGGCTGCTACGCCGACCTGAGCATGCCAAGCGGCATGTGGCATCCCGCACAAATCGGAAAAACCAATTCGCTTTACGAGTGCGCTCTTCCGCTCGACCAGCCCGCACCGCACCGTCAGGGTCGCGAGTTGATTGCCGGACGCGTACCCGATACGTTCCCGCTCATCATTCAGGGTCCGCTCGTTACCGACATTCGGCGTACGCTAGGTTCCGCGCGACCCGTTCTTGAAAACGGTGGCATCACGGGAGCCAATCCTCCCACCATGCACCGGTTCTCGCTCTGGAAGCAGGCACAGGTTCGGGTGTTCGGACGCCCCGATTGGTTGTTCGTCAAATTATTTTGCCATGGCATGAACCCGACCCAGAAAGATGCGGTGATCGGAGACAGCTTTCGCAAATTTCTTTCCGCGCTGGTTGGCGAAGCGAACGACAGAAAAGAAACTCTTCACTTTGTCTCCGCGCGCGAGATGGCTAACATTGTCCTTGCCGCCTGCGAGGGCCGCGAGGGCGATCCCGGCAGCTACCGGGACTATCGCTTCAAGCGGCTTGCCGACCAGCCGATATCGACGGAAAGAGCCGGTTCTCTCCCCGTCAGCGTGAAAGGCTAGCCAGAGACCATGTGCGGAATCGCCGGAGTGGTAAGCACAACTCGCGAGAGCAACATTACCGAAGCTCTCGTGCACCACATGTGCGAGCAGATCGTGTACCGCGGCCCCGATGACGAAGGGCTTTACGTCGCCGATGGCGCTGGGCTTGGCATGCGCCGTCTCAGCATCATCGATCTCTCCGGAGGCCATCAGCCCGTCTTCAACGAAGATCGCAGCTCGTGGGTCGTGTTCAACGGCGAGATTTATAACTTTCCCGGACTTCGCCCTGAGCTCGAAAGCCGTGGCCATCACTTCCGCTCCCACACCGATACAGAAGTGATTATTCATCTCTACGAAGAGATGGGCGCTGAGTGCGTCAAGAAACTGCGCGGCATGTTCGCCCTCGCGATCTACGACAAGACCAAGCGCAAGTTAATCCTGGCTCGCGATCGCCTGGGTAAGAAGCCCCTGCACTACGCGCTCCACCAGGGAAATCTCTACTTCGCGTCCGAAATCAAATCGATTCTCGCGGTCGTTCCCGAACTGGCCGAAGTCAACTCCCAGGGTTTGCTCGAATATCTTTATTACGGATACGTTCCCGATCCCATTACCGCGTACACCGGAATTCACAAGCTTGCTCCTGGACACATGCTCGAGTTTCAGGAGGGCAAGATTCGCATTCGTCAATACTGGGATCTGCCCGAATACAACACGCACCCGCCGAAGAACGAACAAGAATGCCTGGAAGAGTTAGAACAGCGACTGTTTGAGGCGACCAAGATCCGCCTCATCTCGGACGTGCCTCTGGGAGCCTTTCTGAGCGGCGGCATTGACTCTTCGACCGTCGTAGCCTTGATGGCGCGTGCTAGTTCTGCTCCGGTAAAGACTTTCTCGATCGGATTCAAGAAAGATGATTTCAACGAATCGAACTATGCTCGCATCGTTGCCACAAAATTCAACACCGAGCATCACGAGATGATTCTGGAGCCCGACGTAGTTCAGACCGTGGCGCATCTGACCAGTTCGCTCGAAGAACCCTTCGGTGATTCCTCGATGTTGCCCACGTACTACGTTTCGCAAATGGCGCGCCAGCACGTGACCGTTGCTCTTTCGGGCGACGGCGGAGACGAGATGTTTGGCGGATATGATCGCTACCGTATTCACGCCGATCGCCGCGTTTTCGAGCATATTCCCGGATGGGCCCGTAAGTTCTACCGCGATCAGCTTCTGCCGCGTTTGCCCAACCGCATGCGGGGACGCAGATTCAGCTATAACGTTTCGCTGCCCTGGCAGGAACGTTACATCGACCACCTCGCCTTCTTGCCCTCGTTCGAGCGCGATACTCCGCTGCTCTCCCAGGATTTCCGCGAGATACTCAATCGCAGTGACGATCCCGCCAATGTATTACGTCGTTACTTCGCGCAGGCGCCTGCCAAAGATCCTGTCGACCAGCTTCTCTACGTAGACACGAAAACCTACATGGTGGCTGATATTTTGACCAAGGTTGATCGCATGAGCATGTTGAACTCGCTCGAAGTTCGCGTCCCTATCCTCGACCATGTCTTCGTCGAATGGGTTGCCGGACTTCCGCCGGAGTGGAAGTTGCGTGGCAACCAGCAAAAATATATTCTCCGAAAACTCGCCGAGCGCGTCGGTGTACCGCGAGAGGTCATCTATCGCCAGAAGCAGGGATTCTCGCTCCCTCTGGTCCACTGGATGCGCCACGAGCTCAAAGACATGCTGATGATCTTGCTCGAGCCGCGCACCCTCGAGCGCGGCTACTTCGCCGCGGCAGGCATCCGTAAATTAATGGACGATCACCTGGTCCGCGGCAAAACAATGACTGGACGCATCTGGCGTCTGTTGATGTTCGAGCTCTGGCATCGCAATTTTCTCGAAAAATATATCAAGCCCGCCGGGCTATTCTCTCTGCCGGTCGTCGCTGACTCGCGTCGCCAGACACGCGATTCCGCCGCCACGCTAGCCTCCGCTCCGGTGGGAGGATGACCGGGTGCAAGCGACCGACCCTGCTAGTCCCTTGAAGAGCGCGTCGCTTCAGCGCGGCGATGACCGCCCTCCTGATCCTCCAATCCGCCTGTTTCTCATGGTCAATTCTTTTGAGACCGGAGGCTCCGAGCGCCAGTTCACGGTGCTGGCGCGGAATCTTACGCCGCCAGAATTCGAAACCCATGTCGGCTGCATCATGCGGCAAGGTCCGCTGGCGCATAACTTCCCGGATGCTCCGGAATTTCCTCTCGGGGGGAGCCTTTATCGCTGGCAGTCGCTGCGAACGCGCTTCAATTTGAGCCGTCATCTTCGCAAGCATCGAGTGCAAGTGGCTCACGCTTTCGATTTCTATGCCAATCTCACGCTCATTCCCGCCGCCAAACTAGCTCGCGTTCCCGTTGTCATCGGCAGCCATCGCCAACTGGGAGACCTTTTGACTCCGGCGCAATTTCGCGTGCAAGCTGCCGCGTTTCGCTGCTGCGATGCCGTGGTCTGCAACTCAGCAGCCGCTGCGGAGCGCCTGATTGGGGCGGGTCTCGCCCCTAATAAAATCGCAGTGATTGGAAATGCCTTGCCTGTCGAGGCTTTTGCGGCCGCGCCCGCAGTGCTACCGAAGCGTCCCGGAGTTGTCCGCGTCGGAATGGTTGCGCGCATGAATCATCGTTACAAGAACCACTCCGGATTTCTCCGGATTGCAGCCGAGATTCATGCCCGCATACCGAATGCTGAATTCGTTCTTGCCGGCGATGGCCCGCTACGGCAGGAGTTCGAACGGGAAGCGACAAACCTCGGTCTCGGCAGCTCAACAGTCTTTCTCGGCGATCGTCAGGATATGCCGGCTGTTCTTGCCTCGATCGACGTTGCTGTCCTGACCTCCGAGTCTGAAAGCCTGTCGAACGTTATTCTCGAAGCCATGGCAGCTGGTTTACCTACGGTTGCCTATGACGTGGGCGGCAATTCCGAACTGCTCGCCGGCCAGCGCGGAATTCTGATTCCTGCGGGCAACGAAACCAGTTTTGCCGGTGCCGTCGAAAAACTTCTGGCTGACGCTCCGCTGCGCGAGCAAGTAGGCCACCACGCCCAGCAATTCGCGCGGGAAAACTTTAGCCTCGATCGCGTGCGCCAACGTTACATGGATCTTTACCTCGAGCTTCTTCGAAGAAAGCGCGGAAGGAATTCTGTCGCATGAACGAATCCGCCGATTCCAGCGCGACGAAATCAAGCTCAAAAAGCCAAGCCCGGCGCCTGCGAGTCGCCATCGTTGCGCCCAGCCTGCGCTACATTGGCGGACAATCCGCGCAAGCGGACTTGCTCTTGCGTCTCTGGCAGAACGATCCCGATATCGCGATCAGTTTTCTGGCCGTCGATCCGCCGTTTCCGCGGGTCTTGGCTTGGGCCGAGGGCATTCCCGGGCTGCGCACGATTGTGCGTGAGCCAATTTATTTCTGGCATCTTTGGCGCGGTCTAAAAGAGACGGATGTCGCACACATCTTCTCCGCGTCGTACTGGTCTTTTCTTTTGGCCCCCGCTCCCGCGTGGTTCTTCGCGAGATTGCGCGGCGTCAAGAGCCTGATCAACTATCACAGTGGCGAAGCGCGCGACCATCTGCGGCGTTTCCGTTCTGGCAGGTTTGTTCTCGCTCGCGTCAATAAGATTATCGTTCCGTCCGGATACCTGGTCGATGTTTTTCGGGAATTTGGATTGTCTGCATCTGCGGTGCCGAACATTGTCGATCTGGCGCAATTTCGCTATCGCCAGCGCGCTCCGCTGCGTCCGCATCTTGTCTGCACTCGCGGTTTTTCCCCTTATTACAGCGTGGATGTCGTGGTCCGCGCCTTTGCCGAGGTGAAAAAAGAATTTCCCGAGGCTCGGCTCGATCTGGTCGGCGACGGTCCGCTTGAACCCGATATCCGAAAACTGGTTGCGGAGTTGAATCTGACCACGGTAAATTTCGCTGGCGTAGCGTCGCGGCAACAGATCGGTCAATATTACGACCGTGCTGACATCTTCCTGAATGCCTCTTGGCTGGACAATATGCCGTTGTCGATCCTCGAAGCCTTCGCAGCGGGAACGCCCGTGGTTACCACTTCGCCTGAGTGCATGCCTTACCTGGTCGAGCACGAGCGTACCGGATTGCTTTCTCCGGTGGGTGATCACAAAGCGCTGGCTGCCAATGTGATTCGTTTATTGCGCGATCCCGCTCTGGCTGCCAATCTCGAGCGGAATGGCCATGACGAATCGCAAAAATACACTTGGGAAAATGTTCGCGAACAATGGGTGAATGCCTATCGCGCGCTCGTCTGAGCGCTGCCCACTTAGGTCGCTTTTTTAAAGTGTTTTGGTCGGGACGGGCCACACGACTGTTATTACCAGCGCTACCGCGATTCCTAACGATACCTCCAGGAAGCGATGCCAGCCTACGATCCAAGGAGGACTCGTGTGGGGAATCAGCAAGACAATACTGAGGGTGATTCCGGCGAAGCGGTAGGCCCCTCCGACTCGCAACATCCAGGAAATCAGTCCGCACAAGAGTAGTCCCAAACCGTAGACCCATGCGCTTGGATTGAAGAATGTGGCTAAAGCGATGCCCAGCACGGCTCCGAGAGCGGTTCCCAAAAAGCGCTGCCATCCTAATGTCATGGGGGGAATTGTGGATTGAATGATGACGATGGTCGAGATCGGAGCCCAGTACGATTCCGGCAGCTTCACCAGACGAGCCAGGAGCAGAGCGATCACTGCCGCTACGGCGGTGCGGATCGAGTTCCAAACGTGGTCTCGATTGAGTCCTAAAAAAATACTTCCACGCGCCATCGACCTTCTGCCTCCGGCTGGCTAAGAGCTGTCATTGTATCGTTCGGCGTTGCGCTCTTGGTATGGCTCGACACGGATTGGCGTTCTTGCCTGTCTTGACGCGAGATTGAGCACGGGATTGTTGACCTGCCGTGCTATTCTTTTTTCGTACCTCGCGGGACCCGCGCGCCGATTCTGGTTGTTTGCCCAGATGGAACTGGAGCGGCGCCACCTACAATGAGGGCCCCTACCTACGTCCTTCCTCGCAAGGGTCGTGGATGGAGGCGATGCGAGCACACCGGAAGTGTGTGCCATCGTCCTTCATGACATGCGCCGTCCGGAATCAATTCACTGGAGAGTAAGACTTATGCAGATCAAGAAGCTCACGCCCAATCTAGTTGTCCGCAATGTGGAAGCCAGCCTGAAGTTCTATGGCGAGATACTCGGGCTGGAAAAAGCTATGACCGTTCCTGAGCAATCTCCCTATGTTTTCGCGTCGGTCTCGAACGGATCGGTCGAAGTATTCTTCAATGACCGGAAGACGGTCGCTGCCGAGTATCCGAAACTTGCCGCCACGATCGGCGCCAGCCTGACCCTCTATATGGAGGTAGATAATCTGCAGGAGGTGCTCGGTCGCGTGCAGAAGGCGGGAGCGACAATCTCCATGCCGGTAAAGGATCAATTTTACGGGATGCGGGAGTTTGCCTTTGAGGATGGGGATGGGTACACGATTACGATTGCGCAGAAGACGGAGTGAGAGGCCGATTGTGCGCTGAGTGTGGTACTCGATTTGTTTCGCCACATGCAAAAAAAGCCCCGCTCTTTCGAAATCCGAGCGGGGCTTGAATTGCTTTCGGCGTTTTGCCGGCGCGGACGCCGGCGCCACGCGCATTAGTACATGTCGCCCATGCCGCCGCCGTGGCCGCCGGGGGCTGGAGCATTCTTCTTCTCTTCCGGAATGTCCGCTACCAGGGCTTCGGTGGTGAGCATCAGCGCGGCGATTGAACCGGCGTTGGTGAGTGCGGTGCGCACGACCTTCGTCGGATCGAGCACGCCCGCCTTGACCAGATCTTCGTACTCGCCGGTCAGGGCGTTGTAGCCGTAGTTGTTGTCCTTGGAGTCGTGGATCTTACCGATCACGATGGCACCTTCTTCGCCGGCGTTCTCGGCGATCTGGCGCAAGGGCTCGGTGATGGCGCGCTTCACGATGTTGACACCGATCTGCTCGTCACCTTCCAGCTTCAGCTTGTCGAGAGCCGGTACGCAACGCGCCAGCGCTACGCCGCCGCCCGGGACAATTCCTTCTTCAACGGCTGCACGGGTCGCGTGCATTGCGTCTTCGACGCGCGCCTTGGTCTCTTTCATTTCGGTTTCGGTCGCGGCGCCGACTTTGATTACGGCTACGCCACCGACCAGCTTAGCCAACCGCTCCTGCAACTTCTCGCGGTCGTAATCGCTGGTGGTCTTATCGATCTGGCTGCGAATTTCTTTCACGCGGCCCTGAACGTCTCCGGGCTTGCCTTTGCCTTCGACAATGGTGGTGTTGTCCTTGTCGATGGTGACTTTCTTGGCTTGTCCGAGGTCGGCGAGGGTAACGTTCTCGAGCTTAATGCCGAGATCTTCGGTGATGGCCTTGCCGCCGGTCAGGGTTGCGATGTCCTGTAACATGGCCTTGCGACGATCGCCGAAGCCGGGAGCCTTAACGGCCGCGACTTGCAACGTGCCACGCAGTTTGTTGACCACCAGGGTCGCGAGCGCTTCCCCTTCGACGTCCTCAGCGATGATGAGGAGCGGCTTGCCGCCCTTGGCGATCTGCTCGAGCAACGGGAGCAGGTCTTTCATCGAGCTGATTTTCTTTTCGTGAATGAGGATGTAGGCGTTCTCCTGAACGGATTCCATGCGCTCGGGATCGGTGACGAAGTAGGGAGAGAGATAGCCGCGATCGAACTGCATGCCTTCGACCACGTCCAGTTGAGTTTCGAGCGTCTTCGACTCTTCGACGGTGATGACGCCGTCCTTGCCGACTTTCTTCATGGCTTCGGCGATGATCTTGCCGATGGTCTCGTCATTGTTCGCCGAGATGGTGCCAACCTGGGCAATCATGTCGCCGCTGACGGGCTTGCTGAACTTGTCGAGCTCGCCTTTCTCGCGGTTGCCTTCCTTATCGACTCTGCCGGTAATGAGCAGAACCGACTTCTCGATGCCGCGCTTGATCGCCATTGGATTGGCGCCAGCAGCCACGGTCTTTACGCCCTCGCGGAAAATCGCCTGAGCCAGAACGGTAGCGGTGGTGGTGCCATCGCCGGCGACATCAGAGGTCTTCGAAGCAACTTCGCGGACCATCTGCGCGCCCATGTTCTCGATACCGTTGGGCAATTCGATTTCTTTCGCTACGGTGACGCCGTCTTTGGTGATGGTCGGGGAACCGAATTTCTTTTCAATGACGACGTTGCGGCCCTTGGGGCCAAGAGTGACTTTCACAGCGTCCGCCAGCAGGTTGACGCCGCGGAGAATAGCCTGTCGCGACTCTTCTCCATGAACAATTTGCTTTGCCATAACCGTTTGCTCCTCAAATTAAAAGATGTATGCAGGCTCGGCCTGCGGAATTGTACCGTTGAGACGGGGCTGAGCCCCGCCACCACAAACTACTTGCGCGATCCGGCGGTCTCTTTCTTGGTTGCGCCGGAGGTTGCACCGGTCAGCACGCCCAATACTTCTTCTTCGCGCATGATGATGAAGTCTTCTCCATCGATCTTGATTTCCGTGCCGGAATACTTGCCAAACAGAATGCGGTCGCCGTCTTTTACATCGAGGGGACGAACCTTGCCTTCTTCGCTGATCTTGCCTTTGCCGGCGGAGATGACTTCTCCCTCCTGCGGCTTGTCTTTCGCGGAGTCGGGAATAATGATCCCGCCGCGGGTGGTGTCGGCCTCTTCTACCCGACGGACCAGGATGCGGTCATGCAGCGGGGTGAATTTAGTAGCCATAGTTGCGTACTCCTTTCAAGAGTGGTTGATTAGGGGTTTGCCAATTTGGGTTTTGGACTCAGAAATCGGGACTGTTAGCACTTAAGTACTACGAGTGCCAATTATAGGAATGTGAGTGGGTGGTTGTCAAGCGCCCGCTGTGGAATTAATGTATATACCTTATAATCAACAATATAGCTCAATATAGCAAAACCCCACCCCAATCGCATTTTTTGCGTAGAAGTGGGTTTGTGAATCCGACGAAGAGAAGTTTCCTCTAAGGGCCATTTCGACCGGGACTCAGAGGTCTCCTGTACCCTCGATCGTTATTCCACGATCGCTCGTCAGGGATTGAATGCAATAGCAGGCGCGCTATATTGCCACGCGCTCCAGAACGGCGCCCCGATTTATGGTGCAGTTGCGGCTAGCTTCATGACTACGCCGCATCCGGAATTGGGCTGACAGTATTTCAGATTACCGCCTTGGTTTGTTGTGAGGTATACGTTGTCGGCCGCGTCGAGCATAACTCCTCCTAATGGATTGGCGCCGAATCGCGTTCCACTGACAACAAAACTGTAGAGTAGATTTTCGGTCCATCCGTTTTCGCCGGGGACGAGTTGAAATATGGCGCCCCAATCGTTGGCTCCGCCTTCGTAGGCAGCCCCGTAGAGGTTGCCCGCATTATCGAGAGCGAGGTTTCCGGCGGGCTGAAGCCCGTTCAATCCATCAAAGCTATAGATCGATTTGAATTTCCATTTGCCCGACTCCAGCGTGAAACTGAAGATCGTGCCTTTGTTATTGGCGCCGCCATAGCTGGTTGAGCCATACAGGGTTGAGCCGTCGACAGTGCCGGTGCCGCTCAGAGTTACTCCTCCCCAGGGAAGCGATCCATTGCTCTCGTTGAAGTCAATGAGAGTCCTGAAGCGCCAGTGCTGTCCGGTGGTGGGCGGCATGAGTTCGAAGACGCTGCCGCAGCCATAACCATTGCAGACCAAGTTATTGCCGCCCATGTAAGTGGTTCCATAAAGATTTCCGGCGGCATCGAAGACCAGAGCGGATCCGGGAGAGGCACCTTCGCCGAATGCGTCGGACAAACGGCGGAGGACTGTTTCCTGCCAGAGGCCATCGCCGGTGGGCGACAGTTCATAGATGGTGCCGCAGCCTTTGGCCGGTGGACATCCGATATGAGGGGTGCCGCCGGTCGTAGTAGTGCCGTACAGATTGCCCTGGGCGTCGAATACTACGCTGCCAGCGGGAGAATCACCGTCGGTTCCGCCTTGAAAGCTGTAGAGAGCTTTTTCTTCCCGCGCATAGCCGTGATTGGGCTGCGCAATGAGTTCGAAGACGGTTCCAAAGCCGTAGACTCCGCCGGATGACGTCGTTGAGTAGGCGTTACCGGCGGCGTCGAAGACCAGACTTGCTAGCGGATTTCCACCGTCAGTTCCGCCCGTGAACGTGTAGAGCACGTGGAAGCGCCATTGGCCGTCCGGAGTTGGAGAGAGCTCGAAGACGGTACCCGCTCCGTAGGCGCCCCCGATCTGGGTTGTCCCGTAGAGGTTTCCGGCGGCATCGGCAGTAAGGTTGCCGTCAGGGTAGGATCCGTCATTGCCTCCGGTGAAGGTGTGGAGGACGCTCACGTTGGCCGCGTATGTTTGCGAACAGAGCGCCAGAAGTATAGCCATCGTGATCGCTGCGGCAAGGTCGAGCGTTGAAAGTGAAAGTCTGTGGCCGCGCGTAAGTGCTCGTGTGCATTTGGAAGCCGTTGGAGTAGATGCTGAAGCGGCGCACGGTGGATCCGAGGCCCCAATTTCTGTCATATTCGCCGTACGCGCGAGGTGCATCTGGTTTGGATCTCCTTCGATTGATTTTCCGATTTAGCTTTGCAATCCGGTTTCGAGCGAGCACACGAATGTAAACGGGCTTTGATTGAATCACAAGGGTGCAAGAAATTTCAGCGGGGCCATTACGCAACCGTTCGGATTGCCATGGCGTTCTTGCGTGCCCAACGGACGGCGTAATTGCGAAACCTCGGGCCAAGGAAAGTTCCGGGCGGAGATTGCGAGGAGATCAAAAGAGGCGCCTAGGAGCATGTCCGGCTTGCGTCAGGGTGGGAGCCGCATTCACTGCCATTTGCGATAAATCAATTGTTTTTGTGACTTTCCCCTGACACGATCGCGGATTTCGACAAGATAAACAGGCTGCGGTTTGCCCGAGTCTGCCGTTGGTTTGATCAGGGAGACATCTTGCACTTTCTGAGCGAGCATGCGGAGGCTGCTCCGCGCGCGCTGCAGCCTCTGGAGCGAGACCGTGCCGATGCTTACGGGGTGGTGCGCGCGGTTGCTTGGTCGCATTCGGTCTCGGAGAGGTTCGGGAGATTGCTGCCGGAAACTGCGGCCGATGGCCAGGTTAGAAATAGAAGAGTGCGTCCGTTTAGCCATGACCCAGCAAGAAACCTCAGAACTGGTGGGCACCGGCGGTGACACGATTATGCGCTTGCTGTCCGAGTTCGGACGCCACGATCTGCCAGAGCTGAAAGGCTCGACCTTGATTATTCATAGTCGGCCGCGCTGAAGAATCTGGTGAGCGCTTACTGATTGGATGACTCACTGTTGGGGGACGAGTTTTGTCCATCCACGGTCGAGCGACTGCTTCGCCTGACCGACGCTCATCGTGTGATCCACGCACACTTTCTGGTAGAGCATATCTTCGACTTTGTCCTTTGCGTAGGAGCCGAACTTTCCTGCGTGGGGTTCGAACCAGATGTTCTTCGGTCCATCCGAACCGCCCATCCATTCGGGATACCAGTGATCAAACTCGCCGGAGGACTTGGTCTTTTTATCCGAGGGGAATCCGTACGCCGCAAGAATAAAGTCTTTGTCAGAATCGCTCACCTGATGAAGACGGCCATGGGTTGAGCATGCGAGCGAGGCATCCATCTCGCCCGGCGTTAGCTTAGAGTCGGGGACGGTGCAATAGCCAGTCGATTTGTCGATATCAACCTTACGGCAGTGCTGTGCCGATGCCAGAGTTGCCACAAACATCAAAGCCAGCACTATAAGATGATTCGCTGTGAAAACGCTGAGTCGCATGAATATCTCCTTCAAGGCTCTGCTTGGAGTTGGGAATCTTCGCTCGAGGGTAGACTTTTTTCCCCCAACGGGCCAAAGGAATTAGCAGGGGTTATCCTGTTGCTAAACAGTAAAAAGCCCAGAATGCGTCCGGCGCCTAATGTTGCCATAGATGGACTACCTTTCCCTCTGCTGTCGTTAGGTCACCGGGCTGGGCTCCAGGCATATTTCACGGGATGTTTCGCCGATTTCCTGGTCATCCCTCCTTTCAGTTTGCAGGTCTCTCATCCCTTTTCGCCAACAAAACCCAGGGGAACACGTTACCTCAGTGTTTGCCTTCGGTTCTGGCAAATTTGGCTCTACGTCTGAGAGTTGGTGCGCGATGTGAGAATACTTGGGCTCGTTCCAAGAGATGAAGCGCGGGAGCTTAGGAATCACAGAGAACTGTTCCACGTCTCGAAAAAAGCCGTGAGACGCGGGACAGTCTTGTCGGCACGACAACAAATTTTCAACCCATTACGGTTTTACTGTGAAAGACAAATTACTCGTCAGTGTGCCACCGGGCGTTTTGACTGCGACTTTGCCGCTGGTCGCGGCCGTGGGCACTGTGGGGGTGATTTCGGCAGCGGAGACGACGGTAAAGGTTGCTGCCGTGCCATGAAAGGCGACGCTGTTCGCACCCGTCAAATCCGTTCCGAGGATCGTGACCTTCGCATCTACCTTGCCGGAAGTGGGAGTCGTGGTGACAAATGCGTCCAGCCCCTCGTTTAATTCATTGACCGTTCCGTAAGCGGTACCGCCCGATACGGTCCCTCCAGCGTAGGTTGTGCCGTAGAAATTGCCGTTGGTGGATTGCGTCAGACCGCCGTATGGACCGTCAAGAGGGCCTTTCAATTTGGCCCGTTTCTCCTCGACCTGGAAGAACGCACCCTGCGTGACGGCCGCAATGGCGAGATTGAATGGCGAATCGGTCTGCAATAAGTTGCACTAAAAAAGACAAAGAGTGAAGTTGAGCCGCATTTCGTTTCAGGAAATTACACGTTTCCACAGATTTTTATTTTGTCGGGAACACGATTATTCACTTGACTTAGTTTAGAAATGCGCTAATCTTCCGAGAGTCAGCGGGGGCTTTTGCTCTTCCCCATGGAGCCTCGCTGTATTCCCCGGATTTGCAATTTCAAAAATATTGAACATAACCGCGAAGTAGGAAATTCTTGCCCGCGCGTCCGTTGACTGCCCGTTTTGGGTAGAAGCCCTGGTCAACGTTCGCTCGTCAGTGAATTTCTTCTTGGCCTAACCAGGTCCCCTTTATGGGGGAGGAGACGATTCCATGCAAAATCTCAATTGGCGGTGCCTGCGCAGAGCAATCGCTATGGCAACCGTAACAGTGTCAGTCGCGAGCTTCACAACTTTGGCGGTGGCCCAGCGCGAAGACGCAAGCACCGTTCGAGCCATTTTTGCTGCGGCGCCCAGAGTATCCACGAGTGTGAAAGGCGTCACCGTTTTTGCGACACCGCCCCAAGGCTTTAATCCATTGACCGCAACCAACCGCGAATTACTTAGCTATGGGCTGCCGCAGCGTCCGGACCAGAGTGCCGACGCGAAGGCCTCTGACCATTGGGCAAGAGGAATGGCAGCGTTGCAGGCTTGCTATCAACGTGCAGGACAAGCAGTAAAGGGGCCGTCGACGTCGACCCCAGCGCAAGCATGTCACGCTTCCGACGTGACGGCGCTACCGTATTCGAGTCTCCCGATGGTGCCAGGAAACCGGCCGGCGAGCGCGAACGTAGATGGCACGACTCAGACGAGCTCCCTCAACTGGAGTGGCATCGCGCAAACCAACAAGCTGAAGAGCTGGAATAACAATACCTCTTTCGATGAAGTTGAATCCGTGTGGAATGTGCCGGTGGCAAACCACGCATTTGGTGACCTACCTTGTTCGGAAGGTCCGTGGTGGGAGGTGACGTGGAACGGTATCGATGGCTTCAGCAATGGTGACGTGGTTCAGGGCGGCAGTTCCTCCTATTGGGATGGGGGCGGTTGTAAGGGCTCTATTTCAACCACCGGATGGGTGGAATGGGCTCCAAGCTATCCCATCTTGACGATCGACTGCGGCTCTGGTACGGCTTGCTTTGTAAGCCCGGGGGACGATTTCTGGGTGATCACTTACGGTACCGCTGGAACCGCCGAGCAATACGTGTTTGTCGAAGACCTCACCCAACAGTGGTCTGGTACGTTTGGGCTTGTCTACCAAAACGGGCCGGGGCTGGTTGGAAGCAGCGCGGAATATATCGTCGAGCGCCCCTGCTGCAACGGCAGCAATTTCTATCCTCTCGGCAACTACGTCTACGAATTTTTTGACTATAGCTTCGCATATGACGGCAAGGGCACGCTGTTCTATCCGGGTTCGGCCTCGGCCGCGACCCAAATCATCACCATGCAGGCTGATGAGGCGGCTTCCTATCAGGACATTTCCTATCCCTTCTGGTACGGCACCGCTGGAAATCAGGGCAGATACAGCATCTGGATGGCCGATGAGAACTGCGCCAATTCAGGTGGCTGTGCGCCGTAGTCTAGTAATCCGTCGAGCCACTGCTGTCTGACTCTTGTTTGTACTTCGAGGCCTGCCCGGTTGGCAGGCCTTTTTTTCGGTTTGGGCCACGTTTTTACCTTGAGCATAATTCTGCCTGCGTTCATGCTAGTCCGATATAATCCACACCTTCCATGACTCTTGCGGCGGACACGAAACTCGGTCCCTACAACATCCAGTCCCTGCTCGGGACTGGCGGGATGGGAGAGGTGTATCGGGCCTGGGATTCACGCTTGAGTCGGGTGGTAGCGATCAAGGTTCTGCCGGCATCTTTTTCAGCGGATGCGGACCGATTGCAACGCTTTGTGCGGGAGGCGCGCTCGGCGGCGGCGCTGAATCATCCCAATATTCTGTCGATTTTCGATATTGGGGAACAGGGCGGCTCTCCCTATATCGTTTCGGAATTGCTGGAAGGGCAAACTTTGCGGGAGCGGATTCGCAGCGGACCCATTCCGAGCCGGAAGGCGATTGACTACGCGCTGCAAGTGGCGCGGGGATTGGCGGCGGCGCACGAAAAGGGAATTGTTCATCGCGATCTGAAGCCGGAAAATTTATTTCTCACCCACGACGATCGGGTGAAGATCCTGGACTTTGGTCTGGCGAAGTTGACTCGTCCGGAAACCGAAGCTGACGCAGACGCTGCGACGGTTCAGGTGAATACAGAGCCCGGGCAGGTAATGGGGACAGTGGGATATATGTCGCCGGAGCAGGTGCGCGGGAAGGCCGCGGACCATCGCTCGGACCTGTTCGCTTTTGGATCGATTCTCTACGAGATGCTTTCAGGGCAGCGCGCATTTCAGGGAGAGACTCCCGCCGACACGATGAGCGCGATTCTGAAAGAAGAGCCAGCGGAGCTTTCGGAGACGGCGCGCAATGTGCCACCTGCGCTCGAGCGGATCGTGCGCCATTGTCTCGAGAAAATTCCAGCACATCGTTTTCAGTCGGCGGGAGATCTGGCTTTCAATCTCGAAACGCTGACCGATAGTTCCGTGGCTTCGGTGGCGAGTTCCGTGGTTGGTTCGATGGCGGGAAAGACCGGCTCGCGGTCGGCGATCGGACAGTCCCCAAGTACGCAGCAGTCGGCGCTCGCGGAGTCGGCGATTTCAGAGCTAATGACTGCGCCGAAGGAAGAACAAGCGCCGCGCAGCAAACTTCGAAAGCTAGTGGGGGTAGTGGTTCTATCAGCTTTGATGATCGGTGTGGGATGGTGGTGGGGCCGCGGCGGCGGGCGTCGACCTTTGGCGCAATATCAGCCAATTACGTTTCGCACCGGTTCGATCGGAAACGCGCGATTCACTCCCGATGGCAGTATTGTGTACAGCGCTTCGTGGGACGGTGGCGAGAATCAGTTATATGTCGGACGCGCGGACGATCATGGCGCGCGCGAACTCGGGGTGAAGGACGCGGAGTTGCTCGCGATCTCGAAGACCGGAGAGCTGGCAATTCGGCTCAATTCGGTGGCCAAGGGCGGTTTTGCGCAGGCGGGAACGCTGGCGCGGATTCCGATGAGCGGCGGAGCGCCGCGAGAAGTGCTCGACAATGTGGAGGACGCGGACTGGGCAGCGGATGGAGAGAACATGGCGGTGGTCCGCTACGTGCCCGAGAATCAGCACTGGCGTCTGGAGTATCCGATTGGGAAGGTGTTGTTGGACGGCACGAATTGGATCAGCCATCCCAAGATAGCGCCGGATGGAAACTGGATCGCATTCGCCGATCATCAGAATGCGCATGGCGACGATCAGGGTTCGGTTGCGGTCATCGCATCGGACGGTAATGGCAAGGAGAAGATTCTTTCTCCCGGGTGGATTTCGCTCGAGGGAATTCTTTGGTCGCCGGCGGGCGATGAGGTCTGGTTCACCTCCACCTACGCGGGGTCAAACACCAACCCGCATGCCGCGACGTTATCGGGCAAAGTGCGATCGATCACGAATGCGCCGGGTGGAATGTGGCTGGAAGATCAGAGGAATGGGCTCATGCTGATGGTAACGCATCGGCGGCGCATTGGGATTCGTGGAATGCCTCCGGGCGGAAAACAAGAACACGAACTGGGGTGGTTCGATGGCTCGATTCTGAGCGATCTCACGCCGGATGGCCGCAAAGTTCTATTCGAAGAGGCGGGCGATGGCGGCGGATCCAATTACACGGTCTTTGTCCGCGATAGCGATGGGTCGCCCCCGGTACGGATCGGCGAGGGTGTTGGCTTGGCGATCTCTCCCGACGAGAAGTGGGTGATTACCCAGCCGGCAAAGGGCGGGCCGCTCAGCCTGGTGCCGACAGGGGCGGGCGAAGCCAGGCAACTGACGCACGACAAAGTGAGTTATCAGGCTGTTCGATGGCTGGCCGATGGCAAGGAGTTGCTAGCGAGCGGAATTGAGTCTGGACACGGAATGCGCGACTACCTGATTACGGTGAGCACTGGTGACTCCAACCCGATTACTCCGGAGGACATGTTCGGAGTCGTACCGTCTCCCGATGGCCGCAGTACGGCAGCGCAGTCGCCGGATGGAAAGTGGGGAATTTGGCCGTTGAGTGGCGGGGGGTTGCGGCCCATCCCCGGCCTCGATGCGCATTATCGCGTCAGCGGATGGTCGCCCGATGGCGCATCGTTGTTGGTCGTCCCCACGCGTCAGCGGGAGAAGACCGGAAATGTTTATCGGGTAAATATCACCACTGGGAAAATGGAGTTGGTGAAAACCTTCGGGGAAGGCTTGGCAGCTGGAACCATGGGCATCGGTGGGTCTTACTTACCCGCGAATGACGGCGCATACGCCTATCTGTACATGCAGACCCAGTCGCAGGTGTATTTGGTGCGGGATATGAAGTAAGTAAGAAATCCTGATAAATTCTGGTGTACCAAGCACCGAGAGTGTCGGCGACGCGGTTGCTCCCCCGGCTGACCGGGAGTCCATCGATCTGTGGCCGCTTCCGTGCCGACATAAGAAGAACGCTTCGAGATATACTTTCCCGTGCAAGTTCAGGGCACCTGGCTTGCGCGTTGCTATCGGGGAAACCCCGATTTTAGAAATGTTCATTGATTGGTACGATCCGAAGCTTCAAGTTTGAATATGTTCTAAGGAGACAATATGAATAGATTTTTGCTGGGACTAGTTGCGCTTGCAGTAGTTGCGGCGCCTGCTTTTGCGCAAGATAAAGAACAGGATCGCGTGCAGAACGCCGGGAAGGTCGCGAAAGAGATTATGGATATTCCCGACGACATTCCTCAGAGTGTGATCGATAAGGCGGACTGTGTTGTCGTTCTGCCTTCCGTTGTCAAATTTGCGATTGGGATCGGCGGCAGTTATGGCCGTGGCGTCATGACTTGCCGTGGCGGTAAGAACTTCCAAGGTCGTTGGGGTGCTCCAACCATGATGGCGCTCGAGGGCGGGAGCTTTGGCTTGCAGTTGGGCGGGCAGGCGACTGACTTCGTGTTGCTGCTCATGAGTCCGCGTTCGGCGGAGAACATTCTGACCAGCAAAGTCAAGATTGGTGGCGATGCTTCGGCGGCAGCGGGCCCGGTGGGACGAAACGCCTCCGCCGAAACCGACGTGACGCTGCGGGCGGAAATTCTTTCCTATTCCCGCGCGCGAGGACTGTTTGCAGGAATTTCTCTGGCTGGCTCGACGCTCCGTCCGGACAACGATGCCAACAAGAGTCTATATGGGAAAGAAATAAGCGCGAAGGCCATTGTGTTCGATCGCGCGGTGCCGCCGCCTCCATCGGCGCAATTGCTGCTGTCTACGCTGGATAAGAAGTCTCCGGTTAACAAGTCGAAGAACTAGTCGAAAAGGTGTGCTCGTCGGGTTTGCACTTGTTAAATCCGGTTGGTTCAACTCCAGCGGCAGGGAGAATTGCTATCCTCTGCCGCTGCTTTGTTTTCTGTGCGCGCGATTCCGCAGACCTTCACGATCGACGCGGATGGTGTGTTGCAACATCAGCACATTGGGGATGCGGCGATCGAGGGCAAACTGAAGACGCTGGTCACTCGGGCGCGGGAGTGGCAGGCAACGGAAATCGAGACAGCGTTTACAACTGATTCCGATTCGCGAGCGTGAAGCACGGTGGCTTGTTTGGGCGAGCGGTTTTAGAATGGCTGCTATGAAGAAGAGTCTTTCGAAGGTATTGGCGACGATTGCCGCGCTCGGATTCGGCATGACTTTGCTGGTGATGGTGCAACAGGCGACAGTGCGGCCGGCGATGGCGCAGGATGATGATGACGAAGGGCCGATGTCGGATTTGCAGTTTCTGGTCGTGAAAGACTACAACGGCAAACCAATCAGAAACGCGGCGGTTGTACTGCATCCGGTGACTCGCAAGGGAAAGCAGGGAATGGGCGGGATGGAACTGAAGACCGACAATGACGGGAAAACCAATATTGAAGGTATCCCGTATGGTCCGCTGCGGGTGCAGGTGCTGGCGCCCGGCTTCCAGACTTTCGGGGAAGACTACGAAATTAACAAGCCCACTCTGGAGATTACGGTGAAGTTGAAGCGTCCGAAGAAGCAGTACTCGGAAGGAAATCTGCCGGAAGCGAAGCCGACTGACACCAAGAGCCAACCTGACCAGAAACCGCAATAATCGATGATGATGGTCGCGCTGCGATGACCGTGATCCGGCGCGAGCTTGACCAACAATATTGAGCAACAAGGTCGGACGAGATTGCTTATGAGAAAAAATATTTCGCTGGCGGTGGTGGCGGTGCTTGCCTTTGGCTTCGGCGGACTGGTTCGGGCTCAGGATGACAGCGGGCCGACGTGCAGCCTGCAGTTTGTTGTCGTGCGCGACTCCGATGGGAAGCCCTTGCGGAATGCGCAAGTGGTACTGCATCCCGTGCAGCGCAAAGGTAAACAGGAAAGTGGGGAGATGGATTTGAAGACGGATGCGGAGGGGAAGGCTAGCGTCGATGGAATTCCGTATGGTCCGCTGCGAGTGCAAGTGCTGGCGCCGCATTTCCAGACCTTTGGCGAAGATTACGAGATCGATAAGGCGCAGATGGAGATTACGGTGAAGCTGAAGCATCCGACCGACCAGTACTCGACCGATGGGAGTGACAAGAAATCGCCGCAGTAAGGCGTTGGGTGCGGGAACTGGGGCATGAAATTGTATGGTGATAGGTGACAGGGAGCGCGGAGTGTCCTACAATCGCCTGCCATGGGAGTACAAGAACTAACTGTCGAGCGCTACGAAGGCGTGGCCGACGACCAGCGGATTCTCTTGCTGCGCGGACCGATCACGATCGATACCGCTCCGCAGTTCGAGCGAGCTGTGCGCCACGAGAATGCGGAGACGGTGATTCTCGACTTATCGGATGTCCCCTACATTGATTCGGTGGGATTGGGGTCGCTCGTGGCGACCTACGTGTCACATCAGAAGACGGGACGATATCTGGTGCTGACCGGGGTGAAGCCGCGGGTGCGCAAGATTATGGAAATTACCAAGGTGAACGATTTCTTCGTTACCTTCGGCACAACCTGGGAAGCGGTGGAAGCGCTCGCGAACACCGGGACGGCCTAAGGAATCTTGGTGTCGGCGCCGCCCGACGGTGCCCTTTCTCGGCAGAGACCAAAGAGCGCGGGCGGGTCAGTTTCGTGAATCGAAAAGGCTGAGCTACCATCTAAATCGCATGGCTCGCGTAATCTTAAGCCGACATCTATGCATCTTCTTTACCGGTATTCCAAACAGTATTGGCCCCTGTTTGTAGTCGCTCTTTTACTCGCCGCAACCAATCAGATATTTTCCCTGCTCGATCCCCTGATCTTTCGCCATGTGATCGACACTTACGCTACCAAACCGCACCAGTACACGCAGTCCCAATTCATCCACGGGGCGGGACTCTTACTGCTGGCGGCGGTGGGCGTGGCGTTCGTGTCGCGCGTGGCCAAAAACTTCCAGGACTATTTCGTAAATGTGATCGTGCAGCGTTTGGGCGCAAAGATGTACTCGGATGGAATCCGGCATTCGTTGGATTTGCCGTATCAGGTATTTGAGGATCAGCGCAGTGGTGAGACTCTGGGCAAGTTGCAGAAAGTTCGCAGCGACGTGGAGCGATATATCACGGCTGCCATTAATGTGCTTTTCACTTCGCTCATCGGCGTCGTTTTCGTAATGATCTATGCCTTCTATGTGCACTGGTCGATCGCGCCCATGTTCCTGATCACGGTGCCGCTGTTAGGAATTATCAGCTCCGTGCTGAGCAAGCGAATCAAGATCATGCAGAAGACGATTGTTGCCGAAACCACGGCTTTGGCTGGTTCGACAACCGAATCGCTGCGCAACATTGAATTGGTCAAGAGTCTTGGCCTGGCTCAGCAGGAAGTGGGACGGCTTAACGGGATTACGGACAAGATTCTGAAGCTCGAACTGAAGAAAGTGAAATATCTGCGCAGCTTGAGTTTTATCCAGGGGACGGCCGTTAATACGTTGCGTACGAGCATTTTGTTTTTCATGCTTTATTTGATTTTTCGCCAGGAGATCCAAATCGGCCAATTTTTCGCACTGATGATTTATTCGTTCTTCATTTTTACTCCGTTGCAGGAACTGGGGAACGTCATCAATATTTATCGAGAGACGGAAGTTTCACTGCAGAATTTTCAGGAGATCCTTGATACTCCTCGCGACCCCAAACCGGCGGATCCGGTCCCGGTTGATGAACTGATGACGCTGCAGTTTGAGCAGGTCAGCTTTCAGCATCAGAGTTCATCGTGTCTGGCCTTGGATGAAATCAGTTTCAGTACGGCGCGCGGCGATACGATTGCGTTTGTGGGGCCGTCCGGGGCAGGGAAGTCGACTCTGGTGAAGCTATTGGTGGGCTTGTACCCTCCGAAGTCCGGGGAGATTCTTTACAACGGGATTCAGTCGAGTCGCGTGGCTTTGGACCTGCTCCGAGAAAAGATTGGATTTGTTACTCAGGACACGCAGCTATTCTCGGGCTCGATTCGCGAGAATTTGTTGTTCGTCAATCCGAATGCAACCGACGCGGAGTGCATGCAGGTCTTGCAGCAGGCCGCTGCACACAGCCTGCTTTCGCGCGCCGATCGCGGTCTGGACACGCTGATCGGCGAGGGCGGGGTGAAGGTTTCAGGCGGCGAGAAGCAGCGACTTTCCATTGCGCGGGCGCTGTTGCGGCATCCGCAGCTGTTGGTGTTTGACGAAGCTACGTCTTCTCTGGATTCGCTGACGGAAGAGGAAATCAGCCGTACGATTCGTGAAGTGGCCACGAATCAGGAGGCGATTACGATTCTGATTGCGCATCGCCTCTCGACCGTGATGCATGCGGATCGAATCTATGTGCTGGAGCGAGGACGTATCTGCGAGTTTGGACGGCACTCGGAGTTGCTGGAGCGCAAGGGTCTGTATTACGCGATGTGGCGGCAGCAGGTTGGCGAACGCGAGGCGGTTGCGCAGGCGAAGTGATGCGACAAGGTGCCTCACGTCAGCCTGCTAGAGATTCGATGACCTTCACTGCTTCGGCCGGAAGCTTTAAGTTTCGGCTTTCCAGATCTTGCTTCATGTGTTCGGCGTCAGAGGTGCCGGTCAAGGGCAACATTGCTATGCTGCGGGCGAAGCTGAATATGATCTGGGCTGGCGTGGCATTCGCCTTTGTGGCCACGGTGGCGATCAAGGGGTGGTTGACTACTTCCTGATTTGCCGTCAGAAGCGAAAAGCCCTGATAGATGATTTTATGTTCTGTGCAGAACTGGCGCACGGCGCGGTCCCAGCCCAGGCGTGCGTAACAACGATTCTGCACGAAGGCTGGAAGCTCGGCGTGGGTGGCTGCCATCCGCTGGAGATGGCCGAGCGAAACATTGCTCACTCCGAGGAGCCGGGTGCGGCCGGCATCGCGCTCTTTGCGCATAGCATCCCACACCTCCGCGTCGTCTCTGGTCCAGTCGTAGTTGGAGCTCGGGCCGTGCAGCACATAGCTGTCGACGTGGTCCGTGCCGAGATGGACGAGCGAACTGGCCATCGACTGCTCGACCTGAACCGAAAGTGAGGCTTGGGGATCGTAAGGCAGGCGGTGGTCCTGTCCCCGTTGGTAGGTAAATTTCGTTTGCAGAAAAAGATCGTCGCGCGTGACGAGTCCTGTGCGATACGCGGCAGCCAATCCCTGCCCGACTCCTTCTTCGAAGTAATGCCGCCGCTGGTTTGCCGTGTCAATGCCGCGAAAACCCATGCCGAGCGCCAGGTCGGTGAGGGTTGCAGTGCGGTCCTCTTTCCAGGCGGTGCCGTAGAGAAAATCGGGAAGGAGTTGAGGAGGTCGGGATGGCATCTGGTTGTTCTGATTATTCTGACATGATTGATTCGCAGTTTTCTCATCCTGAGCGCGATGACGGAACGCTAGAAATTAAGAGAGAAAAAGTAGGGCGCGGAATCTTTCCGCGCCCTCGGTAAGGACAAACAAACCCTAAAACGTTGCTTAATTCACCTTCAGCGTAATTGCCGACGTGGTGTTCGATGTTGGACCCTCGGTCGCCGTCACTGTGATCGGGTAAGAACCTGGAACGGTGGTCGGCGTGATGGTTACCGTAGCCGTGCCGATCGCAGTCGAGCTGGCCTGGGAAGTGGCTGTGACTGTCGCGCTCGTCGGGAGACCCTCGGCCGCCGTGGGAGCGGTGTAGACGCCTGCCGCGGTGATCGTTCCCGCCGTCGCCGGGGTTACAGTCCAGTTGACGGCCGTATTGCTCGTGTTGGTTACCGTAGCCGTAAACGAGGCGGTTTGGGGCGGCCAGTTGTCGGCTGTGTCATTCGCGAACACGGTCGCTCCGGTAGGACTTACGGAAACAGCGACCGGCGGCGAGCTGCTGCCTCCGCAGGCAACCAGAAGCCCGAAGAGCACCAGCGAGACGCATAAGCCAGCAATCGCAGAGTACTTCGACATTTTTCGTCCTGCTAAGCCGACCACGACGATGCCCGCGAGCGGCAATGTCAGCGGGAGCCACGGGGAACGGTTGTCAGCCCTGCGCCGGTGGTTGTTCACTCCTCCGCTCGAATTGGGTCCAGTGGTTGTAATCGTGACGGTGACAGTGGCTGCTCCAGCACCCGAAGCGATTTGCGCCGGGTTGAAGCCGCAACTGACGGTCGCGTCGGGAAGGCCGTTGCAGGCGAAGGTAACAGCAGCGGCAAACGTAGTGGCTCCGCCGGTCGGAGTCACTTCGAAGGTGGAAGTTGTGGTTTCTCCGGAGAGTATCGGAGTCGGTGTGGGAGTCGTCGGAGTCGACAAACTGAAGCTGGGCGCAGAGACCTCGACGGTGGTTTTGCCGACGGAGGCGCTTTCGGAGCCATCGCCGGGGAAAGAAGCGGTAATGAGATTGGAGCCGGCAGCGGCCAGGGTGGGGGTTATGGTCGCGACGCCGTCGCTTAATTCAGCGGTTCCAATCTGCGTCGCGGAGCTGTTAACCGTAGTAAAGAACGTCACGATTCCAACCACCGTCGACGGCGACACGGTGGCGGTCAGAGTCACGCTTTGCCCCAGAACAATACTTGAAGAGGATGACACTACCTCTGTGGTGGATACTTGCCGCCCATCCGCCCAGGCAAGGGCGAGTTTGTCGGCGTCGACCGACCCGAGGCCGGTCACCAGGTTGTAGCCGGTCTTGGAATCCGCATTCGAAGCTTCGTAGCCTAAAACTCCCGCAGGCGAGGGACATAAAACATTGGCCGGATAGCCCTCCGGCGTGCCGGGCTGGCAGTAGACCATGTTGTTGCCAGTGGTGACTTGGTGAAACGCGGTGGGCGAACTGGCTGCCAGCTTGTAAAGCTGGGAATTGATATTGCCCAGCCCCGGACTGGGCGAACCAGACAAGTATTGATTGAGTAAGCTTACGATGCCAGCGAAGACGGGCGAGGAGACCGAGGTGCCTCCGACGAGAGAAGCGTATGTGTCCACAGCATCGAATATGCTGGTGGCGCAGGTGCTGGTGGTGCCGGAGCCGCCCAGTTCCGACTGCGGTGTGCAGAAGACATAGCCGGGAAAATCCGGTGACGCCAGCAGCGAGACGTCGGGAACGTAGCGCACGCCCGCTGGGGCGCTCGGAACCGACAGCCCCTGCTGATATTGTGGCTGCGGGAAGCCGCCGCCTGCTGTCGGTCCCGGGCCGGCACCCAAGCAAACGCCGGACGCGTTCACGTACACGCAGTTGCTGGCGCCCCCGCCGCCGGCAGTGATCCAGATGTCTTCCTGCACCTGAGCTGCCGTTGCTGAGGCTCCCAGCGCAACCCAACCTGGCGTAGCTGGACTGCCGCCTGTGGCGCAGAACGAATTAGTAGGGGCAGATTGACAGAATTGAGCGAATTCCGGACCGTCGTTCCACCCAAGTTCGGGGATGTAGCTGACTGCCGTGCCACCGTTAGTCGGGTTCGGGTTCGGCGTGGTCCAGTAAGGCGATTGAGTGGGATAAGAATCGTTGGCTAGGGAGAGGCCCGTGCCACCGACTCCAGTCACTTCCGGGCTGCTAGCAGGATAACTGACGGCGAATCCGTATTGCGCTCCGTCGTACGGCGGGTTGACAGCGTTGTTCGGGGGACTGTAGTCACAGCCGGCAGCGCCCTCGTCGCCCGCAGAGTTCATAATGGTGACTCCCTCCGCATTGCCTTGTTGGAGGTAGGGTTCGAGAGTTTCCGCTTCCAACTCGCAGATTCCGTAGCTCATACTGACAACCGGGGCGATCACCGGTCCGCTCGAAGGATCAATGGCTGCAACGAGGGCGGTATTCACCCCACCGTTGTTGGTTTGTTCGGTGCATCCCGAATTCCAACTGACAGGGGAGTTGACAAAGACGATTTGCGCATCCTGTGCGACCGCTCCGGACCACTCTATGTCTAGGTCCGCCTCAGATAAATCCCCACAGGTAGTGGGTGCACCTGGATCGCCGCCCGCTGCTCCTACATATACGTACTGGAAATAAGTAGAGTTGCAGGCCGTGACCGTACCGCTCGCGTTCAGCGTACAGCCACTGATCGCGTTAAGACCGAAACCAGAACGGAAGTAGTTGATGTCGGCCAGGTAAATGTCGGTCTGGCCGATAATCGCGAGAGTCTGCCCCGTTCCATTGATCGGAATTCCAGCATTACTGTAGAGCGGGTTGATGTCGTAGATCGTGGCAACGTCGCCGGGGGCCAGGAAATTCGGAAAGAGATAGTTCGCGTCGTAGTAATTGCTTCGGGAGGTTCCTGCTCGGTTAAAACGCTTCTGGTTGGCCGGCCGCGGGCCGAAGTTGTGCACCCCGATAACCCCTGTAACGATACCGTTGAGCGCCGAGGGAATCGTGAGCGGGGTTGAGTTCGCGAAGTGTAGTTTCCCATCAACGTTGTAGTTATGAATCTCGCTACCAAAAGCCCGCTGGATCTGGGCAGCGGTCCCGCTGAAGGCGACGGCATTTCGACCGCCACCTACGCTCAAAATCGCAAAGCCCTGCGACTTGAGCCACGCGGTGATCTTGTTGACATCGTTTTGGCTGAGACCGAAACGATCAGCGTACTGCTGAGGAGTGAGCCACTGGTGATAGTTGACCGACTTCGGATCCTGCTGCTGCGCCAGAAGCTGTTGCAAAGCTTGCTGCTGGCTCGCCGAGGGAGAGATGACCAGCGTGACATAGCCGAACTGCCGCGACGGGTCGATGACGCCTTGGTCATATTGTGGCTGCGCCTTGCGCGGAAGACTCTTGTTCAGGGCGACGGTCTGGCTTGAATTAATCGGACTCGTAATCCGATCAGGCTGAGCGGCGAAGCTGAGGGTGGAGCAGATCAGCAGGAATAAGACGAGAGGAGACGAGATAGAGAAGGGCAGCGAGGTGGCAGACTTGCTTCGCATGGACACTCCGTGAACAAGGGATTTTTCGGGGCTTGAAGCATTATTATGCTTTCCCCTTGTCTGATCAAGTTATTCCTTGCGGGGTTGTACGAATAGTCAGTGTAAGTTGCTTTTTGTGACTATCGTAACTTTGGCGTGGCTTGTCTAAACTTCCGCTAATTCTTCTTCCAATAACTGCTTATTGTAAAGATCTGTATAGTAACCGTTCTTGGTGATGAGTTGATCGTGAGTGCCGAGCTCCACGATGCGTCCCTGGTGGAGGACGGCGATGGAGTCGGCGTTGCGGACGGTGGAGACACGGTGGGAGATGAAGATGGTGGTGCGTCCGCGCATGATCTCGCGGAGGTGGTTGAGGATTTTGTCCTCCGTATTGGTGTCAACGCTCGAGAGAGCATCGTCGAGGATGAGAATGCGCGGGCTGCGGAGAAGCGCGCGGGCGATGGCGGTGCGTTGCTTCTGGCCTCCGGAGAGCGTGATGCCGCGTTCGCCGACGGTGGTGTTGTAGCCTTCGGGAAAGCTTTCGATGTCCTGGGCGATATTGGCAGCTTCGGCGGCGGCTTGAATGTCGTCGAGCCTCGCTTCGCCGTCTTCCCGCGAGATGCCGAAGGCGATGTTTTCGCGGATGGTGTCGCTGAACAGGAACGTTTCTTGCGGCACGAAGCCGATTTGGCGGCGCAGCGAGTCGAGAGAGAACTCGCGGACACTCCGGCCATCGATGAGGACGGCTCCAGGCGCGGCGTCATAGATGCGCGGGATCAGGTTGACGAGCGTCGTCTTGCCGGAACCGGTGGGGCCGACGACGGCTAGGCTCGAGCCGGCTGGGATGCGCAGGTTGATGTCTTTGAGAACCGAGACGCCGTCGTAGGCGAAGTTTAGATTGCAGAATTCGATTTCGCCCTGGATGTCGAGGTCGGAGTGCCGGCCGTCAGCAATCTGGTGGACGGGCGCGGCACCCGTCGCTCCATTGTTCTTTGCCGGGAGATCGAACGCTCGCGTGGTTTCGTCGGCGATCTCTGGCTGCTCGGTCAGAATTTCCTGGATGCGCACCAGGGATGCGGTTCCTCGCTGGAATATATTGATGACCCATCCGAGGGCGATGACCGGCCAGGTGAGCTGCACCATATAGGTGTTGAAGGCGACAAAAGCCCCGATGTCGATCGATCCAGAGAGCAAGAGCGTCGTTTTTGTTCCCAAGTAGGAGACCAAATGAACATCAGTTTGGCCGTTGATCACTTGCCGTCCGCCGATCCAGAGCACGATGACGACGGCTGCGCCGAGCATCAGTTCTAGCGTCGGCCAGAGCATCCCCATGAGGCGGACGAGGCCGAGGCTGCGGCGGATGTATTCCTGATTTGCATCCTCGAAGGCGGCAATCTCGGCTTGCTCCTGCACATAGGCGCGGATGACGCGGGCTCCGGAGAAGTTTTCCTGGGCCCGGGCCGAGATGTCGGAGAACATGGCTTGGATGCGTTCGAAGCGCTCATGAATGCGGCGTCCGAAATACTGGATGACGATGCTGGCGACGGGTAGCGGCAGAAAAGCGTAAATCGTCAGCTTGGGACTGATCGCAAGCATGAAGCCGAGAGCACCGGCGGTGAAAACCAGGGTGTTGGCCGAATACATGATGGCGGGGCCGAGCAGCATACGGACCGCATTCAGGTCGTTGGTAGCGCGCGCCATGATGTCGCCGGTACGATTGCGCTGATAGTAGGAATGGGACAGCCGTTCCAGACGGGCGAAGATGTCGTTGCGCAGATCGAATTCGATATCGCGAGAGATTCCAATCAGCACCCAACGCGTAAGGAACTGGAAGACTCCCTTGGCCAGTGCGAGGCCGATAATGATGAGCGCGTAGGTGAGAAGTTTGTGGCGGGTTACGCCGGTGTTGAGATCGTTGACGGCGCGGCGCAGGACTTGCGGAAACAGTACCCAGATTCCGTTATTGAATAGAACGCAGAGCCCGCCCCAGAACAGGCCGCTGCGGTAACGCTTTAGATATGGAACGAGGGGGCGTAGCTTTTTCGGCAGCATGACGCTCTGTAGATGAGATTGTAGCAGCGCTGGCTGCAGTTTTTCGGAGAGCGGGTGAGAGTGCAACGAAGGTGGCCGTAACCAGCAGTACAATCCAAAGCGATAACATTCCGGCGGCGAACATCAATCCGGAATAGAGGAGGTCGACCTGTTCCATACGTTTTTCCACCTTCAAGAGCCGCGAAAAGACAGCGGCGGAAAAAAACCGGGCGAGGACGGAGGTTGGAGGTTCCGTGTCTCGCCCGAAGGAGAGAGACCCTAAGCAAAAACTAGTCCGCGGACGGAGGCGTGGCAGGCGCGCCGTTCATATGTGCCGCGTGATTGGCCTCGATCTGCGCCAGTTTGGCTTTCTGATCGGCCGTTAGAATCTGCAAAACTTCCGACTTGATGCGTTCGTGCTCGACCTCCAGTTGGACCATGGTCTGCGAGTTTTGCGTGGCGAGGGCCGTTGTCTTGGCCTCATCAAACGGGCCGCTGGCCTGCAATGTGCTCATGGCGGCGCGGTTTTGCTGCATCTGTTGTAGCAGCGGCTGCAGGGAGGGCTTCTCTTTCTCGATAATTGCCTTGACCTGGGCCTTTTGATCGCTGGTCAGATCAAGCTGCCTGAGCATGCCGCGGAATTCGCCGCCGGGGCCGCCAAACCCGCGGGGACCTTGGGCGATTACGTTCGCTGCCAATAACAGCACCGCAGCACCGATGGTGAGAACACGTACGCGAGTTAGCTTCATTGGATCTCCTTCACTCATGACCGGCAATAACCGGCTGGATCGTTCGTTTGGGGGGTCCGGGATGAGCCCGAACGTCTTATGCAAATAAGAACACTATTCTCAAAAAGATGCGGTAAAGAGTCGGTCAAGCGCGGTAAAGTTTTGTAAACTCGAGTGTCGACCGGGCATGCAATCACAAATCTTTACCGCGTGAATGCAAGCAAAGGTGTTAGATGAATAGAAGTATGGATCACGTGCTGGTGGTAGACGACGATATCGAATTGTGTGCCTTGGTGCAGGAATATCTGACCGCGGAAGGGTTCAGCCTGAAGGCTGTCCACGACGGCGAACAGGGCCTGCAACAGGCACTGACCAACGACTATACATTGGTTGTCCTCGATGTAATGCTCCCTGGCATCAATGGCTTCGAAGTGCTGCGGCGCATTCGCAGTGTGTCGAAGATTCCGGTACTGCTGTTGACGGCGCGCGGCGAGGATGTCGACCGCATTGTTGGACTGGAAATCGGCGCCGACGATTATCTTCCGAAGCCATTCAACCCGCGCGAATTGGTGGCTCGAATCCGGGCGATCTTGCGCCGCACGAAGCCGGTGAGAGCAGCTGACGTGGTGCCGGAGGTGCTCACTGTTGGCGACGTCGAACTCGATCCGGCAACGCGAAATGTGCTGCGCGCGGGGCACCCGGTTGAACTTACTTCGGTGGAATTCAATCTGCTCGAAGTTCTGCTGCGCGAGGCCGGGCGCGTGGTGACACGGGAGCGGCTGGTGAATGCCGTGCTCAGCCGGAAGTTCATGCCGTTTGATCGCAGCATCGACATGCACGTCAGCAAGGTGCGGCGGAAGTTGGGCGACTCCGAAGATGACGGCGATCACATCAAGACTATTCGCGGGGTCGGGTACATGTTCGCGCGGCCGTCGGCGAAGGCCGCTGAAGTGAAAGTGAAAAAGTGAAAACGAAGAAGTGAAGGCGAAGCAGTGAAGAGTCTTTTCCTTAAGATTTTTCTATGGTTCTGGGCAGCCCTGGCGCTGTCTCTGATCCTAGCCATTCTGGTGACAATTTCGCTGCGTCCCACGCGACACGGGATCGAGAACCAGGGACTGCAAACTCTGGCGGAGGCGGTGAACGCCTACCAGAGCGGGGGGGAGCGCGGGGTTCACACCTATCTGGACGAACTCGCGCGGACCGAGCATGTGCGGGCTTTTGTCTTCGACTCCTCGGGACATGAACTCGGTGGACGTCATGTGCCGCCGTGGATCGAGGAGGCTCGGCGTGGCGGCTCACTGAACGGCGGTCCACAGTTCCGCCATAGCTGGATGGACAACTTCCTGCCGGATCGGATCATTCGGGAGGCGCTGACACTCGATGGAAAGCGCTACACGCTGGTGTTGGAGTCGCCGCCGGGACCGAGAACGTTTTTCGGGCCGCACGACGTCCCGTTGCTTGCGATCGCAGTCATTTTGTCGGGCCTGGTTTGTTATCTGCTCGCCGGGTCGATGACGAGTCCCGTGATCCGCTTGCGGAAGGCGGCGCAGAGCCTGGCGGCGGGGGATTTGAGCGCCCGCACGGGAGCTCCTGTCGGCGGCGGTCGCCGCGACGAAATGACAGAGCTGATGCGTGATTTCGATCGCATGGCGGAACGGATCGAAGGACTCGTCGATTCGCAATCGCGACTGCTGAAGGATGTTTCCCACGAACTGCGATCTCCCTTGGCCCGGCTGAGTGTAGCGCTCGGTCTGGCGCGTCAACGGGCGGCCCTTGAGGTTGGGGCGAATGTTTCGCCGGAACTCGAAAGTGCGCTGAACCGAATTGAACAAGAGGCGGATCGATTGAATCAGCTGATCCAGCGGCTGCTGACGATTTCGCGGCTGGAATCGGGAACCGACGGCCTGCGAAAGACCACATTCTCGCTCCGCGAACTGGTGCAGCAGATCGCCCACGATGCCGAATACGAAACCTTGGGACGCAGTGGCGGGGTGACTGCGCTCTCCGACGCGGAGGACGAATTTCTGGTGGACGCGGACCCCGACCTGCTGCGCAGCGCGATCGAGAATGCAGTGCGGAACGCGACGCGCTATACTGCTGAAGGTACAGCGGTTGAGGTGCGACTGGAACGTCAGCAGGCAGCACAGGGTGAAGAAATTCTGATTCGCGTGCTCGATTCCGGCCCAGGGGTTCCAAACGAAGCGCTGCAAAAGATTTTTGAGCCATTTTATCGACTGGACGATGCTCGCAACCGGCAGACGGGCGGAGCGGGTTTAGGTTTGTCGATTGCTGATCGGGCCGTCAGGCTGCATGGCGGCCAACTTCGTGCATCCAACCGCAAAGAGGGTGGGTTAGAGGTTGAAATCCGGATTCCGGCTTCTCTCGGGTTTGCTCTTCCCGCTCATTCCTGATACACAAATATATTTCAGCCACAAGCTTCAGTCACCGTGACAGCTGGCAGGGTATCGCCGGCGGACGGGAAGCGGCTGGGAGAACAGATGTCGAAAATAATAGGCGGAGTGTTGGCGCTCGCGGGCCTGTGTGCCCTGAGTATGTTTCTGCTGAGTTGTGGCAGTACTTCTTCCCGTCCGGCAGGAGTTTTGTATGTAGTGAACCAGGGACTCAACGGCTCAGGAAACAGCATAAGTTCGTTCGGCATTAATTTGGATAACGGGGAGCTGCAGTATCTCAACTCGAATGCCAGTACGTGTCCTACCCAGCCCACCAGCGGGAACTCCAGCCCGTGTGGACTTCCGGTAGATGTTTTGCTCGACCCGACCGGAGCGACGGCGTTCGTTCTCAATCAGGGTGTGCAATGCCCGGAAGTGCTAGGCCCTGGCGGAACTCAATGGGTGTGTCAGACTGGGTTTACCCCAGTTCCGCCAGCGATTTATCCGTATACAGTGAATTCGGATGGTAGCTTGGCGGGGCCGGGCCCGGCGGTCGTCTGGTCCTGTGGTCTCAGTGTGAGCGCGAGTGCCTGCAACTTTAATGACACGGCGGTGCACCTGATTCGGGATGACGCAGGGCAGTTCCTGTTTGTAATCGATTCGGGATCCTACCCTTGGCCGGGAAGCGCTTCACCCACGCCCTATCCTCCGGTATATCCGAGTTGTCCCCACACACCCACAGGACCTACGGACGTATGTCCCTCGATTACGGTGTTTGCCATGACGCCGGGCTCTACCACGCTGAAGCAGCTTGGGAATCCCTTCTATTTGGACAAAATTCCGACCGGTCTCTCTCTTGTAACGTCGCCGAGTACTATCAACGCCCAGGAACTGCTATTTCTATCGAACAATCAGGACATTTGTACGGCTAGCTGTATTATTCCCCCGAACAGCGACAATACCGTGAGTGTATTTACAGTGAGCTCTTCCGGCGCACTAACCAAGCAACCGAATTCGCCTTATATCGTCGCCGCGACCAATCCGGTTTCAGTGAGGGCGGTCAACACAAATCAAACGGATATACCGAATTCCGGCGGTCTGTTCGTGTATGTGGGCACCAATACGCAGACGGGCGGCGATGTGTATCCGTTCGAGATTTGCACCGTAGTCAACGCGTATTGCACCCAGCAGGATGTCGACTTGGCGATTTTGACTCCTCTGCAAGCTTGTACTACCCAATGTATTGATGTAGCGCCAACGGCGGCGGGGCTAAACCCGGTTCAGATGCTGGTAGATCCGACGAATAATTTTCTCTACGTCCTGAGCGAAGGATCGAGCCAGCTTTTTGGATTTAAGATCAATACGAGCCAGGGCACGTTGACGGCGCTAGCGCCGGCTAGCCAGCCGACCGGATCACAACCGGTATCGATGGCGCTACATGCGAGCGTGAACTCCCAAGGTCAGAATCTCTACAGTGCGAGCGGACAGTTTATTTACGTGGCGAACACGCTTTCGAGCAATCTCAC
>Ga0209530_1000032_pt1 | contig 106516 bp, 82 predicted proteins | sample BlaSpr_A8_Ref_O1_FD_187987 | JGI IMG/M metagenome (GOLD analysis project Ga0209530, IMG submission 187987) | Forest soil microbial communities from Thunder Bay, Ontario, Canada - Black Spruce, Ontario site 2_A8_Ref_O1 (SPAdes) (version 2) | ecosystem: Environmental > Terrestrial > Soil > Boreal...
GTCCCCTTGGGGGCGGGTACGGGCGGGCGGCGGGGCTACGGGCGGGGCACGCGGGGTGGGGAGGCTACGGGGGCGGGGCGGAGGCGGAGGCGCATGAGGGTCCCGCCGGTGGGGCGGGAGCGGGCGGTTATCTCGGCGTGCTGGGCCAGGGCCAGGCGGCGGACGATGTAGAGGCCGATGCCCACGCCGCCGAAGCGGCGGCGGTCGCCGGTCTCGCCCTGGACGAAGCGGTCGAAGATCCGCTCGGAGTCGCCGGGGGCGATGCCGATGCCTTCGTCGGAGACGGTGACCTCGATCCAGTCGCCCACGGCGCGTGCCCGCAGGCCGACCTGGCCGCCGTCCGGTGAGTACTTGAACGCGTTCTCAAGCAGCTGCCCGATGATGATGTCGGTGGCCATGGTGTCACCCACGGCAAACAGCGAATCAGGCACATCGGCGACAACGGTGTGCTTGTCGGACAGCGGCCGGAACGAGTTGGCGGCGCCGCGCAGCACGGCACCGAGGTCGAACGGGCCGTTGCTGACCGGCAGCTGGTCGGCGCCTGCCCTGGAGCCGAGCAGCAGCTGCTCGACCAGCCGCCCCAGCGAGCCGGCCCGCTCGGCGATGGTGCGCACCGCGGCCCGGCGGTCCTCGTCCGACAGCTGGTCCCAGCGGGTGGCCAGCGTGCTGGCGAAGCCCTGTACGACGGTGATCGGGGTTCGCAGCTCATGGCTGGTGGTGGCGAGGAACAGGTCCTTGGCCTCCTCCAGCTCCTTCGCCGCGGTGATGTCGCGGAAGTCGATGACCAGCTCGCCGCCGTCCGCCAGCGCGGTGCACAGGATGTCGAGCCACCGCCCGTTCGGCAGCTTGTGCGTCAGCGTCGCGCCCGGCTCCGGCAGCGGGAACTGCGGTTCCCTGCCTATCGCGTCCACCGCGGACAGGCCGGTGATCCGGTGCGCCGCCGGGTTCCACTCCCGCACCACGCGCAGCGAGTCGAGCACCGCTATCCCGTCGGCGCTGCCGTCGATGACGGCACGCTCATGGGCGCGCTGCCTGACCACTTCCTCGAACGCCATCGCGTTGGTGAGCGCGACGCCCGCGTGCCCGGCCAGAAGCTCGAGCAGTTCCAGCTCGACGTGGCTGAGGTTGCGCCGGGAGAACAGGGCGTAGAGCGCGCCGTACGGCTTGCCAGCGACATGTGAGAGCGACAGGGCGATGGTGTGCAGCCCGGGCAGCGCGGACCAGATGAGGTCGTCGAAGCCGCCGGATTCGGCGGTCGCCATCATGACGGTCTTGCCCGAGGCCATCAGCTCGCCGACCAGGCTGCGGTTCAGCGTGGCGACCCGGCCGCGCAGCCGGGCGGGCAGCCCGGCGGTGCTCACCAGGCGGAGCGTGTCCTCCTCGATGAGCACGAAGCCGCCGGCGTCCGCGCCGGTGAGCTCCCGCAGCGAAGCCGCGATCCGGTCCAGCACACACTCCAGGTCCAGCTGGGCGTTCATGTCCGCCACCACGTCGCCGAGCCGGCGCACGACCCTGGCCCGCTCGGCCATGTAGTGCCTGGCCACGTCGTCCTCGCCGGCCTCGTGGCACACGTTGACCCACCCGGTGACCTCCCCCGAGGGGCCGATCAGCGCGCTGGTGTCGATCCGCACGTCGATGAGCGTGCTGTCCTTGCGGATCCGCCGGGTGGCGAATGAGATCTGCCCGCCGCCGCGGACCCGCTCCAGCACGGCATTGTGCTCGGCCTTGAGCTCTTCGGGGATGATGTGCGGCTCGAAGCCGACGACCTCGGCGGCGGACCAGCCGAACATCCGGTCCGCGGCCGGATTCCACAGCATCACGGTGCGGTCGATGCCGAACGCGACGATAGCGTCGGCCGCGCACTCGATGACGATGCGCGCCGTGCTGTCGTCCAGGCTGGTCACATGCTCATCGTGCCACGTCAGTGGCGCTCATGGGCCAGCTAGTGGGCTAGGAGTACGCCAGGATTCAGCAGGCCGTCCGGGTCGAGCGCGGACTTAACCGCCCGCATCGCCGCAATTTCCGCCGCCGACCTGGACAGGTGCAGCAGCTCGGCCTTGGCCCGGCCGATGCCATGCTCGGCCGAGATCGTCCCGCCATGCTCGGCCGCCAGCACGAGCACCGCCTCGTCCACCGACTCGTCATCAGGGGCGGGCCCGAGCACGTTGACGTGCAGGTTCCCCACCGCGATGTGCCCGAACACGATCCCGGTAGCCGACTCCTTCTCCGGCCCACACTTAGCCAGTAGCGACTCCAGCGCCGCCCGGAAGCCGGCCAGCCGGGTCAGCGGGAAGGCCAGATCCAGCTTGTGCGGGATGCCGGCCGCGCTGATCGACTCGGTGTGCCGCTCCCGGTACGCCCACAGTGCCGCCCGTGCGGACACGTCCATAGCGACCGCAGCGTCTTGCAGGGAGTGGTTTTCCAACAGTCGTTCTGAGTAGTCGTCGGGTCCGGTGACGTCGACCAGCACATAGGCGGGGTGCTCAGCCGGCAGCGGCGCGGGGAGGCCGGTATGGGCACGGACCAGCGCGAGGCCCGCGGCCTCGAAGTACTCGGCGGCGCGGATGCCGGGCACGACCGCGCGGATCTCGGCGACCAGCACCGCGGCGGCCGCGACATCGTCGACGCCGGCCAGCAGCGTCAGGGTGACAGGAACCGGGCGCCACAGCCGCAGCCGCGCGGCGGTGATGACGCCAAGCGTGCCCTCGCTGCCGGCCAGCAGCTGGGCCAGCTCGTAGCCGCTGTTGTCGGTCTGCAGGCCGCCCAGCCTGCTGATTACCGAGCCGTCGGCGAGCACCGCCTCGACGCCGAGCACCTGGTCACGGGTGTGGCCGTACCGCACAGTCTGGATGCCTCCGGCGTTGGTGGCGATGGTGCCGCCCACGGTGGCCGAGTCCCTGGCCGCCAGGTCGACGCCGTATTCAAGGCCTGCCCGCGCCACATGGGCGCGCAGGTCCGCGATGGTGGCCCCGGCGCCGGCGGTGACCTGGCCGGAAAGCTCGTCCACCTGGTCAAGGCGGCTGAGCCGGCGCAGCGACAGGAGCACGCCACCGTGCGGTATGCCACCGCCCACCAGGCCGGTGTTCCCGCCCTGCGGCACAACCGGGACGCTGGAACGGGCGCAGACCCGGATCACCCGGGCAACCTCATCCGTGCTGCCTGGCCTGACTACGCAGCGTGCCTGACCGTGATACCGGCGTGTCCAGTCCGTCGTGTACCCGTCAGTGACGTCGGAGTCAGTGAGGACGTGCTCGGCACCGGTAATCGCGGAAAGTTCGGTAAGGAAGTCGTCCACGAGTACTCACCCTATGGGCCGCCGCAGGCTTATAGTTCCTGCAAGGATTGTGAATAACGTCGCTCTTGGCGGGGCATCCACGGACAATGGAACAGGCAGAGCCGAGCATGCCGCTGGGCAGACCCCAGGCGGGCAAGCGCAACAAGCAGCCAGTGCCGCATCCGGTGATCCGGCTCGATCATCCTGTCATTGTGGGATATAACGGTTCGGCATCTAGCCGCAATGCCATGGCGTACGCCGCAGGGGTATCCCTGCGCCTGGGCCGCCCGCTGCTGCTGCTCTACGTCTGCTCCTCTGGCGTGTACTGCGAACCGCTCACCGGGCAGGTCGTCGGGGCACAGCGCGATACCGAGGCGCTGGAGAGATGGCTGCTGGCCGAGCTTGATCAGATAACCGGCGGTGCTGAAATCGAGGTCCATGTGCGTACCAGGCGCGGGAGCCCGGCGCGTGAACTGGCCGCCGCTGCCAGCGACTTCTGCGCCGATGCCCTCGTTATCGGGGCTCCCAGGCATTTCTGGCGCCGGATCGCGGGGTCAGTGCCTGGCTGGCTGGCCAGGCACGCCCGCTGCCCAGTCATTGTGGTTCCTTAAGTGGGCGAGGAGGGATTTGAACCCTCACATCCTTTCGGACACACGGACCTGAACCGTGCGCGTCTGCCGTTCCGCCACTCGCCCGCGGGTGACGAGTTAGATTAGCACGACTGCGAGCGCTCTTGCGCCCCGGATACGATCGGATGCGAGGAATCCGAAGGGAGGTGGCACGGTGGGAGTCCTGCAGCGATTCGAGCGAAGGCTCGAGGGCATGGTCGAGGGCGGCATGGCACGGCTCGCCAAGGCTGACCTGCAGCCGGTCGAGGTGGCCAGCGGCATTCAGCGGGAAATGGATGACCGGGCCGCCATCGTGGCCCAGGGGCGGACGCTGGTGCCTAATGACTTCGTGGTCGAGATCGCGGAGGCCGACTACGCCAGGCTCGACGTGTACGCCGACAGCATCGGCGTCGAGCTGGCCAACCTGGCACGCGACTATGCCACCGAGCAGGGGTACTCCTTCGTCGGCCCGGTCCGGGTGCGATGGGAAGGCGCTCCTGACCTGATCCTCGGCACGTTCCGCATCCGGTCCGGCGTGATCCGCGGCTCCACGATCGAGGGCGGCGAGATCAGGCAGCCCGCCAGCGACCTGCCCCGGCCGCAGGCACGCGGGTTCCCCGGCCATCCCCGGCTGCTGGTCAGCGGCCCGGATACCGGCGGCGAGCAGCGCACATACGATCTGGTGACCCCGGTAACGCTCCTCGGGCGGGGCACGGACTGTGACTTGCGTCTTGTCGATCCCGGAGTATCCCGGCATCACGCCGAACTTCGGGTAGAAAATGATCAGGTAGTTCTCGTGGACCGAGGCTCTACCAACGGAACGTTCGTGAACGGCCAGCCGGTACGGCGGGTCGTGCTCACGGACGGCACGCAGGTAACGCTCGGCCGCACCACCCTGGTATTCCGACAGGGCGGCGGTCCGCACGCAGGCAACTCGTACTAAGGCTCAGCGGTTATCAGGCACAGCAGTTGATTAGGTACAGAGGGCGAGGACATCGCACGGATGAACGAGCTGACCCTCACCCTCATCAGGGTGGCCTCCCTGGCTGTGCTTTGGCTGTTTGTCATCGCGGCCATCGGCGTGGTCCGCACCGACCTGCTCGGCACCGCGCTCGAGCCGCGGCGCGGCCGGGCCAAGGCGGTTCCGCAGCCGCGGCAGCCACGGCCGCCGCGGCCAGCCAAGCCGACCCGGGGCACAGCCAGGCAGCTGATCGTGACAGCTGGCTCGCTGAAGGGCACCCAGCTTGACCTGGACACCCAGCAGATCACGCTCGGCCGTGCCAATGACGCCACACTAGTGCTGAACGACGACTACGCTTCAACCCGACATGCCCGGATTTTCCCGCAGGACGGCCAGTGGATCGTCGAGGACCTCGGCTCGACCAACGGCACCTACCTGGACCGGCAGAAGGTGACGCGGCCGACCCCGGTGCCGCTCGGCGTGCCCATCCGCATCGGCAAGACCGTGCTGGAACTGCGCCGATGACACTCGCACTCCGCTACGCGGTCCGCTCAGACGTCGGCCTCCTCCGCGAAGGCAACGAGGACTCGGCCTACGCCGGCCCTCGCCTGCTCGCGGTCGCCGACGGCATGGGCGGCCACGCGGCCGGCGAGGTGGCCAGCGCGGTGACGATCGGCGCGATGGCCGAGCTCGACACGGACCGGTACGCGGGGACCGACCTGCTGGCGGACCTGTCGAACGCCGTCGCCTCGGCCAACATGCGGCTGCAGCAGATGATCATCGCCAACCCGGCGGTCGAGGGCATGGGCACCACGCTCACCGCGGTGCTGTGGTTCGACGGGCACGCGGCGGTGTGCCACATCGGCGACTCGCGCGGCTACCTGCTGCGGGCCGGCCAGCTGTACCAGATCACCCATGACCACACGCTGGTCCAGTCCCTCGTCGACGAGGGCAGGATCACCGAGGACGACGTGTCCACCCACCCGCAGCGCTCACTGCTGCTGCGGGCCCTGGACGGCCGGACGGTGGCCGAGCCTGACCTGTCCGTACACGAGGCGCAGCCTGGTGACCGGTACCTGCTCTGCTCCGACGGGCTGTCCGGCGTGGTGAGCGACGAGACGCTGCGCGATACCCTGGCCGGCTTCCAGGATCCGGACGCGGCGGCCAGGCAGCTCATTGACCTCGCCATCCGCGGCGGTGGCCCTGACAACATCACCTGCATCGTGGCCGACGTGGTGGAGCTCGGCCCCGGCAGCGGCCCGGTGCCGGTTCAGGGGCCGACGCTGGCTGGCGCCGCCGCCCACGGAACCGACCCGCGTGCGATCCTGGCCAGCACGAACCCGTTCGCGGCCCAGGTCGGCCTGACCGGGATGACCCGCGCGATGCCTGGCCCGCGCGCCGCCCGCACCGCGCCGCAGCCGATCCTGACCGACGACAACGCACCCGCACCCAACGGTGATCAGCCGGCCTCCCGCCGCGGGCACCGGCGGGAGACGGCCCCCAGGGAGACCCGCCGCCGCAAGCGCTGGCCGATCGTGACGACCGCGCTGGTGGTGCTGCTGGCGGTGATCGTGGCCGGCGGCTACTTCGCGTGGCAGGCCACCCAGGACCAGTACTACATCGCGGCGGACAAGTCCGGCCAGGTGACCGTCTACCGCGGCATCAACCAGTCGATCGCGGGCATCAGCCTGTCCCACCCGTACTCGCAGACCGGCATCATGCTGGACCAGGTGCCGACGCCGTACCGCAACCAGGTCGCCAACACCATCAGCGCGAGCAGCCTCACCGACGCGAACAACACGGTCACCGAGATCAAGAGCAAGGTGACCGCCTGCGAGCAGTACTACAGCAACCTGGCCAGCTGGAATAAGGCCAAGGCTGCGCACAACGCCGCGGTGACGGAAACGCAGAAGTCACACCACCCGCCGATTAAGATCCCTCCCGCTCCCAGCGGTCCGCAGCCGACCGAGCCAGCCGGGCTGAGCTGCGCGGCGGCCGGCTTCTATCCCGCGTCCGGATCCTCGTGAGCGATTTCACAGCGCCGACGCCGGTTCAGCCGGCTGCGGGGATGCCAGACGGCCGGCGTCGGACCGAGCTGACGATGCTCGTCTTCGCGGTGGCGATCGTGGCGTTCGCGTTCCTCAACGCGGGGTACGGCCTGGCCAACAGGGTGCCGTCCCAGCTGGTGCCGTACCTGCTCGTCTACATCGTGATGATGGCCGGGGCGCACCTTGCGGTCCGGCGGTGGGCGCCCTACGCGGATCCGCTGCTGCTCCCGCTGGCCGCGCTGCTGAACGGCCTCGGCATCGTCATGATCTACCGGCTCGCGGCCCAGGGGAACCTGCTCTCGGCCAAGATGACGATGTCCTCGAGCACCTTCCAGCTGGTGTACTCGGCGATCGGGGTCGGCTGCTTCGTCGCGATCCTCGCGCTCGTCGGCGAGCCGCGGATACTGCAGCGCTACACCTACACACTCGGCGCGTTGGGGCTGGTCCTGCTCGCGCTGCCCGCGTTCCTGCCTGACAGCATCAGCGAAGTCCCCGGCACCACCGCCAGGATCCAGATCGCGCTCGGCGGGTTCACCATTCAGCCAGAGGAGTTCGGCAAGCTCGCCCTGGCCATCTCGTTCGCCGGCTACCTGGTGGCCAAGCGGGACGTGCTCGCGCTGGCCGGGCGCCGGGTGCTCGGCGTCGACCTGCCGCGGACCAGGGACCTCGGCCCGATCCTGATCGCCTGGGGCGCGAGCCTGCTGCTGCTGGTATTCGAGAAGGACGTCGGCACCAGTGCGGTATTCATGGGCCTGTTCGTCGCCATGCTGTACCTCGCGACGTCGCGCACCTCGTGGCTGCTGATCGGCTTCGGCATGTTCGTCGTCGGCGCGCTCGCTGCCAGCAAGCTGTTCAGCTACGTCGGCCAGCGGTTCGAGGTCTGGATGCACCCGTTCAGCCCCGCCCTCATCAACGGCCTCGGCTTCCAGACCGCGCAAGGGCTGGAGGGGATGGGGGCCGGCGGCCTGCTCGGCAAGGGCCTGGGCGGCGGCCAGCCGTACTACACCCCGCTGGTGCAGAGCGACTTCATCTTCACCGCGTTCGGCGAGGAACTGGGCCTGGCAGGCGTGATGGCGATCCTGCTGATCTACGCACTGATCGTGCAGCGCGGAATGCGCGCCGCGATCCTGGTCAAGGACCCGTTTTCCAAGCTGCTGGCGGGCGGCCTCTCGTTCATGCTGGCGCTGCAGGTCTTCGTCATCGTCGGCGGCGTCACCCGGCTCATCCCGCTCACCGGTATCACCACGCCGTTCCTGTCCCAGGGCGGATCGTCGCTGGTGGCCAGCTGGATACTGATCGCGCTGCTGGCCCGGCTGAGCGACACCGCGCGGCGGCCGCCGCCGCGGTCCATCCAGGACGAGGGGATGACCCAGGTGGTGACGCTGACGTGAACCGGGCGCTGAAGCGGCTATCGGTGGCCATCCTGGTGATGTTTCTGCTGCTGCTGATCAACGTGAACTACCTGCAGGGCGTCGAGCCGTCCAGCCTGGCCAACGAGGCGGGTAACTCCCGCGCGTTCTATGCGCAGTTCCAGTACCAGCGCGGCTCGATCATCACCTCCGACGGCGTGACCATGGCCGCCTCCAAGCCGAGCGCGGCCGGGGATCCGATCAAATGGCAGCGCTACTACACCGACGGCCCGGTGTACGCGCCGGTCACCGGCTTCGACTCGCTGTACAGCTCTACCGGCATCGAGCAGTACGAGAACTCGTACCTGACCGGCAACAGCGCCTCGCAGACCATCCGCAACTTCATCGACCTGATCACCGGCAAGCAGCAGCGGGGCGCCAACGTCACCGTCACCATCAACTCCGCGGCCCAGCAAGCCGCGTACGCGGGCCTGGAGAAGGTGCTCGGCGGCACCGGCCGGGTCGGTGCCGCGGTGGCCATCGACCCGTCCACTGGCGCGATCCTGGCCATGGCCAGCTACCCGAGCTATAACCCGAACCTGCTGACCACCCATAACGGCGACACGCTGGTCGCCAACGACAATGCCCTGCTCAAGGCCCCGGGCAACCCGCTGCTCAACCACGCGATCAGCTACACGGGCCCGCCCGGGTCCACGTTCAAGATCGTCACCAGCTCGGCGTACTTCAATTCAAGCAGCGCCAACAACCCGAGCTCGATGGTCGACTCGCCCACGGTGCTGCCGCTGCCGCAGACCAGCAACACGCTCACCAATAACGACGGCGAGACGTGCGGGAGCGGCAGCGGTCAGACGACGGTCCTTTACGCGTTCGCCCAGTCCTGTGACACCACGTTCGGTAAACTCGGCATCACGCTCGGCGCCAATACGCTGAACAGTGTTGCGGAGGCGTTCGGCATGAACAGCAGCACGCTGACGATCCCGATGCCAGTTACTTCGAGTAACTACGTCATTCCGGCAAGTGAGGCACTGACCGCGTACTCCGCCATCGGCCAGTACGACGACACGGTGAGTGCGCTGCAGGAGGCCATGTTCTCCGCGGCGATCGCGAACCACGGCGAGCTGATGAAGCCCTACCTCGTCCAGTCGGTCACCGCGAGCGACCTGAGCACGCTCTACACCGCCTCGCCGTCCGTGCTCAGCCAGGCGGTCTCCGGGACCGTGGCGGGCTACGTGGATCAGATGATGCAGGCGGTGACCCAATCACCCGAGGGCACCGCGTCGCTGTACAACACCGCGGCAACCGGCCAGTGCATCGCCGCCAAGACCGGGACCGCGCAGAACGGCACGACCCTCGACGACGCCGTCTTCACCAGCTTTGCCCCTTGCGCCAACCCAACGATAGCCGTCGGCGTCATTATTCAAGGCGGAGGCTATGGGGCCACCGCGGCCGCGCCCGTCGCTGTCGACGTAATTCAGGCTTACTTGAAGGCCCTGGGGACAAAGTGACCGACTACCTGCTGGCTGGCCGGTACCGGCTGACCGACCGCATCGCGGCCGGCGGCATGGGCGAGGTGTGGCGCGCGATAGACCAGCTGCTGAACCGCCGGGTCGCGGTGAAGCTGCTGCCGACGGTGCGGGGCGGCGACGAGTCATCCCTGGCCAGGTTCCGCGCCGAGGCCCGGTTCGCGGCCAGCCTGTCCCACTCCGGCATCGCGCGGGTCTACGACTACGGCGAGGCGACGGAGTTCGGCGGGGCTTACCTGGTGATGGAACTGGTGGACGGGGAGCCGCTGTCGGCGATCCTGGCCCGCGCGGGCCGGCTGTCCCCCGAGGCCACGCTGGACATCATCGGCCAGTGCGCCCGCGCCCTGGACGTCGCGCACCAGGCCGGCATCGTGCACCGCGACATCAAGCCAGGCAACATCCTGATCGCCGCGGGCGGCACCGCGAAGATCACCGATTTCGGCATCGCGACCGCGGTCCGGGCCGCGCAGGTGTCCCACCTGACCGAGACCGGCATGGTGATGGGCACCGCCATGTACGTGTCGCCCGAGCAGGCCACCGGCGCCACGGTGACCGCCTCATCCGACATCTACTCCCTTGGCGTGGTCGCCTTCGAGTGCCTGGCCGGACGCCCGCCGTTCACCGCGAACGAGCCGCTGGCCATCGCCTACGCACACAAGCACGACCCGGTTCCGCCGCTGCCGCCGGACGTGCCGCTGCCGGTGGCGGAACTGGTGCGGGCCATGCTGGCCAAGACGCCGGAGGGCCGCCCGCCGAGCGCCCGGGTGGTGGCGGACCGCGCCTATGTGCTCCGCGACGCCATCTCGCTGGGCCTGCCTGACCAGACCCGGCTGGACATGCCCCGCCCGGACCTGACCCGCGCGGACCTGCCGCCCGCGAACACACAGATAGCAGAACGGCCGTATGTTCCCCGTCAGCGCCAGCGTCGCCGGCGGCCAGTGCTTGGCGCCAGCCTGACCGTCGCGATCTGCGCCATTGTCGCCGGGCTCAGCTTCTACGTAAGCAACGCGCTGACCGCGCATGGCGCCAATGACGGCAAGCGGACCGGTACCACGGTGGACGTGGCCACCACACCAGGCTCGCCGCCGGTCTCCGGCTCGCCCACCGCGAGCCCGTCGGTCAGCCCGAGTTCCCACGGGTCCCCGTCGCCGGTGGCACACCATCACAAGAAGCCGGGCGCGGCGAAGTCGGCGTCGCCCTCACCGTCGTCATTGCCCACGACAGTCTCCCCGTCCCCGCCCCCATCGGCTTCGCCATCTCCGACCCCGACCCCGACTCCAACCCCGACACCCACTCCGTCGCAGAGCCCGAGTCCCACTCCAAGCGCGTCGACGACGGCACCGGGCCCACAGAGTTCAACAAATTCATAACAATGGCCGTTGTGGCCTATCGACAACAGCATCAACGCAGGGTGGTTTGGCACAGTGCGAGACATGACACAACCCCGGCTGCTGGGCGGCCGCTACGAACTCGACGGAGTCGTCGGGCGTGGTGGCATGGCCGAGGTTTACCGGGCCCGCGACATCCGGCTGGACCGGATCGTAGCCATCAAGACCCTGCGTACCGACCTGGCGAGGGACCAGACGTTCCAGGCCAGGTTCCGCCGCGAGGCGCAGTCGGCCGCCTCCCTCAACCACCCGTCCATCGTCGCGGTCTACGACACGGGCGAGGACATGGCCACCGGCGTCCCTGTCCCGTACATCGTCATGGAGTACGTGGACGGCCGGACGGTCCGTGACCTGCTCCAGGAGGGGCACCGGCTGCTGCCCGAGCGGTCGCTGGAGATCATCGACGGGGTGCTCCGCGCCCTGGAGTACAGCCACCAGGCCGGCATTGTGCACCGGGACATCAAGCCCGGCAACGTGATGGTGACCCGCAACGGCGACATCAAGGTCATGGACTTCGGCATCGCCAGGGCGATGAGCGACGCGCAGGCCACGATGACGCAGACCGCCCAGGTCATCGGCACCGCCCAGTACCTGTCTCCTGAGCAGGCCAGGGGCGAGCGGGTGGATGCCCGCAGCGACCTGTACTCCGCCGGCTGCCTGCTGTACGAACTGCTCACCGGCCGGCCGCCGTTCACCGGCGACTCCCCGGTGGCCATCGCCTACCAGCATGTGCGGGAGAACCCGATCCCGCCGACCCGGATCGACCCGGACATCCCCCGCTGGGCGGATGCCGTGGTGCTCAAGGCGATGGCCAAGGCCCCGGCCGACCGCTACCAGAGCGCCGCCGAGATGCGCGCCGACCTGCAGCGCGCCGCCCAGGGCATGCCGGTCGCCGCGGTCGCGCCGCCGACCCGGATGGACACGTACAACCCGCGTACCCAGCGGATGGGCGCGGACCAGATGATGGGCGCCGGGGCCACCACCCGCATCCCCCCGGTCGACTACGGCGACTATCGCGACGACGACGGGTACGACCGCGGCGGGTACGACCGCGGCGGACGCAGCTTCCGCTGGATCGCCTGGGCACTCGGCCTGCTGCTGGTAGCGGGCGTCGTGGCCGGTGTCGCGTATTACCTGCTCGGCAGCGGGACGAGCTACTACGTACCCCAGGTGCAGAACCTGTCCCTGGCCGCGGCGGAGCAGCAGATCAGGGCCAGTCACCTGCAGGTGGGCGCGGTTACGGACGAGGCCAGCAGCACCGTACCCAAGGGCTACGTGATCAGCAGCACCCCGACCCAGGGCAATTCGGTACCGGAGAACACCGTTGTCTCGCTTGACGTCTCCAGTGGCGTCGGGCAGGTCACCGTGCCTCCGGTGAAGGGCCAGCAGGTGACCGCCGCCGAGTCGAATCTGTCCAACGTCGGGCTGAACTTCACGACCACGGCCAACCCCGCCTGCACCACGACCGCCAACCAGGTGCTGAGCCAGTCGCCCGCCGCGGGTCAGAAGGTCAGCCCCGGCTCCACGGTAAGCCTCACCTACTGCGGCGGCGGCACCCAGGTGCCCAGCGTCACCGGGCTTTCCCTGCAGAGCGCGGAGACATCGCTGAGCGCCGCCGGCTTCACCTACACCGTGAAGACCGAGGCTGGTCCGGCCGGGACGCAGCCGGGCAACGTCTGGCAGCAGGACCCGCTGCCCAATACCAACCAGGCACCCAAGACGCAGATCACCCTGCTGGTCCAGCCGAACGCGTCCCCGAGCCCATCGGGGTCCCAGCCGGGTGGTGGCGGGTCGCCGCTGCCGTCCGCGCCGGCCAGCGGCGGTGGCGGATCGCCGATCCAGTTACTGCCATCACTGCCACCGCCGCTTATCCGGTGAAGGCCTTATCCGGTGAAGGCGCTGCCGTCGATCGGCAGGTGGCTGGCGGCCCAGGGGAACACGAAGAACCACAGGGCCGCCGCCACCACGATCGCCAGCCCGCTCATCGCGGCTGCCCGGGCGTAGATGCTCCCGGGCAGCCGCTGCCATATCCAGCCGTACATAACCTCTCCTCCGCGGAGACCAGGACACCGGTGACGATCACCCGGTGGGTGCCGGTCCACGCCGGGTCGCAGGTGATGAGTGTGATCAGCCGCTGGGTCGGCTGCTTGCCTGGATCACCAGGCACCGGGTCCAGTACGCCCAGATCGGCCGGTGAGACTACGTGCTTGCCGATGACCCGGTAGGTGTAGTCGTTCAGCTCGGTCTGGATGTCTACCAGGTCGCCCGGCCGCAGGGACGGGAGCGACCAGAACGGGTTACCCGAGGTCACCCGGTGGCCGGCCACCGCGAAGTTGCCAAGCTGACCCGGCCACTGAGTACCGGGGACGTGCCCGGGGCTCACGTTCAGCTGGGCGAGCGCGGTGCCCTCGATCAGCGCGAACCGCCAGCTCTTGCCGAACGCGGGGATCTGAATGAAGGCGAAAGGCTGCCCGGTCACCGCGTCGAACCGCTCGGGCAGCGCGGGCTGGCTGGCCGCCAGGCTTGTCTTGCTCCCGCCGGGGCCGCCGGGGAGCGCCGCGTGTGCCCATTCGCTGTTCAGCTCGCTGGCGAAGGCCCGCTGGGCGGACGCGGCCCGCATGCCGCTCCCCCAGACCAGGTAGCAGACGAACAGCAGGGTGATGACACCCGCGGTGAGCAAGACCTCTCCGGTTGCGCGGAGTGATTGTCTCATAACGTTATGCTACCGGCGACAGGGTGGCCCTGGAGGCACTACTCTGGAGCTGTGCCAAAATCGCGAGTCCGCCAAAAGGCGGTATACACCCCGCCGCCGCCCAAGGTTGCCGCGTCAAAGAAGACCAGCGCTGCCTGGGTCGCCCCCACCATCGTCGCCAGCTTGCTCTTCGGCCTGGTCTGGATCGTCGTCTACTACACGACCAACGGCGGCATCCCCGGCCTGCAGACGCCGCTCGGCGGCTGGAACATGGTGGTCGGCTTCGCCTTCATCATCTTCGGCGTAGGCCTGTCCACCCAGTGGCGCTAGCCCTGCTGAAGTAGCTGTTGAAGCTGCTCGTGAAGCTGATGGGTCCTGAGCATGACCGCGACGATGGCGACGGCCACGATCACGACGGTTGCCGCGACCTGTAGCACGGCCCTGTTCTTGCGCGGGGCGTAGACGTAGGCGGCGGTGACAAGCAGGCCGGTGAGCAGACCGCCCACGTGTGCCTGCCAGGCGATCGTGCCACGGAACACGAAGCTGATCACCAGGTTGAAGGCGATCAGCGCGGTAATGCCGCGGGAATCCGTACCCGTCCGCCTGGCCATCACGAACCAGGCGCCGAACAGCCCGAAGATCGCCCCGGACGCACCCAGCGCCAGCGAGTTCTGCGGAGCCAGGTAGTAGTACATCACCGAGCCGCCCAGCGCGCTCAGCAGGTAGACCCCGGTGAAGCGCCACCGGCCGAGCGCCTGTTCGATCACGGGACCGACGATAATCAGCGCGTACATATTGAACGCGATGTCCAGCAGGCCCAGCAGGCCGAGACCGCCGCTGCCACCTGTGACGGCCGGCGGGAGGAACGCCGAGGTGATAAGCCGGTACCACTCACCAGCGCCCACCCCGTGCCATGCTCCGCCGTAGACCGCGTAGCCGAGCATGGCCCAGTCGGTCCCGAGTGACGGCTTGGCCAGCTCCACGAGGAACAGCAGGATGTTGATGGCCACCAGGGCCTTGGTGACCAGGGCACCGCTGCGCAGGAAGCCAGCGGCGAGCTGGTTCCTGGGCTGCCGGACACCGCGCTGACCTTGCTGGACGCATTCCACGCACTGCTGGCCCACCGAGGCCGATCGCATGCAGTCAGGACATGCATGCCGTCCGCAACGAACGCATGAAACGTACGTTTCCCGGCCAGGGTGTCGGTAACAGGTGGGAGGGGCCTCGCCGGGAGCACTCATGGTTAGGCGCGCGTTATCGTGACAGATTCGACTACAACGTCCTCGGCCGGGCGGTCCTGCCTGCCGGTCTTGAGGTGACTGATCTTGTCCACCACATCGGCGCCCTCGATGACCTCGCCGAAGATGGTGTGCTTGCCGTTCAGCCAGGGGGTAGCCGCGGTGGTGATGAAGAACTGCGAGCCGTTCGTACCGGGCCCGGCGTTCGCCATGGCCAGCAGGTAAGGCTTGCTGAACTGCAGGTCCGGGTGAATCTCGTCGGCGAACTTGTAGCCGGGGCCGCCCGTGCCCGTGCCGAGCGGGTCGCCGCCCTGGATCATGAAGTCCGGGATGATGCGGTGGAAGATCGTGCCGTCATACAGCTTGGCCGTGCTGGCCTGCCGGGTGCGGGGGTCCGTCCACTGCCTGCCGCCCTCAGCAAGCTCGGTGAAGTTGGCAACCGTCTTGGGCGCGTGGTCGGGAAAGAGGCGCACGACGACCCGGCCCTGGTTCGTCTCCAGGGTGGCGGTAAGTGTCTGTGTCATAGCTCGAACTTACCGCACCGGCTAAGTCGCGATGGTTGAAGCCCGGACAGGAGGGAAGTCTGTGATAACGGGATCACGCTCGGGAGGTAATACAAGTGTCCCATAACAGAGCCGGCCGCTCGGTAAGCGACAGGGCCACTATTATCGGCGACCGCGCACGCGGGGTCGCCGCACAGGCCGTTCCGCAAGCCAGGCAAGCCGGGACAACGGCAGTTCACGGGGTTAGGCAGGGTGTCGAAGGCGCACGGGGATGGGCAGCGCCACGCCTTGATCAAGCCGCGGATGCCATCACGGCCTCCGTGGCCCCCAGGGTTTCCTCGGCGCTGCACAGCACCGCCAGCCGCGTCCAGCCGGTCACGCCGGGCCGGACCGGCATCCGGCGGCTGCTGGACTGGCGCCTGCTGCTTGGCGTCGGTGCCGCGGTGGTAGCGGCGGGTGCGGCAGCGGTCTTCACCATGCACAAGCGGTACGAGGACGCGACCGCGGACGCGAACGATGCCGCGAACACGGCATCTGGCACTGACGCGGCCTCTGGCGCTACCAGCCCGGGGCTCGGCACGGGAAGTGTGACAGTCAAGCAGCCGGGCGGACCGACAGCCGCCGCGGATGAGACCGTCACCAAGCCGGAAGTAAACGGGCGGGTAGGCACATCCCGCCACTAACCATCCCGCCTTCCACCAGGTAAGAGTGCCCGCGGCCAGCAACCTGACCGCGGGCACTTGCATGTCCGGCCCTCTCTCTCGCCCGTCAGCGACTCGCCGGCGGCACCCCCGACCTGTCCGCGACACCACAGGCACCATCGATACCATTCCGCCTCATCGGCACCTCTCACTGGCAGATCTGGACGGAAAATAACCGCCCCGTGGAAAAAAGGGAGTCAAATCTGACTCCTTTTCCTCCGCCGAACACCAATTTTCCGTCCAAACTGGGCCAAGCACGCGGGAGGCGGGCGGGAGGCCTGGGAGGCGGGCGATGCCGAGTAAATTTGACCGTCGGGCAGTTCCACGGGTAACGACAGGCGGATCGGTGAGCAAGACGGACAGGACCAGCCGGTGAGCAAGACGGACGCGACCGGGCGATCCGGGCGGGTCCAGGCGCTCGCCTGGGCTGGTGTCGCGGCCGTCGTGGTGTCGGTGCTGGTCATGGTGGTGGTCTCGGCGGGCGGGCCTAACCTTGCCGTGCCGGCCGTGGCCGGGGCGGCGCATCCGCCGTGGTGGCATCCGCTGCACCTGACCGCCACGGTCACCGTCGTTTCGCTGTGGATAGCGATGGTGATCGGCTGCGCGGGGATACTCGCGGGCCTGGCCGCGGTCGCCCGCGGCGCGCGGCTGCCGATCCGGCTCATCCTCGGCTTCGCCTTCGTCGCCATCGCGGTGCTCACGGTGCTGCCCGCGGCCGGCTCGACCGACGTGCTTTCCTACGCGGTGAACGGCCGGATGGCGGCCATCGGGCACAGCCCGTACGTGATGACGCCGCTGCGGCTGGAGCAGATCGGCGATCCGATCGGCGTTCAGGCGCACGTCATCACCACCGGGCTGTGGAAAAACACGGTGTCGGTGTACGGCCCGGTGGCTACCGCCGCTGAGTGGGTCGCCGCCAAGCTGGGCGGGACCTCGCTGGCGCACATCACGTTCTGGCTGAAGCTACTCGAATCGGCCTGCTTCGTCGTGGTCGCCCTCGTGCTCGACCGCATGCTCCGGCGCGACCCGGCCATGCGGCTGCGTGCCCACCTGCTGTGGACAGTGAACCCGCTGCTGCTGTGGGAGATCGTGGCGGCCGGTCACATCGACGGGCTGGCCGCGATGTTCGGCCTGTTCGCCGTCATCGCGGTACGCCAGGACCTGCGGCCGACGGGTGCCTTTATCTCCGGCGTCATGGTCGCCCTGGCGGCCGGCGTCAAGGCGGAGTACGTGCTGATCGGCCTCGCGGTCGCCTGGGCCTGCCGCCGGTCCGTCCGGGCCCTGATCGCAGCCGCGGCCGGCTTTGCCGTCATCACCGTGCCCGCCTACGTCATCGCGGGCACCCCCGCGATCAAGGTCCTGGTCAAACGCGGCCCCGGCATAACCTCGGACACCATGTACCAGCTGTTCTGGCGGCCGGTGCTCCACTACACGAGCTTCAACCCCTTCCAGATACCGAAGCACCTGGAACTGGTGGCTTACCTGCTGTTCGCCGCCGTCGCCATCCTGGCGATGCTGCGCTTCCCCGACCGCAACCCGCAGCTGCCCGTGCTGGCCCCGGCGCTCGGGCTCAGCCTGGCCTGGCTGTTCGTCACCGCGTTCCAGCGGCCCTGGTACGACGTCATGGCGCTCAGCCTGCTCGCGCTCTACTACTCCACCGCGCTGCTGGACTGGACGGTGCTCATCCGGCTGCTCGCGGCCGCCACCGTCTACGTGATCGCCGTCCCCAACCCGGTCCAGCCGCACTGGCTGTACGACCTCGGCCAGTTCGACGGTGCCTGGCTGACCCCCGTCGTGTTCCTCGCGGCGACCGCTGTCCTCGTCTGGGTGTGCGTCAAAGGTTTTCCACAACAGCGTGATGTGGATAACGTCCCCGGCGAAGTCCCAGGACACCGCCTGCCATTGGCAACGTAGTGCGCACAGCTGTGGATAGCCCTGTGGAGAGCACTGTTGACAGCCTGTGATTAACCGATGTCCGCGGTCAGGTAGAGACGTGGCCAGCGGCAGTCGATGAACTGCTCAAGGTAACCGGTGAGCCTGTCCTCGAAGTCATCATCCTCCGAGATCGCACCCACCGCCCGCTCAATGGCCGAAGGGGCGTCCACGCCGAACGCCACGGTCCTTACCTCCCACACGTCCCGCTGTGCGCCGTCGTACCAGCGCTGTACCGTGCCGACCTGCCGGGCACAGGTCTCGCCCGTGATCACCTGGCCGTAGGTCCGCTCCCACTCCGCGCTGCGCGGGTGCGGGCCCGCCCCTGGTGTCTTGCGGTCCGCGGATTTCAGCGCGTCCAGGACCAGGGTCCACTTGTACGCCGGGGCGAGCCACCGCGGCTCCTCTCGCTGGCACAGCCAGCTTCCCCTGGAGATCCGGGCCCGGATCGCGGTGCTGACGTGTGAGGCCAGCGCGACCGGGCTGACCCGGCCGGCGATCACGCCGGTCCTGGAGTTCACCGCGGTGTCGGTGCCATGCGAGATGGCGCAGTCCCGCAGCCGGTCAGGCATCATCTGCAGGAGCGAGAGCAGCGAGGTCTTGGGCACCGGCATCGGCCAGCCGGTCAGGTGGGCGAGTACGGCCAGTTCTGTCCACAGCCGGATGGCCGGGTACTCGTCCAGCGTCCGCTGGGCTACCCGCATGTCCCGCAGCGTGCACGGTCGTCCGACGCAATCCGGCCCGCAGGTGATGCTGCGCGGCTGGACCACCCCGGCCGGCGTCGCGGTCTCCACCTCGACGGCGGTTTCCCTGGTGGTGCCATCCGGCATCCTGGTCAGCAGGGGATAGTCCATGCCATCGGTGAACACCGCTGCCTCGCCTGGCCGCAGCGTAACGAGGTACCGGCTCTGGGCCGGCGTCAGGTTCATCGTCGCCCCCACCGAGTCCCTGTCGTCGGCGGCTGGCAGCCGGTGCACGATCTTCACCGCGGTGTTCTTGATGACATCGGGGATCAGGCGCCCCGGGATCTGCTCGGCGATGACCAGCCCCTCGCCGTAGCTGCGGATCTCGGCGAGCAGGCCGGCGAACATTTCCACCGCGTGATCCGCCGCGCCGTCGGTCGAACCTGGTTCTGGCCGGCGCAGCAGGCGGTGCGCTTCCTCGATGACGGTGATGTGCTGGAGCCTCGGCTCCGCGGTGGGAGGAGCCCCGCGATGGGCCATCCTGAGGTGCTCGATCAGCCTGATGAGCACAGTCCCCATGAGAAACGCCTTGTCGCGGTCGTCTCCCACATCTTCAAGTTCGAGTACCCCGTTCGTTTTGAGGAATCTTGTAAAATCTATTTGATGACCGGCTTCCAGGAACCGGCCGGTGGTGCCAATGCGCAGGCTGGCCAGCCGGACCCGGATGAAGCCCATGACGTCATCGGTGATGCGCTGGCTGTAGCCGACCTCGTTGACCACGCGCTCGGCGGTGCGCTGCAGGTCGGTGAGGGTCGGGTAGCCCGGGTTGGGGTCGCCGGTGATCGACTCGCCCAGCGCCAGGTCCCAGCCCGCCTCCTCGTACACCCTGCTCAGTGCCGCACTGACTACCTGCGGGAACGGCTCCTCGGACCGGAACGAGGCGATGAACAGCGCCTTCACCAGGTCGGCGTGCGTCTGCAGCGGGAAGCGATGGCCATCCGCGTCGGGTGCGGGTTCCAGCGGGTTCAGGCCGGCCGCGATGCCGTCAGACTCCCCCGGCCTGATCCTGATGACCTCGGTCTCGCCGAGACGCGCGGCCATCAGGCGGTACTCGGCCTTGGCGGGCTCCACCACCAGCCACGGGATGCCGGCCCTGGTCGCCGCCTCGAGGAGGGCACGTATGGTCTGGGACTTGCCGGAGCCCGTCGCCCCCGCGACGAAGACGTGCCGGTTCAGCGAGTCGAGCGGCAGCACCAGCGGGCCGGCCGGCGACCCGGTGCGATCCAGCACCTCGCCGAGCGCGATCGCCTCACGAGTCCCGGCGGACTCCTGGGTAACGTCAAAATCGGGCCGGAGCGCGAGCCTGATGCCGGGGATCTCGCGCTGCGGCGGCTTTGCCAGCGCGGCGACGAGTCCGGTGCTGGCCAGGAACTCGTCCTTGTCCTGGTCCAGAAGTTCCGGCAGCGGAGCGGCGCTGGCGGAGGGGCAGAGCGCATAGGGGAGACCCGCGAGATCAGCGGACGCGCATGCCAGCCCGGCGACCCGGGTGGCGGCCTCGGGATCGGCGCCGCCCGCGTAGACGCGGACCCGCCAGAAGCCGGTTGACAACCCCTTGCGTAGCTCGGCGTGCCGCAAGTTGAGGCGGCGGGCGGCTATCGCTCGCTCGGGAAACCTGTCCGCGTCGGCGGTGGCCAGCTGCTCGCGACGGGCGGTTTCGTCGGCGGTGGCGTTGAGGTCGGCCTCGGTGAGGGGCTCGACGAAGACCATAAATCCGAACGGCCTGGACCACACCCCGAGCAGGCAGTCTTCCAGGGACGGCCGTTCACCGGTGAATTGCTCGGTGAGCAGGCCGTCGGTGAGGCCCGCGATGGGACGCCAGGACGGCAGCTGGGTCAGCAGCCTGGCCATGGTGCCTGGGGTCAGCGGCTGGGCCTGGGCACCGGCCGGCAGGGTCAGGAAAGCCTGCTGCTCAGTCTCGCTGCCGACGATCGCGTCGCCGGCCGCGACAAGCTGAATCGGGCCGCCCGCGCAATGCCGGATCCAGCCGAACGCGACCGGGCTGCCACCGCTGTGGAACGCCGCCACGAGTGCGGCGATCCGCTGGGTCCGGCCCGGGTCGTGTTCCCGGCGAGGGTCGTCATCCGCTTGTCGCGGGATCTCGGTGATCCGGTAGGCACCGAGCGCGCTAACCGCATCCCACCCTAAAGTCATGAGCGCGCCTCAATCGAAATCGCCACCTTCTCACTGTAGGCAACATGGGCCAGAGAAGTAAGTGCGTGTTTCCGAATGAGGTGCGGCGGCCCCGGATCCCGGGGCCGCCGCATCCGCTGCTAAGGGTTCAGGAAACCCTCGTTGATGATGCCCCGCCCGCTCTCCACGCCGGTCGGGAACACGCACTCGTACCACGGCAGGTACGTGATCGGACCGCTGAACGAGCCGTGGGTGCCGGTGAACTCGCCGCTGACCACGCGCATGCTGACCGCACCGATCTGGTTCTGGTCAATCGCCGCCGTACCCTGGATCGTGCTCGTCTGGCCGTTGTTCCAGATGATCACGCCGCTGCCGGTGGCGTTGAGCCCGTTCGGGCATTCACCCTGGCCGGCCGCCTGGAACGTGAACGTGCCGCCGGTGACGGACGGGTCGCTGGGTGACTGGCACTGGCCGACATCGCCCTGCCCGGTCATCTGCACGGTCTTTGTCTGGAAGGTAATGCCGGGACCGATCGTGGTCTCGTAGTTACCTCCCCGGCATACCACGCTCCCCGGCGACGGCGCCGGGGCGACGATCACCGTGGCCTTGCCCTGCGCGCCGTCCGGGTCTCCGGGCGTGTTCACGCTGACGGTCACGTTTGCCTGCCCGCTCGCCGAGGAGGCGATCGTGGTGGCGATCGTAACCGGCGGGTACGACGAGCCGGGCTGCAGCGCGTCGTCTCCCTTGCCCGGCCTGGTGCAGGTCACGGTCCGCCCGGACGTGCCGCACGTCCAGCCGGTACCGGTCGCCGAGGTCACGGTCTGGCCGGCCGGGACGCCGAACGTCTCGGTGACCGTCCCTGTCGTCGGGCCCGCCGACGGCGCGTTAGACACCACCAGCTGGTACGAGCCAGGACCGCCCGCCGTGAAGCTGCCCTGCGGGGTCACCGTCATCGACAGCGCCGGACCCGTGGCCGGCGGCGTGGCCTGCCCGGGGTTGATGGTCACGGTGGCCGTGCCCACCCCGCCGCGCGGGTCCGCGTTCCCCCGCGTGCCGGCGGTCGCCGTCACCGGAACCGTCCCGCTCGCCGACGACGGGATCGACGTCGTGATCGTCACCGGCGGGTACGTGGACCCGCCGGCGAGCGCGTCACTGCCGGTTCCCGGCCTGGTGCAGGTAACCGTCTGCCCGGTTGTGCCGCACGTCCAGCCGGTACCGGTCGCGGACGTCACCTTCTGCCCGGCCGGAACCGGGAACGTCGCCGTGACCGTCCCCGTCGTCGGACCGGCCCCCGGCGCATTTGACACGGCCAGCTGGTAGCTGCCAGAGCCCCCCGCCGTGAACGGTCCCTGCGGCGTCACCGTCATCGACAAGGAGGGCGCCACGACCGGCGCGGGCACGATCGACACGGTCATCTTGCCGTCCGCGCCGTTCGGGTTCGCGTTCCCTGGCGTGTTCGCGTTCGCCGTCACCGGCACCGTCCCGCTCGCCGACGACGGGATCGTGGTGGCGATCGTCACCGGCGGGTACGACGAGCCAGGCTGCAGCGCGTCAGCTCGGGAGCAGGTCACGCTCTGCCCGGAGGTACCGCATGTCCAGCCGGTACCCGTCGCCGATGTCACCTTCTGCCCGGCCGGAACCGGGAACTTCGCGGTGACCGGCCCCGTCGTCGGCCCGGCCTCCGTCGCGTTGGCTACCGTCAGCTGGTAGCCGCCGGTGCCGCCCGCGGTGAAGGCGCCATCCGGGGTCACCGTCATCGACAGGTCAGGGACCGGTGCGGCGGGCGGCTGGCCGATGGTCACGGTGGTGGCGCCCACTCCGCCGTGCGGGTCCGCGTTGCCCGGCGTGCCGGCGGTCGCCGTCACCGGAACCGTCCCGCTTGCCGACGTCGGGATCGTGACGTTGACCAGTACCGGCGGATAGCTGGACCCGCCCGTGATCGCGTCCTCGCCGGTGCCCGGCCTGGTGCACGTCACGGTCTGCCCGGAGGTGCTGCACGTCCAGCCGGTACCGTTCGCCGACGTGATCGTCTGCCCGGCCGGAACCGGGAAGGTCGCCGTGACCGGCCCGGTGGTCGGGCCTGCGTCCGGCGCGTTGGACACCAGGAGCTGGTAGCTACCCGAGCCTCCCGCCGTGAACGAGCCCTGCGGCGTGACGGTCATCGAGAGCGATGGCGCGACCACCGGTGCTGGTGCGATGGTCACGGTCGTCTTGGCGTCCGCGCCGTTCGGGTCGCTGTTGCCCGGCGTGTTCGCGTTCGCCGTCACCGGAACCGTGCCGCTCGCCGACGACGGGATGGTGATGGCAATAGTCACCGGCGGATACGACGAACCAGGCTGCAGCGCGTCATTCCCCGTGCTGGGCCTGGTGCAGGTCACGGTCTGACCCGGGGTGGCACACGTCCACCCGGTTCCGCTCGCCGATGTCACGGTCTGCCCGGCCGGAACCGGGAACGTCGCGGTGACCGGCCCGGTGGTCGGACCTGCGTCCGGAGCGTTGGCCACGGTGAGCTGATAGCCACCGGTGCCGCCGGCGGCGAACTCACCCTGGGGCATCACCGTCATCGACAGCGCGGGCCCGATCGGCGCCGCCTGGGAAGCCGCCACCGGCGCCGTGTCGGTCGCGGTAACACCGTCGGCCGGGCCGGGGTTGGTCGTGGCGGTTCCGGTGACCGTGACGCTGCCGCCCGGTCCCACCGGGATCCCGGTGGCGACCGTGATCGGCGGGTAGGACGAGCCCGGCTGCAGCGTGTCGCTGGCGGTGCCCGGCCTGGTGCAGGTGACCGTCGCGCTTGCCGTCGAGCAGGTCCATCCCGTCCCGTTCGCCGACTTGACCGTGTAGCCGGCCGGCACGGGCAGGGTCACCGTGACCGGTGAGACGGTGGGACCGGCCGAGGCCGCGTTGGACACGACCATCTGGTAGCTTCCCGTGCCGCCCGCCGTGAAGGTCCCCTGATGGGTCACTGCCAGCCCGAGCCGCGGCGCCAGGCCGCTTACGATCAGGTTGGAGATGGCGTGATAGGCGGTCGCCGATCCGGTAGCGGCGGCGAAGCCGTACTTGAACGTGGCCGGCAGGGCCGGCTGGCCCTTGATCGTGCTCAGGCTGAGCGAATTGACCACCTGAACCGGCTTGGCGTTGTTCCCGTACGCGACGGTTACGTTCAGCTCGCCGTCGGCGATATCGATCGTGACATGCCGGACCGCATCCGTGAAGGACTTCGCGGTGTCCACCGCGAGCGGCTCGGGCGACTTCACTCCCTTGATGTAGGCGTAGCTGGTACCTGCCGCACCGCGGACCACGACGTAGTTGGGCTGCAGGCCAGGACCGCCCGCACCGCCGTACTCGACGGTGGAGAAGTTGCCGTACTCGTCGAACCCGATGCCCAGGATCGCGCCCTGCAAGCCCTGGTAGCCGAGTGCCCCACCCGCCTTACCCGCCGCCGGGCTGGCCACAGAACCATCGACAAGGAAGAACGAGATCCCGTCGCCACCGCGCCCGCTTACCTGCTTCGCGTCGTACTGCGCCATGTCGAACGAGATGTGCGCCCCGTCCTTGGCGATGATCGGGTTGCTGGAAATCACGTAACCGGACTGCCCCGTGCCGTTACCGGTCAGCTGGAGCACGCCGGCACCAGGCTGAGCGGTCAGGCCGCCCGCGCACGCCGGTATCCCCCCGATGGTGGTCCCGCTGGCGGCGGTCAGGCACGGACCGCTGCTGCCGGACCCGGTTACCGTTGTCCACGCCCCCGTCGGCGTGTCGGTGCCGCCGAAGCTGTCCTCGTACAAGGTGCTGGTCGAGACCGGCGCACCGGTCATGCCGCCCCCAGAGCGAGTCGGCGCCGCGCTGGCGGATGGTACCGCCACGCTGGCAAGCACGACCGCCACTACGGGCGCAAGCCATAGAGCTCTCTTCACTGTCCCCCCGTTGATTACTCGCGGTAAAAGAGCCGCGTAGCGGCCATATTAGGCTCCTTGTTTGGTAGAACCTCGCACCATGCGAGGCGTTGCGCGAAAAACCGTCTTCTACCTGCGATAGTTGGCTTGCCGCACAGCCGCGGCAGTCATTTATCAACAACTTCCTGGGGGAATAGTGCGAACTGGAAGGCTCATATCCGCGCTAGTCGTTACCGGCGCATTCGCCGTCATCCCGGCGGTCACCGGCGCGCCAATTGCGCACGCCACCGCCGGCGACGTCGTCTGCAACGGCGGCTTCATCGAGGCCAACGCCGCGCCCGGCCTTACGTTCCAGACCAAGACCATCCAGATCACCGGCGAGGGCGACGTGGGGCAGTGCAAGTCGCTGTCCGACAGCGGGGTCACCGGCGGCACGTTCAACTTCCAGGCGACCGTCCAGGGCGAATGCCCCGACGGCGGCAACGGGAGCGCCTCCGGGGTCATCAGCTGGAGCAACGGCAAGACCAGCAACATCCAGGGGACGTTCGTCGTGGACCAGAACCAGGTCGGCCTCTCGTCCATCCACGTAGTCAGCGGCGAGTTCCAGGGCGACAACGGCTCATTCGCCGGCCCGATCACCTACCTGCCCTGGTACGCGTGCCTGTTCCCGACTGGCGTCGAGTATGGCCGCGCGATCATCAATGAGGGCTTCCTCAACTAAGGCGGCACGGGGTCGATTGTGCGATTGGCCGACTTTGACTTGGTCGAGGTCGGCCAATCGGCTCACGACATGTTGATCTTCCCGTCTGGCATCCGACATAGCCCGTTAACCCCGGCGCGATCTGAGAGGCGCACGCTACGCAGGGCCCCAACCTGCACCGGGAGGACTAACCAGATGACCAACTCGGATAACTCGCGTGAGCAAGAGCAAGGATCGCCGTGGCAGTACGGCCGGCCGGTCGTGCCGGGCGTCAGCCGGCGCCGTTTCCTGCAAGCTACCGGGCTAGGCGCCGCGGCGGCCGCGACCGTAGGCCTGACCGGCGGCAGCGCCGCCGCCAGCACCGTCCGCCGGCCGGCGGCCAGGCAGCTGCCCGCGGGCTGGACCGGGACTATCGCGGACGTGAAGCACGTGGTGATCCTCATGCAGGAGAACCGGTCCTTCGACCACTACTTCGGGACGCTACGGGGAGTCCGCGGGTTCGGCGACAAGCAGGCCCTCACCTGGCAGAACGGGAACAACATCTTCCAGCAGCCCGACCCGTCCCGCACCGACCTCGGGTACCTGCTCCCATATAACCTCACCGATCAGACCGACGGTGACCTCGACCACAGCTGGTCCGGTGACCACGAGGCCAGGAACGGCGGGCTGTGGAACAGCTGGGTTCCGGCCAAGTCCGAAGAGACGATGGGCTACTTCACCCGCAGCGAGATCCCGTTCCAGTACTCGCTCGCCGACGCCTACACCATCTGCGACGGCTACCACCAGGCGATCATGGCGCCCACCAGCCCCAACCGGATGTACTTCTGGACCGGCACATCGTCGGGCTGGACCAGCAACCCGGACGACTACACGGTCGACTTCGGGTCAGGCGCCGGGACCGCAGAGGTCACCACCTACCCGGAGCTGCTGCAGGCCGCCGGGATCGACTGGCAGGTCTACACGAACGACCAGGTGGGCGACAGCGGCAGCGACCCCGATTACTTCCTAGGGGACTACGGCGACAATCCGCTGTGGTTCTACCAGCAGTACAACAGCACCAACAGCCGCGAGGGCGGGACCAGCAAGCTCGCGAAGCGCGGAGCGGTCACGGACTGGAAGACGGCTAAGGGCGCACCGGCCATGAGCGAGACCCACGCCGCGTACGTGCTGTCCTCGTTCATCGACGCCGTCAAGGCCAGGGCCCTCCCTCGGGTGTCGTGGATCGTCGCCCCGGCCGGGTACTGCGAGCACCCCTCCTACACCCCCGACTACGGGGCGCACTACGTGAACACCGTGCTCCAGGCGCTGTTCGACAACCCTGACGTGTACAACACCACGGCTGTGTTCATCACCTATGACGAGCACGACGGGTTCTTCGACCACCAGCTCCCGCCCTTCCCCGAGACGAGCGTCACCGACGAGTACATCGACGGGCTGCCGATCGGCCCCGGTACGCGAGTCCCGATGATCATCTGCTCACCGTGGACTACGGGTGGCTACGTGGACTCCAACGTCTACAACCACACCTCGATGCTCCAGTTCCTGGCCACCTGGACCGGCGTGCAGCCAGCCAACGTCACCCCGTGGCGGGCGTCGGTGACCGGTGACCTGACCGCGGCGTTCGACTTCGAGCACCCGGACTTCACGATCCCGAAGAACATCCCCGCCCTCGCGCAGACCTGGGCTCTGACCCAGCTCACCGGCGGGTCGACGACGCCACCGGCCGAAGGCGACCAGTCGATGCCGGTCCAGGAGACCGGGACCCGGCCGCACCGCCCGAGCCACCTCCAGCCGTTCGCCGACGTGACGGTCAACCGCAGCACCGGCGCGGTCACCGCAACCCTCACCAACACCGGCAAGGTCGGCGTCTCCTTCGCCGTCTACGCCGATGCCCTGCTAGCCGTCACCCCCACGCCGGTCACGGTGCTCCCGTCCGCCTCGGGCACGTACATCTGGGAAGCGGCGGCGACGGCCGGGAAGTACGCCTTCTCGGTCTACGGCCCCGACGGTTTCCTGACCAGCTTCGCCGGCGAGGTATGGCCGGCTGGTACCACCGGTCAGGTCCCGCTGGTCACCGCCGCCCTGTCGTCCTCGACGGTCTCACTCACGCTCGGCAACGAGGGCGGGGTGGCGATCAGCTACACCCTGACCGCGAACGATTACTCCGGCACCAGCCAGCCGGTCACCGTGCAGCCCGGCGGCTCCAAGACCGTCAGCTGGCCGACCGATGACAACGGCTACTACGACGTGGTGATCACCGCGAACACGACCGACGGCTTCCGCCGCCGCTACGCGGGCCGCATCGCCTGAGCCGCTTTGTCGCGGCGCCTGGGCCCCTGGTCCTAGGCGCCGCGACCGGACCGCCGCGACCGGGCTGGCTACCGGCACTCCGTGGTCAAGGAGACGGTGATCTCCTGGCCCGGTATAGACATGCTCGCAGCCTCGGCGTGGATCGCGTGCTGGGTCGATGGTGCCAGCGGGCCCGACTGCCTTGATGGTGACCTGGCCACCGCGTCGACCCCAGGCGCCCCCGACGCGACCGTTCACCACGAGCCCATTCGGGTGATGCCAGTCCTGCAGCGGCGAGTGGTCATTCTTGCTGGGCTCGTCGGCCGCCAGTACCCACGCGTCGTGGCCAGCCAGGTCCACCGGTATCAGCTCACTCCCGATCAGGTCGAAGGTCTTCCTAGCCTCACGCGCTGGCACCCCGGCCCACCAGGCGAACGCGGCCGGTGTCGTGGGGCCGAACGCGTGCACGTGGCGCCTGCACAGCTCGAGCCGGGCCGTCTCCAGATCGATCGACGGGCGTTCATGTTCCCGCACGTACAGAGCACTCGCGGTCCACCGGATCGCGATCCGGCCAGATCCTCAAGAACCTGTCGCGCCTGCGGGTCGCGGGGCAGCCGACCGACGGTGAATATCCCGAAGTCGTCGGCGGGCAGCACGTACACCGCCCAGCGGGGACTGTATGTCTGGATCAGGCGAGAATCCTGCCAGGCGGACGGCTCGCACGCCTCCACCCGGGCGTGCATGCCCACGAGCGCGTCGCGCGGCGCAGTGTCCTGAAGCCCGGCGTAAGCGGCCTCGACATACGAGCCGGCACTGAGGCGGCTCGAAAGATTGTTGACGGCGAGACGGTAACTGACCGCCTGCGTAGGCGACAAACGCAGCATGACCATCCTGCCCATCCGCGCCCTAGTCGTCGCCTGGTTCACGCATCCTAGCTGCGCCGGCTGCGGCTACGGCTGCCGCGAGCACGGCGCATGGTCACGCGCAGCGCGATCATGGCGATGGTGAGCAGGACAGCGAGGGGGCCGGTCAGGTGGAGGCTGTGAGCTAGCAGGAACATAATCGCTGCGCCTTCTTCCAAGATCGTGCGGGCGGGTGCCTGACATCACCCACTATCGCCGGGGACCCCGCCCGGGGCATCGGAGCGCAGGATGACCTCCGGTACCAAGCGTGGCTCATACCAGGGGCCGGCTCTGTGACTAGGAAGTGGCAGGCGTGAGCGTTCCCAGCCAGTCGCGGAGCCGCCCGCCTGCACTGTCGCCGACTGACCGCTACGCCTGTCTAGTAGGTTTCGGGTGTGGTGGTGTAGGTCCGGCCGGCTGGGGTGTGCCAGACGAGCACCCCTGGTTCTGGCTGTTTCAGGTACCAGCCTTCCAGCTGTTTCACCCTGTGGTGATGGCGGCATAGGGGGCTGAGATTACATTCGCACGTAATTCCGTTTTTATGCCACGGAATGGTGTGATCGGTGTCGCAGGCGGTGGCGTGGTTGCCGCATCCTGCGGCGGTGCACCAGGGGCTGCGGGCCTGGACCAGGTGCCGGAGGCTGCGGCTGGGCCGGTACTGCGGCTCGAAGTGCTCATGCCCGCAGATCCCCCGCGCGATCCGGGCAAGGCGGATCTTCAGCCTGGCGATCAGGTCCGCGGCTTCCGTTGCCTGGTGGTCCGGGGCTGCCTGTCTTCGGTCCCCGGCAGTGCCGGGCGGATCCAGGTCGCCGTTTATGTCCTGGCTTGTCCCTGCGAGGGGCAGGGTGAAGCGGCCAGGGGCGCAGCCGTGCGCTACCGCGGTCCGGCCGGGGCCGAGGAGGGTGACGCACAGGCGGCTGGCCCGGTCCCGGGCCGCCGCCGCTAGGAGGTCGTTGACGGTGTCCTGGTCGGCGGGTCCCCAGCCGGGGACCTCGGCGAGCTGGCTGGCGGGCCAGCCCATCCAGGTCTCGAAGGGGATCAGGATGGTGACCTGGGCGGCCAGCCGTGCTCCGCTGTCCCCGCCCGGGCGTCCGGGCCCGGCCGGGCCGCGCGGGCCGCGGGGGCCGTTGTCGCCGCTGGAGGACGGGCCGTCCTGCCCGTCGTCCTCGGGACCGTCCTGGGGCCACTCGCCGTCGCCGGTCCCGGCATCGCTGTCATCGGTCCCGGCATCGCCGTCATCCGTCCCGGTCCCGGTGTCGCGTGCCGTCTCGTCCTCGCCGGTCCAGGCGTCGCCGTCGCACGGGGGCTCGCTGTCATCTGCCGGCTCACTGCCGCCTGCCGGGGCGTCGTCATCTGCCGGGGCGTCGTCGCCGGTCCAGCCGTCCTCATCCAGGGCGGGGCCGGGGTCACGGCGGGCGGGGGTGAGGCGGGCGGCGGGGTCGCGGCCCTGGAGCAGGTCCATGGCGACCTGGGCCTGGAGTTCCCGCAGGCTGGTGTCCAGGCCCTGGCCGCGCAGCCACAGGGCCCAGTCGTCGATGTTCTGCCAGGCTGAGAGGACCTCGTCGGCGGGGAGTTCCCGGCCGGTGATCCCGGCGTTGCCGGAGTACTCCCGGAACACCCGCACGTTCGCGTCCCGCTTCGCCCTCTCCTTCCGCCGGGTGATGGCGTCGGGGTCCAGCTGCAGGATGACCCTCATCGCCAGGTACCGCAGCTTCCCGGGGGTCAGCAGCTGCGCCGCCGCGGCGAGCTCGGCGTCCGCCGTCAGGGCGTCCTTGACCGACAGGTCCCTGGTCGCGTCATGGATGACGGTGGCGTGCACCATGTCGATCAGCCCGCCCCGCAAAGCCGCGAAGGTGCGGGGCAGCCGGGTCGCGAAGTCCTGGCCGAGCTGCATCCGGTTCCCGGCACTGGTCCAGGTCATCCGGGTCGCGAACCCCACCTCGTCCGCGGCACCGCCGCCGAACGGGCCCGGGTCCCCGGCCTGGCGGGGGTGGCGGGCCGCGTACTCGGCCATCGCCGCCAGCTCCACCCAGGTCCCCCACGACGACATCCGCCGCCCGCCGCCGATCACGTCCAGCAGCTGGCCATCGGTGAGGACCCGCAGGCCCGCCCCGGTCCCCCCGGCTGCGGCCCGCAGCTCCCGCGCCAGCCCCGGCCCGGGCAGGTGCGGCCCGGCGGTCCCGGTCCAGGACCCGGCCTCCTCCGGCCACCCCGTCCCGGACTCGACATACCCGCCCTGGTCCTGGGCCGGGCGGCCCTGCCCGTTCCCGCTGGTCCCGGTCCCCGGTACGGGCGACGGCGAGGAGCCGGGCAGCTCCTCGCCGTCGTCGTGGCCGGTGACCGGTTCTGCGGTCAAGATCTGCACTCCTGTCCTCGGTCTGGAAGTAGTTGCAGTACTGACGTTAACACGTTCGACGCTCGAATACAATTCCGTCGATTGTGTTTTCCATAATCTTGCGGCCAGGGAAGATAACGGGACAAATCGTCCGCTCGCGACCGTGCTGCAGTGCGGCAGTGCGGTTCGGCGGTCAGGGCCGCTAGCAGAGCCCACCGGGGCGTGCGGTTCTGGGCACGTGACATGCGCTGGATACGGGAACCACAGGCCGTTTGAAAGGAGCGTTGGTGACGGACGGGCGCCACCTAGTCCGATGTTCAATTATGTCACACAGTTAGTACTTATTGAGTAGCGGGATGACGCGCTCGAGGTCGGGGACGGCCGGCTCTCTGACGACGTAACGAGTGATGCCGTGCTCGCGAGCCTGGGCGTGCAACTGGTCAGCCATCTGCTGGAAGGTGCCTATAAGAACAAAAGGCGTGCGGGCAACGTCAGTGGGCGCGGCACCGTGCAACCGGGCCGCGAGTTCCTTAGCAGCGGCGACGCGGTCATCGGTGCAGGTCCTCGAGACGCGCATCGCGCACCTCCAGATACTGGCCCTGACAGGAGACCTGCTCACCGCGCAGCAGCCGAGAGACTACATCGACGAACTCTGCTAGCCGCCCAGCGCGCTCAGCAGGGCTAGGCCGGGTTCGCCCGATGTCTTCCCATTCGCGTGGGGTGTGGCCGGCTCCGATGCCGAGTACGACCCTGCCTGGCGCCAGCAGGTCCAGTGTGGCGGAATCCGCCGCCACCTGTACCGGCTCCCGGACGCCGGCCTGCACCATATAGGTGCCAAGAAGAAGGGTCCTGGTTACCGACGCGGCGGCCCCAAGCGCGGGCCACGGCGACGGGCCCGAACCAGGGTGATCGCCGGTCAGCAGGCCGCGGAACCCAGCCGTTTCCAGCCGCCGCGCTAGCGCCTGCCAGGAATCCATGTCTCGCGGCTCAGCCTGAACACTCACCGCGATCTCCGTCACGCGGCAAGGCTAATCTACGTAGCAACGGCTTTTCGTCGTTGCTGGCATCCGGCAGATCTGAAGGTGGTCCCATTGACGTTCTCCCCACGAACGGTGCAGCCATGAGCGGGGTGCCGTCTGGCACCGTAACGCTGCTGTTCACTGACGTGGAAGGCTCTACCCGGCTCTGGGATGCCGAGCGGGACGAGATGGCGGCTGCGCTGCGCCGCCACGATGAGCTCCTGCGAGAGGCGATCGAGCAGGCCGGGGGCTACGTCTTCAAGACCGGCGGCGACTCGTTCTGCGCAGCGTTCTCCGCCGCCCGGGCCGGGCTCGACGCCGCGCTCACCGCGCAGCGGACCCTGGCCGCCCAGTCATGGCCGACCAGCCGGCCCATCGTGGTGCGGATGGCCCTGCACGCAGGGGTCTGCGAGGAGCGTGACGGGGACTACTTCGGTCCGGCGGTGAACCGGGTCGCGCGGCTTCTGACAGTCGCCCACGGCGGCCAGGTGCTGGTATCCGGGGTGACGGCTGAGCTGCTGTCTGATGAGCTGCCCGACGGCGTAGGCCTGCGGGAGCTCGGGACGCACCAGCTGAAGGATCTCAGCCGGCCGGAGCGCATCTACGAGGTCGAAACGGCTTCCCCGGCCGCGCAGTCGGCTGCGCCTCACGCGCTGGATGATCTCGAACCGCTGGCAGCTGACCTCACCACCGGCACCGGAGCAGACGTGCCGGACCTGGCACGCATCAGCTGCGGCGTCGGCTCTACCAGGCGGCATGGCCCCTGGGTGGTGCCACGGCGTCTGGAGATCACCATCGGCAGTGGCTCACTCCTGCTCGACTTCCGGCAGGCGGTGATCTCCGTGCCGGATCTGGACGTCCATGTCCAGATCGGTAGCGGCAGCCTGCGGCTCATCACCCGGCCCGGGATCGTGGTGGACGCTGACGAGATAGAGCTGAGCAACGGCAGCGTCCGGGTGGCCCCGTCGGCCGAGGTAGACGCCCCGGTCGAGCTGCGGGTAAAGGTCTCCGGCCTGATCGGGAGCGGAACGCTCTCCGTGCGGCCCGACTAGAGTGCCCCTTATGGCACAGGTAACTGTCGGATCCGGGGATAACCACGTGCTGGCCGTCCACGGCTGGTTCGGTTCCGCTCGCGGCTGGGGTGCACTACCTGACTTCCTCGATGGCGACACCTACACATACGTGTTCATGAACGTGCGGGGCTACGGTGACCGCAGGGATGTCAGCGGCGAGTTCACCACGGAGGAAGCGGCCGCGGACGCAATGGCCCTCGCCGACGAACTCGGCTGGGACCGTTTCTCCCTCATCGGCCACTCGATGGGCGGGAAGATCATCCAGCACATCTTGCTGGATGCGCCGGAACGGGTGCGGCAGCTCATCGCGCTGAACCCGGTGCCCGCTTCCGGGGTGCCGTTCGACGAGCAGAGCTGGGCACTGTTCGCTGGGGCGGCCGAGAACCCCGGCAACCGTGCGGCGATCATCAACATCACTACCGGCAACCGGCTAACCCCGGCATTCGTCAACGGGATCGCGCGCCATTCGCTGGAAAACTCGACGGTCGAGGCGTTCGGTGCGTACCTGCCCTCGTGGGGCAAGGCCGATTTCTCCGGCCAGGTAACGGGCAATCCCGCGCCGGTGAAGGTCATCGTCGGCGAGCACGATCCCGCGCTTGGCGCCGAGCTCATGCGGCAGACCTGGCTCAGCTATTACCCCAATGCCGACCTGACGATCATGGCGAACGCCGGGCATTATCCGATGTTCGAGACCCCGGTCGCGCTCGCCACCGTCATCGAGGAACACCTGAGCCACGGATGACCGACACGGAGGTCGTGTTCGACCCGGCCACCTATGTGGACGGTGTGCCATTCGAGGCTCTTGAAAGGCTCCGCCGCGACCGGCCGGTCGCCTGGGTGGCCGAGCCCGCGGCGGAAGGCTGGCCGGGTGGCCCAGGGTTCTGGCTTGTACTGCGCCACGCCGACGTCGCGTCCGTCCTGAACCGGCCGCAGCTGTTCTCCTCGTGGCTGGGCGCGACCCAGATCCGTGACCCGGCAACACCGCAGGCCCTCGGCTACGTCCGGCGGATGATGCTGAACATGGACCCGCCGGAGCATGCCCGGCTGCGCAGGCTGCTCAGCCGCTCGTTCACGCCGCGCGCCGTCACCCAGCTCGAAGCCCGTATCCAAGGCCACGCCCGCACCATCTGCGACCGCATCTTCAGTGCAAGCAGCAGAGCCAGTACAGGCAGCAGAAACAGCGGCAGAAACGAGTGCGACTTCGCGAAGGACGTCGCCGCGGACCTGCCACTGCTCACCCTGGCGGATGTGCTCGGCATGCCGGAGCAGGACCGCTGGCTGCTGTTCGACTGGTCGAACCGGGTCATCGGGTACCAGGATCCGGACTACGCTTCCTCCGCCGAGTTCGACCCTGCGGCTGGCACCATGATGGCCAGGCAGGCCTACGCGAGCCGGCCCCAACCGGACCGGCAGGGCAGGATGCCAGACCCGCGAACCAGGGCCGGGATGCCTGACCTGTACGCCTACGCCCACCTGCTGGCGGAGGAGAAGCGCCGCCACCCGGGAGACGACGTGATGTCGATCCTCCTCGACGAGACCCAGGGCAGCACGATCGCCGTGGAAGAGTTCGAGAACATGTTCTGGCTGTTCGCGGTGGCCGGCAACGAGACGCTGCGCAATGGCCTGCCGGGCGCGTGCATCGCGCTGCTTGAGCACCCGGACGCCCAGGATCAGCTGCGCGATGATCCGGCCCTGCTCGGCACGGCAGTCGACGAGATGCTGCGCTGGTGGACTCCGGTGATGACCTTCCGCCGGACCGCGGCCGCCGACTGCGAGATCGGCGGCCAGCCTGTCCGCGCCGGCCAGAAGGTCGTCGTCTCCTTCACCTCCGCCAACCGCGACGAGTCGGTGTTCACCGACCCGGACAGCTTCGATATCCGGCGCAAGCCCAATCCGCACCTGGCCTTCGGCCACGGCCCGCACTTCTGCCTTGGCGCGCACCTGGCCCGGGTCCAGATGCGCGCCCTGTTCACCGAGGTCCTGGCTCGTACCCAGACCCTGACCTACTCCGGCCCGCCGTCCTACCTGCGGTCCAATTTCCAGCGCGGTATCAAGCAACTGCCGATCACCTGGATCACCAGCGCCCGATTACGATGATCTCGGGAGGACGGCTGGTCTGCATGGAACATAGAAGGCTGCTAGCGGTCAGCGACCTGCACGTGACATTCCCCGCCAACCGGGAATTCGTCGCGAGCCTGCCGCCGTCGCCACGTGACTGGCTGCTGGTCGTCGGCGACGTAGCCGAGAAGGCCGCGGACATCGAGTGGGCGCTGGCCACCCTGAGGCAGCGGTTCGCGAAGGTCATCTGGGTGCCTGGAAACCACGAGCTGTGGACAGTGGGCTCCGATCCCGTCCAGCTGCGCGGTGAGCGCCGGTACCAGTTCCTCGTCGCGATGTGCCAGCGGCTGGGAGTCCTTACCCCGGAGGACCCGTTTCCCGTCTGGACTGGTCCTGGCGGGCCGGTGATGATCGTGCCGCTGTTCCTGCTGTACGACTACACCTTCCGGCCGGAGGGCACGACGACGAAGGCGGAGGCACTCGCCCTGGCGTACGAGACCGGGATCGTTTGTTCCGATGAGGCGGTGCTTTATCCCGACCCCTACCCGAGCATGGAAGCGTGGTGTCGCGCCCGTGTCACCGCGACCGAGCGCCAGCTGGAGTCCCTGCCGCCGGGCACCCGTACGGTGCTGGTCGGTCATTTCCCGCTGATTCGCGAGCCCACCCGGGTCCTGCGGTACCCGGAATTCGCCCTGTGGTGCGGCACCGAGCTGACGGCCGACTGGCACCTGCGGTTTCACGCCGAGGCGGTCGTCTACGGGCATCTGCACATTCCACGCACCTACTGGCAAGACGGCGTGCGGTTCGAGGAGGTATCACTCGGCTACCCCGAGGAACGCGAGAGATATCCAGGCCGCCCGCGTGAACTGCGTCAGATCTTCCCCGAGGTTCCTCGCCCGGCCAGAGCTAACGAGCCGAGCACCTTGGTCAGGTAGGGGTTCGCGAACACCCCGCCCGGGTCAACCGACGCCCGCACGTTAGCGAAGTCCGGGAACCTCGGGTACAGCGCAGCCAGGCGCGCGGCATCGAGCGAATGCATCTTGCCCCAGTGCGGCCGCCCGCCGACACCCGCCACGATCGACTCGAACAGGTCGAAGTATGCCTGGTACGGCAGCCCTTTGTACTGGTGGATCGCGATGTAAGCGGTGTCGCGCCCGTGCGCGGTGGACAGCCAGATGTCGTCCGCCGCCGCCACCCGCACCTCCACGGGGAACATCACCGGGTCCGCGAGCCGGGGCACCTCGGTCCGCAACGAAGCCAGCACGTCGAGCAGTGATTCACGTGGAACGGCGTACTCGGATTCCACGAACCGGATCCGCCTGGGCGTCACGAAGACCTGATGCGACGCGGCGGTATAGGCCCGCGCGGACAGCGCGGCCGAGGAGAGCCTGTTCAGGGCCGGGATCGCCCGCGGCACCGCGCGCCCGGCCCCGCACAGCGCGCCGAACGCCGTGTTCTCCATCACCGAGAACTCCCAGTACCGCCGCCACGGCGGCATCGGCGGCGGGATATCCACCGCGCCGTCGGTAACCCGGTTGTTCCGCTTGACCAGCGCCTTGCGCCCGTAAGGGAACCAGTAGAACTCGAAGTGGTCATTCGACGCGGCCATCTCATCGACGGAGGCCAGCACCTCATCGAGCGGCATCGGCCGCTCGTCCGCCACCAGGGAGAACGCCGGCACGCACTGCAGCGTCACCGTCGTCACCACCCCGACGGCGCCGAGCCCGACCCGAGCCGCCGCGAAAAGCTCCGGCCTCTCTTCGGCGGAGCACGCCACCACCGACCCGTCGGCCAGCACCAGCGAGAACCCGGCCGCCTGGGTGGCGAGCCCGCCCAGCGAGGCACCGGTGCCGTGGGTCCCGGTGGCGAGCGCTCCAGCGATGGTCTGGGCATCGATGTCGCCCAGGTTCGCCATCGCCAGGCCCAGCCCGTCCAGCGCGGTGTTCAGCGCCCGGATGGTCGTCCCCGACCGGACGGTGACCAGGCCGCTGTCCCCATCGGCGGAGACGATCCCGGTCCAGGCGGACATATCGAGGACAACACCGTCACACGCCGAGACAGCAGTGAAGGAGTGCCCGCTGCCCAGCGCCCGCACGGTCACCCCGCGGGATGCGGCGGATGTCACCGCCGCCGAGATGTCCTCGGCGCTTGTCGGCCGCACCCACCGTTCCGGGATCGCGGACGCGGTGCCGGCCCAGTTTTCCCATGTGCGCATAGGTCAAGATACTCTGCGAAGATGCCGTCTCGTGACCTGCGCGCTCGTTATGACAAGGCCATAGCCGACCTGGATCCGCCGCTGGCCCTAGTCGATCTCGACGCATTCGACCACAACGCGGACGATCTCACCCGCCGCGCCAACGGCAGGCCGATCCGGGTGGCGACGAAGTCGGTCAGATGCCGCCAGCTGATCGAGCGGGTACTCCAGCGGCCCGGCTACGCGAGCCTCATGGCCTACTCCCTCCCCGAGGCCCTCTGGCTCCACAGCCAGGGAACAAGCCACGACATCCTGGTCGCCTACCCCACGGTGGACCGGGCCGCCATCGCCCGGCTGGCCGCCGGCGATGAGGCCAGGCAGCACATCACGATCATGGTCGACGAGGAGGCTCATCTCGACCTCATCGACGCGGCCCGCGGCGGCCCTGCCCAGCAGGAGATCCGGGTGTGCCTGGACCTGGACGTCTCCTGGCGCCCGGCCGCGCACGTGCATATCGGGACGCGCCGCTCGCCGCTGCACGCCCCGCGGGAAGCCCGCGCGTTCGCGGAGCTCGTCGGCCGCCGGAAGGGTTTCCGCCTGGTAGGCGTGATGGGCTACGAGGGCCAGATCGCCGGCCTGGGCGACTCGCCGCCCGGGCAACTGCTCCGCGGCCGTGCCATCCGGATCATCCAGGCACGCTCCGCCCCTGAGCTGAACGAACGCCGCGCCACCGCGATCGGCCTGATCCGCGCGGTTGCCGATCTCGAGTTCGTCAACGGCGGCGGGACCGGGAGCCTGGAGAGCACCAGCGCGGACTACTCGGTAACCGAGCTCGCCGCGGGCTCAGGCCTGATCGGGCCCACCCTGTTCGACGCCTATTCCCGGTTCAGGCCCCGCCCGGCGCTGATGTACGCACTGCCGGTCGTGCGCAAGCCGGCGCCGGACATCGCCACCTTGTTCGTCGGCGGCTATGTCGCCTCCGGGACCGGCACCAAGGACCGGCTGCCGCAGCCCTACCTCCCCGAAGGTCTCACCCTGACCAGCACCGAAGGCGCCGGCGAGGTACAGACCCCGGTTCGCGGCCCGGCCGCGGTGAAGCTGAGCCCAGGCGATCCGGTCTGGATGCGCCACGCCAAGGCGGGTGAGCTGGCCGAGCGGTTCACGCACTACCAGCTGCTTGACCACGACGACTCGCTCCAGGCAGTCCCTACTTACCGCGGCGAAGGCCAGTGCTTCGGCTGAAGTTACCGGACCGACTTGATCCGGTACACCATGGTCGCGCCGAAGAACGTGAACAGCCCGGCGAACCCGAACAGCACCCGGTAGCCGCCTAGCTGGTCGATGACCAGCGCCGCGACCACCGGCGCGAGTGCCTGCGGCACGTTGTTGCCGATGTTCATGATGCCGAGGTCCTTGGCCCGGGCCGACGCGTCCGGCAGCACCTGCGTGACCAGCGCCTGGTCCACCGACAGGAACGCACCGTACCCCGCGCCCAGGAAGCCCGCCGCGATGCACGTGGTACGGAAGCTAGGCCAGATCACCAGCAGCACCGCGGCGATGCCCTGCAGCACGGAGGCGAGCGCGACGAATATCCGCCGCCGCCCGGTCCGGTCGGACAGCGTACCGCCGACGTAGGTGGTGATCAGCGTGAACACCAGGTAGATGGCGACGGCGACCACCAGTGCGTTCTGCGCGTCGTGCAGGTGCAGCCCGTTCTCGAAGAAGTACAGCAGGTACGTGGTCCCGAGCGCGTTCCCGACATTGACCGCGACCCGGCCGCCGAACGCCCAGGCGAAGTCCGGGTAGGCCCGCGGCGACACCCACATCGCCTCGGCCAGTTGCCGGAACGACACCGGCGCTCCGGTCCGCGTCACCACCGTCTCCCGGTACCGCAGCACGAAAGGCACCGAGCAGACGATCACCGCGATCGTCAGCACGACGTACCCGCTCGCGTTCCCGGTGATCACATCGGACAGCAGCACCACCCCGAAGAGCAGGCCGGCCGCCTGCGGCCCGAAGATCGCACCGGAGATGATGCCGCGCTGGGTCATCGGCACCTGGTCCGCGACGGCGGCGAACAGCCCCGCTGACGCGATGGAGAACCCGAGCGAGGCGAACATCCAGCAGACCATCACGCCCCGCCAGGAGTGCTGCGGCCCGGTGGCGAGCAGCGACACGGCGAGCACCACCACCCCGGCCGCCATCCACACCCGCCGCCGCCCGAACCGCGACCGGGTGTGGTCGCACAGCGCGCCGGCCAGCGGCAGCGCGATCAGCGCCACCACCCCGGCCGCGGCGTTGGTGATCCCGAAGTCCCGCACCTTGTGCGCCGCGTCTATCGACGCGAACTGGTTCGGCAGCACCAGTTGCACCGGCACCAGCCACGCCATCCAGAACCCGAACCAGAGCAAGGTGAACCGGCTGGTCCAGCCGATCGGGACCCGCTCCGTGGGATCCGCTGTTGTAGATGTGGCTGCAGACATGATTGGAATGTACAGATCAAATTCAATCATTTCCATAACGAAGCGTGGTTCCCGTGCCAGTCACCTGCTCCTAACCAGGACAGTACGGCGTGCATCTCAGTGTTCAGGATGGGGAATCATGAAAGCCATGCGAATCATCGCCGGGTCCGGGCTCGGCCTCGCGGCGCTGGTGGCCACGACGCTGCTAGTCGCGGCATGCAGCTCAGCCAGCACCAGTCCAGCGGCATCATCGGCCACGTCACTGGCATCATCGCCGGCCGCCGCTCCCAGTACCGCGTCAGCCGGCTCCGCTCCGGCCAGCACCACCTCAGTCAGCACCCCAGCTGCCACACCAGCATCATCAAGCTCAACAGCCCCGCCGACAACAGCGGCGTCGTCTGCTTCGGCATCCGCCGTCCCGAGCGCCAGCGAGATCTTCATCGCGTCCGGGCAGACCCTGACCGGGACGCCGCTGCATGAGCCGTCCTGCGGCGGCACCTACGGCTGCCAGCTGTCCGGTGACTCGACCGCCTACCTGGCCGGCATGACCTGGCAGTCCTGGACGCCGACCGAGGCGATCGGCACAGGCACCGAGAAGCTGTCCGACTGCACCCCTAGCTGCGCGGCCGCCACGCTCTACCCAGTCCAGGTAGTCGTGACGTTCACCCAGCCAGTCAAGGCCTGCACGAACGGCGCAGTCCGCTGGTACTGGACCCGCGCCTCCTTCGTCTACCCCAAGGGCCTCCCAGCAGCCCTACAAGGCCAAAACGCCCCCGCCAACCCCTGGACCTTCACCGCCCTAACCCAGTCCGCCCAGCAGTCCTGCGCCTAACCCCGCCCAAGCCCAGCCCCGCTGGCCCCAGCCCCGCCCCGCCAGCCCGCCAGCCCGCCAGCCCGCCAGCCCGCCAGGCCGCCAGCCCGCCGATTGAGGCTACATTCGTTTCGATACAGCTGTTTCGGTATGTTAGCGCCACGCAAAACAGAACATATCGGGCTGCAAGGTGGTCGTAACCTACCGAAACAGGTGTTGCCTTAGAGGATGACAGCGAAGGAGACCGGGGGGAGGTTGAGGGTGGCTTGGGTTGTTGTTATGCCTGGGCGGGATGCGGCGAGGATGCCGGCGGCAGGGGCGTCGAGGGTCAGCTGGACAGGCGCGTTGCTGAGGTTCGCGGCGATGCCCAGCGGGCCGCGGTGAACCAGGAGCCAGCGGGCCTGCTCGTCGTACTGGACGGTGATGCGGTCCAGGCGCGAGTCGGTGAGCTCGGGTCTGGCATGCCGGAGTGCGATCAGCTCGCGGTACCAGCTGAGCATGCTCGCATGCGGCTCGCGGTGGCGCTCGGGCCAGTCCAGCTTGGAGTTCAGGAAGGTCGTCTCGTCCTGGGGGTTGGGCACGTCTTCTGTGGCCCAGCCGTACGCGGCGAACTCCTTGCGGCGGCCGTCCGCCACGGCCCTGGCCAGGTCCGGGTCGATGTGGTCGGTGAAGTACTGCCAGGGGGTACTGGCCGCCCACTCCTCGCCCATGAACAGCATGGGCGTGAACGGTGCGGTCAGCACCAGGCCAGCGGCGACCCTGGCCAGGTCGGCAGGCACATCGGCGGTAATCCGGTCGCCGACGGCCCGGTTGCCGATCTGGTCGTGATCTTGCAGGTAGCCGAGAAAGCGATGGCCAGGGGTGTGAAGAACATCCACGGGCCGTCCGTGCGTCCGGCCGCGGAACGAGGACCAGGTACCGTCGTGGAAGAACACCCTGGTGTAGGTCTTGGCCAGCGCGGCCATCGACGCGAAGTCGGCGTAATAGCCGTCCCGCTCACCGGTGATCGTCGCGTGGACCGCGTGGTGGAAGTCATCGCTCCACTGAGCGTCGAGCCCGTACCCGCCCGCCTCGCCCGCGGTGACCATCCGGGGATCGTTCAGATCAGACTCCGCGATCAGCGTCAGCTCGCGCTTCACCCGCGCTTCCAGCGCCTGCACGTCGTCGGCCAGCTCTTCCAGGAAATGCACGGCCCTGGTGTCGCGCATCGCGTGTACCGCGTCCAGCCGCAGACCGTCCAGGTGATAGTCGCGCAGCCACATCAGCGCGTTGCCGATCAGGAACGCGCGCACCTCATCCGAGCCTGGCTGGTCAAGGTTGACCGCCAGCCCCCACGGCGTGCTGTACGCATTCGTGAAGTACGGCCCGAAGTCCGCGAGCCGGTTCCCGGCGCCCAGGTGGTTGTAGACGACATCGAGCAGGACCGCCAGACCGCGGGCATGAGCGGCGTCGACCAACCGCTTTAGCCCATCCGGCCCACCATACGGGTCATGCACCGCCCACAGGTTCACGCCGTCGTATCCCCAGCCGTGATCGCCGGGGAATGCCGCCACCGGCATCAGCTCGATCGTTGTGATGCCCAGCTCGCACAGGTAGTCCATTCTCGTGATCGCGGCGTCGAAGGTACCTTCCGCCGTGAACGTGCCTGTGTGCAGCTCGTACAGCACCGACCCGCTCAGCGGCACCCCGCGCCAGGCGTCGTCAGTCCAGCTGAACGCACCGTGATCGTAGACCCGGCTGGGGCCGTTGATGCCGTATGGCTGCCAGAGCGACCGCGGATCGGGGAGCGGATCGCCGTCATCGAGGCGGAAGCGGTAATCGGTGACCTGGACGTCGGCACGCCACCAGCCGGGCCGTCCGGCCGGCACCATCGGGTGCCGTGCGCCATCGGCGTCCAGCTCGACCTTGTGCGTGTTCGGCGCCCATACCGCGATCTCGGTCACTGGGCCTCCAGCAGGGCTACCGGGAGGTGGCTGGTCAGGTCAGACAGCCGCAGCGGCTCATTGCCCGGATAGGTGGCACCGGTCAGCACGTCACGCCAGGTGCTGGTGGGAGGCAGAGTCAGCGCCGTCTCCCCCCAGCCGCCGCGGGCGCGCAGGCCTGCGGGCAGGCGGGTGGCGACCGTCACCGCGCTGACGCGAGCGAATGCGACGACGTGCTCGGCCGCCGGGCCGACGGCCGAGAGCGGGGTGTAGCCGGCGGCGAACCAGTCTGGGCGGTCGCGGCGCAGCCGCAGCGCCCCGGTGGTCACCAGGAATTTCTCCTCGTCCAGGGGAGAGCGGGCGCGGGCGAAGTCCACCGGACGGCGGTTGTCCGGGTCGACAAGGGCGAAGCCGGCCAGCTCGCAGCCCTGGTACACGTCCGGCACGCCCGGCATGGTGAGCTGGATCAGCTTGGCGCCGAGCGAGTTGACCCTGGCGTCGGGCGCGATCTGGTCCACGAACGCGCCGACGGGGGCCTCCAGCGCCTTGCGGCCGAAGGCGAGCACCGTCGCCTCGTACTCCTGATTCGGGTCAGTCCACGATGTGCCCGTCTTGGCTTCCCGCATTGCCTTGGTCAGGTACTCGTCGAGACGATCCGCGCTGATCGGCCAGGCGCCGATGATGGTCTGCCAGATCAGCTGGTCGATGTCCCCGCCGGGTCCGGGACCGGTGAGTTCCCGCCAGGTCGCGATCTGCTTAGCAGGATCGTGCTCGGCTAGGACGGCGATGCGGGCCCTGACGTCTTCCTGGCGCTTGGTGTCGTGCGTGGACAGGGTGGTCATGGTGGCTGGCCACTCGTCCGCGAGGTGCCTAGCGGCCTGGTGGAACTCGGCCGGGCTGACCCCGAACCGGTCAGGGTCGCCGCCCACCTCGTCCAGCGACACCAGCCGGGACCAGCGGTAGCAGGCCGTATCCTCCACGCCCTTGGCGAGCACCGGTCCCGTGGTCTGCTGGAACCGGATGACGAACTCATCCGGGCCATCTCCGAGCGCCGCGGCCCGCACCTCATCCAGCACCGGATGCAGCCTGGCCGGCAGCCGCGTGCGAGCCTGGTCCGCCGCGGCCGTCATAGCCCGCACCGCCACCTCGGACGGCTTCTCACCTGGCACCAGGTACGCACGGTACACACCGAACGCGGCGAGCAGCTCCGTGAGCACCAGGTGCATGTCCGCAGTGTCACCGCCCAGCAGCCGGGCAAGGCGGCTCACCTCCGCCGCGAACATGCGCCCGGCGACTTCCCGCTTGGCCACCGCGGCGACCGCGGCGAACTCGCCGGGGGGACCAGCCGCCGCCGGGTCGACGAACAGGCCGTCTACCAGGTTGAGCGTGTCGTAGCCGGTCGTGCCGGCGCATCGCCAGTCGGCCGGCAGCCGCTCGTCCAGCTCCAGGATCTTCTCCACCACCACCCAGAAGGCATCGCCGGTTGCCTCGGCCAGCCGGTCCAGGTACTGACGGGGATCGGCGAGCCCGTCCGGGTGGTCCACCCGCAGTGCGTCGATGAGCCCCTCGGCTATCAGCCGGAGCAGGACCTCGTGCGTGGCAGCGAAGACCGCCGGATCCTCGACCCGGATCCCGATCAGCGAGGTGACGTCGAAGAACCGGCGCCAGTTGAGCTCGGCGCTGGCGTCCCGCCAGTCGGCGAGCCGGTAGTGCTGCGCGTCCAGCAGCTCAGGCAGCGGCAGGTGCTCGGTGCCCGCGCGCAGCGGCAGCACGTGCTCGTAGTAGCGCAGCACTGGCTTATGGTCAGATACGGCCCCATCCTCAGATACGGCCAGGTCAGCGAGGCACTCCTCGGGCGGACCGGCCAGGATGGGCAGCAGGAAGCGCCCCGCCTGCGCGGCCCAGTCGACATCGAACCAGGACGCGTACTCAGACTCCGGGCCTTCGGCGAGCATCGACCACAGCTGCCGGTTGACCGATTCCGGTACCGGGACGGCCATGTGGTTCGGCACGATGTCGACGACCACTCCGAGCCCGTGCGCCCGGAACTGGGCCACCATGGCGCGGAACGCGTCCTCCCCGCCGAGATCGGCTGAGACACGTGAATGGTCGACCACATCGTAGCCATGCCGGGAACCGGGTGCGGCCTGCAGGATCGGCGACAGGTAGGCGTGCGTCACGCCCAGGTCCGCGAGGTAACCCGCTAGCTCTCCGGCCGCGGCAAAGCCGAAGTCCGCGGTGAGCTGAAGCCGGTAGGTTGACCGGGGGGGTCCAGGGGGGCGGTCACCCCCGGTGAGAACAGGTCGGCGGCGGTCAGCCACGATCTAGGCGGCGGAACAGTTGTATGGAATGGCTGGTCACGGAGACTTTATCCCCAGGTTTCACCGGAGTCATGTCCTCGATGTTCTCCAGCGGCGCCGCTGTGTCCAGCACCTTCTCCCACTGCTCGCCATAGGGCCTGGGCACGATGGTGAACCGCAGGTCGGCCTCGCTCGCGTTGATCAGGATCAGGAAGGAGTCGTCCCTGATCGGCTCGCCACGCCGGTCCTGCTCGGTGATCTCATCGCCGTCCAGGACGACCGTCAGCGACTTCGCGAACGTCGCGCCCCAGTCCTCCCTGGTCATCTGCTCGGCCGACGAGGTAAACCAGGCGATCGCGTCGTCGCTGAGGAAGTGGCGGCGGCGGAAGATGGGGTGCTCGGCTCGCAGCCCGGTCAGCGTGGCCACGTAGGTGGTCAGCGCCTCGTTCCGCGGCTCGCCGGCGCGTGCCCAGTCGACCCAGGAGATCTCGTTGTCCTGGCAGTAGGCGTTGTTGTTGCCCTGCTGGGTGCGGCCCATCTCGTCGCCGGCCGTCAGCATCGGCACGCCCTGGGACAGCAGCAGCGTGGTCAGGAAATTGCGCTTCTGCCGTTCCCGCAGCCCGAGCACGTCCGGGTCGGTGGACGGGCCCTCGGCCCCGCAGTTCCAGGACCGGTTGTCGTCGGTGCCGTCCCTGCCGTCCTCGCCGTTGGCCTCATTGTGCTTGCCGTTGTAGGAGACCAGATCTTCCAGGGTGAAGCCATCGTGGCAGGTGACGAAGTTGATCGAGGCCACCGGATGCCTGGAGTCAGCCTGGTAGAGGTCGCTGGACCCGGTGAGCCGGGACGCGAACTCGGGCAGCGTGGCCGGCTCACCGCGCCACATGTCGCGGATGGTGTCCCGGTACTTGCCGTTCCACTCGGTCCACAGTGGCGGAAAATTGCCGACCTGATAGCCACCGTCACCGACGTCCCACGGCTCGGCGATCAGCTTGACCTGGGAGACCACCGGGTCCTGCTGCACCAGGTCGAAGAACGCGGACAGCCGGTCCACCTCGTGGAACTGCCGGGCAAGCGCGGCGGCCAGGTCGAACCTGAAGCCGTCCACATGCATCTCCAGCACCCAGTACCGGAGCGAGTCCATGATCATCTGCAGCACGTGCGGATGGCGGACCAGCAGGCTGTTGCCGGTCCCGGTGGTGTCCATGTAGTAACGCCAGTCGGCGTCGGTAAGCCGGTAGTAGGCCGCGTTGTCGATGCCGCGGAAGGACAGCGTAGGACCCAGGTGGTTGCCCTCGGCGGTGTGGTTGTAGACCACATCGAGGATCACCTCGATACCGGCCGCGTGCAGGCTGCGGACCATCGACTTGAATTCCTGCACCTGCTCACCGCGGCTGCCACCGGCCGAGTAGGCGTTGTGCGGCGCGAAGAAGCCGATGGTGTTGTAGCCCCAGTAGTTGCCAAGCCCGCGCTCGGTCAGGATCGAGTCGGTGACGAACTGATGCACCGGCATCAGCTCGATCGCGGTAACGCCCAGCCGGTGCAGGTGATCGATGATCGCCGGGTGTGCCAGCCCCAGGTAGGTGCCGCGCTGGTCCTCGGGGACTGCCGGGTGCTGCCGGGTGAGGCCGCGGACATGGGCCTCGTAAATGACGCTCTGGTGATACGGCGTCCGCGGCGAGCGGTCGAGATCCCAGTTGAAGAACGGGTTGACCACGACGCTGCGCGGCACGTGCGGAGCCGAGTCGCTGTCCTCGCGCTGGTCCGGATGGCCGAACGGATAGGAGAAGACCGAGGGATCCCAGTCGACGGCACCCTCGATCGCCTTCGCGTACGGGTCAAGCAGCAGCTTGGCGGGATTGCACCGGTTGCCCTCAGCAGGCTCGTAGGACCCGTGCACCCGGTACCCGTACCGCTGTCCGGGACCGACACTAGGCAGGTAACCGTGCCAGACGAACCCCTCGACCTCGGTCAGCCTGACCCGGGACTCGACGCCGTCGTCGTCGAACAGGCACAGCTCTACCTGCTCGGCCACCTCGGAGAACAGCGCGAAGTTCGTGCCCGCACCGTCATACGTCGCCCCGAGCGGATAGCTGTCACCCGGCCACACCTGATCCGACACCGCCACCGCTGCCCCGCTCCTCACACCTATTCTCTACCCACATCGCCAGAAATATGCCGGCCGATGGCACCCGGTGTGGATCGATGAGCAACTGAACCCCGGGCCAGTTCCTGAACCGCTTCGGCCACGTTGCCGAACAGCGAGCTAGCCTAGAGTACCCGTCCGCCCTCGAGCCCGCCCGCCAAAGCGACACGGACTGCTCATAGCCGGGAGCAGGGGATCACCATCGTCTCCTCGTCATACCAGCCGCCCTCCCAGTACCGCACGGCATCGTGATGCTGGCAGGTGCGCTCCCACTGAGCCACGATCGGCGCCCAGGCGGGCGCGGTGGTCCGGGCGGAGGTGTAGCGGAAATCAGGGATCCAGCCCACGCACAGCACCGCGACCAGGCCGAGGACGGCGATCTTGCCGCTGACGGATCGGAGGCTGGGCAGCCTGCTGTCGACCGCGACGATGAGGATGGCGGTGATCAGCAGGATCGGCAGGCAGGTGTAGCGGGCGCCCGGTTCGTTGGCGGGCACCACCGCGTCAACCGCCACCCACCAGGTCAGGGTCGAGGCGAAGGTGGCGAAGAGGAAGCCGAAGACCAGGGCAAGCACGGTGAACAGCCGCACCCGGCGGGAACCGGTGTACAGGATGTAAGCGGTTACACAGGCGAGCACCACGCCGACGGCCAGCGTGGCGAGGTCGCGGTGCAGCCAGTCCCGCAGCAGCCAGGACAGGTGCCAGCCGAAGGCGGGCAGCACCACGTCGTGCCCGTAGAAGCTGAGGCTCTGCTTCGGGGTCGCCAGGTGCGACAGCCGGGTGGACGACGCGCCGCCGGTGGCGGCCGCGCCCGATGCCCCGGTGAGGAGCGAGTTCAGCAGGTAGGGCGCCTGCATCACGCAGCCAGCCAGCCAGCCGATCGACACCGCGTGCTCACGCAGGCGGGGCAGCGCGATGATCCGGGCGACGACGAGCACCACGAAGACGACGGCGGTGATGTTGGACGACGCGGCCGCGAAGCCGATAACCGCGGCGAGCACGGCACCGGCCCAGGACGGCGGCCGCCACAGCAGCGCGAAGAACAGCGCGATGAGCAGGTACCACGGGGTATTGACGCCGCTGTCGGTGATCTGCAGCAGCGCGACGGGCAGCAGCAGGATCGCGAGGGCAAGCAGCGCTCGCAGCAGCCTGCTGCGGATCAGCCCGGAGCTCACGTGGAACACGAACAGCGCGCACGCGGTATCCACAAGCGCGCCGATGACCGCGAAACCCCTAGCCGCATCCTGTATCGGCAGGAACGACACCACCTGGGCGATGACGCGTGAGGACAGCTGCAGATACCCGGAGTAGGACATCAGCATGCCGCGCCCCGGATGGGCCAGCGCCTGCACCAGGTAGACGGGCAGGTCCTCGGCGTAGATGGTCCGCCAGGGGGGCTGGCCGACGTAGCGGGCCAGCATCAGCACGGTTCCCGCGCACAGCAAAACTACGTAGGTGGCGAGGACGAGACCTCGCGGTCGTTCACTGGCCGGACCAGGCTCCGGAAACAACTCGATGAGCGAAGCGCCGCGCCGTGGCGGCACCTTATGTTCTGTTATATCCGCAGTTCGCACTGCGGATGAACTTACCTGATCCGGGAGCAGGGGATGGTAAAGATCTCGTTCTTAAAGTAGCCGTCTTCGTACCGGATCGAATCATGGTGCTGGCAGGTGGCCAGCCACTGGGCGGCAACGGGCGCCCACAGCGGGGCCTGATTCCGCTGTGCCACATAGCGGAAGTCGGGGATCCAGCCGATGCACAGCACCCCGATCAGCGCGACGGTAGCGACGATGACCGTTACGGCCCGGCGACCAGCGGATACGAAGAAGGCATCGGTGGCCACGATCAGGACGGCCGTAATCAGCACGATCGGCAGGCAGGTGTAGCGAGCGCCCGGCTCGTTCGACGGGATTATCTTGTTTGTCGTCACCCAGTAGGTGACGGTGGCGGCGAATATGGTGAACACGAACCCGAAGCCAAGCGCGGTCACGGTGAACAGCCGCACCCGCGTGGTGCCCGCGATCAGCACGGCCGCGACGATGAGCACCAGGATGCCGCCCACCAGGATCAGCGCCGTATCACGGTCCCACCAGTGCCGCAGCACCCAGGAGAGATGCCAGCCGAACGCGGGCAGCACCACGTCGTGGCCGTAGAAACCCGTGCTCTGCGCCGGTGTCGCCAGCGTGGACAGCCGCGACCCCGAGGCGGAGGTAGAGGTCAGGAAATACGGCACCTGGGTGAGGCAGCCCAGCGCCCAGCCGATGCTGACCACGTGCTCCCGCACCCGCGGCAGTGCGATGATCCTTATTATCACTAGGATAACGAACACCGAAGCGGTAATGTTGGATGAAGCAGAAGCGAAACCGATCACCGCCGCGAGCACGGCACCGGCCCAGGACGGTGGCCGCCATAGCAGCGCCCAGAACAGCGCCATTTCCAGGTACCACGGCGTGTTCACGCCGCAGTCGGCGATCTCCAGCAGCGCGACCGGGAGCAGCAGTACGGACAAGCCAAGCAAGACCCGCAAGAGCGGGTTGCGGACAAGCCCGGAGCTGGCGTGGAACACGAACAGCGCGCAGGCCGCGGCGACCGCCGCACCGATGATCGCGAACCCCGCCGCAGCCGCCCTGATCGGCAGCTGCGAGACCGCCAGCCCGATGATCCGCGGCACTAGCTGCAGGTACCCCGCGTAGGACTCGAGCAGGCTGTGCCAGGGGTGGGCCAGCGCCGGGACCAGGAAGACCGGGTAATCCTCGGCATAGATGGACTGCCACGGCGGCTCGTTAACGTACCGCGCCAGCATCAGCAGCGTGCCCGCCGCCACGCTCAGCACGTATATCGCCACGATGAGCGAGCGCGGCAGCCGTCGGGGCAGCGGCCTGGCCTCAGGGAACAGCTCCGCGAGCACGGTACCGGCCCGGCCGAAGGCAGGCCAGCGCCAGCCTGCCGCGGCCCGCGGCAGCCCGGTCCCCGCCGATGCGTCCGTAGTCTTCACCGCTCCAGAAAATACCACGCCCGCAAAAAGCAACGGAGACGGACATTCCGGACGTCCCAGTTCGAAGTTTGACGGAAAATCGCCGCTCGACGGAAGAAAACCAGTCACTTCTGACTCTTTTTTCTCCGCGGAGCTGGGATTTTCCGCCTAAATCGGCGGGCGCGGGCGCTAGCGGGGCACGGGTGCTAGCGGGCGCGGAGGGCTGTGACCAGGGCCGGGACTAGCTTGTGGAGGTCTCCGATGAGGACGTAGTCGGCGTGGGACAGGATGGGGGCGCCCGCGTCGGTGTTGATCGCGATGATGTGCTTGGCGCCGGCGCAGCCGGCGATGTGCTGGATGGCGCCGCTGATGCCGCAGGCCAGGTAGAGCTCCGGGGTGATCTTGGTGCCGGTCTGGCCTACCTGCTGGCGGTGCGGGCGCCAGCCTTCCGAGGTCACTACCCGGGATACCCCGACGACGCCGCCGAGCATGGCGGCAAGCTCCTCCAGTGGCGCGAAGCCGTCGGGCCCGCCGACCCCTCGGCCGCCGCCGACCACCACCCGGGCGGTGGCGAGCGAGACTCCGCCGGCGCCGGCGGCCGACTCCACGGCGCGGACTGCCAGGTCGTTTTCGGTGAGTGACGGTTTATGTTCATGGACGGTGACGGCCGCCGGCGTGTCGGCCGGAACGTTCGGGACGCCATCCGTCGCCACCGTCAGCAGCGCCACCGGCGCCTCCAGCACGGCGTCCTCCAGCAGCAGGCCCGCCCAGCGGTGCCGGACCAGCTTGTGCGTGCCGTCGCCGTCCGCACTGACCGCGGTGCAGTTCGCGGCCATGGGCAGGCCGGTGATGGCGCCCAGGTGCGCGAGCACCTCGCTGCCGCGGTCGGTGCCGGCGGCGAGTACCGCGGTCGCCTTCGTGTCAGCGAGAAGGCCTGCCAGCACCCGCGCCCAGGCCACCGGCGCGTAACCGTCCAGGGCGGACGGCTCGACCACGTACACATCCGTCACGCCATACTCGGCCAGGGTCGACGACGGCACGGCACTGCCGGCCGCGAAGACGACGGCCGCCGAGGGGCCGAGCGAGCGAGCGAGCGTCAGGGCACGCAGCGACCCATCAATCGGCAGCACTGCCGACGCCTGCGTGCCGTCGAGTTCGACGAGGGTGAGCACGGTCATGACAGGATTCCCAGTTCGTCTAGCACGCGGACCAGCTCGGGGATGCCGTCCAGCACCTCGGCCTGGTGCTTCACAGATTCAGGGACACGCAGCCCGGATTTCCGCAGTCCTCCCGGGGACTGCGAGCCGACCGGAACCCGCTCGACCGCCGCGCGCTTGGCGCGCAGGCGGCCGGGGAGCGAGGGGTAGCGGGGCAGGTTGATGCCTTCCTTGACGGTGATGACAGCGGGCAGCGGCAGCGTGTAAGCCTCCTCCACGCCGCGGTACTCCCGGCGCGCGACAACGGCGCCGTCCGACAGCTCCAGGCTCTTGATGCCGGTCGCGACCGGCCAGCCGAGCTCGTGCGCTACCCGGATGCCGACCTGGTAGTCGCCGGTGTCTGAGGCCTCGTTGCCGAGCAGCACCAGGTCATACCCGTGGGCCCGTACTTCCGCCGCGATGGCCGAAGCGGTAGCGATGGGCCCGTACTCGCGCCCGTCGGTTTCCAGTAGCACCGCCCTGCTGGCGCCGAGGGCCAGGGCATCCCGCAGCTGCTCGACGCAGACCTCGGCGCCGAGCGTCAGCACCGACACGGTTCCGCCGAGCCGCTCAGTGATCTGGACGGCTTCTTCGACGGCGCACTCCTCGTGCGGGCTGATGGTGAAGCCCGACATCCGGGTGTCCACCTCCTGCCCGTCCTCGGTGACCGTGATCCTGCCGCCGACGGTGGGCACTCGCTTCACGCAGACCAGGATGTCCATAACGACCGGATCCGGTAGTTGTCCGGGTCGAACAGCGGCTGTGCGCTGGCCCTGGCCACCGTCACGGGGTAGTGCTCGCCGACGTACTCCACCAGTAGCGAACTCCCCTCGACGGCGACATCGGCCGGCAGGTACGCCATCAGCAGGTGCTTGCCGACCGAGGGGCCGGATCCGGCGCTTGTCACATACGACGGCCGGCCCTTCGCGTCCACGAGCCTCGAACCGTCGAGCGCCAGGATCGGCTCGCCGCCGAGCATGTACCGCAGCGACCCGTCGGCGGACTCGTGCGAGTCGACCGTCAGCGTGCACAGCACGGCGACCGGCGGCTCCTGCCGCTGCCGCAGGTACGCCTCCTTGCCGATGAAGGGCTGCTCCTTCACCTTGGGCCGGGTCATCCCGGCCTCGACCAGCGTGTATTCCGCCGTCAGCTCGGCACCGAAGGCACGGTAGCCCTTCTCCAGCCGCCCCGTCGTCCCGTACACGCCGATGCCGGCCGGCACCAGCCCGTGCGGCTGCCCGGCCATCCACAGCGCGTCCCACAGCCGGGCGCCCTGCTCGATCGGCACGTGCAGCTCCCAGCCGAGCTCGCCCACATAGGAGATACGGGACGCGAGCACCACCGTGCCGCCCACCTCTATCTCCCGGCAGGTGCCGAACCCGAAGCCGCCATGGGACACGTCGTCCGCGCCGCCCTCAGACAGCACAGCGGCGGAAAGCACGTCGCGGGCACGCGGTCCCCACAGCCCGATGGTGGTCCAGCCGGACGTCAGGTCGGCGAGGAAGGCATCGGCCGGCAGGTGGCCGGAGATCCACGTGAAGTCTGACTGTCCGGTCGCGCCACCGGTCACGATGCGGAACCGGTCATGAGCCAGCCGCATGACCGTCAGGTCGGCGACAAAGCCTCCCGCGGAATTGAGGAACGAGGTGTACACGACCCGGCCCACGGCGACGTCCAGCTGCGCGACCGCGAGCGACTGCACCCCGGCGAGCGCGCCAGGCCCGGACACCTCGAAGATGGCGAATGCGGACAGGTCCACGATCGCGCAGGTGTCCCGCATCGCCAGGTGCTCGGCGCTGACAACCGGCGACCACCAGCGGGAATCCCACTCCGCGGTGCGGCCAAGCACTTGGTACTTCTCCAGTAGCCCCGCGTTCGACTCATACCAGAACGGCCGCTCCCAGCCCGCCGTCTCGTAGAAGACGGCACCGAGGTCACGCTCACGCTCATAGACCGGGCTGAGCCGCGCGGGACGGCTGGATTCCCACTGCTCCGCCGGGTGCACGATGCCGTACATCTTGTTGAAGCCCTCGCGGGCCCGGGCCCGCACGTGCGAGACGGTCTGCTGATGCGGGTAGAACCGGGCGGCGTCGGCCTCGTGCACGTCTACCGTCGGTACCTGCCCGGACATCAGCTCGGCGACCGCGCGGCCGCAGCCGGGGCCTTCCTTGATCCAGGAAGCCGCGGCGGACCAGAGCCCCATGGCCTCCGGCTGCTCGCCGAGCAGCGGATGCCCGTCCGGGGTCATCGAGATAAGGCCGTTGATGGCGTACCTGATGCCGGCCTTCTCGTCCCCGAGCAGTTCCGGCATCAGCTCAAGTGCCTCCGCCAGCTGCGGGTCGAAGTCATCCTGGGTGAACGGCAGCTCGGTGGGGGACAGCGCCGACTCCTCGATGGACGGGATGTCGTCAGGTGGCACGATGATCGGCCGGTGCGCGTACGACCCGACCTCCATGTCGCCGCCGTGCTGACGCTCGTACATGTTAGTGTCGACGTCCCGGACTATCGGGTACGAGATCTCGCCCGGGGTGTCGGCGAACAGCGCGATCGGGCCGACGCTGATCATCTGGTGCACGCACGGGGTCAGCGCCAGCCGCGCCCCCGCCATCCGGGCGATCCTGGGTGACCAGACCCCGCAGCAGATCACGACGTTGTCCGTCGCGATGCAGTGTTGGCCTCCATTGGCAGCGCTAGTGGTCACGCCACGGACCCTGCCATCGGTGACCGTGATCCCGTACACCTCGGTGCTGGGCAGCACCGAGGCGGCGCCGGAGGCCACCGCCCGCTCCCGCATCAGCGTGCCGGCCCGCAGCGAGTCCACCACGCCGACGGTGGGGAAGTAGCCGCCGCCGAGAATCACCGACTCGTCCAGGTACGGGACAAGCTTCTTCACCTCCTCCGGCGTGATCACCGACGCCGGGATGCCCCACGACTTGGCCTGCGTGCAACGCCGCCGCAGTTCGTGCATCCGCTCCGGGGTCCTGGCCACCTCGATGCCACCGCTCTCGGTGAAGACACCGAGCTCCTTGTACTGGGCGGTGCTGTCGGCGGTCAGCTCGAACATCATCTTGGAGTACTCGATCGGGAAGATGAAGTTCGACGCGTGACCGGTCGAGCCGCCCGGGTTCGGCATCGGGCCCTTGTCCACCAGGACAAGATCGCGCCAGCCGAGCAGGGCCAGATGGTGGACGAGGCTGTTGCCGACGATGCCGGCGCCGATGATGACGGCACTGGCACGTGCCGGAGTGTCGGTCATGAGACATCCGTAGGGGTGAGTTGGGATGCTGGCTAGGGGGTCTTCCGGTTCCTGCGCTGCCGGTAGCCGAGCACGGCAGCCAGGCCAGCGGCCTCTTCTATGCACCGCTCGGCGGTCGCGGCGAGCAGGTCCTTGGTCATCCTCGAGGTCGGTGCGGACACCGAGATCGCCGCGATCACCGAACCGTCGTAGCCATGCACCGGCGCCGCCAGTGCGATCAGGCCAGGTTCCAGCTCCTCGTCGGTCACCGCGTAGCCACGTGACCTGACCTGGGCCAGCTCGGCCTTCAGGCCGGCTTCGGTGGTGATCGACTTGTCCGTGCGCCGTTCCAGCTTGCTGGCCGCGGGAAGCTGAGCGGCGCCGTGGGCGAGCAGCACCTTGCCGAGCGCTGAGCAGTTCGGCGGGACGGACAGGCCCACCCAGTTGGTGCCGCCGATCAGGTACGTGCTGTCCACCTGGGCGATGTGCTCCACCATGCCGTTGCTGGCGACGGCCAGGTTGATGGTCTCCCCTGTGGCCTTGCCCAGCTTCTCAAGGAACGGCTGCGCCACCGCGATCAGGCCGGCTTCCGCGCCACCGCGCCAGGCGAAGCTGACGAACATCTCGCCAGGCAGGAACCTGCCATGGTCATCCCGGCGGACCAGGCCGTTGCGCTCGAGGGCGAGCAGTAGCCGGCTCGCCGTGGACTTCGCCAGACCGCTCGCGAGCGACAGGTCAGTGAACGTCAGCGGATCCGCCGAGTGCACCACCTCCGCGAGCAGCTGAGCCGCCCGGTCGATGGCCTGAGTGCCGCTGGAGTTGCTCATCGCTCATTCCCTTCTGGTACCACACTGTGGGACGAAGGTTTTACTATGTGAAGAGTAGAGCGCTAGCTTATGATCGGTCAAGATTGGGAACAAGATGCACAGGAGACCGTTTTGGGGGTAACGCCCGAGTACCGGGTATCGCTGAACGCCGAACGAACCGTAGTGTTCCGCTTATGGCAATCAGCGTTTTCGACCTGTTCAAGGTGGGAATCGGGCCGTCAAGCTCGCACACCGTCGGGCCGATGACCGCCGCGCACATGTTCGCCGAGGGCCTGCGCGATGATTCGCTGCTGCCGCGGGTCCGCCGGATCGACGTGATCCTCTACGGCTCCCTCGGCCTGACCGGCAAGGGCCACGGCAGCGACAAGGCGGTGCTGCTCGGCCTGTCCGGGGAGCTGCCCGCCACCGTGGACGTGGATGCCATCCCGTCCATGCTTGACGCCATCACGGCGACCGGCACCATACGGGTACTCGGCGAGCACGAGATCCCGTTCGCGATCCCGGAGAACCTGGACTTCGAGCGGAAGAAGTCCCTGAGCCAGCACCCCAACGGCATGCGGTTCACCGCGCTCGACGGCGACGGCACGGTACTGCGAGCCCGGGTGTACTTCTCCGTCGGCGGCGGCTTCGTCGCCGACGAGTCCGGCCACGGCGTCACCCCCGATACCACCGTCCTGCCCTACCGGTTCAGCACCGGGGCCCAGCTGCTTGAGCACACCAGCGCCACCGGGCTGCCCATCTCCGGGGTCATGCTCGCCAACGAGCGGGCGCTCGGGCGCTCGGAAGCCGAGGTCCGCGGCGGGCTGGCCGGCATCTGGCAGGTCATGCAGGCCTGCGTGGAACGCGGCTCGCAGGCCGACGGCATCCTGCCCGGCGGCCTGAAGGTACCGCGCCGGGCGCCGCGGCTGTACCGCCAGCTCACCTGCGAGCCGGCCGCCGGCGACCCGCTGCGCGCCCTGGACTGGGTGACCCTGTTCGCGCTCGCCGTCAACGAGGAGAACGCGGCTGGGGGGCGAGTCGTCACCGCGCCGACCAATGGCGCAGCAGGTATCATCCCCGCCGTTCTGCACTATTATTTTCGGTTTGTGCCTGGAGCCTCGGTTGACGGGGTGGTCCGGTTCCTGCTCACCGCTGCCGCGATCGGCATGCTGTTCAAGGAGGGCGCGTCGATCTCCGGCGCGGAGGTCGGCTGCCAGGGCGAGGTCGGGTCGGCCTGCTCGATGGCGGCCGGCGCGCTGACCGAGCTGCTCGGCGGCACCCCGGAGCAGGTGGAGAACGCCGCCGAGATCGGCATCGAGCACAACCTGGGCCTGACCTGCGACCCGATCGGCGGGCTGGTCCAGGTGCCGTGCATCGAGCGGAACGCGGTCGGCTCCATCACCGCGATCAACGCCGCCCGGATCGCGCTGCGCGGCGACGGCCGCCACTTCGTCTCGCTGGACAAGGCGATCAAGACGATGCGGGCCACCGGCCTGGACATGCACTCCAAGTACAAGGAGACCTCCCGCGGCGGCCTCGCCGTCAACGTCATCGAATGCTAGCTGCCGGCGGCGTTATCGTCTGCGGCTGCCCGATCTGGCTGAACGTCACGGTCACGGTCACGCTCTGCGGGATCCCGTGCCCGTCTGTGCCGGTCACGGTGATCACGGCCTTCTGCACGACCCCGGCCGGGTCGATCCACAGGTCGAGCGCCGATGCCTGCGCGTTATCCGGCTCGCTCTGGATGACGTCGTTCAGCGGCGTGAGTGACACCGCGCCTGGCGTGGTGGCCCGCAGGTCCTCCAGCTGGGCGCCGTCCACGGTCGTGTATCCGGCTGCGGTGAACCCGGCCGATGGCTGGAGCACGCTGAGCAGCGTCCGCGGATCGGGAATGTCCAGCTGCCGCCCAGCACCGGGCGCGCCCATGCGCATCCATCCGGCCGTGACGTGCGGCTGCGGCTCCGGCACGATGGCCGGGTAGTGGTAGGCCTGCCCGTCCACAACCCGGTTGATGCTCTCCCCCGTCCAGGAGACCATCCGCCCGTGGTGGTGTACCTCGATTGGCACGCCCGGGTTGTTCACGTCGTTCCAGTTCCCGCCGTCGAACGTGATCTCCTGGATGACAGCGGGGAACCCGCTGCCTGTCCAGTCGATGTCGGCCTGCCCGGAGGTCGCGTTCGCCGGGCCGTTCATTACGTGCGCGTCCTGTCGTCGCAAGCCGCCTCCTTCTCCTGGACAGTCCTCACCGATAAGAGCCCGCAGCGCGGCGTTTTTACCACAGGCATCCAGTAATTAGCCTTAGCCTGTGGACAGCGATGAGTGGGATGAGCGGTATTCGGGCGCCGAGTACCAGTGGAAGATGGCGCCGAATCAGTTCGTCGCCGCTCAGCTTGCGGACCTGACGGGGGACCGGGCGCTCGACCTGGCGGCGGGGGAAGGACGCAACGCGGTATGGCTGGCCGAGCGTGGCTGGCGGGTGACGGCGGTGGACTTCTCCCGGGTCGGGCTGGAGAAGGGGCGCAAGCTCGCTGCCTCGCGGGGGGTCGCTGGGATCGACTGGGTGGTCGCCGACCTCCGGGACTACCGGCCGGCCGCGGGGGCGTTCGACCTGGTGCTCATCGCTTACCTGCACTGCGAGCCTTCGCTCCGGGCGGACGTGCTCGGGCGCGCCGCGAGCGCGCTGGCGCCGGGCGGGACGCTGTTCGTCATCGGACACGATCTGGCGAATCTCAGCGAAGGCACCGGCGGCCCGCAGGATCCGGCGGTGCTCTACACAGCCGAGTCGCTGCGGGCCGAACTGCCCGGGCTGAGCGTGCTGCGGGCGGAACAGGTGCGCCGTACTGTCGGCGACGCGACCGCGATAGACATACTGCTGTGGGGAGTGCGGGCTAGCTCCGCTGGGCAGGGCGGCTGATCCTGGCGGCGAACAGGTCGCGCAGGCTCACCACGCCGCATACCTCGCGACCTCGCAGCACCGGCAGGTGCCGGAAGCCGTGCAGCAGCATGAGCTGGGCGGCCTCCTGGACAGTCGTGTCGGGTGCCGCGGACTCCGGGTCCTTCGTCATCCAGCCGGCGACCGGCGCCTGCGTCAGGTCGGTACCCGACGCGGCGGCCCTGAGCACGTCGCGCTCGGTCAGGATGCCGACCAGGAGCCTGCCCTGCATAACCAGAGCGGATCCGGTCTTGTGCTTGACCATGGCCGCGGCGGCGACGGCAACCGGATCACCGGCGGTGACGGACACCACCTGGCCCTGCATCAGGTCGCTGAGGGCGGTCTCAGCCACCTTCTCCCACCTCATGCAGCTCGGACTCACTGTGCGGCGAGCCCGGCCCGGAAAGTTCCTCCGACAGCAGCCTCCATAGCGAACCGGCCCAGGAGGAGATTTCGGGCCACCGCATCCAGAACAGCTGGAGGGTGGTCTGGTCGAATTCCGTTTGCGCGTGCTCGGGGGAGATCGAGCGAGTAAGGTCTTCGAACTGATGTACCAATTCGAGGAACTGGTCAGATGTAGGATCCATACAGTTACCTCCGGGCGGGGCTATGGGCGGCGCGGTAGGGCATAGCCAGGAGTACCGGGAGTCGCCAAGTGGGATGATCCATACCCCGTTTTGAGTGGAGCTAAGCGGGCTCGAACCGCTGACCCCCTGCTTGCAAAGCAGGTGCTCTTCCAACTGAGCTATAGCCCCTCGGATGCCTCTCGCATAGATTACCCGTCGCTAGAGCCATCGGAAGCCATCATATGCAGGGACCCGCCCCTCATTCCCTCGGTGGTTGCCAGGCCGCCACGGATAAGCCGCGGATAATTTCAGCAACCGGGAGAGCCGGCGGTCGGCAAGGGGCTTGCCACCGGTCTGGCAGGTCGGGCAGTACTGGAACGCGGAGTCCGCGAACGATACCTCCCTGATCGTGTCGCCGCAGACCGGGCAGGGCTCGCCGGTGCGGGCGTGCACGCGCAGGCCGGTCTTCTTCTCGCCCTTCAGGTCCTTGGCGGCCAGGCCGGCGGACCGGGAAACCGCATCCCGCAGCGTGGTGACTATCGCTTCATGCAGGGTCTGTATCTCCTCAGGCGACATGCTCGCGGCGATCTTGAACGGGGACATCTTCGCCACGTGCAGCACTTCGTCGGAGTAGGCGTTGCCGATGCCGGCGATGATGTGCTGGTCACGCAGGACACCCTTGATCTGCATGCGGCGCCCGGCGAGCAGCGCGGCCAGCGCCTCCACCGTGAACTCGGGCGCCATCGGTTCGGGCCCCAGCGTCGCGATTCCCGGCACGTCGGCCGGGTCACGAACCAGGTAGACAGCCAGCCGCTTGCGGGTTCCCGCCTCGGTCAGCTCGAAGCCGGATCCGTCGTCGAGGGTCAGCCGGAAGGCGAGCGGGCTCTTTCCGCCCGGCTTCGGCGGCGTCTTGGGCAGTTCCTCCCGCCAGCGCAGCCAGCCAGCCCTGGCGAGGTGCGTGATCAGGTGCAGGTCGGGACCGCAGGATAGGTCGAGGAACTTGCCGTGCCTGCCGACCGACTCGATGACCTGGCCGGTCAGCGCGCTCAGCGGCGGATCGAAGGTCTTCAGCACGGAGAAGGAAGCAGCGTCCGCGCGGTCCACCTCGTGTCCGACCGCGCGGTCACGCAGGAAGACAGCGAGTGCCTCTACTTCGGGCAGTTCGGGCATGTATCACAGTGTGCCACGCGCGAGAAGGTCACCAGAAGCGGCCAGGTCGGGAAGCTCTGCCAGGTCAGATACCAGATGGGTGGTGCCAGCCCGGCGGAGCCTGGAGGCGTCGTGCACCCCGGATAGCACTCCGATGACCATCCCGGCGCCCGCTCGCTGGGCGGCGAGAACGCCTGCCTCGCTCGCGGTGGCCACGGCCATACCTCGGACGTCCCCCGTGCCGAGCCGCAGGACGGCGGTGAGCAGCAGATCGGGCCATGGGAACCCGTGGGACGCGTCGTCGGTGCACAAGGTCAGGTCGGCTCGCTGATACCAGCCCAGCCGCTCCAGCAGCAGGCTCAGTGCGGGGCGCGACAGGTTGGCGACCAGGCAGACCTTAGTCCCGCCGGCCGCGAGCTTGGTGAGTGCGTCCTCCGCCCCCGGTACGGGGGCGACGCCGAACCTGTCCACGGTGGCCAGGAACGAGCGCTCGAAGGCCATGTTGGCCGCCTGCGCCCTGATCGGCTCTTCCGGGAACAAGCTGTGCAGGACGTCAACAGGCGGCCAGCTGCGGGCACGGTCGAACTGGACCATTGCCCTGACATAAGCCTTCGTACCCGTGACCACGCCCTGGGTGGCGATCGCCTCGGCGAAGGCACGTTCCATGGCGCTGCCGTCGACCGCGGCGGCTCCAAGCAAATCCAAGCAGACCAGCGACACGAGGGGGTTGTCGCTCACCGGCTCGCCTCCTAGTGCCGGATATGGGTTGCTACGTGACTAGTTCGCGTCGATTGCCGTGGCCTCTGTCCACAGGTCAAGCTCCGCACGGTCAGCCTGCACCTTGCGCCAGACCGCGAATGCGCTGATCCCGAGCACGGCGAGTACCAATAGCTTCTTCACGACGAGGAATCCTCCAACCTCGGATGGATCTGAGACATGCAGCCTACCAAGCCTGGCCCCCGATCAGCGGGTACTCACGCGGCCCCGCGACAGTGAGACTTGACTCAGCCTTCCCACCAGGCCAGCACGCGGAGCGCACGGAGGGTGTTCCAGCGACTCGGCGCCCCCGCACCTTCCTCGAAGGCGAAGTGGACACGACCGGGATGCAGCCGGTCAAGCAGCCAGCGCCCGTCGGGCTGCCGCCTGGACCGCACGACCTCCACGGCCTCGGCCATCCGGGAGTCCGGTCCGGCGTTCGAGCGCCGGAAGTAGTCGAGGGCGCGGAGCACGTCGTAACGCCAGTAATAAGGGAAGGCGAAGTCGAGATACTCCGGACTGACGACCTCGCCGGTGCTCTTGCGGCGGAACAGGCCCCGCTCGAGCAGGTATTCCTCCCCGCCGCGTCGCGCCTCGCGGACCGCGCCGGGCTGGCTGGCCACGTGCTCGAATTCGAGGAGCCCGTCGAGCACGGTGAGCGTGGTGTCGAACGACGAGCGCACCGAGCCGTTCTCGGCCTCGCAGTTCCATCCGCCGTCGCTGAGCCGCTCGCCGAGGATCCGGTCGACGACTGGCGCGATGTCCACCCCGAAGTAGGCGCCCGTCTCGATCGTCCTTCCGTTGATGCACGGCTCGACCTCGCCGTCGAAGTACCGCTGCCCGGCGTGCTCCCAGCGCCCGTGCTCCGCGACGAGCGTTATGGCGCGGCGGGCCGCCTCGGATGCCGGGTCGAGGCCGAGAATCTGCAGCGTCTGCAGCGTGTGCATCGTCGGTGTCCAGGGCTGTCCCGGCTCGCCGCCCCGGTAGGACGCCGGAAAGCAGGCGCCGCCGTCCCACAGCCCGTCGGCTCCCTCGAGCGCCAGCAGACGGGCACCCCAGCCCTCATGCTCGACGCGCGCTCGCTCGGCGCTGACCTCGCCGGGCGAGGCATCGGTGAGATCGCGGAGCACCTGCCAGCGGATGGCCGGGTCGGCGTCGAGCAGCCAGCCGAGCACAGTGTCGTTCATCATGGGTTCACGGTAAATCCTGTTCCGGACATTCGGCGTCCGGAATGCCGGGGGCTCGTGGGCGGCCCGGCGGCCGGCCAGCCACTGAGGGGGCAGCTAGTGTGGAAAGGTGGCGGGAGTCAGCGGGGCGGTTGTCGTGGCGCACGGGGGCAAATCGGTCAGCACCGAGCCGGTCACCCCGCTGCAGCCTGCCGTGCTGCGGATGGTCCCGCTTGCGCTTGCCATCCGGTATGCGTTGCGCGGCAGCGGGGCCGTGGTTGTTCAGCCGCGCTACGGCCTTCGCGGCTGGAACGGCGAGCTTGCTTCGCCCGTCCCTGACCTCTACGAGGTGCTGGACCAGATCGTTGTGCAGTTCGGTGGCATACCGGTCGTCCTGGTCGGCCATTCGATGGGAGCACGCGCCGCCATCCGGGTCGCCGGCCATCCGGCGGTGACCGCTGTCGCCGGGCTGGCTCCCTGGCTGCCCGAGGGAGAGCCGGTGGCCCAGCTGGCGGGCCGACGGATCCTCCTCGTGCACGGGACCGCCGACGAGGTCACTGATCCGGCGGAGACCTGGGCCTACGCCGAGCGCGCCCGCACGGTCACCAGGGTGTCCGCGATCGAGGTTCACGGCGGCGAGCACACCATGCTGCGAAGAGCTGCCCTGTGGCATCGCATCGCCGCCGACTTCAGCTGCCTGTCGCTCGGACTTCCCGCCAGAACGGGAGAGGTGACAGCCGCACTCAACGATGCGTCCGCGGGAGCGCACCGGATGGTGGCGTGACCGGCTCAGGCGCCTAGCCCTCAGCATCAGGGATCGGGGGCGCCCATCCTGGTCGCCGGATGAGGCAGAAGGGGTGACCGGCCGGGTCGGCGTAGACGTTCTCGCCGTCGAGCTTCACCGCGCCCAGCGCCAGGACGTGCGGGCCGGAAGCGGTCACGTCCTCGACCATGATGTCGAAGTGGATCTGCTGGGGCACGCCGGGGTCCGGCCAGGTAGGCGGACAGTGGTCGGGGGCGAGCTGGAACGCGAGGCCAGAGGATGAATCGCTGGCGGCGACCACGACCCAGTCACTGCTCTGGTAGGTAATGGGCAGCCCGCATTCCGATGTGCGATCATCGCAGATACTCAGACGAAGGCTGCAGTAATTAGGTTAGGTATTGCACTCATGCTGCGTATCCTGTAATCAACCCTAGGCAGTACAAGTGGTCTCGCATACGGTTGACTTACAGGCAGGAAGCCCAGGGGGGCCGCTGGTCCGATGAATGATGACTCGGTCGATCATGTCGATCCCACGCCCGCGAAAACATCAGCGGATCTTGCCAGATACATGCAAATGCTCCGGGTTCGCGCCGACAGCCCCGCCTATCGTGTCCTGGAAAAGCGCGCCCTGGGAAAGGGGCGATCGCTGCCGCGCACAACGCTGGGCGAGGTACTATCCGGCCGACGATTCCCCAGCAAGGCATTCCTGCTGACGTTCGTTGAGCTGTGTGGCGTCGACCCGACGATCGACCGCCGCTGGGAAATCACATGGAACCGGCTAGCGATCCACTACAAGCTCGACGGCAGCATCGGGGCCGCGGACCCGCAGGTAACGCCTCCAGGCGCACAGTTCGACGAGCCAGTTGGCGATCAGGACCCCAGTAGGCCACATCTGTCGGATGATGTGCTGCGGGAATGCACGGTTAGCGTTGCCCGCGCGGCCGCCGCATTCCAGGTCATCGGAGGCATCCTCGCCGAAGCGGGACGCTGGGATCTGATCGAATCCGGACTGCGACCCATCGTCGAGCTCGGCCTAGCCCTGCGCAGTAAGCATCCGGAGATCCAGGCCGCGTGGGAAACCCTTGTCGGGGCGGTCGAAAACCAAGGCCGTCATGTCTCGGAGGATGCCGACTATCGAGCGTTGGTCGCCACGCGCAGGGACATTCTTGCCACCACGACACCACGATTGTCCCCATCAGCCGATGTGGCGGCGAGCACCGACCATCCAGAGCCGCGCATCGGACGCATAGGATTGCCTGCGGTATGGAATGTAGAGCCGCGTAATCCCGAATTTACCGGGCGCGATCCACTGGTAAACGGACTGCATTCGCGATTGGGTTCGAGAGCTACCGCAGTAGTCCAAGCATTGCGTGGTATGGGTGGCATTGGGAAAACCCAGATCGCCATCGAATACGCGTATCGATTTTCCGGCGAATACGATCTGGTCTGGTGGATAGCCGCGGAAGACTCCTCGCTGATCGCGAACCAGCTCGCCGCTCTCGCCCGCCAACTGCGCCTCGTGGAGCCGTCGGCCGATATCGCTACCGCCACAGCCATGGTGAAGGCCTATCTACGCAGCAATGACCGCTGGCTGCTGATATTCGACAACGCCGAGGAACCATCCAGGTTGCGCGAGTGGCTGCCTGGCGGACCCGGACATGTGGTGATCACCTCCCGGGCAGGAGGATGGGACCATATCGCGGGCATGATCCTGGTGGACCTGATGACGCGAGATGAGGCCATCGAGCTGCTATGCACGTGCTACGCGGATCTGACCGCCGCCGAGGCCGACCAGCTCGCCGCCTCCTTGGGCGACTTGCCGCTGGCGCTATCGCAGGCTGGTGGATTCCTCGCGGAGACTGCGAGTACCGCCGGTGACTATCTTGAGCTGCTCAGCGAACACGCGGGGGACGTACTCAGTGAGGGAATGACTGGGGAGTACCCACGTCCGCTCGCCGTTGCCATCACTCTGAGCGAGAACGAGCTAGCCAACGCGGATCCGGTCGGGCTCGCCGTGTTGTGGCTGTGTTCGTACCTGGCGCCGGAGACCGTACCCGTCGACTGGCTCATCAAGGCGTCCCAGGTTGAAGACATCCTGCGCGCTCCGTTGACCCAGCTAGAGCGGAACATGGCTGGACCAGTAGCGATCAGACGCTCAGTCGCTGCGATTACCCGGCTGGGGCTGGCTACCAGCACACGCGAAGGCCTGCGCCTGCACCGCCTCACGCAGGCGGTGACCCGAGATCATCTGCCGGCCGCGGACCGTCAGGACGTGCGGTCGCGCTCGCGGACGATCCTCACCGTCAACGCGCCAGGTGACCCTGAAGCTCCCGCTGACTGGCCTAAATGGGCGAGGATGATGCCACATCTGCTTGCCGTCGACCCAGCGACCAGTACCGATCCCGGCCTGCGCGATCTGGTCTGCGATGCGGCGTGGTACTTGATCGAGCGAGGCGACGCCGAGGCCAGCATCCGGCTGGCAGCCGATGCGCTGGAGCGCTGGAGCGCCGAGGCGACGCTCGATACCTACCACACGCTCTGGGTCACGCGCGCACTCGCGCGAGCGCACCGACTGCAGGGGCACTACACGATCGCACGCGAACTGTACGAACAGGCGCTACCGGTCAGCCGCGAGGTGCTTGGCGAAGATCACCCGCACACGCTGCGGCTTTTCCATGGCTTCGCTATTGACCTGCATCTGCTTGGTGACAACGACCAGGCCCGCCGGCTACAGGCAGAGACCTTCGAGCGGTACCGCAACGTTCTCGGCGAGGACCACCCGCATACCTTGCACTCCGCCAACCATCTGGGGGTCGCTCACTACGCCCTTGGCGAATATGACCAGGCGCGCCGGATTCACGAAGACACGCTCAACCGCTACCGGAGAGTCGTAGGCGACAACCACCCCGACACGCTGCGTTCCGCGAATAACCTTGCCGTCGACCTCCGCACGCTGAAGGCGCACGAAGAGGCCAGATCGCTGCAAGAGGACACCCTGGCGCGCCGTCGGACTGTTCTCGGCGAAAGCCATCCGGACACGCTGTTCTCCGCCACTAGCCTGTCTCAGACTCTGTTCATGATGGGTCTGCTCGACGAGGCCGAGGAACTGCAGAGGGATGCGCTCGTCCGGGTCAGGAAGATCCTCGGGAATGACCATCCAGAGACCCAGATTGCGGCCACCAACCTCCAAGGCATACAAAATGCCAGGTCTCTGCGACGCGATGGTGAGCAGGGTGGCAGCAGTACGGGAGCCAGATAGTGACCGCCTCGCCGGACAGACCGGAAGAGAGCACTGTGACGATAATGCCGGGTGAAATCCCTTTCACCATTACCTCAGCATTCGCGGAGCCCTCGGAGTTTCTCGCGCATCGCGCGTTGAATGGTCCGGCGCAGGTACGGACGTCGACCGGCGACATCGGCTGGCTGATCAGCAGGTACGCCGACGTCACTACATTGTGTGCGGACAGCCGGATCGGCAAATCTCACCCCGATCCAGCACATGCGGCACGGCTCTGGTACTCGGAGATCTTCTCTCCTGAAGGCAACTATAATACGGAACTCGCCGATCATCGCCGGGCCCGGCGGCATCTGGCCAAGTGGTACGGGCCACGTCGCGTCGAGTTGATGCGTCCGCGGATGCGGGAGATTCTCGATGAGCAGCTGCGCAAAGTAATCGCGGCGGGCCCGCCACTTGACCTCAAAGCGCATCTCATAACGCCATTCGCCGCACAGGTGATCTATGAGTTCGTTGGAATTCCGCCGGCGGACCGGGAAAAAATTCAGGCATGGTCTCATCACATCCGGGTCCGCCAGGACACGTATTCGACCACTGGACGTTCGGAGCTGCGCCAGTACATCGGCGATCTACTCGAACGCAAGAAACAATGTCCTGGGCAGGACGCGATCTCAGGCGCCGTTCGGTCGGTATCTCATGCTAGACAGCACGAGCAAGAAGACATTCTTAAAGAAATTAGTGCGTTTTCTCTCGCCGATCAGGATGTAATCGGCGCCAGAATAGCCTATGGCACGCTTTTCCTGCTCCAGCACCAGCAGCAGCTCCAACGGCTGCTCGATGACCGCTCCTTGGTCGCGGGTGCCGTAGAAGAGGTACTCAGAGTGGCGGTGCCTGGCGGTAGCTGGATCCCGCGATACGCCCTAGACGATATAGATCACTCGACCGCCGACATACGAGCCGGTGACCTCGTGGTATTCGCCATGCAGTCGGCCAACAATGATGCTGCGGTATTCGGTGATCCCGGTAATTTCGACATCACGAGGAGCCCTAACCGGCACCTGGCGTTCGGACACGGCAAGTTCTTCTGCCTGGGGGCTCACCTGAGCCGCACCATGCTGGCGGTCGCCTTCGACGGGATCTTCCCGCGGCTGCCAGGGCTCCGGCTCGCCGTGGCCGCCGAGAGAGTCCAGTTGGAGGACAGCCGGGTAACCGGCGGGCTCCGCAGCCTTCCGGTGACCTGGGACTGATCAGGAGATCAGCAGGTAACTGCTGCCGCGGCCGATACGATCGCCCGAGCCACCCGATCCTCCGAGCCAGGATGGGTCTTCAGGTACAGGCCAGGTTCGACTAGCTCAAGCTCAGTCATAACGGGCGACGCCGGATCCCCCGCCATGTCAACGCGCGCATACAGGAGCCGGTCGTCAAAGGGCACGGCTGCCAGGGCCTTCCGCGCAAGCGCCAGTTCCTGTCCTGACGGCGTCCACCGGCGTGTGCCTGGGTGAGCATCATGGTCTTCGTCAAACGGCAGACCAGGCGCGAGAACTGCGTTCTTGCATATCGCGTGCAGGAACTCGCCGTCGATGAACACGAGCGCCCGCTCACCGCTCATGTCTATCTGGTGGAGGTAAGGCTGGATCATCGCGGTAACACCCTCCGCGTGTATGCGCCGCACATGCTCCGTCGCGCGATCCCTCTCATCGGGAGAATAGCGAGCGCAGTATCTGGATCCGGCTCCGACACTTGGCTTCACCACATACTCATAGTCGGCAGGGAAATCTATCCGGTCGCCGGGTCCTACGAATAGCGTACTTACGATAGGTATCGACTGATCCTGAAAGAAACGCAGGTAAGTCTTGTCCGAATTCCAGTGCATGATCTCGGGTGGATTCATCACATTAGTGTGGCTGCTGCAGCTATCCAGCCAGCTCAGAAATTCCCTCGCGCGCCAGGAGTAATCCCATGGGGACCGAATTACCACTAGATCGAAATTCGGCCAGTCCACCTCTGGATCATCCCACGCCGTTACCGACGCATCGGCACCATTAGCCGCAACCGACTTATGCAGTAGCGCCATGTCGTAATCGAAGTGCACCTCGGGGCGAGGTCGGGCGGTGACCAGCGCGATCCGCGTATGCCGACTCATCGTGCATCCTCTGCGTTAACTTGCCTCACCATGGATAACCTTCATGTTCGTGTAGAAGATAACATGAGACAAGCCATTAAGTGAATGTACTGCGATACTTGCGGCACGCGATTGTCCGGTAGCGTCCCGCGGCGTCCCGCCGCGTCCGCTCATGGCACGAAGTCGTACCTGCCAAACAACTGTCCGGCGGCGTCCCGGACTGTCCTTGGCAGACCCGTTCTGTTCATTATCTGACCCGCATCACCAGCTGGTTGTCCGCCGTCGACCGCATTCGCCATCAATTTGGCTCTAAACGGGCCAATAGCCGCTTATGGCCGTTACACATCTCAGGAATTGGACATAAACCCGGCGCAAGCAGGCGAATATCCCCCGGGAGGTGCGGTATGGAAGAGAGCTTGATCTGGCTGGCCGCTGGCGCAATCGGCGCAGCGCTGATCTTCCTCGCGTTCCTGCTGGAGTTCCGGCGGGCCAGCACTCGCGACCCGTTGTCGACAGTAGCTCCGAACTGGTCCGCGCGGCGCGCTCGGAGGGTCGTTGGAGTGTACGTCCGGCGCGATGACACCGACGCGCTGACGAGCGCGAATACGACGGAAAAGGCTTCTTCCATGAGGGAGTAAACGGATGTTCTCAGAGGTAGCCCTTCTTTGCCTGACGATCTCGGCGCTCGTGGCCTCGATAGCGTGTGCTCTCACGCTGGCTGCGGGCGCGCCCTGGCCCATCGCACTGCTCAGCGGCGGCGGTGCAGCGGGCGCCGCACTTGGCCTTGTGCCACAACTGCTCGGAGGCAAGACCAAGAAGTAGAACTAGCCAAGTTCAGCGAATGAGATCATGGGCTGTTACCCATTACGGCGTAAACATGTCTTAATACACCCAACGGTGGGCCGCCAGCATCTCCTCGTCAGTGTGCTCCGCCGCCCAGGCCGCGTCCGCACGGCGAACGGCCGTGAACGCGCCGAGCAGTGGCTCGCCCAGGGCGCTCCCAATCCGCTTGCTACCGAGCAGGGCCCGCTCTTGCTCCTCGGCGGTGACGGGCAGTGCCACAATGCCTCGCTCGGCCCGTTCCGAGTCGCCCCAAGTGCCGGGATCTTCTTGGACCGGCGGCGGTAGCTCGGCGTTGTCCTCGATGCCGGCCAGGCCGGCGGCCAAGATTGCGGCCAGTGCGAGGTAGGGGTTCGCTGACGCGTCTGCCGCCTTGAGTTCGACGTTGGCCCGGTTCGCCCCTATGAAGGGCGAGGACGGAACATAGCGGAGAGGCGCCTCGCGGTTCTCCACCCCCCAGAACTGATAGGCACCGGCGAAGTATCCGGGTCGGCGGCGCAGCAGGGAGGGCACGCTCGGCGCGCTCACAGCGGCGATCGCAGGCAGATCTCGCAGCAAGCCGGCCAGGAAGCGCGCACCGTCGCCATCTGGCAGTCCCTTGCCGCGGTCGGCGAGCAAGTTATCCCCACCGCGGCTTACCGATACGTGCAAGTGCAGGCCGTTGCCTGCCGCCGTGAGGGTCACGAGCGGAGCAAAGCTGACTCGTAGACCGTGCGCGCGGGCCGTGGCGTGGATGGTCTGCCGGGCCAGCAACTGGTAGTCCGCTGCGGCGACCGGGTCCGCCGCCGCCAGGCTGACTTCGAGCTGTGACAGTCCGGACTCTGCATGGAATTGCCCGACGGAGAGGCCGTTCGCCGCCAGGTCCCGCAATAGCGACACCGCGAACTCATCGACCTGGAGCAGTGCGTACGGGCTGTAGGCCGGGCCCCGATGTGCAGCGGCCGGCTCATCGCCAGGCAAGGAGAGGAAGAACTCCAGCTCAAATCCGGCCAGCACCGTCAGGCCCGCGGCGGTCGCACGCGCTACCTGCGCATCCAGGCGGGTCCGCTGGTCATAGGGCCATAGCTCGCCATCTGGCCCTACCTGTCGCCCGGGTGCCCAGGCGAAGCCGGGCTGGCCAGCTAGTGAGGTGATCTGGTCGACGATCGGTACGAGGCGGACGTCTCCCGAGGGGGTGGACAGCCCGCCGCGAGCGAAGGTTATGCCGTCATGCGAGTCGCGTACGGCAAAGAGCGGCGTGATGCCCACGCCTCGCTGCGCGGCGTCCGCGAGCCCCGCGAGCGGAACGGTGCGGGATCGGAGGATGCCGTTATTGTCGGCCCACGCAATCGTGACTCCCGCCACGTCAGCCGTCGCCAGACGGGCCTGGATAGAGGCTATGTCCGTACTCATTCGGTGACTACTCCTGTCCCTCTGCGAGCTTGTGCCTTGCATGCCCGGAGCGATTCATCAGAGGTATGCCCTTGCAGCAGGAGTTCTGCCCCGCCAAGCGCTGGAGCACATTCCGGCTGTCCTGGATGGCAGCTACGCAATCCCTCCCATCACAAGGTCAGCACAGTGGCTGGCCGATCCAGGCGATGACGTCGGCTAGGGCGTTTGGCTCAGCGCTGGTGGCGGGGCGGCTCATGGTCGGACGGGCCGACGCCGCGCCACCACCGGCCCAGGCGGATCACCCCGTAGGCCGCGCCCCAGACGACGGCCAACGCAGGTAGGTTCATGATCAGTGAAGTCAGGCCGCCGTGGTGTGCGCACAGTATCGCCACGACGAGAGTCGCGGCCACGACGACTAGGTTGGACAGGTCGCGGGCGGCGAGCACGACGTCAACGGGCGACCAGGCCAGCTCGACCCCGCGCCTGAACCGTCGAGGCAGCGGTCCGATCGGCCCTGACCGCTGGCTTGCCTGACTGGCCACGACCCAGAGGACCGAGGTTCCGGCCGCGCGTTCGGCAATCTGCCCAGCCGGATCAATCATGCACATGAACACCTCCGCTGGCTCCGTGCGTTGAATGCGACATAGGTTAACTATCCGTATTCCTTCACCAGGTTCACTAGGAAGTTCCGCGATTCCGCGGGCGACAGGGCGCGCTCGCAAACCTGGTTGAACGCCGCACGATACCGGCCGACCTCCTCCGCGCTCTCGAGGATCTCTCGGCGGCTCAGCAGCTCCACACTCACCAGAGGCGGGTCATCTGCGGCGAATTCGAAAATCTGGAAGGGGAATCCCATCGCCTGATGTGCGCCGGCACCGAAAAGCACCACCCGTAGGCTGATATTCGGCAGAGCCGTTGTGTCGGCTAGCAGCTGGTACTGCTCGCGCATCACGTCACGGCTGCTTACCGTGCGGCGCAGCGCAGCCTCGTCGAGGACCACGTTCAGCCTGGGGGCATTCGGCCGGTCCAAAATATGCTGACGGGCCATCCTGAGATTGACCGAACGCTCCACTTGATCAAGCCGCGAGTCGTTGCGCGAGGAGATCAGCTCCCACGCGTAGCGGTGAGTCTGCAGCAGGGCGGCGATCAGGTTGGTCTCGTAGACGAGGATGGCGGAGGCCTCATCCTCCAGGCTGAGCAGGGTCTGACCGCCCTCATCAAGCAGGTCGGAGTATTCCGACCACCAGCCCTTGCCGCGCGCCTGCCGGACCAGCTGGAGCAGCAGCTCGCGCTGCTCCTCGTCGACGCCGTACAGGTCGAGAAGTTCTCTGGCGTCCTGGATGCGTACGGCGACTTGACCGTTCTCTATCCGGCTTACCTTGGCGGGCGAGCACTCCAGATGGTCGGCGACCTCTTCAAGGGTGCGATGGGACGCCGCTCGCAGCCGATGCAGTTCGGCCGCCAGCCGCCGACGCCGCATCAACGGACTTCTGCCGCCTGCCGCCATGACTCCGTTCCGGTTCCGCTGTCGCCAGGGCGATCGCCCCCTGACTGCTCGCCAGCCAGTTTCATGATCATAGCGAAGCGTCTTGCATTCTGCAAATTGCATGCTGTACTCTCGTGCCGAGATGCCCCGTTGGCACCAAGCGAGCGTATTTAGTCCGTAATGGCCTTCGGCGGGGCTGCTCTAGGGGCTAGTGTTCTGTCTTCCCTGGCGCGCTCCGCATCGGCTTGCGGACCGGCTTTGCATATGTACAGATCCGGAACGAAAGTTGCGTTGCCGGGTCGCTAGGTATTGAACCCTGGGGGGGTTAGCGCGGTGACTCACAGTGACGGGAGTGCGATCGCGAGACGGCGGAAGGTCGCCGCTTCGCTTCGCCATCTGCGCGATGAGGCCGGACGGACCGAGGATGAGGCCGCCGAGCATCTGGATTGCCCGCCGACGCGATTCCAGCAGATTGAAGCGGGAATGGCCACTGTCCGGCTGACCGAGGTCCGCAGCTTGCTCGACCTTTACAACACCAGCGGCGAGCAACGGGAAGAAATCCTCGGTGAGGCGCGGCGGGCACGAGACCGGTGCTGGTGGTACCCGTATGCCGACCTGATCGACGAGACCTTCGAGACCCAGCTGATCCTCGAGGACGACGCGGCCGTGCTCCGCACCTACCAGCCCAACCTGGTACCTGGGCTGCTGCAGACCGAGCACTACGCCTGGGAGCTGATCGAGACCCAAAGCGATCTCCCGCTGGACACCGTACGACGTCTGGCGAAGCTGCGTACGCTGCGCCAGCAGGTGCTGAGCCGCGACGACGCTCCCCGCCTCGACGTGATCCTCGACGAGGCCGTCCTGCGGCGGCCGGTGGGCGGCCCCGCAGTGATGCGCGAGCAGTACAGGCGTCTGGCCGAGATCGCGGCCGGCTCTTGCGTGACCATCCAGGTGCTGCCTTTCGAAGCGGGACCTCACCAGGCCCTGGGAGCGGGATTCCACATCTTCGAGTTCAAGGAGAGCGAGTCAGCCATGGTGGAACTCGAACTGCTCGACCGGGTGACCTTCGTGGTGGAATCCGGCGAAGTAGGCCGCTATTCCGAAATCTTCGAACAGGTGCGAAAGCAGGCTCTGGACCCCGAACAGTCCAGGGCACTGCTCAGTGGTCTTGCGATGACGGCTGAGGAGGCTCCGTGAAAGGGGTCCGTGTCACCGCAAGCCGAGGGGGGGAGGCGGGTGCCGCGTGCGCAGGCCACGGCACCCGCCTGGTTCGGCACGGTCAGGCCAGGTCGAATTCGCCTGCCTTCACCCCGGCCAGGAAAGCCCTCCACTCCTCCACGGTGAAGCGCAGGACGGGACCGTCCTGGTCCTTGGAGTCCCGCATGAGTACCGCCGACGTCTCGAAGCCAACCTCCACGCAGGCGGGGTTGGAGGCCCCGGAGAAGGAGCTCTTCCGGAACCGGGGGGTCGGCTTGCCGAAGTCATTCATTTCGATGTCCTTCCAGCTTTTCGGTCTCTTCCGTCGGCGGCGTCCTGCCTCCGACAGAAGCCACGATCAGGCTCTGAGCTGGATGGATTCATGGTTGCCAGGCTGGCCTCTGACCTGTTTCGAGACCTGTATCGAGACCTGGGTCCCGGACTGCACCGAACAGGGGTACCTCAATGAACGGTGAGATCGCGATCAGGGACGACGAGGAAGCAAGAGGTCCGGTCACCTTCCGGCTCCTCGGGGCCTTCCAGATAGCCGGGACCGACCGCCCGCATCCAGTCGGCCCCGGCCAGCAGCAACGACTGCTCGTCAAGCTTCTGGCGGCCAAGGGCATGCGCGTGGCCAACGACGAGCTGATGCTGGCGATCTGGGATGAGCTGACCGACCTGGTCGCCCCGCGCGAGGCCCTCCACCACCTCGTCGTCAGAGTGCGCAGGACCCTGGCTGTCGCCGGGCTGGACGACGTGTTGCACAACACGAACGGCACCTACAGGCTCGACGTTCCCCCGGCCCACGTCGATGTGCACGTGTTCCACGCGCTGACCGAATGCGCCCGAGCGCTGGCCCGCGACGGTGACCAGCAGGCCGTCGGGCGACTCGAGGAGGCCCTGCGGCTGTGTCACGGGGAGCCGCTAGCCGGGCTGCCCGGGCGATGGGTCTACGGGTACCGCCACACGCTGGCCGAGGAGATCCGCGCGGCGCAGCTGGCCCTCTACGAGACCGCGCTCAGGCACGGCGAGTCACGCGAGCGGCTGCCGGGTCTGAGCACCCTGCTCAGGGAGCGCCCCGATGACGAACTGGTGGCCTGGTTGTACATGCACGCCCTCTACCGGGCAGGACAGCCAACGCGGGCCATGGAGGTTAAGACCGAGTTCTCCGCGCAGCTGGAAAAGACGACCGGCGCCGGTTACGGGCGTGCCCTGAACCAGCTCTGCGAACGCATTCAGGCCAAGGACGACAGCTTGCTCGCCCAGGAAGCCCTCGCCTTCCCGGGTGGTAAGGCGGGTGCCCGAGCCCGGCACCCAGGTTCGCACGACGGTCAGGATCAGGAGCGCGAGGAGCCTCACCAGCCGCCGGCGGACGCCGACGGTCCCGCGCCGGATGATCCTGCGGCCGGCCAGCGGCCCGAGCCTGCAGCGGCTGGGCCGAACCTCGTGTTCAACGGTCCGGTCAACGGACAGAACGCAGTCTTCGGCACCCAGATCAACTACGGCAGCGCGCGATGAGCAGCGCAGATGACCCCGGGACGCAGCCCGCAGTCGATCAGGACAAGCCCGAGCGGCCCCAGGAACCCCGGGAGACGCCGACCCGGGCAGCGGACGGGACGGCTAGCGGGGCGGCAGACGCGGACGGCAAAGCTGAGGCCCCAGACGAGACGGCCAGCACGCCCGCGGCGAGTGACCAGCATGCCACGCGCGACGCTCAGGAGCAGCTGTCGTCGCTCCTTGGCAGCTACTTTCACGCCAACATCTTCAACGGCCCGGTTGACGGATCGAACGCTATGTTCGGGACCTCCGGAGGGTCTGGCCGGGAGGACAGCGGCCGCCGGGCGCGCACGGGCCGGCTCACCGAGGAGGAGACCAGCGCGCTGTGCGAGCACTTCGCTGAGCCGCCGCTCTTCCGGGCGGCTACTGAGGCGCTGGACCGGGACCGGGTTGTTGTCCTCGGCGGAGCTGGCGGCCTCGGCAAGCGGACCAGCGCGGTTCACTTGCTGCTGAACGCGGGGGCCGCGCGGCTCGAAGTCGTCTCGCCGGCGCTCACCCTCGAAGAATTGTCCAAGCACGACTTCGAGGAGGGCCACGGCTACCTCGCCGAGGACTGGCAGCTGACCCCCGGCACCGACGCGAGCGACTTCAGCTGGCGGGTGCTCCGGGATCACGTCAGCGACGCCAAGGCACACCTGGTTATCACGACGGGGACCAGCAAGGGCGGGCGGGCAGTCGAGCGATTCGCCTGGCAGGCACCGCCAGTGGCGCAGGTGCTCGCCGCTTGCACGGCAGGCGGCGACGCCGCCGGGCGGATCGCCGAGATCGCCGAGAAGGTGCCTGACACCTGCGGGGTGGGGGACCTCGCAGTCATCGGGCAGCGGCTGGCAGACGGCGAAGATCCGGCGAAGATCCTAGAAGAACTGGCCCACGATCCCGGACGGCACGTGCGCGAGTGGCTATCAGCGGAGGCGCGCACCGACGACGAGATCCAGCTTGTCATCACGCTCAGCTTCGCCGCCGGGCAGAGCCAGCGCATCTTCGAGGCGATGCTCAGCCGTCTCGGGAGCACGCTGCGCGGCACAGGCCTGCTGCCGGATCCCGAGCATGAGAAGGAAGATGCCGATGATGGCGACCGGGACCGTGCCGCTCCGCGATCGCGCGGGCTGAGTGCTTCGCGCACCCGACGCCATCCGAATGAGCTCATAGAGCGGAATGACGGCCGCGTTCACTTCCGCGGGAGAGACGCGAGCTACCGGTACCTGATCCACCGGCACGTGCTCCAGGAGCTCTGGGCCGAGTACGACATGACCTTCTGGATAGCGGTCCGCGGCTGGCTGACCGAGCTGATCGGCGACACCACCATCCACGATGTGCAGGTGTCGGTGGCGCTGGGCTTGACCGTGCTGGCCTCCGCCGCTCTGGACGAGGTCGAGGACTCTTACCTGCACTCGTGGGCCGCCGGGGAGCAGGCGTGGTCGGGCCAGTGCACAGCCGTGTACGTGCTGTGGCTGATGTCCCGAGACGACACGCTGGCGCCCATCGCCCTGCGAATCGCGACCAGGTGGGTGAACAGCGGGGATCCCGCCCGCCAGTGGACCGGGGCCGCCGCACTGAGCGGTGAGCTCGGTGTGGTCTACCCCGCTGAGGCGGCTGCCCGGCTCTGGCACCTTGTCGGGCAGTGGAAGGACGTGCCTGCCAAGGCTGTCGTCGCGATGGCTGGCCTGTTCGCGACTCTGGTCAGGGAGGCGGACGGGCACGAGGCGTACCGGGTTCTCGAATTGCTCCGCGAACGGCTGGACCGTGCCATCCACCGAAACGACGAGGACGGTAGCGCACGAGGCCAGCCCTCGGTCAGCTGGCGGGACGACCGCAAGAACCGGGAGAGGGCTCGGCTGTGCATCGTTGGGGTGCTCACCGCCCGCGACCCGAAGACGAAGCAGCCGTCTATCACCTCGCTGCTGAACGCCCGGCCTGAGCACATGGACCTGGTGGCCGGCCTGTGGGCCACGGTCCTGGTCTACCGGCCGTACCGCAGCCGCGCCCTGATAGCGCTGCTCGACGCGGTCAGGGGCTTCGAGTACGTCAGCGACGATCCGCAGACGACCGCGCGCGCTCTCGGCGACGCGCTTACCGAGGCTCTGCCTGCTGACGAGCACCTACCGCTGAACAGGGATTTCACCAACATTCTCGCCCGCTCCAAGCACCCCGAGACCGACACTGCGGCCACCGTCCAGGCGTTGCTGGACGCTTTGAAGCATCTGGAACCTAAAGAGGGAACAGGACCATGACCACCGACTCCAACTGGTTCACGTCGGCCGATGGCGTTCGGCCTGATTACCGCGTCAACAACGGTAGGAAGGCACCGGCGGACCCGCGAGCCGGGAACGGCGGAAGGCCGCCTTCCGGTGTCCCGGCCAGCTGGTCTGCACCACCGAACCCAGGCACCGCGAGCCCCGGGCCGGCTCCGTCCTATCCGATCGTGGCCCAGCACGAACTGGACGATCCGGATCGGCGGGGGCCGCTGGGCCTGATGAAGCGTCGCAAGCTCGAGGACATCCCGAAGATCAAGCCGCACGAGGTGCTCATCTGGCGGGTAGGCGGCCGGTACGTCATGGACCGGCGGGAATTGCGCGCCCACGACGACGCTGTAGTGCACGCCTCCAGCGTAAGCGTGGTAAGCGTCCGGCCCGACACGGAGGTCGGGGTCTCGTTCCTGATCGACGCCCAGGATGCCGCGGAGTTCACCGTCAAGGTGACCTTCATCTGCTCGGTACTCGATCCCGTCGTGGTGGTGCGAGATGGGCAAGTCAACGCGGCGGACGCGCTGATCGCCTACCTCAGGGGCTATCAGGACCTGTTCAATCTGGGGCTTGACCACCCGATAAGGGAAATCAACAAGCTCCGCACCAAGATGGCCGTCCAGATCAAGTCCTATATGACACTCCGCCCGCCGAAGATCCCCGGGATGGAGATCACCTCCGCCACGGTCCAGATCGAGACCCCGACCGTGCTCGCCGATATCGGGAAGCTGACTACCGAGCAAGAGATTGAGCTGCGGAAGCAGAACCACGCGGCCCTGCTCGACAGCAACCGGCAAACTCACTTCCTGGAGAAGGCCAACCGGCTGGAGGCCGTCGGCCGCAACCCCGAGACCGCCATCGGCCTGGCCTACGCCGACGGCGGGATGACCAGCCCGGAGTACGCGGAACATATTCAGCGGAGAGAAGAATCCCGCGTGCACCGCGAGCGGATGGACGAGATGGCCGCCACTACACGGCATCGTGAGCTCGAGGACAGAAACGAGCAGCGGAGGCAGGAGCTCGAGGACCGCGCCACCCGCTGGGGCTATGAGGAAAAGCAGTGGGAGCGCGAGGACCAGAGGACCAAGCTGGAGTGGGAGCATGCGCAGATCGACGCTAATCGCGACGACGACCGCGAAGCCCAGCGCGCTCAGATCAACGCCAACATCGAGCTGCTGAAGATGTACGCCGCCAACGGTCATCTCGACACGCACAACGCGGACATCGAGGACCTGATCAGGCGGATCCATGGCGGCGCTCAGCTGACTGCCGGGGACACGCCTGAGCTGACCGACGGCCAGGCGCCCGGGTCACGCGAGCCGGAGGCCGACCGTGACCACTGATCTGGATGGGCAGGTGCCGCCGCGCCCGGAGAGCGCGACCATCCCGATGAAGAGCCTGTCGAGCACCGTGCTGCCCGGCGCCTACCGTCCGGTGCAACCCGATCAAGGCCTGGGGCGCTGGTTCCGCGCCTGCGTCGGGATCAAGGAAGACGTAATGGACTGGTCGCCGGCCGAGCGGGCCAAGTACACCGGGCTCGGCATCATCGTGCTGAATACCGGTTGCCTGGCGGCCTTCGCCATGTTTACCGCCCTGGGCAAGATCGTCGCGGCACCCGCCTTCGCCCTGGTGCCTTTTGCTCTTATCTGGGGATGGATCATCTTTAGCGTCGACCGCTGGCTGATCGCCAGCACGCACGGCGTCCGCGGCCTGAGACGGGTGCTCATATTTATCCCGCGCCTGCTGCTCGCGATCCTGCTCGCGTTCACCATCGCCGAACCGCTGACCCTGCGCATCTTCCAGAACACACTGGATAGCACGGCCCAGACTATCCGGACCGAGAAACTCGACCAGTACCAGAGCCAGCTACAGACCTGCAATCCTGTATCCGGGCAGTGGGTCAGCTCGCCGGCCTGCGCCGGCGATTACCTGACGGTGGCCAACCCTCCGTACGCCATCCTGCAGAAGCTCGCCACCGCCAAGCAGCAGCAGACGCAGCTCGTGAACATCATCGGCACTGAGGGGACGCAGGAGCAGAAGCTGACGTCCATCGCCCTGGGCGAGTGCGCCGGGACAGCGGGCCCGAACATGACCGGAACGGCCGGGGACGGCCCGCGGTGCAAGGCGGACTGGGCGGCCGCCAAGACATACGCCGAGCAAAGCGGCTTGGCCGCCAAGCAGGCGCAGCTGGACAAGCTGCAAACGTCGATCAATGCGATGATCCAGCAGGCCGGAGCCGCCCAGCAGACCTACGCCAGCCAGTTGCACGCGGCGATCACCACCGCCGTCAACACGAGGCAGAACGATCAGAGCAAGCAGATCGGGATCATCGAGGAGTGGAACGCCCTCGAGCTGCTCTCCAGTCAGAGCGCGTTCGTTTTCTTTGGCCACTGGCTACTCGTCCTGGTCATGATGGCGCTGGACTGCCTGCCCGTACTGGCGAAGCTGATGAGCGAGTCCTCGACCTACGACGAGCTGATCTCCGAAGAGCGAGGAAGCGACGAGCGGATCCATGCGACCGATCTGCGGTACCGCGAGGAAACCACGACGATGGAGAGCGAGGTGGGGATCTACGTGGCTGAGATGCACAAACGCGATCGCAGACGCGAACTGGACCAGAAGGAACGGGTCCGGAACGCACAGGGCGATACGGACGGGCTCGACGACGTGCGAGCGCTGGCGGCGCAGTGGCTTCGCGACGCGCAGGCATGAGGTCGTGGCCGTTTCGCGCTCAGGGACACAAGGCCTGGGGCGGTACGCCTGGCGCGTACCGCCGCCACTGCGCGGCGGTGATCGACCCGCCGGTGTAGGAGCACAGCCGCTGGGCCAGTTCGGCCGGGCTGGTGTCGTACAGGTATGCGGAGCTGTCCGCGAAGACCATGAGCGCGCTGCCCGCGGAGGAAAATATGACTGGCCCGATGTCGATGCTCTGGCCCGGGGGCGTGAAGGATGCCTCCAGAACCGGGGCGGTGAGATCACGGATGTCCCACACTTGCACTGTGGTGTTATTCCAGTCAGCCATCAGATCGTCGTCCGGAGCCAAGCTGATCCCGGTGGTGCGTTGCTGAGTTTCGATGGTGGCCGCCAGCTGAGGATGTCGCGGGTCGCTGACGTTCCAGAGGCTGGCGGTGGCGTTGTCGGCCACGGTAACCGCGAGCAGGCGTCCGTCGGGGCTGATGCCGATCGCGGACCCGGCTGAGGTGGAGAGCACGCTCGGGCCCTGCGGGCGCCCGTCGGCCACGGACCACAGGTCCACGGTCGCGCCGCTGCTGTCTGACTCCGGGGGGGTCGACGCGGCGAAGACGTCGGCGCCGGACGCCCCGTTTCCTGAATTCGCGTTGGCCATGGGGGACAGGCCGACATGGACCGGCTCCGCCGCATCGCTGATGTCCCACCAGTCGATGCCGGCCGGCGTTATCCGGATGACCGCGCGGGCGGTCACTAGCCCGGCCGGATACGTGCCGGTATCGGGAATTGAGCCGACCTGGACAGCTCCCAGTGAGGGGCTTACTTTCCACAAGCGGAGCACGCCGGGGTCCACGACGGCAACCATGTCGCCGTAGCAGGTGAAGGCCTGGGCGAGTCCGCCGCCCGGGCTGCTGGCCGCGACCCCGGTGCCCAAGGTGGCGGCCAGCACCGGGTGGTGCGGATCCCGCAGGTCCCACAGCTCCACGGCATCGTCCTGGGCCAGGGTCAGCAGCGCAGCCGGGCCGAAGAACTGAACCTGCTGCGGCGAGGGCAGCCTGCCCTCTAGCCCGGCGCTCCCGGAGGCGGGGACGTCCCAGATGCCGGTAAACGGCGGATCGAGCTGTGGCTGGGCAGGCTCGACCCCGGCGATCAGCAGCCGTCCGTCCGGGCTGAGCGCCCACGCGACGCTGTTAGCTAGCCCTGCATCCACGCCATCGACCTGCGGCAGGGGATTGCTCCACAGCCGCACCGTTCCGTCGAGCCCGCCCACGAACAGGGCGCCGCCTGGCGTGTAGGCCATGGAAAACGTGCCAGTCGCCGTACTGATGCAGGAAGGTACTTGTGTGTCGGGTCCCAGGTTCACGGGGGTCATGCTGAGCTGGCACAGCTGGCCTTGGCTGTCCGCAGTGTCATTGCCGCCATAGACCAGACTGCTGCCGTCCGGGCTGAAGGCCACCGCCATCAGGTCGGTACCCGCTTCGAAGCTCATCACGTTTACCGATACCGGACCGGACTGTCCGCCGATGTGCCAGAGCCCGACGTTCGACTCCGCCACCGCTGCGAGCAGAGTGCCGTCCGGATTGAACGCCAGCGCCTGATAGCCGGTAGGGATGGTCGCTACCAGGTCCGGGGCCGACAGGCCCCGGAGACGCCAGAGCCGGGTCGTGCCGCCCATGACCGTACTGGCCAGCAGGCCGCCGCGCGGGGCGAAGGCGACGGCCGCCAGGTTGGGCTGCGGATTCCGGGTCGGGCTGGCCAGTTCGGTCCGCAGCACGGGATGCTCGGGGTTCGCAATCGACCACAGCAGCGTGGTGCCCTGGCCGTCCACGGCGGCCAGCATCGTGCCGTCCGCGCTGAACGCCGCCTGAAGGAGCGTGAGCCCGCTGTCCGGCAGCGGCAGCCGTCCGGTCAGCGCGGGCCGCCTAGGCTGCGCGAGGCTCCACAGGCACAGGCCTGGCCCGCTGGGGCAGGGGCCCGTCAGCCATCGGCCGTCTGGCGTCAGGGCGATGGCCGTCTTCCGGGCGCGGATCGTCGCATCCAGGATCGGGCTGAGCGGATCGGCGAGGTTCCAGATCCGCAGCGTTCCGTTCTGGTCGTCTGCGATGGCCAGCGGGCCATTGGCCTGGGTGGAGACCCGCAGCACGGGGCTGCCGGTGCTGCCGACGACCGCATCCAGAGGGGTGTCGAGCGTGTCGTACAGCTGGCTGACCGCTTCCTCGGTCGGGGCGTCATGGTAGGCGGCGGTCGCGAGCTGGCTCGCCAGCCCGGGCTCGGCGGCGCTGAGCCCGGCCGCGTCGGCGGCTAGGTCAGTCGAGTTCACGGTCGCGGCCCTGGCCGCCGCATCCTGCTGCTGTCGTATCGCGAACGCGCTGACCATAGCGGCCAGCAGCACCAGTACCCCGACGATGGCCAGCGTCGCCCGGCGGTTCCGGGCCCGACGACGGCCAGCGTTGCGTTCCCGGCGCCGCTCTGCCTGACTACAGTCCAGGAATTCCCGGACAAGCGGGCTGGCCTGGTAGTCGGGGTCGGTCTGAGCTGCGATGTCGAGTCGCGGACCGCGATACAGGTCGGTCTCCTGGCGCCCGGCCTGTTGCCAGGCCCGGGCGGCGTCGGCGAGCTGCTGGCCGGCCAGCAGCGCCGTCCTGTCTTCGTCGATCCACCCGCGCAGCCTTGGCCAGGCATAGAGCAGCGCCTCATGGGTGATCTCGACGCCGTCGCCGTCCACCGTGACCAGCCGGGCCGCGGCCAGCGCATTCAGCACTCGCCCGGCCGTGTCCAGCCGGTCCGGATCTGCCAGCTGGGCCAGCGGTAGCTTGCACCGGGTGTCCTCCACGCCATCCCCGAGCCGGATCAGCCGCAGCAGCAGGTGGCGCACCTCCGGCTGGTCGGCGTGGTCCATCGTGGCGTACGCCTGCTCGGCAGTAAAGGCGACCGCTTCGTCGATGCCGCCGGTGGCCCGGTAGCCAGCTATGGTCAGCAGGTCGCCGCTCCGCCGCTGCCAGGTGACCAGCAGTGCGTGCGAGAGCAGCGGCATCACGGCGCACTGCTCCCCGTGACGACGCATCCGGGCCTCTCGCAACAGCGTCTCGGCCAGCCCCGATTCCATCCGCAGGCCGGCTACCCGGGCGGGCTGCTCGATGGCGGCTCTCAGGTCGTCGGGGCCCATCGGGCTCACGATTACCTGGCGGTCTTCCAGCACCCGCACCACCGACGGGTAGCGGGTACATGCCTCGTAGAAGTCGGCGCGCACCGCGATCACAACTGTCGCTGACCCGGTGGCGAGCGAGGTGAGGTCCCGTATGAAACACGCGCGCTCGTCCTCTGGCGCACCCGCTGTGAACAGCTCCTCGAACTGGTCAACTAGCAGAACCGCCGGTTCGTGGCCAGCCAGCTTGGCCGCGTACGCCCTCAGCGTGCCGGCCGGCCGAGGTCCCGGCGTCATGGCGGCTACGGTCCAGCCGGGCTCGAGCGCCTGCAACGCCGGGACCACGCCAGCACGCAGCAGCGAGGTCTTGCCGCACCCGGACGCGCCGACCACCGCGATTAGGCCGCCGTCAGCGACGATGTGCCGAGTCAACTCGGTGACGAGCTCGCGCCGGCCAAAGAAGTAGCGTGTGTCCTCGGGGCCGAATGAGGCCAGTCCCCGGTACGGGCAGGTATCCGGACGACTCTCCGGATCTGGGTCGCCTGCGCTGTCTGTGGATTCCGGGTCGCCGCCGCCGCGTGCCAGCCCCGGCTCTGGTACCGGCCGGGCCCGATAGGCCGGGTTGGGGGCCATGATCAGCTCTCCGGCATGGTCGCTGCTGTGCCGACGAGGCCGCGGAGCGCCTTCTCCTGGCAGCACTCGCGACAGGTACCGGAAGACGTGATCTAGCGTGAGCTGTGCCGGCCCGGCCGGGTCACCATCGCGCAGCAGCCCGATCAGGGCCCCGGTGAACGCGGTGTGCCTGGCGCCGGGTATCGCCAGGCCCTGTTCCTCACGTGCCGTGGACGCTAGCAGGAACCCTCCGTGCACCGGGGCCTGCTCGAAGACCGCGTCGAGTACCGGCGGGCCAGGGAGCACATCGGCTCGGCCTGCGAAGCAGCAGTCCAGGATCATCGTGATCGTTCGGGCCCGGCTGTCCCGTACCGCCTGGCGCAGCGCCCGGTAGGGCAATGCCGTGTAGCAGAGACCGTCGGCCAGGTCGTCGGTGGCGCAAGTCGCCAGGTACAGCCCGCCATCCGGTCCGACCAGACCGTGCCCAGCGTAGTAAACGACCAGGGCGTCGGTCGCCTCGCCCGCGACCTTAGCCACAGCGCGCCCGAATTCCAGCGGGCTGGCGGGATTCAGCAGGGCAAGCAGGTTCGGGCCGCATACCCCCGCTCGCTCGCGCAGCGCGGCGGCCAGGTCGGCCAGCGAGGCCTCGACGGCAGGAACTGCGGGCAGCGGCGAACCGGCCGGATGCCGCCCGGTCCCGGCCAGCAGCACTCTTGATCCAGGCCGGGACAGATCCCCGCCGCTGGCTCCGCCCGAGCCAGCGATGAGATCCGGGCTAGTGCCGCGCTCAGGCTGGTCAGGTGGGCTCATGGCCGTCGCCCGCGGTATTCTGCCCGGCGCAGCCAGGCCACGCCCACCCGCCGCCGCAGCCAGGCCACCACCACGCTGGCCATGGCGGTAGCAGCCCCGCCCGAGCCCAGGCTCACCGCGAGCTGTGCAAGGTCCGCACCGAGTGCGCCCTCCGGCATCGTCCCGAGAACGCGACGCGTGCACCCGCGCAGCGTGTCCTCTGTGTCCAGCCACGCCGCCAGGCCCGCCACGTCTTCGCTACCGATACCGAGGCCATCCACCGAAAGCGCCACAATTCGCGACATGCCATCTTCCATATTCCGCTCCATTTCGGTATTGCCAGGGCAGATGTTAGTTGTTTACCAAGACGACCGAGAGCGGATTTCCCGAGAATGTGCCGTGCGCTGATTGGCTCATAGTGGTATTCGCCAACAAATGTCCGCGATATTCGGTTAAGAGGACAGGCGAAGGCCGGGCGAGCTCGTGTAGCAGCGTGTCCAATACCGAGATGCTCCGCCCATGTGGGCCCTGGGTGTCGAATCGTCCGGCGGTCACCTTAGATCTTTCAAGCACAAGTACATGGCAGCGTCGGGCTCTTGACGGCGACCAAAGATCACATCGGCGGCACTCGTCCTGATCCACGGCGAGAAGTTCAGCAGACGCTGCATCCATCTGCCAGCAGGAGTGCGCCCCCGCTTCGGTCGGCCCCGCCCAGCTGGCTCGCTCCGTGGCTCGAGCTGAATGCAATTCGCCGCGGTACTGGACAACCGCGTGTCGCTGACCCCACCCCCTATGTGTCAGTGAATCGTGACTTCGGACCTGTCCGGTCAGGACGTCCCCGCCCCGATTGTGAACTCGCCACGCTCGAATACGCGCGCCTGCCGGTAAGGTGGCGGGCCTTTTAAATGGTGAAGCCGGCCTGGAGTCACTTCACCGCCGCACCGGGCGGTGGTGAGGTGTGGGCCGACAGGGGGGACAAATCTGGCTGTGCTGCCCGGCCGGGTTAATGGGCGGGGTCCGGGCGCGGCGGCGTCGCCTGGCTCGTCGAGGTCGTGAGCGACGGTCAGCGTAATCAGCCGGGGTGTACATGGACGTCGCTGCAAGTTTCGGCGCCTCCCCTGTAGCGCGGGTCAGCCTGCGGCCTTTTCCGTCCAGTAGGCGAGGCTGCTTCGGGTGGCATGGGTGCGGGGGTGGTCGGGTCCCAGGACGCGCTCGATGACGGGCAGCAGGTCGGCGAGCTCGTCACGGGCGCTGGCCGCATTCCCCCCCATCCCGGTCCACCGGGCTAGCTCCTGGCGGGCGGCCAGGGTGCGGGGGTGCTCGGGGCTGTGGGCGTCATCTGTCGTGAGCGCGTCGGCGATCAGGCGGCACAGGTCCCGGGCGGCCGGGTAGCTACCGCTCTCCCCGAGGTACCGGGCGATCCGCCTCATGCCGTCGCTGGTCAGGTCCAGGGTGGCCCGGGCGAGCGGCAGCAGCCGCGCGTACGTCGGCCACGACGTGGGTGCCTGCGGGTCGGCGGGGAGGGCCCCCTCGACCAGGGCCGCGCCGGCATGCTGCCAGTGGGCGGACTCGTCCGCCGTGAGCTGGGCGCGGATGGCCGCCCGCGCCAGCGGGTGCACCTGCACCCGCAGACCCCTGGCATGGCGGACCAGCGACTTGTAGAGCAGCGCGTTCATCGCCTCGCTGGCCGCGGCCGGATTGTTCAGCAGCGGCCCGATCAGGGCCGCCGCTTCCGGGCCCGGCAGGCCGGCGGGCGGCTGCCCGGCGTACAGCAGGTTGGTCAGCGGTACGGGTACATCCGGCAGGAACGCCATCAGCCGCAGCAGCCCGGCCGCAGCCGGGGTCGTGTTAGCCAGCCATGACAGCGTCAGCTCGACGCCTTCGGCCACGTCCGCCAGGTCCGCGGTGACCGCCTCGCGCTCCAGGACCGCCATGGACATCGGGCGGACCCTGATCGTGAACGTGATCGGGCTGTCATCTTCCGGCTCATGCCCGGGGTACCCGTTCAGGTCCACGGTGCATGTCCGCTTCCCGTCCTTCTCCGGCGCGAACAGGATGCTGCAGATGCCCTGGCGGGGGGCTGCGTACCGTTCCCCGTCGATCGGCTTGCCCGCGCGTACCACCCACCACTCCCAGATGCCGGTGCCGCCGAGGCCCACGCACTGGTCGTTCCCGCGCTCGTCCTGGCGGACATAGCGCAGGCTGCCCACCTCCTCGGCCTCTTTGATCATCGCGGCGAACACATTGACGTCGCAGACAGTGACGCCCTCGGGAAGGCTGCCGTTGACGAAGAGCGTCCGGGGGAGGCCCCGGCGACTCAGGTCGTCGAAGGAGACAGTGACGGGGGGCCGCCGGTACCCCATGGCGTCCATAGGGCCGAACGGGACGGGTTTCCCGGCACAGGGCTGGCCGGGCGGGCGGGTGCTGATCGGGAACGTGACCAGGTTGGGGCCGACCTGTACGTGGCCGCGTTCTGCGGTGACCGCCTCGATGATGGCCTGACGCTGCCCGTCTCGTTCCGGTGCCAGCGTCATCCGCCATCCCGACCGCCGTCCGGGGGTGACCACCGCCCATTCCCAGATCCCGTTGTTGCCGACGCCCCGGCACCGCTGATTGCCGTTTTCATCGGACGCGTCCACGAGCAGGGTCCTGGGCGGGTGGTAGGCCTCTTCGATCATCGCGGCGAACACGTTGACGTCGCAGATGGTGACGCCTTCGGGGAGGAAGGAATGGACGAACAGCACCTCGGGCAGGCCCCGCCGCCGTAGGTCGTCGAAGGAGGCGGTGACGGGGGGCCGCCGGTACCCGAGGTCGTCCCGGCGGCCGAACTGGACGGCATGCACGAAGCCGAGCATAACCGCCACTACCGTCATAGCAGGGTCCCGTGAACGCCTCGCTCGCACCGGCTGCCCAGGGCTGAGAGCCGTACCACCGTCAGTACTTGATCAAGATCAATCTCACGTCCCACCCGGCCACCCAGCAGCTCCCGAACCAGCGGCAGCACCTCATCGGCGGTGTCAGCCTTGATCTCGACGCTGTCCTTGCCCCTGGCCGAGCACCTTGCAGCACAGCACGATCTCGCACCACCAGGCTGGGCTGAGGTGCGGGTCCTGCGCCGTCCAGGTTCCCGGCCGAGCTCCGGGTGCAGCGCGCCGACGCCCTGATCCGCGCCCCGGCCGCATTCCGAAAGCACGGTGTCTACCTGTCGGCAACTGACCTGGAAGTAGCGTGACCGAGCCGGTTCGGGATGAACTAGCTGGCTCAGGCTCATCCATGTCAAGCGTGCCAAGGGCTCCGAGCCACTCAGCCACCTCTTCTTCCAGGGACTTGGCCTCCGCGCAGAGTGTCATCTACGGTCCAAGCCATGTGCTGGAACGGTTCGTCACCGTGCGCCAGCCCAACCTGGTGCCCGCCAGCCTTGGCAGGGACGATACCCGAACGCGCTGACCCGGCCCTCCGAGATTCGTGCCTGCCGATGACGCCTCCGCTCCGCCAGCAGACCGAATCACAATCCGACACCCGCCAGACGGCCATTTTAGGCATTATGAGCGTTATGGGCGGAGTGTTCCTGACGGAGCATCCGTGCCTGCCGGAAATAAAAGGGTCAAAAACGACTACTAATCTTCCGCTAAGCACGTATTTTCCATCACTTCAGTCACACAGGATGCTCTGATCCCTAACGTCGCAACAGCCCCGCCGGGAACCTCTGCCTGGCTCAGGTGCCCTGCCGGGCTACCCAAGAGTGGCTTCTGCTGCCTGCTGGGGCTTACTTGCGAGCGACCAGCCATGCAGCACTTCGCTGATAACGAAGAGGTCTAACCGGATCCCGGACGGGAGGGAGGCGAATGCGGGAAGGGATATTTCCTGTTCAGGCGTAGTGTGTGGGGCTACATGGACTTGAACCATGGACCTCTTCGTTATCAGCGAAGCGCTCTAACCGAGCTGAGCTATAGCCCCAACGGCCGACACCGCGAGCGGCTGGCCACCCCGGAAGGTTACCGTATCCGGAGGTGAGCCGCCAAACGCTTAGTCGGCTTCCTTCAGCGTGACCTCCACCCCGCCGATGAGCCTGGACGTCAGGTTGTAGATGACCGATCCGATCGTCGAGATCGCCGTGATCAGCACGATGTTCAGGCCGCCGAGGAGCACGGTGTAGCCGAGGATCTTGGATGCGGAGAACCACTTGGTCGCGTCCACCCCCGACTGGTCCGAACTGGAGGTGACGTTCGACACCAGATGCTGGATGGAGGTGAAGACTCCGATCGCCGACAGCAATCCGTAGAGTATGGCAACTACCACGAACAGGATGATGAAGGCGATCACGGACACCGCGAAGCTGAACTTCATCACCGACCATGGCTCGACACGAGCAATGGTCAGGTGCGCCTGCCTGGCCGACGACTTCCGCACGGCCGCCTTCGGCTGCTTGGCCGGCTTCGGCTGCTTGCGCGCCGCGGAAGCAGCAGCGGCCGCGGAAGCAGCAGCGGCCGCGGAAGCAGCAGCGGCCGCGGAAGCAGCAGCGGGCCCGGTGCGCGGGAACGCCTGCGTGGGCGGGGACTGCGTGGGCAGGGACTGCGCCGTGCCCGCGGCGACGGCCGAGCCCAGCGTGCTGGCCGGAGTGGATGGGGTGAAGGATGGCTTCGCGGGCGTGGTGCCCAGGCCGGCGACGTACCTAGCGGAGGCGCTCGGCCTCGGGAACTCGAACTCCGCTGGCATCGGCGGCGCCGAGAGCAGCGGCTCCGGCGACGGCGACGGATCGACCAGCGACGGCACCGGATCGACCGGGAACGACCCGAATTTCGCCGATGACCAGGCCTCATCGGCGGGCGTCGTCGGCGACCAGGCCTCGTCGGCCGGCATCGGCGACGCTTCCACGTCATCCAGCACGGCCTCTCCCACCACGATGTTGTCCAGCGTGTCCTGCTCGGCAGCCTCGTCCGCTGGCGCAGGTACCTCAGGCTCCGGTGCCTCCTTCACGACAGCGGGCTTACTGCGCGCAGAGGCACGGCCGTTGCCATTGCCGTTGCTGTTCCCGTTGGCGCCGCCGGCTGGCTTGCGGCCGCTGGGACGGCGTACGGACTTCGCGGACGTCGTCGACCCACTGCCGCCGGAGTCAGTGACGGCGCCATCCACGATCCCCGTGCTATCGGCACTTTCCGCAACGTCATCAAAGTCTTCGTCCACGGCGCCCCCCGCCGGACCTGTTGCCCTGTTCAAGCCGCTCTCCCTCTGCTGCCATGCTGAAGAGGTTATCCGCTTCCCCCGTGTCGCGGATTATTCCCTATCAGCAGTGTCGTCGGCGGACGACTCGCCCGTAGCGCCGTCGTTACTGTCCGTGTCCTCGTACGTTTCCTCGTCCGCGTCCTCGTCAGTATCCGCCTCGCCGTCCAGGGACTCTGCGTTCCTGGCCAGCGCGACAATACTGTCCCCAGAAGCGAGGTTCATCAACCGTACGCCCATGGTCTGCCTGCCAGATTGCTTGACCTCGGCAGCGCTGGTACGGATCACTCCCCCCCCGGAAGTGATCGCGAACACCTCGTCCTCCGGCCCGACCATGAGCGCTCCGACCAGCTCACCGCGGGCCTCCACGATCTTCGCGGTGACCACGCCGAGGCCGCCGCGGTTCTTCACCGGGTACTGGTCGACGGGGGTCCGCTTGGCGTACCCGTTACCGGTCGCGACCAGCACATCCTCGCCCTCGCGGGCCACGTACATGCCGAGCAGCTCATCGCCCTCGACGAACCGCATCCCGATGACGCCGGAGGTGGCCCGGCCCATCGGCCGCAGCGAGTCGTCGTTGGCATGGAACCTGATCGCCTGTGCCCCCTTGGACACCAGCAGCAGATCCTCCTCGGGCGAGACCAGCGAGGCACCAATCACCTCGTCGTCTTCACGCAGGTTGATCGCGATGATGCCGCCGGACCTTGGCGAGTCGAAATCCGTGAGCTTGGTCTTCTTCACCAGCCCGGACTTGGTGGCGAGCACAAGGTACGGCGCGACCTGGTAGTCACGCAGTGCGAGCACCTCGGCGATCCGCTCATCCGGCTGGAACGCCAGCAGGTTGGCCACATGCTGGCCGCGGGCGTCCCGCCCGGCATCGGGCAGTTCGTACCCCTTGCACCGGTATACCCGCCCCTTGTTCGTGAAGAACAGGATCCAGTGATGCGTCGTGGTGATAAAGAAGTGGTCCACGATGTCGTCTGTGCGCAGCTGCGCGCCGCGGACGCCCTTGCCGCCGCGCCGCTGCGCCCGGTACAGGTCGGTCCTGGTGCGCTTCGCATAGCCGCCGTAGGTGATGGTGACCGCGACGTCTTCCTCGGCGATCAGGTCCTCGTCGGCCACGTCACCGTCGAAGGCGATGATCTCGGTGCGCCGCTCGTCGCCGAACTTGGTGACGATCTCGCCGAGCTCGGTGCCGATGATCAGCCGCTGCCGCTCGGGCGAGGCCAGGATCGACTGGTAGTCCGCGATCTTGGTTTCCAGGTCATCCCGCTCGTCGACCAGCGCCTGCCGCTCCAGGGCGGCGAGCTTGCGCAGCTGCATGTCGAGGATGGCCTGCGCCTGGATCTCGTCGATGTCCAGCAGCGTCATCAGCCCGCCCTGCGCCTCCGCGGCGGACGCGCTGGCCCGGATCAGCGCGATGACCCGGTCGATCGCGTCGATCGCCTTGAGCAGCGCGGCGACGATGTGCAGCCGCTCCTGCGCCTTGCGCAGCCGGAACCTGGTGCGCCGGACGATGACCTCGATCTGGTGCGCCACCCAGTACCGGATCATCTGGTCCAGCCGCAGCGTGCGGGGCACGCCGTCGACCAGGGCGAGCATGTTCGCGCCGAAGGTATCTTGCAGCTGCGTATGTTTGTAAAGATTATTCAGAACGACTTTGGCTACCGCGTCCCTCTTGAGCAAGATGACGAGGCGCTGGCCAGTCCGGTCACTGGACTCGTCGTTCACGTCAGCGATGCCGGCGATGGGGCCGCGGGCAAGCTCGGCGATCTTCTTCGCCAGGGAGTCCCGGTTCACCTGGAACGGCAGTTGCTTGGCGACCAGGCAGATCCGGCCCTTGCTGTCCTCCTCGACATCGACCACGGCACGCATGGTGATCGAGCCGCGCCCGGTGCGGTAGGCGTCGCGGATACCGCGGCCGCCGACGATGATGGCGGAGGTGGGGAAGTCCGGGCCCTTGATCCGCGCCATCAGCGCGTCAAGCAGTTCCTCGTCAGTCGCCTCGAAGTTGTCCAGGTACCACTGGACACCGGCGCCGACCTCGCGCAGGTTGTGCGGCGGGATCTTGGTGGCCATGCCGACCGCGATGCCCTCTGACCCGTTGATCAGCAGGTTCGGGAACCGGGCCGGCAGCACCACCGGCTCGCGCGACTTGCCGTCGTAGTTGCTGCGGAAGTCAACGGTGTCCTCGTTGATGTCCCGCAGCATCTCCATGGCCAGCGAGGCCAGCCGGCACTCGGTGTACCGCATGGCCGCGGGCGGGTCATCACCAGGGGAGCCGAAGTTGCCCTGGCTGTCGATCAGCGGCATCCGCATCGACCAGGGCTGGGCCATCCGCACCAGCGCGTCGTAGATCGACGAGTCGCCGTGCGGGTGATAGACACCCATCACCTCGCCGACGACCCGGGCGCACTTGAAGAAGCCGCGATCGGGGCGGTAGCCGCCGTCCAGCATCGCGTACAGGATGCGGGTGTGCACCGGCTTGAGCCCGTCCCGAACGTCGGGCAGCGCGCGCCCGACGATAACCGACATCGCGTAGTCGATGTAGCTGCGCTGCATCTCTACCTGGATGTCGACGGGTTCAACCCGGTCGTGTCCCTCGGAAACCTCGGTCACAGTGACAATTTCCTTACAGCTAACAGAGCCTCATAGCTAAAAGAGCCTAGATGTCTAGGAACTTAACGTCCTTGGCGTTGCGGGTGATGAAGGAGCGGCGAGCCTCGACGTCTTCGCCCATGAGCACGCTGAACATCTCATCCGCCTGGGCCGCGTCGTCGAGCTGCACCTGGCGCAGCACCCGCCGGGCCGGGTCCATCGTGGTTTCCCACAGCTCGGTGGCGTTCATCTCGCCGAGGCCCTTGAAGCGCTGAATCTCATCGCGTGGCCGCGGGTCCTTGCGGCCCGCGGCGATGCCCGCCTCGATCACCCGGTCCCGCTCCGGGTCGCTGTAGGCGTAGCCGGGCTTGACGCCGCGGCCCTCCCACTTGATCTTGTACAGCGGCGGCTGGGACAGGTACACGTGGCCGGCCTCGATCAGCGGCTTCATGAACCGGAACAGCAGCGTGAGCAGCAGCGTCGTGATGTGCTGGCCGTCGACGTCGGCGTCCGCCATCAGGATGACCTTGTGATAGCGGAGCTTGCTGATGTCGAACTCGTCGTAGATGCCGGTGCCCAGCGCGGTGATCATCGACTGGACCTCGTTGTTCTTCAGCACCCGGTCGATCCGCGACTTCTCCACGTTGATGATCTTGCCGCGCAGCGGCAGGATCGCCTGGTACTTCGGATCCCGGCCGCCCTTGGCGGAGCCGCCCGCCGAGTCACCCTCGACCACATAGATCTCGGACTTCGCCGGGTCGGTGGACTGGCAGTCGGACAGCTTGCCCGGCATCCCGCCGGACTGCATCGCCGACTTGCGGGTCAGGTCCCTGGCCTGCCGGGCAGCGATCCGCGCACGGGCCGCCTGGCTGGCCTTGTTGATGATGTCCTTGGCCTCGCCGGGGTTGCTCTCGAACCAGTGCCCCAGGTGGTCGTTGACCGCCTTCTGCACGAAGGACCTTGCCTCGGTGTTGCCGAGCTTGGTCTTCGTCTGGCCCTCGAACGTCGGGTCGGAGAGCTTGACGGACACGATCGCGGTCAGGCCCTCACGGACATCCTCACCGGTGAGCTTGTCGTCCTTCTCGCGCAGCAGCTTCTGGGCCAGCGCGTACCGGTTGACCAGCGAGGTGAGCGCGGCGCGGAACCCCTCTTCGTGGGTGCCGCCCTCGGCGGTGTTGATCGTGTTCGCGAACGTGTGCACCGACTCGGTGTAGGCGGCGGTCCACTGCATCGCGATCTCGACCTGGATGCCGTCGCCCTCCTCCTCGAAGTCGATGACGCTCGCGTGCACCGGCTCCCTGGAGGCGTTGATGTGCCGCACGAAGTCCGCGATGCCGCCGGCGTACTGATACCGGTCGCTGCGGATCTCGTCAGTGCGCTCGTCGGTGATCTCGATGGAAAGGTTCTTGTTGAGGAACGCCATCTCCTGCATCCGGCGGGCCAGCGTCTCGTATGACCACTCGGTGGTCTCGAAGATCGTGTCATCCGGCCAGAAGGTGATCGTGGTGCCGCGGTCGTCGGTGGCGGTGCCGCGGACCAGCGCTCCGGTGGCGTCGCCGCGCTCATAGGACTGGGTCCACATGTAGCCGTCCCGGCGGACTTCCGCGTCCAGCCGGACGGACAGCGCGTTCACCACCGAGAGGCCGACGCCGTGCAGGCCGCCGGACACCGCGTAGGACTGGCTGTCGAACTTGCCGCCGGCGTGCAGCGTGGTCATCACGACCTCGATCGCCGGGCGGTGCTCCACCGGGTGATCGTCCACCGGGATGCCGCGGCCGTCGTCAATGACCCGTACGCCGCCATCGGCCAGCAACGTCACCTGGATATCGGTCGCGAATCCAGCTAGCGCCTCGTCGACGGAGTTGTCCACAACCTCCTGCACCAGGTGGTGCAGGCCGCGCTCTCCGGTCGAGCCGATGTACATGCCGGGGCGCTTGCGGACAGCCTCAAGCCCCTCAAGAACCTTGATCGAGCCAGCATCGTAGGACAATCCGAACTCCATCCCTGCTTTTCAGGCGCGCGACTAGGCCCCCCGTGTTTCCGCCCTGCCCGCGCATATCCATTTTAGCTGCGAATACCCATTGCCAAGGCCGTGTTGCGGGACGTGTCGTCACCTGCTGGTCGCCTAGCCGTAGGTATCTCCGGGCCCCTTGCTTCCCGGAACACGCCAGCCGCCCCGCTGGCGTGGCGGCTGCGGGCCGCGGACCTTCACCCGGCGCACCGATCCGTCGCCGACTTCCTCGTTCAGCCGCCTGACCAGCATCGGCGCCAGCAGCCTGACCTGAGTGGCCCAGGCGGTCGAATCGGCGATCACCGCGAGCTCGCCGTCGGCGAAGCTGTCCGGCTTGGTGTGCGCCGCGAGGTCGGCGCCGACGAGCTCCGCCCAGCGGCCGAAGACCGAGCCCATCGCCACCCGCTGCTGCCAGCCGTTGTGCTCAAGAAGGCCCCCCAGGGCCGAGGTCAGCAGCTGCGGATCGTCACGCCGCGGTCTTCCCCCCGGGGGACGACCCCCCGGTGACCCCCCCTCCGGGGGGATACCCTCCCCCCGGCCCCCCCGGGCTGGGTAGTCGCCTCTTGCCCTGGCATCAGCCACCGCGGCCGCGAGCGCCTCGGCGGCGAGCTGACGGCGGGCGGATTTCGGTGACCCGGGTTTCGGTGATTCAGGCACGGGTTACCTGGCCAGCGCTGACGCTGTAGCGGTCGCCGCTGAGCAGCTTGGGGACGTCATCAGGGACGGCGGCGGTGATCAGGACCTGTTCTGCCTGGGCCACGCGGGCGGCGAGGCGGTCGCGGCGGCCGGTGTCCAGCTCGGCGAACACGTCGTCGAGGATCAGCACCGGGTCCTCCTGGTCCTTGCGGAGCAGCTCGAAGCTGGCCAGGCGCAGCGCGAGAGCCAGCGACCAGGACTCGCCGTGGCTGGCGTAGCCGCGGGCGGGCAGGCCGCCGATGGACAGCTCAAGCTCGTCCCGGTGCGGGCCGACCAGGCACACCCCTCGCTCAAGCTCGCTGGCCCTGGCCGCGGCGGCGGCCTTGATGAGCTCGGCTTCCAGGTCGTCGGTGTCGGTGGGGACACTCGATCGGTAGCTGATCCCTGGTGCCTCCTTGTCGCCGCCTGAGACCTCCTGGTACGCCGCCGTCACATGCGGCCGCAGGGCCTGGGTGAGCTTGAGACGGCCCGCAAGCAGCGGTGCACCTGCCTTAGCCAGCTGCGCGTCCCAGGCGTCCAGCGTGGCCGTCATGGCGTCCCGGGCCGCACCGCGGACGTGGCCCTTGGCGCCGGCTGACTTGAGCAGGGCGGTGCGCTGTTTCACCACTCGCTCGTAGTCGGACCGCACCCCGGCGTAGCGTGGCGCGCTGGTCACCAGCAGGTCGTCGAGGAACCGGCGGCGCTCGCCAGGATCCCCCTTGACCAGCGCCAGGTCCTCCGGCGCGAACAGGACCGTGCGGAGGATGCCAAGGATCTCGCGGGGCCGGGGGAGCGGCGTGCGGTTCACCCGGACCCGGTTCGCCTTGCCGGGGTTGAGCTCGATCTCGATAAGGTTCGTGCCCCGCGCATCCTCCACAACTGCCCGAAGGATCGCTCGCTGGCAGTCGCGGCGGATCAGCGGGGCATCGGTGGCGACCCGGTGGCTGCCGAGCGTGGCCAGGTAGCCGATGGCCTCGACGAGGTTGGTCTTGCCCTCGCCGTTGAGGCCGCTGAACGTGGTCACGCCCGGCGCCATATCGATGGCCAGCTCCGGATACGACCGGAAGTCCGTCAGAGCCAGCCGGGTAAGGTGCACGGTTTTTACGGTACTGCTTAGCCAGCCGACCTGATCGGCATGAGGACGTACCGGTAGTCGGGTATGCCGTCTGCCTTGCTCGTGATGACGGCGGGCTTGGTCGGCGAGGTGAATGAGATCCGCACCACGTCGGAGTCGATCGCGCCGATGCCGTCCAGCAGGTAGTGCGGGTTGAAGGCAATCTGCAGATCGTCGCCGGTGTAGTCGGCCTCGAGCAGCTCGTCGGCCTGCGCGTCGTCGGACGCGCCCGCCTCGAGCAGCAGCTGGCCCGCGGCGAAGGACAGCCGGACCGCGGTGTTGCGCTCGGCTACCAGCGCGACCCGCTTGACCGCATCGGCGAACGAGGCGGCGGGCAGCTCGGCGACGGCGTTGAACTCATTCGGCAGCAGCGCCTGGTACCTCGGGTACTCGCCGCTGATCAGCCGGGTAGTGGTCTGCTTGCCCGCGCCGGAGAAACCGATCAGCGAGTTCGCGTCCTCTCCGCCCAGGCTCATCTGGACCTCGGCGCCGCTGGTGAGCGCACGCGCGGTGTCACCCATGACCCGGGCCGGGACCAGCACCGCGGTGCTGAGGTCGGTCCTGGCCGGGGTCCAGCGCAACTCGCGGACCGCCAGCCGGTACCGGTCGGTGGCGACAAGGGTGAGGGTGTCGCCGGAGATCTCCACCCGGATCCCCGTCAGCGCCGGCAGCGTGTCATCCCGGCCAGCGGCGATCGCCACCTGGCTGATCGCCGAGGAGAGCGCGTCGCTGCCCACCGAGCCCGCCAGCGGCGGCAGTTCCGGCAGCGTCGGGTATTCCTCGGCGGGGAGCAGCATGAGCGTGAACGTCGCGCCACCGCACTTCAAGGTCGCGCGGGTGCCATCGGTGGTGAGGGTGGCGGGCTTAGCCGGCAGCGACTTGACGATCTCGGCGAGAAGCTTGCCGGATACGACGATGGTGTCTTCCTCGTCGGTGATGACCGGCACCGAGGCGACCGCGGAGACCTCATAGTCGAAGGTGGACAGGGTGAGTGCCTCGCCGGCTTGCAGGCGCATCCCTGCGAGCACCGGGGCGGTGGGACGGGCGGGCAGCGCCCTCGCTGTCCATGCCACAGCTTCGGCAAGCTGGTCACGTTCAACCTGAAGCTTCATTGGGTACGACCTCCTACGCAAGGCCTGGCGCCGAGTTGAGCACAGGCCTTACTTGTGTTGTTCTTTACCTGAGTTAGAGAACCGTCATAGTCATAGGTGCGGTGGACACCGGGGATAACCAGTGTTCGTGCAGGTCACCCACTGTTTTTCTGTACACATGGGCTGTGCACGGCTTGGTGCGTTGCGGGCGGTCGCTGTTGGCTTCGGCGGTGGGTCTTCGAGTTCCCACGAGTTGTCCCCCGGTTTTCCGTAGGCAGTCCACATGCTTGTCCACATGTTGTGTGGATCAGTTCGTCCGGGCCTGCTGCTTGATTCTGGTGGTGAGCTCCGTGACCTGAGTGAAGACGGACTGGCGCTCGGCCATCAGCTTGCGGATCTTGCGGTCGGCGTTGATGACCGTGGTGTGGTCGCGGCCGCCGAACTGCTGCCCGATCTTCGGCAGGGACAGATCCGTGAGCTCGCGGCACAGGTACATGGCGATGTGCCTGGCGGTGACGAGCAGCCGTGACCTCGAGGTCCCGCACAGGTCCTCGATCGACAGCCCGAAGTAGGAGGCCGTCTGCCCCATGATGGTGGCCGCGGTGATCTGCGGGCCCTGCGACTCGGGGATGAGGTCCTTGAGCACGATGCCCGCCAGCTGAAGATCGACGGACTGGCGGTTCAGGCTGGCGAACGCGGTGACCCGGATCAGGGCGCCCTCGAGCTCGCGGATGTTGGTGGAGATGCGGCTGGCGATGTACTCAAGGACCTCGGGAGGCGCGTTGAGGCCTTCCTGGATGGCCTTCTTGCGGAGGATGGCGATCCTGGTCTCGAGCTCGGGCGGCTGGACATCGGTGAGCAGGCCCCACTCGAACCGGCTGCGCAGCCGGTCCTCCAGCGTGACCAGGCGCTTGGGCGCGCGGTCACTGGAGATCACGATCTGCTTGCTCGCGTTGTGGAGGGTGTTGAAGGTGTGGAAGAACTCTTCCTGAGTGCCTTCCTTGTTCTCCAGGAACTGGATGTCGTCGACGAGGAGGACATCCACGTCGCGGTAGCGGCGGCGGAAGCCGTCCTGCTTGCCGTCCCTGATCATGTTGATGAAATCGTTGGTGAACTCTTCGGAGCTGACGTAGCGGACCTTGATGCCGTTGTACAGGGTCTGGGCATAGTGGCCGATGGCATGCAGCAGGTGGGTCTTGCCCAGTCCGGAGTCGCCGTAGATGAACAGCGGGTTGTACGCCTTGGCGGGTGCCTCGGCGACGGCGACCGCGGCGGCGTGCGCGAAGCGGTTGCTGGAGCCGATGACGAACGTGTCGAAGGTGTACTTCGGGTTCAGGCGGGTGCCGGGGAGCAGCGGCGAGCGCTGAGGTGCCTGCATTCCCTGACCCAGGCCTTGGTGCATGCCCTGGTTGAGACCGTTGTGCACGCCCTGGTTCACGCCCTGGTTCATGCCTTGGTTCATGCCTTGGTTCATGGCGGGCTGCTGGGCGGGCGGGGCGTCGACACGGGCGTTCATCGCCGGCGGGTCCTGGGGGCGCGGGGTCAGGCGCTGACGGTCGTCCTGCTGCTGGAATCCGCCCTGCTGGCTCCCGGCAGGCTGCATAGTTCCTGGTTGCATGGCGCCCGGCTGCATAGTTCCTGGTTGCATGGTTCCGGGCTGCTGGCTGGTTTGCTGCGGGCGCGATGGCAGCGCAGGCTGCGGGCCGGTGGCCGACTGGGGCGAGCCTCCGTACTGGGCTGCTGGCTGGCCGCTGCTGTACTGGTTGCTCGTCTGGCCGCCGCCGTACGGACCATTGCCCAGGCCGTTGCCGTACAGGCCGGTGACCGGGCCGCCGAGTTGGTTAGCGACGGGGGTGCCCTGCTGGCTGCCCAGGTGGTTGGCCACGGGGGAGGCGGGCGGAGACGGTGCGGGTTCGCGCGGCGCAGCGGGCGGCTGCTGGACCGGATCGACGGTGACAGCGAGCTGGATGTCCCGGCCGAGCTGCTGGGACAGGGCCTGGGTAACCAAGGCACGGAGCCGCGTCTCCAGCTGCTCCTTGACGAATTCGTTGGGGGTCGCGATGAGCGCCGTGTTCTCCACCAGGCCCAGCGGGCGGGTAAGGCGGAGCCAGGCGCGCTGGTGCGGCTGGATCTGGAGGTCGGCCAGCCCGTCAAGGGACCGTGCCCAAACCTCCGCCAGGTCGGTGTTAGTCATCCAGCGCTCCCCTCGCCCAACCCTGCCGCGAGCTAGAGCTCACGATCCACAGATCTATCCACATGTTGTGCACGTGGTATCCCGGCTGCACAAGGTGACCATGGCAGCTTGGGGAGAATAGCTTTCCACAGCCTAAGTCGCGACAGCGGGGCACGCCCGGCAAACGGCAGTGTTCCAGATGGTAGCCTTGGATGAATCCGTGTGCCGCGCGCATGATGATGCGTGTGCCCGGGTACTGACCCCACCTTCCCGAAGTATCCCTGGAGTTTCCGTGAGTAAGCGCACGTTCCAGCCGAACAACCGGCGCCGCTCCAAGACGCATGGCTTCCGGCTGCGCATGCGCACCCGTGCCGGGCGCGCTGTGCTCGCCGCCCGCAGGCACAAGGGCCGCGAGAAGCTGAGTGCCTGATTCTGCCTCCCCCGTCCCGGCTGCGGCGGAGCGCGGATTTCACCCGCACCGTCCGTAGCGGCGTACGCGTCGGACGCCCGACCATGGTCGGGCACCTGCTAGTTGACCCGGTCTGCCCGGATGAAATGCCCAAGGTAGGGTTTATCGTCAGCCGCGCAGTTGGGCCCGCAGTTACGAGAAACCGCGTAAAGCGGCGGCTTCGGGAGCTGGTGCGTGGCTACCTCCAGTTGCTTCCTGGCGGTAGCCTTCTTGTGGTGCGCGCGAATCCTACGGCCGCGCGCGCCGGCCAGCCAGATCTAGCCGCTGATCTGGATCTGGTGATCCATAAGCTGTTGCGGCGGCAGGTTGGGGCGCACGTCGGCAATGCCAGATAACAGGGTGACGAACGGTCCGGTGACTCCTGTCACGGTGCCGGCTCGGGTGCTTATGCTGCCCATTTCTGGCTACCGTCGTTTTCTCAGCCCGTTGCTGGGCGCACGGTGCCGGTTCGCTCCGTCGTGCAGCGAGTATGCGCTGGGGGCACTAGCAGAGCATGGTGCGGCGCGTGGGCTGTGGCTCGCGGTGGCTCGCCTGGCCCGGTGCCATCCGTTTAATCCAGGCGGCTACGACCCGGTGCCATCTCGGCACGTCCGGCATCCCGCCAAGGCCGCTAGGAGCTAGTTTTCTGATGAATCCGCTAACCCTTCTGGACGAGCTTGTCGCCCGGATCATCATGGCGCTTCACTCGGGCCTGGGCAGGGTGTTCGGTCCCGACAGCGGCTGGTCCTGGGGGCTGTCGATCGTCATCTTGGTGATGGCGATCCGGCTGGTGCTCGTTCCGCTGTTCGTGAAGCAGATTCACGCCCAGCGCAAGATGTCCGAGCACGCTCCCCACCTGCAGGAACTGCGGAAGAAGTACAAGGGCGACAAGCAGCGTCTCCAGGAAGAGACGATGAAGTTCTACAAGGAGAACGGCGTCAACCCGCTCGCGGGCTGCCTGCCGATGATCCCGCAGATGATCATCTTCTTGTCGCTGTTCAGCGTGCTGCGGAAGATCACCGGCTACACCGATGGCTCGCCGCTGGCGTATGGGCTGACGAAGTCGGCTGTGCTGAGCGCGCAGAGGGCGACCATCTTCGGCGTGCACCTTGGGGACAAGCTGATTCTCCCGCATACGCGGGGACTGGATCTCCGGGGCTCGATTGTCATCGCGATCTCCGTTGCTATCAGCGCCTCGACAACGTTCATGACCGTTCGGCAGACGTCCAAGCGTGGTCTCATGCAGACCAGCCCGGACCCGGACAACCCCATGGCGCAGTCGCAGAAGTACATGATGTACATCGTCCCGTTCTTCTCGCTGACCGGGCTCTACTGGCAGTTCGGGCTGGTCCTCTACTGGGTCACCACCAACTTGTGGACGCTGTGCCAGCAGTTCATCATGTTCCGTAACTGGGCCCCGCCGGTGCCGGTGGTTGCCGCGGCGGGTGCGGCGGGTGCGGCGGGTGCTGTTAGCACGCGTGTCTCGGGGAGCACTGGTCCGAAGCCGAAGGCTCCCGCGGGGGCGAGGGCTTCCGCGGGCGGGAGGTCTTCCGGTGGAACGAAGACGTCGACGGCCGCGAAGTCGAGCAGTGCGAAGCCTGCTGCGGGGGCCAAGTCCAGCAGCGGCGCGCCGGCCGTCAACCAGCTGCAGCGAAAGTCCAGCGCCACGGCATCGACGAACGGCACAATGAAGGCGGCCAGCACTGCGAATGGCAGCGAGAAACGTAGCGGATTGCTGCGGCTGGGCAGGTCGAAAGCAGAGCCCGAGCCCGAGCCGGTAGAGGATGTTCCGGCGACAAAGGTCGTGCGGCAGCAGCCATCGCGGCAGGCTCGCAGCAAACGGACAGGCAAGCGGTGAGGGCAGAGAATTGGGAGGGCTGGTCGTGAGTCAGCAGGAGGCCGAGGTCGTCGTTGCGGAAGTAGCGGTGTCCGAGGAAGGGGTTGCCCTCGGGTCTGATGAGGCCGCGCTCGAGGATGAGAGGCCTACCGCGAGGGACCTTGAGCTCGAAGGCGACATTGCGGCTGACTACATCGAAGGACTCCTCGACATTGCCGACCTAGACGGCGACATCGACATGGACGTCGAGGGCGATCGTGCCGTGGTGTCGGTTGTCGGCGCAACGCTGGACGAGCTTGTTGGTGACGAAGGGGAAGTGCTCGAGGCCCTCCAGGAGCTGACCCGGCTGGCCGTGCATCGGCAGACGGGGAACAGGGCCCGGCTGATGCTGGACATCGGCGGGTATCGGGCGCAGCGGCGGGTCGAGCTCGCCGAGTACGGCCAGAAGATCGCTGAGGAAGTCGGGCGAACTGGCGAGCCGCGTTCGCTCGAGGCGATGTCGCCGTTTGAGCGGAAGATCGTGCACGATGCTGTCGCCGCTGCGGGCATGCGTAGTGAGTCGGAGGGCGAGGAACCGAACCGGCGGGTTGTGGTTTTCCCGCGTGGTGATGTCTCAGCCTGACAATGTGACTCCGGCCGGTGCGCTGATTCCAGCAGTTGGTGCACCGACTCCGGTTGATGCTCTGGTTCCAGTGGAGGCGCCGACGTCAGCAGACGCGCTGGTTCCAGCAGATGCGTTGGCTCTAGCAGATGCGCTGACGACTCCGGAGGGCGTGGCCGATGTTTTTGGCGCGGCGACGGCGAGCGCTATCGCTTATGCGGGGATCCTCGCGACGCGCGGTGTCGAGTGGGGGGTTATCGGGCCACGCGAGGTGCCGCGGCTATGGGACCGCCATCTGCTGAACTGTGCGGTAGTGGCGGAGCTAGTGGAACCTGAGTGCGCCACACTTGCGGATGTGGGCTCTGGTGCGGGACTTCCTGGTGTTGTGCTCGCCATGCTGCTGCCGAAGGTCGACGTGATTCTGGTCGAGCCGCTGGAGCGCCGGGCCCGGTTTCTGGCAGATTGTGTCGCTGAGCTAGGCCTGACAAACGCGTCGGTCCTGCGCGGGCGTGCCGAGGATCTCGGGGGGCAGCTGAGCGTGGATGTGGTGACAGCGAGGGCTGTGGCGCCGCTTGAGCGGCTGGTTCCGCTTACCGTCGGGCTAGTCCGGCGCGGTGGCATGGTCCTGGCGATTAAGGGCAGCGGGGCAGTGGATGAGTTGCGGCGCGCTCAGCCGGCTTTGCGGCGGGTGGGGGCGCGCAGCGCTGAGGTTTTGAGCATCGGGCACGGTAAGGTCAATCCTGCGGCTACCGTCGTGCGTTTTTTTGCTAGGTAAGGCAGGGCAGGTGTGGCGGAGCTGATGGACCGGTCCGGGCTCGGCTGGCCAGATCGCGTACCAGCCACCCACGATGATGGGGTGGGCTGGCCGAGCGGGAAACCAGGAGCGAGGGACGTTCAGGTGAACGATAAAGGATCGGTTTCACGTGGAACGGGGCCGGTAGTGGTGCCCGAGGTGCCGCCGAGCTCGGTAGACACCCCGATTGCCCGGGCTGCTGAGGCTGCCATCGTGGTGCGGGGACTGAATGACCGTGAGCCGTGGCCCCGGCCGCCGCGCTGCCGGATCATGACGATTGCCAACCAGAAGGGCGGCGTCGGCAAGACCACTACGGCGGTGAACCTGGCGGCGAGCTTGGCGCAGCATGGTGCTCAGGTGCTGGTGGTGGACCTTGACCCGCAGGGAAATGCCTCTACCGCGCTAGATGTGGACCACCATTCGGGTGTCCCATCGATATATGACGTCCTGGTGGATGATCGGCCGCTGGCCGAGATCGTGCAGGCTTCTAGTGAGATGCCCGGACTGTTCTGTGCCCCCGCTACGATCGACCTGGCCGGTGCCGAGATCGAACTGGTGCCGGTGGTTGCCAGGGAGCTGCGTCTTGTCCGGGCAATCCGTGCCTTTGATACCTCGAAATTCGACTATGTGCTTGTGGATTGCCCGCCGTCGCTGGGCCTGCTGACACTTAATGCGCTGGTGGCCGCCGAGGAAGTGCTGCTCCCGATCCAGTGTGAGTACTACGCCCTGGAGGGTGTGCAGCAGCTGCTGAACACGGCGGAGTTGGTGCGGGTCAACTTCAACCCGGGATTGCATGTGTCGACGGTGCTGCTGACGATGTACGACGGCCGTACGCGGCTGGCGTCCGATGTAGCCGAGGACGTACGGTCCCACTTCGGTACGTCCGTGCTGCGGACGATAATTCCTCGCAGCGTGCGCGTGTCGGAGGCGCCGAGCCGCGGTCAGTCAGTGATCACCTATGATCCGGGTTCCAGCGGTGCCATTGCCTATGTTGAAGCGGCACGGGAACTCGCGATGCAATCGGCTGGAACGCGGTAACCTCGGCGTCAGCATGGTGATACAGATCGGGGACAGGTAAGTGGCTCAGCAGCGGCGTGGCCTGGGGAAGGGACTCGGGGCACTGATCCCGGAGTCACCAGTCCGTAGCGATGTGGCCCGTGATGGGCTTCATGGCGATGGCGACCCTGGCCAGAGCGGGGACAACGGGCCTCGGTCGCAGCTAAGGGCGGCGCAGTCAGAGGGTGCGGGCGGCATACCGGCACCGGCCGGGCATCCCGATGACGTAGTGCAGGTGCCCGGTGCGCATTACGCGGAAATACCTGTCACCTCGATCGTCCCGAATCCTCGGCAGCCCAGGCGCACCTTCGATGAAGAGGCGCTGGAGGAGCTCGCGGATTCGATCCGTGAAGTAGGGCTGCTGCAGCCCGTGGTTGTGCGTGCCGCCGGGCCGGGCAGCTACGAGCTGATCATGGGCGAACGCCGATGGCGTGCGTCGCAGCGGGCCGGCTTGACCGACATCGCGGTGATTGTCCGGGACACTCCGGATACAGATCTTCTTCGCGACGCACTTATCGAGAACCTGCACCGGCAGCAGCTGGATCCGCTTGAAGAGGCAGCTGCCTATCAGCAGCTGCTGGATGACTTCGGTGCGACGCACGAGCAGCTGGCGCAGAAGATCGGCCGGTCTCGCCCGCACATCAGCAACACGCTACGGCTACTGAACCTGCCGCCGGCCGTACAAAAGCGGGTGGCAGCGGGCGTTATCAGCGCTGGCCATGCCCGCGCACTGCTGAGCCTGAACGACGCCGGCGCGCAGGACCGCCTGGCGCATCGCATCGTCGCCGAAGGGCTGTCCGTGCGCGCGGTCGAAGAGATAGTCTCCGTGGGTACGGACGCGGACAAGCCCAAGCCGCGGGCGTCGCGCGGTGGGAAAGCTCCGGTCGCCCCAGGACTGAATCACTTGGCCAATCGGCTGTCGGACATCTTCGAGACCCGAGTGAAGGTCGAACTCGGCCGTCACAAGGGCAAGATCGTCGTGGAGTTTGGCTCGCTCGACGATCTAGAGCGCATCGTTAACGCCATGGCACCCCAGGACGGACAGAAGGCTGCGGCAGCGGAGGACATCGCAGGGGAGGGCTAGCCGTTTTGACCGACGGCGAGTGCGGCTTGGTGAATTAGCTCGGTCTCATCGATGTGACTTGGCGAGACGGATCAGTCGGTCGATCGTTGCGCTGAAGCTTCACCCACGCAGGTGCGCGTTCCGCAATAAGGGTGCGGTTCCGGCGTGTCGCGGGCCGCCTAGTTGTTCACCCGCCCGCCCGCCTGCCCGCGCCACGCCGCCTGCCCGCGCCACGCCGGCCGTCCTGCCCGCACGGCTCGTACTGCCCACATCGTCCGTCCATCCCCGCACTCCGGCACGGATCCCCGTGCCCGTACCCAAACGTGCCGATGGCGCCAACGGGCCCGCTCAGCCGCTCGCCTACCCCGGTGAAGCGAACCCGTTGGCGCCATCGGCACGGTGCTTCCGCCCCTGGATCCGGGCGGGGCGGACCAGTGCGGCGAGTGACGTGAGCGGGAGGTAGCGGGCCGTTGTCCGCCACCACGTCTGGTCGGAGCGACGCGCGGCGGTACTCACCTTTAAGGAGGGGACGCATACGTGACGACTCCAGCGGTCTGTTTGTCCCCCCGCGCTGGCGAGCGAATGCCACTTTGCTTGAGAGCGGCCTGGGTCGTACCGGACGACCCCGTCCGCGTGGCCCATTTTCCCTGAGGCCGAAACCGGTCCCATGGTGCCCAGTCCATGCGGAGGCGCGCGCCACCGGTCACGTGGTCGAGGCGATATTAGTTATAACGGCGGCGGGCTGTCGACAGTTGGGCGCGGGAGCGTCCTGAAATTGTCGGAGCCTGCTGCTAGCGTGCAGAGTCCGACGGCGGCGCGCTCCAGCACTGGAGCGGCTCCCCGGAGTCACGGTATGTCTTGATGTGTAATGATGGCACGACACGGCCTCTGACCTGTGGCGATGCTTCCTGGACGGCCAATCAGGGATGCGTTTTGGGCACGGCCGGGGCGCTGAGTTATGTAAAGCTCGATCCCGATCCTGGCTTGGGATTTGGGGGTGGACACAGATCCACTCCTGTACCGGCTGATGGCATGCCCCCTTCTTATCGAAGTAGTTAATAATACGGGTATTGGATGTTGCTACGCATATTATGTCGTGTTAGTATTCGAGAGGCGATTAAAAGCGGCGACCGGCTCGGGGAGGAGGGGAGAACTAATGAATGACCAAGGTCCGGTACCACCAGGGATGAGCCCCGTGCATGAGGGAGCGATGACCGTGCCCTGCCACGCCGCCGAGCAAGACGATGCAGAGATGACTTGGACGGAGCTCGCAGAGTGCCTGATCCCGCAGAGCGCCGATTGGCCTAGCGGTGAGCCCCCGGATCTGTCCGGTGAGCGGCCGCCGCCGTGGCTGGATGATGACTACCACGATCCGGAGGACCCGTCCTTCGAGGACTGGGATTACCTGGCTCTCGCCGCCCAGGCCGAAGCTGACGGCGCGGAAGACCGGGAACGGCGCCTGCGGCTGCTGTCCAACGATGTCGGTGCCGGGTACGCCCACCACCGCGGTGAGCACTCGCTGCCCGGCCCGCACGCTGGCCCTGGCCGTCACTTCGAGCAGGGCATGCTGCTTGACGAGGCGGCACCGGACCCAGAGCTTGCCGTCCTGGCGGGAGAAGCCGCCGGCCCGGCCCGTGATTTCCCCGGCGTTAATGATGACGGGCTGCTGGGTGTCCTGGGGGCCCGGCGCAGGCTAATCGCGCGGCAGGACTGGGAACGGCTGATGACGATCGCGGAGATCATCCGCCGCCGTCCCGCCGCCGGCTGCCCCCTCGAGGGCCCCGGCCGGATGCCGC
>Ga0209530_1000033_pt1 | contig 105747 bp, 104 predicted proteins | sample BlaSpr_A8_Ref_O1_FD_187987 | JGI IMG/M metagenome (GOLD analysis project Ga0209530, IMG submission 187987) | Forest soil microbial communities from Thunder Bay, Ontario, Canada - Black Spruce, Ontario site 2_A8_Ref_O1 (SPAdes) (version 2) | ecosystem: Environmental > Terrestrial > Soil >...
GAGCCGGTCCGCGACCAGCATCGCGTACTCGGCGAACCGGTACGCGGTATCCCGGTTCAGCCAGCCGCCCTCGTCTTCGAGCGCCTGCGGCAGGTCCCAGTGATACAGGGTCAGCACCGGGTCAATGCCGGCAGCGACCAGCGCGTCCACCAGCCGGTCATAGAAGTCGAGCCCGGCCGAGAGCCCGGGTCCGCGCCCATCCGGCTGGATCCGTGGCCAGCCCACCGAGAACCGGTACGCGTTCACGCCCAGCCCGGCCAGCAGCCCGACGTCCTCCCGCCAGCGGTGGTAGTGATCACAGGCGACCGGCGCGGAATGCGCGAACGTATCCCAGATCGACGGCCCGCGCCCGTCCTCGGCGACCGCCCCCTCAATCTGATAGGCCGCGGTCGCCGCCCCCCATTGAAAATCGCCAGGAAAGACCATAAAACCCTTATATCAGAACGGCTTGTGGTTCCCGTCCAGCTGACCTGGGGCCGGGCCGGAACTCCGGGTCGACCTGCGCGGAAAGGTCCTCGCCGGCGGCGCGGCTGGCCCAGGCGGCGGCGTTCTTCAGGTGGAACTCGATGGCGGTGCGCTGATAGGCGTCCCAGTCCTTGACCCGTGCGTCGACGGCGGCGCGGAGCATGTCGAGCAGGGCGCGGTTGTCGGGCTCCAGCTCGGCGAGCGGCAGGTGGCGGCCCTGCTCGGCGGCCCGTACGAACGGCGACTGGCCGAAGCAGCCGATCAGGTCCTCGCCGATCTCGGAGCGCAGGTACTCGACATCGCCTGGGCCGGTCACCTTGTTGCCGACGACGGCGAGTGGCACCTCGTAGCCCGCGGCGCGGTCGCGGTACTGCCGGTAGACCGACACGCCGCGCCTGGTCGGCTCGGCCACCAGGAACGTCATGTCGAACCGGGTGAACAGGCCGGAGGCGAACGAGTCTGCGCCGGCGGTCATGTCCACGATCACGTACTCGTCCTCGGCGTCGACCACGTGGTTCAGGTACAGCTCGGCCGCGCCGACCTTGGAGTGGTAGCAGGACACGCCCAGGTCGTCCTCGTCGAACGGTCCCGTCACCATGAGGCGGATGCCGTTCACGTCCCTGGACAGGCCGGCCTGCAGCGGGTCATCGCCCCGCGGCGTGAGCAGGCGGGAGCCGCGGCCGGGCGGTGTCGTCTTCACCATGGCGGCCGTCGAGGAAATGCGCGGGTTGGTGCCGCGCAGGTATTCCTTGATCTCGGCCAGGTGACCGCCGAGGGCCGGCAGCGCCGCCGCCGTGGCCTCGTCCAGGCCAAGCGCGACGCCCAGGTGCTGGTTGATGTCGGCGTCGATCGCCACGACGGGCGCGCGCGAGGCCGCCAGGTACCTGGCAAAGAGCGCGGACAGGGTTGTCTTGCCGCTGCCGCCCTTACCCGCGAATGCTACTTTCACCGTACCCCTTAATGAAAACGGACCCCGTTTTCATTAGTGTAGCGGTATCACACGCGTCGTTCTGATTGCAGCCCATCCCCTGCCGAGCAGGAAGAACCCAGCGCCGAACATCCCGACGAAGAAGCCAAGCGGCCAGCTGGTGTGATAGGAGAGGACGATCCCGGCCCAGACGCTGACCAGGGCCAGCGCGACCGACAGGCCCATCGCGAGCACGGGGCTCGCGGTGAACGAGCGGGCGGCGGCGGCCGGGCCGATCATCAGGCTGAACATCAGCAGGGCGCCGACCACCGGGACCGTCATCGACGTGGCCAGGGCCATCACCACCAGGAACGCGAGCTCCATCAGGTCCGGGGACAGGCCGCGGGCGGCCGCCACTTCCGGCATCGCGGAGGACAGCATCAGCGGGCGGAACATGATCAGGATCAGCATGATGCTGATCGCGCCCAGCAAGATAATCGGGCGGACCTCGTTCGTGCTGACGCCGTAGACTTCGCCGAACAGCAGGGAGTACGCCTCCTGCGCGTACTCGGTGGACCAGGAGACGAACAGGGCACCGATGCCGAGCATCAGCACGAACGTCAGCGCGGTCGCCACGTCGTGCCGGGCACGGCGGCTCAGGCCGGCGATACCGAGCGCACCCGCCACCGAGAACAGCGCCAGGCCGGCGATCGGGTTGAAGCCGAGCAGGTTGGCGCCGGCCGCGCCCGCGAACGCGCCGTTCGGGATGGCGTGCGCGGCGAACGTCGAGCCGCGCAGCACGGCGAAGAAGCCGGTGACGCCGCCGATGATCGCCACGGCGGTCGCGGCGATCCAGGTGTTCAGCATCAGGCCGGTGAACATGAGTGCTGCTCTGCTTCCTGGGCGGCGGGACGCCGCCATCCGCTTATGTAGGTGGCCAGGTAGGCCAGGACGACGAGGGCGACCACGAAGAAGCTCACCGGCCAGCCGCCGCTGTTCGCCGGCGGCCAGCTGTGGCTGTCGTAGGAGAGCAGGATGCCAAGCCAGGTTGCCGCGGTACCGATCGCGGCGGCGGTCACCATCGCCTTGATCGGGCCTTTAGATATCCGGAGCGCGGCGGCGGCCGGGCCGATCAGCAGCGCGGTGCTCAGGATGGCACCGATGATCACCGCGGACAGCGCCACCGAGATCGCCAGCACCATCAAGAACGCGGCGCCGATCAGGCGGACCGGGACGCCGCGCGCCGCCGCGATGTCCGGGCTCAGCGAGCTCAGCAGCAGCGGGCGGGCGAGAGCCAGCACGGTGAACAGGGCCAGCACGGCGGAGACGATCAGCGCGGGCACGGTCGAGGAGGTGATCTCCCAGATCGCGCCGAACATCACGGTGACCGTGGCACCGGTAGTGCTGCTGCTCTCTGTGTCCAGGTACAGGAAAAGCGCGGACAGGCCGAGCGCAGCCCCGAGCACCACGCCGGTCGCGACGTCGCGGCCACGCTTGCGCTGGATGCCGATGAGCTCCATGAACGCCGCGACGCCCGCGCCGAACGCGAGGTAACCCCAGAACTGGTTCAGCCCGACCAGGATCGCGCCCGAGCCGCCGGTGACGGAGATGTCCGCGAGGGAGTGGCCGGCGAACGACTGGCCTCGGGTCACGGTGAACACGCCCACGACAGCCGAGGTGATCGCGATGACGGCCCCGACCAGCAGCGCGGTGTGCACCGGCTCGCTGCTGAAGAAGCCCGCCGCGAAGATGTCATGCATCAGCCACCACCAGCACGCGGTCGCGGACCCTGATGACCTCCACCGGCTGGCCGTACAGCCTGGTGAGGACGTCGGACTGGACTACCTCGTCGGGGGTGCCGACGGCGACCTGGCCGCCGGCAACGTACACGATGCGGTCCATCACCGGCAGCAGCGGGTTCATGTCGTGCGCGGACAGCAGGATGGCGATCTGCTCGCTCTTGCTGAGCTTCGCCAGCAGGCTGACGATGGAGTGCGCGCTCGAGATGTCCAGGTTCGCCAGCGGCTCATCGAGCAGCAGCAGCTTCGGCTTGCTGATCAGGGCGTGCGCGATCATCACCCGCTGCTGCTCGCCGCCGGACAGCTCGCCTACCCTCGCGTCCTTGTATGCCTGCGCGCCTACGGCTTCGAGCATCGCGTCTACGCGGTCACGGCGCTGCTTGGACGGCAGGTGGAAGCCGAGCCGCTGGCCGTCGATACCCAGGGCCACGACGTCCTTGACCCGCAGCGGCATGTCCGGCTCGATCAGCAGCTTCTGCGGTACGTAGCCGACGGTAGCGTGCCGGGTGACGGTGCCTTCCGTGGTCTGCTGCAGGCCGAGGATGACCCGGAGCAGGGTGGTCTTGCCGGCGCCGTTCGGGCCGATCAGGCCGGTGAACTCGGCTGGGTTGATGGCGAGCGAGACGTCGCTGAGGATCTGGCGCCCGCCGAGGCGGACCGAGATGTGGTCGAGATTTACCAGGTCTTGTGTCATCAGAGGTGTTCCGTCGATGTCTTGTCAGCCACTGCCCTGGTCAGGGCGTTTACTTCGGCGACCATCCACGTCTGATAGTCATACCCTGGCGTCGGCATGGTCTCGTACACGCCCACCACCGGAATGCCGTTCTGCTGCGCGAGCTGGATGAAGGACTCGGTCAGCGAGTCGGTGACCTGCTGGTTGTAGAGGAACACCTTCACCTTGTGCTCGGTGAACAGGTCCCGCTGGGTGGCCACATCCTGCGGGGATGGGTCGACGCCGTTCATGATGTCGGCCTGCAGCGCCCACGGGGTCATGTTGTCCGCGTTCATGGCTTGCAGCAGGTAATCCGCCACTGGCTCCGTGGTGGCCACCGGCGTACCGGGGTAGGTGCTCTTGAAGGTGGCTATGGCGTTTTCCCAGGCGGTGAGGCTTTGGATGAAGGTCTTGGCGTTGGCCTTGAAGTACGCGGCGTGGGCCGGCTGGAGCTCGGAGAGGTCTTCGGCTACCGCGGTGGCGACAGAGGTCATCGTGCCAGGCTTGTACCACAAGTGCGGGTTCGGGGTACTGTCCGGCAGACCCAGCAGCTGCTGCACGTCGATGACCTTGCGGCCCGCAGCGGCCTGAGCATTCTCGATCGTGTTCATGAACCCGTCGTAGCCGACGCCGTTCTGCACGACGAGCTGTGCCTGGCTCACTTCCTGGGCCACCTGAGCGCTGGCCTCGAAGGTGTGCGGGTCGGTGTTCGGGTTGCTCATGATCGCGGTCGTGCTGACGTACTTGCCGCCGACCTGGCTGATCACGTCCGCGTACTCGTTCTCGGCACCGACCGCGACGATGGCGCCCGGGACCGGCTTGGCCGTTCCTGTCGTGTTCGCCCCGCCCGCCGCGCCGAGGGACGAGCACGCGCTCGCCGCCAGGACCGCCGCCACGGGGATGAGGGCAGCCAGCAACCTGATGCGCATTGCCTGTATCTCCTAGGACCCTGGGAACATTTCGCTCGGGCGGGGACTTCCACTAGACGATAATGATAATGGTTTCCATTTCGGACCGCAAGCCGGGGTGAACCTTTGGGCTTTTGCGGGGCGGAGGTTGTACCGTGCGAGGTGTGACAGAAGCGCGTGGCACCCGGGTACGCGGGACGAAGCAGGCGGAGGCGCTGGCCACCGTGCTGGCGAGCATGCCCGGATTCACCAGCGCGCAGGAGATCTACGCCGAACTGCGGCGCAAGGGCGAGCGGGTCGGCCTCACCACCGTCTACCGGCACCTGCAGGCACTCAGCGAGCAGGGGGCCCTGGATTCCATCCGCGACGACCACGGCGAGACGCTGTACCGCCAGTGCCAGACGCGGGCACACCACCACCACCTGACCTGCCGCACCTGCGGGAGCAGCGTGGAGGTCGAGGGCCGCGCCGTGGAGCAGTGGGCCGAGCGCGTAGCCGCCGAAGCCGGCTTCACCCAGGTAGGCCACACCGTAGAACTCTTCGGCCTCTGCCCAGCCTGCGCCTCAGCAGCAGCCTCAGGTTGACGGCGCTGGCGCGGCCGGTGCGAGCGGCCGGCACGCACGGCGCGGCCCGGCGCGCGCGGCCGGACCCCGGCAAAACGGGATAAAACACCCACGCCGACAGCAGCGACGTCGGCGAAAGCATTATGGGGTGGATTCGCTGGCCAGTTCCGCTTTGCGGTCGGAGGCGTACATGTGCACGTACTCCTGGCCGGTGAGCTCCTGGATCGCGTTGATCACCTGCTCGGTGATCTCTCGACGCGCCTTCGCAGAAGGCATCGACTCGTACTCCGGCCCGAAGGCCAGCGGTTTGCCGACCCGCACCTCGACCCGTCCGGGCCGAGGCATCAGCTTGCCGGGCGGCAGCACGCCGCGGGTGCCGACCATGCCGACGGGGATGACGGGCAGCCCGGACTTCATCGCCAGCCAGGCCACACCCGGCCGGCCCCGGTACAGCCGACCGTCGGGTGACCTGGTGCCTTCGGGGTAGATGCCGAACAGCTCCCCGTCCGTCAGCCTGGCCAGCGCGGCCTCGAGCGTGTCCTGAGCGGCCCGGGCGCCGGCCCGGTCGATCGAGAGCTGGTTGGTGGCTCGCATGTACATGGCCATCAGCCGGGAGCCAATCCCGCGAGCCTTGAAATACTCGATTTTCGCGGAGAACGTCACCGGGCGGGTCACCATGAAAGGCAGGTAGACCGAGTCGATCGCGGACAGGTGGTTGGCCGCGATGATCGCTCCCCCGGTAACCGGGATGTTGGATTCCCCTACGATCCGTGGCCGTCCCAGCGCACGGAGGAAGGGACCAGCGATGATGCGCGACGTCTGATACTGCGGCAACTCTCAGCCTCTGTGTTGTCCGGCGGTGGGGCCTGCTACAGGAGCTGGCGGGGCGGTATCAAGATAGCGCGCTTTGCCGCCTTGGTAGGCAGTGGCGGCCAGCAGCCCGATCCCCAGCGGCAGCCCGAAAGGCAGCGCCGTAGCCGGCACGATGATCCCGGAATCGTCCGCGAACCAGCCGAGCACCGGCATCAGCCACATCGCGCCCAGCACGACGGCCAGCAGCGGTTCGGCCGCGTACGCCAGCGGCAGCGTGGACAGGCGGAACCAGGCCGGCCGCCACAGCATGAGCGCCACCAGCACCAGGGCCAGCGGCGATAGCGGGCTGTATGCGTTCACGGTGAGCGACCCGATGCTGGAACTGACCTTCCGGGAGAACAGCCCGCCCCCCTGCCCGTGCAGCACGTCCCTGGTGAACGACCCGATGTCGGATGTTCCCGTGAACGGGAACCAGTAGTTGACCAGCGCGAACACGATGAACAGCGCCAGCCCGCTGACCGCGATCAGCACGACCCGCCGCCAGTTCAGCCTGATACCGAAGTAGGCGAAGAACAGCCAGAGGAAGCACGGCACCATGGCGATGGTCCCGCCCACCTTGGCCCCGAACCCCGGCCAGCCGGACGCGATCACCGCGAACCCGGCGACCACGCACATGAGGATCAGAGCACTCTGCCGCCCACCCCATGGCCGGGACCGGGACCGCAGTGCCCACAGCCCCAGCCACGCCGCGGCCCCCAGCGCCGAGACGCCGTAGATCCCCAGCGCCTCGTTCCCGATGCCGTAGAACCGTCCCGCCTCCAGGACCGACAGCCCGAACGGCGTCTCCAGTTGCAGCTGGGATCCGGTCATCACGTCTACGCCCAGGACCACCACGGTCAGCAGGCAGACGAACCCGAACGGCCCCCACTGCGTCCGCCGCCACGGCCCGGCCAGCGCCCCGGCACCGATCACCGCGGTCCACGCCACCGTCATCCCGTACAGCCAGGCGGCGGGGTGCCCGTACAGCCACCACGGCACCAGGTTCGGCAGGAAGGTACCAAGTGGCACCGCCGCCGCGAACACCGCGACGACCCGCCACCACCGCGCCCGCTGCCGCCGACGCGTCTCGGTACCGCCCCAGAAGCACAGCCCGACCGCGGCCAGCGCCACCCCGTCGACCAGCGCGTAGGCCAGGAAGAACCAGCTGTGCGAGTCGGTCCACACCCGCTCGGCGGTCGCCCGCCCGGTAAATCCCCTGATCGTGTCGGCCAGCGACGAACCCCGGCTGCCGCTGGTGAGCTGCGTGCCGTTTACCCCGCTCGGCACGGGCCGCCCCAGCCAGCGCAGCACCGAGGGCGTCAGGTCGGTGATCACCACCAGCCCCGGCTGCCGGGTGGACTTCGCGTCGAGTATCCCGGCCGCGTACCCAGGACCGCTGACCACGACGACGCCGAGCTGCGACTTCTGCAGTGACCCCGGCGAGGCGACCATGAGCATGGCTCCCGCGGGCAGCAGGCTCTCGATCCGCGCCAGCTCGGTGTCGTCGGCCCGCACGGCTGCCGCCCGCAGCGTCGGCGGGCCTTCAGGCAGCGCCCCCAGGTCTACGGCGGAGAGCGGGCACTTCGCCAGGTCAGCCGCGGTGAGGGATGACGGGTTCGCGACGTAATCGTCGACCTGTCCTGCGCTGTTCGCGAGCGCCAGCGCCCCGCCCGGCCCTGCCGCCAGCGAGCAGCCGTCGCCTCCCAGGGCTCCCCACACGGGCTCGTAACTCAGCGTCTTGTTGTAGGCGACGATGCCCGCCATCCCCAGCACGGTCCCGGTCGCGGGGTCGACGGCAGGCGCCGGGCATGGGCCTTTTTCCTTGTGCTGCGCCTCCGCTCGCGCCCCGCCGTTCAGCGTCAGCCATCCGTCCGCCGGGCAGGTCAGCGGCAGCACGGCGTACTCGACCAGCGTCCCGGCCGACCCGCGCTCCGCCAGCCCGTACAGCGCCGGGGTCGCCTGCGCGGAAACATCACTCCACTGCAGCCCGGGGATCCCGACAATGACCACGTGGCTGGTGAGCGGCTGGCTGGGGACCGCCGCCGCGGCCGGGCTCGCGGTCAGCGCCGCGATGGTGCCCGCCGTAGCCAGCGCGCCGATCAGATGCCCCACTTTCATGAAGAGCATCTTTTCAGAACGACCCGTGTGTTACCTCCACTCGCCCGCTCGCGCCCGCCACTACCTCACCGATCAGCGCGGCCGGCAGCCCTCGCTGGGTGAGATCCGCCAGTAGTGTCTCGGCGGACTCGGGTGCGACAGCCAGCAGCAGCCCGCCGGAGGTCTGCGCGTCATGCAGCAGCACCGCGACCTCGGCGGGGACGGCCTCGTCGATCGTCGTGAACGCGCTCATGCGCTCGGTGTTCGCCATGGTCCCGCCGGAGATGTAGCCGTCCCTGGCCAGCTGCGCGGCGCCTGGGAGCAGCGGCACCGCGCTCGCGTTGATGCGCGCGGCGGCCTTGCTGGCGGTGAGCATCCGGTGCAGGTGCCCGAGCAGCCCGAACCCGGTCACGTCGGTGGCGGCCTTGACCCCGGCCTTGAGCGCAGCCTCGGCGGCGCCGGCGTTGAGCGTAGTCATGGAGTCGACGGCTGCTTGAAGAACCTCCGCGAAAGACAGGCCGACCTCGCGAGCAGCCCCGTCTCCGCAAGCCGCCCCGCCGCCGCCAGCCGCCCCGTTCCCGGGAGCGGCGCGGCGTTTGTGGGCTGTCGCCACCACTCCCGTGCCGAGGGCCTTGGTCAGTATCAGCTGGTCGCCAGGTCGTGCGCGATCGATGGTCATCAGCTGGCCGGGGTCGGCCAGGCCGGTGACCGCCATCCCGTACTTCGGCACCGGGTCGTCAATGGTGTGCCCGCCGGCCACGAAGCAGCCGGCCTGCTTTGCGATCTCCGCGCCGCCGAGCAGCACCTGCCCGAGGATCGCGACGTCCAGGTCCTTGCCAGGCCAGGCGGCGAGGTTCACCGCCATCAGAGGCCGGCCGCCCATCGCGTAGACGTCAGAGATCGCATTCGCGGCGGCGATCCGGCCCCAGTCCCTAGGGTCGTCGACGATCGGCGTGAAGAAGTCCGTGGTCAGGATCAGCGCCCGGTCCTCGTCGAGGCGGAACACCGCGGCGTCATCGCCCTCGGCCGCCCCGATCAGCAGATCCCCCTCCGCCGGCGGCGCGACGGTCCCCATGGACGCGAACAGCTCCTCCAGCTTCGCCAGCGGCAGCTTGCACGCGCAGCCGGCGCCAGGCGACAGCGACGTCAAGCGAGGGGAGCTAAGCCGCGGACTGGTCATGTCATGTCTCCTTCAGCGATTTCGTCCAGCATCCGGCCAGCCCCACGCGGCCCTCGGCCCTCGGCCCTCGGCCCTCGGCCAGATTTAGGCGGAAATTCGATGCTCCGCGGAAACTTAGTAGTCGTTTTTGACTCTTTTTCTTCCGCCAAGCGCGAATGTTCCGTCAAAAGTCGACCCTACAGGCCCATATCGCCGAGTTCCTTGTACAGGTCGGCCCGCGGATGGTCCCCGCTTACCGGGATCGCCACCGTGCCGGTGCTGCCACCGCCTGATCCAGATCCGCCCGATCCACGCGGCGGTTTGGGCGTGCGGACCCGCTGCCCGCGCCGGGTGCGGAAGATCCACGCGGATGCCAGCCCGCCCACGAGCCCGCCTAGGTGGTCTATCCAGCTAACGCCGGACGGCGCACCTGGGATAGCGATCGTGAGCAGGTAGTAGTACGAGAGGCCCATCACGACCGCGATGAGCGTGTCGACGGTACTCCGCTCGATGAGTCCGCGAGCCAGCACGTAGCCGAAGTACCCGAAGATGAGGCCGCTAGCGCCAACCGACAGCGTGTGGTCGCTCTGGAACAGCCACACCGCCATGCCACTGGTGATCGCGACGACCAGCGTCACCCCCAGGAACCGCACCACGCCGCGGTAGGCGGCGAGCAGGCCGAAGATGAACAGCGGCCCGGAGTTGCCCTCGATGTGATCCCAGGAGAAGTGCAGGAACGGGGCGATGAAGATATCCGGCAGCCGGCCCAGGCTGTGCGGAATGATGCCGTAGTGCTGGTCCAGGTTGTAATGGTCGGCCCAGTTCGCGATCTGCAGCGCCCAGATCAGCCCGATGAACCCGACCATGAGGAAGAACGCCTTCCGCGCCTCGTCCAGGTCGATTTCCGCAGCGCGCCGGGGCGCCGGCGTGGGCTGCGTTGCGCCCGATTGACTAGCCATCCTCACATTGTCCGGGGTAACCGGTGGTCACGTCTACAGCGGGACCAGCCAGGACCGGCCTCCCGAGTACCTTGTAGTCAGGAGACCAGGATAAATTCAGCCTCTGCCGCCCCGCCGTAGCAGTCGTCGATTGACGATGTGCCGTCCCCGGTGACGGTATTACCCACACGGTAACTGTCGACACCGGGCTTGACATAGCAGTACGCCGCGACCAGCCACTGCTGCCCAGCCGGCCTGGCGGTGCAGGTCATCGTCGTGGTATCCGGATAGACCTCGAGCAGCCTGCAGTCGGATGGAGTGGCTGCCATCGGGCGTATCCCCCCGCTGGAGGTGAGCGTCGAAGCCGCGGCTGGGCCTGTGGGAAGCAGCATCAGCCCGGCGACTGCCAGGGAAGCCGCAATGCGACGCGAAAAAGGCATGACCGGACTCCAGGATCGCTAGGGCACAATTAACTGGCCATTTCGATATTGCGATACCGACAGTGCATTCGGTCGGATGCTCGCACGCACCCGACCGCTTGTCAATGGCGCGAGAATTACCCACAGCGGCTGCAGCTTGACATACTGGCCCGCATGCCCTGGACCGTGCACTCCGAGAAATCCCTGTTCACCGACCCGTGGCTTGACATCAGGATCGCCGACGTCGAACTGCCTGACGGGCGGCATCTCGACCACCGGATGATCCGCACGCCGGCTGGTGCTGGTGCGGTCGTAACCGATGACCGCCGACGTGTCCTGCTGCTGTGGCGGCATCGGTTCATCACGGACTCGTGGGGCTGGGAGATTCCCATAGGAATGACTGACGCGGACGAGGACCCGGCACTTTCCGCAGCCAGGAAAGTTGAGGAGGAGACGGGCTGGCGCCCCGGACCGCTGCGCCCGCTGATGCGGGTTGAGCCAACTTCCGGGATCTCCGACTCGGTCCACTACCTGTACCGTGCCGACAGCGCCACTCGCGTTGGAGCACCGGACGATGACTTCGAATCCGACCGGATCGAGTGGGTACCACTAGGCAATGTCCCAGCCATGATCAAGGACGGTCAGATCGTCTCGGGCAGCACGCTAGCGGCATTGCTATACACGATCGCCAGTGAGTACTCCCGCTGACCAGGCGCCCTGTACCGGTACCGGTACCGGTACCGGTACCTAACCATAGCCAGGACGACACTCCATCGTAGCCGGGACGACACTCCTGGCCCGGACGGTGAATCTCTATGGTTGTTGGCAGGCAGCACTCCAGCTGAACCAGCTGGCCGCAAACCACTGGAGGCCCGTATGTTCAGGACGCTCACCCGAACCGGAATCGCCACGGTGGCCCTGGCCGGCGCGATCATAGCGGGCGGTGGCCCGCTGGCCCAAGCCCAGGCCGCGCCCATGGCTCATGGCTCGTTTTCGACTGTCTTTACCTACTACAACAACGCCCAGGACAGCGTGGTTGTCGGCCAGATAGTCAGAAGCCCCTGCGGCCTAGGTAGCTCCTGGGGCACGACGAGCGCCTATTTCACGTATTTCTCAGTCGCCTGCCAGACGTAGGAGCCAATGCCGGGGGCCGCGGACTCTAGCCAGCCTCGGTCATGCTCCGCGCTCCTGCCCGGAGGGCCGGGAGAGCGGCGGACGACCAAGTTCCGGCTGAATCAGCTCACGCTGGGAGTGCTGTCGAGTGGCGGGCAGGTTACGGTCGATGTTGCTACGCAGGCTGAAGCTGTCGACAGTGACGGCAGGGCTTTGGCCATCAGCCTGGATCAGAAGACGGTGCGACAGCGTGCGGAGCGCGCCGTGATCGCGGCTGAGCGGGCATCAGGGTCCACGCTGTTGAACAAGCAGACCTGTCCGTTGCCGTCAATGGTGCGAGCGCGGTCCGAACTGGCGTCAGCCGACGGCGTGCTGGATCGCCTTAACCAGCGCCGACGTTGCGGCCGTCGATGCCCGTGACAGCTTCGCCGAGGCTGACGGGTACCTGGTCGGCGAGGCTGGCAGCGAGTCGTGGCATCCGCTTCTTCCTCCTGAGCTGGGGAGCCCGCCAGCATCCAGGGTGCTGATCAGGTCGCGGCGGCCGCGGGGCGGCGGCTCCGCATCACCACCGACAGCACGGTCGGGCCCTGGCTGCCAACTCCCCAGTACTCGGTGTGCGGACGGTTCAGCGTACATCTCGCCGCGCCTAAGCCGAGGTATTCGGCATGGTTGGTAATCCGCTCCCTACCAGTTTCGAGGCGGCCAGATCGTCTCCGAGACGCTCGGGCATTCGACCACCCGGATTACCGAGGGCCTTTACCAGCACGTCCAGGTTCAGGTGCAGATCGACGCCGCCGAGACCGTGTTCGCCCTACTGCCAGAGGCGAAGCCCGGAAGGCAGACGGGATCATGACCGAGTGCGTCCGTTATGCGTCCGCCCCCGGCGCCTGCGACCGGGCCAGGTCTCGCGCCGGCAAGGCCCTGACCTGGGTTCTTGCAGGTGAAGGCACTGTGGTATGGAGCCGGTGAGCGGATTCGAACCGCTGGCCTGCCGTTTACAAGACGGCCGCTCTGCCAACTGAGCTACACCGGCCGGGCAGCTTATGGTAGCCGAGATCGGACCGCTGCTACCTCATAGAGGGCGATGCTCGCCGCTATGCCCGCGTTCAGCGACTCGGTGCTTGCCGCTATCGGGATGCGGACCAGCATGTCGCAGGTCTGCGCGACGATCCGGGACAGGCCCTTGCCTTCGGAGCCTACGACTATGACTAGGGGGGCAGTGGCGAGTTCCAGATCCCGGATCTCGGTGTCTCCGGCGCCGTCCAGGCCGACTACGAAGATGCCTTCCTCGCGGTAGTTCTGCAGGGTCCTGGTCAGGTTGCTGGCCCTAGCTACCGGCAGCCTGGCCAGCGCACCGGCCGAGGACTTCCAGGCGCCAGCCGTGACGCCCGCGCCGCGGCGGGACGGGACGACGACTCCGTGGGCGCCGAAGGCGGCAGCGGAGCGGACCACGGCACCCAGGTTCCTGGGGTCGGTCACGCTGTCCAGGGCGACGATCAGCGGGAGCTGGCCGGCCGCCTCGGCGCGCTTGGGCAGGTCGTCGGGGTGCGCGTAGTCGTAGGCGCGGATCCGCAGGGCCAGGCCCTGATGTAGCGCACCGCCGGTGAGCCGGTCCAGCTGCGAGGGACCGACCTCCAGCACGGCGATGCCGGCCTCGGCGGCGAGCTTGACAGCCTCACTGCCCCGCTCGTCCTGGATTGCCCGCGGGCCGACGTAGAGGGCCATCGCCGGCACGTGGGCGCGCAGCGACTCCACCACGGGGTTGCGGCCCGCGACGAACTCCGGTGCGTCGCCGGCGCCGCGTGTGGTGGCATCCGCCGGGCGGGCCGCTCCGGTCCAGCTCCGGTCCGAGCTGCCCAGCCGCTGCGGGGCACGGGAGGCTGATGCGCCGCGCGTGCTCGCTGGCTTGGCCGCTGCGCCTGGCTTGGCCGCTGCGGCCGGCTTGGCGCTACGGCGGGCGGCGGCATGGCCGGGGCGCATCTCAGCGGGCGGGGTCGGGCCCTTGCCTTCTAGGGCCGCACGGCCCTTGCCGCCGGTGCCTGGGCGCGGCTTCCCGCTCTTCGTACGGGCGCCGCCCGCACGGGTGACGCCCTTCTTGGCGGCGCCCGGACGGCCGCCCTTGCTCGCGCCACCACGGCCCGCACCGCTCCGGCTAGCTCCGGCTTGTCCGCTCATCGTTTCAGCTCCCAGCGGGCGCCGTCGGGAGTGTCCTCCACGACAACGCCAATCTTTTCCAGGCCGTCCCTGATCGCATCGGCGGCCGCGTAGTCCTTGCGCGCCCGTGCGGCGTCCCGCTGGCGCAGGGTCAGCCGCACCAGTTCCTCCACCACCAGGCGCAGCCGTGAACCGGACTCGCCGCCCGCCCACATCGGTGACAGGGGGTCGAGCCCGAGCACGTGCAGCATCGCCCGCAGCTCCCCCAGGCTCTCCTTGATCGCCAGCTTGTCCCCGCTGGCCAGCGCCTGGTTGCCGTCCCGGACGGACGCGTGCACGGCAGCGAGTGCCGAGGGCAGCGCCAGATCGTCATTCATGGCCGAAGCGAACGCCACCGACACCTGGGAAAGCGCTTCGGCCTCCGGGTTACCGCCCAGCACTTCGGCGGCCCGGTTCACGAACCGCTCGATGCGCTGATAGGCTGCGGCGGCCTCATCCAGCGACTCCTCTGAGTACTCAAGCAGCGACCGGTAGTGCGCCTGGATCAGGTAGTAGCGCAGCTCAGGCGCCCGCACCCTGGTGAGCATCTCGGTCACCAGCATGGAGTTGCCCAGGGACTTGCTCATCTTCTCGCCGGCCACGCCGAGCAGGCCATTGTGGAGCCAGTACTGCGCGAAGCCATCCCCGGCCGCGCGCGATTGCGCGATTTCGTTCTCGTGGTGCGGAAAAATCAGATCCATCCCGCCGCAATGGATGTCAAAAGACGGGCCGAGATATTTGGTCGCCATGGCGGAGCATTCCAGATGCCAGCCGGGCCGCCCGGAACCCCACGGGGTCTCCCAGTAAGGCTCGCCGGGTTTGGCCGCCTTCCACAGCGTGAAATCCCGCGGATCGCGCTTAACGCCGTGCTCCTCGGAATCCTCGGCTGGCCGCATATTGTCCAGCAGCTGGCCCGAAAGCGCGCCGTACTCGGGGTAGGAGCGGACGTCGAAGTACACATCGCCGCCGGCCGGGTAGGCGGAACCCACCTCCATCAGGCGGCGGATGAGCACGATCATCTCGGGTATGTGCCCGGTAGCCCGTGGCTCGACATCCGGTGGGCGGCAGCCGATGGCGTCATACGCCCAGGTGAACGCCCGCTGGTTGCGCTCGGCGAGGACCGGCGCCGGGACGCCCTCTTCGCGGGCCTTGCGCAGGATCTTGTCCTCGACGTCGGTGACGTTCCGGCAGAAGGTGACCCGGTATCCGCTGGCCTCTAGCCAGCGGATCAGCACGTCGAAGCACGCGCCGGAGCGCATGTGCCCGATATGCGGCGGCGCCTGGACCGTGGCGCCGCACAGGTACACCGAGACCTCGCCGGGCACCAGCGGGATGAATTCCCGCGCCGCCCGGGAGGCGGAATCGTAAAGCTTCAACGTCACCCCGTAAGGCTACGGGATTCGACCACCAGAGCTGTTGCGATCGCCGCGATGCCCTCACCGCGGCCCGTCAGGCCAAGCCCGTCGGTGGTCGTCGCGACGACGCTCACCAGCGAGCCGGACAGCGCCTGGCTCAGCACCTTCTCGGCCTCGGCCCGGCGCGGCCCAACGCGCGGCCGGTTACCGATCACCTGGACGCAGACGTTGCCAATGACGAAACCAGCCACGGTAACCAGCCGGAACGTCTCACGGAGCAGCGCCTCGCCGGAAGCACCCGCCCATTGCGGCCGGTCCGTGCCAAACTGCGCGCCGAGATCCCCCAGCCCGGAAGCCGACAGGAGGGCCGTGCAGATGGCGTGCGCAGCGACATCCCCATCTGAATGCCCTACCAAGCCCCTCTCGCCGGGCCAGAGCAGCCCGGCGAGATGGAGCTCAAGACCATCCGCTAGCGGGTGAACGTCGACGCCAATACCGGTACGAGGTAGCACGCCTCGATGCTGCAGACTCAGGTCGCCAGGACCTCATCTAGCAGTGCTTCGGCCTTGTCCTCGTTCGTCTTCTCGGCTAGGGCAAGCTCACTCACCAGAATCTGCCGAGCCTTCGCCAGCATCCGCTTCTCGCCCGCGGACAGACCGCGTTCCCGGTCGCGCCGCCATAGGTCCCGGACAACCTCGGCAACCTTGTTCACGTCACCGGAAGCCAGCTTCTCGAGGTTGGCTTTGTACCGCCTCGACCAGTTCGTCGGCTCCTCAGTATGTGGTGCACGAAGCACCTCGAAGACACGCTCAAGGCCCTCTGCGCCAACTACATCCCGGACGCCCACCAGCTCGGCATTGTCCGCGGGAACGCGTACTGTAAGGTCGCCCTTATCAACCTTGAGGACTAGATAAGTCTTGTCTTCACCCTTGATGGTGCGAGTCTCGACCGCCTCGATGCGAGCCGCGCCATGATGGGGATAGACGACGGTATCGCCGACCTTGAAAGACATGTGGCAAGTACCCCTTCCGCTGAAGGCCATCTTACCATGCTTGACGGTGTCGATAAAATGCCTAAGGCGGTGAATATGCAGGTCAGCGCGCAATTACCGGCCCGCGCGTATACCGCTCACCTAGCCCTAGCGGGGTCCAGGTGAAGCCGACGGTGCCGATGGTGCACGATCTAGTCTACCCGAGCTATGCCCGCACCGGCCCGAATCCGCAGAAGGCGCGCCGACAGGGTGCGGGCACCCCGTGCGGGGGCTCATACTGGATGGATCGGCCATACAGGACCGGATCGAGGCGCCGGAGGTGCGGGTGAATCCTGGCGGCGATGCGGGATGGGACGGGACTCCGCTCGATATCCACATCCCGGATGACGCACGCGAGCTCGAGCGTGACGTCATTGCCTACCACCGCGAGCAGCGCGCCCTCAGGCGCCGCCGCCTGCTGCGGCGGGTCATGCCTGCCCAGGCCGGCATAATGCCGCTGATCGCCAGCGTGCTCGCCGTCTGCCTGGTGGCCGGCATGATGCTGTCGGTGTTCACCATCAGCCCGGTCGACGGGACGGTCAAGAACCACCATGCCAAGCCGAGCACGGCCGCCAGTCAGCCGACTCAGCACCAGCCGACCCAGCACCAGCCGACTGAGGGCTCTTCTGCGCCGTCCAGCCCCCGCGCCTCGGGATCTGCCACGTCGGTGTCCGCCCGCTGACCGACGCGCGCCGGCCCGCGTCACGGACGTCCGACGCGCCCGCGCTACGGACATGTACCTCCCCGCGCGTGCGGGCGAGTGAGTGACCGCTACGATTTGCTTCGGGTTTGACGGAGTGAATCTAGGAGGCCGTTCCGGTGTCGCGCTCAAACAAGTTCCGGCTCGCAGGCGCCATCGCGATCCTGATCCCGGTGCTGGCAGGTTGCGAAGCCGGCCTGAACGCGCCCACGCTGGAGTACCACCCGGCGGCCTTCGGCGCCTACGCCACCCCGACTTCGTCCTCCGGGGCCGGGATCACGGTCAGCAACGCCTTCGTGCTCGGCCCGCCGGTGAACCAGCAGCTGCCGGCCGGCAGCAACGCGGGCGTGTTCTTGTCGCTGTCCAGCAACTCCCCGAACGGCGACCAGCTGACGAAGGTCACCGCGGACGGTGCGGCATCGGTCACGATCCAGGGCGGCCAGGTGAAACTGCCCGCGAACCAGTCAGTGAATCTCACCGGCCCGGCCCCGCGGATCGTGCTGAACGACCTGTCCGCCCCGCTGGGAGGCGGCTCCACGATCACGCTGCAGCTGACATTCGCCAACGCCGCCCCGGTCGACATCACGGTCCCGATCGAGCCGCAGGCCTACGCCTACGCCACCTACGACCAGCCCGCCGTGCCCGCGCCGACGCCCAGCGACACCGCTACGGGCACCGGCGCCACGCCTGGCGCAGGCACTACCGCCGTGCACAAGCACCACGCGCACGGCTCCGCCTCCGCGACACCCACGCCGTCACCTTCGGCGTAGGTCGCGGCCAGCATCCGCTGGCGGATTAAGACGGAAGTTCGACGTCCGGCGGAAACTTACTGGTCGTTTTGGACGCTTTTTCTTCCGCCGGGCACCGATGTTCCGTCACAGGGTCGCTGGGCGGCTCAACAGGCCGTTCTGGTGTTTCAGGCGGCGGATTCGAACTTGTAGCCTAGGCCGCGGACGGTCACTATGTGACGCGGGTGGGCTGGATCGGTCTCGATCTTGGCGCGCAGGCGCTTGATGTGGACGTCCAGGGTCTTGGTGTCGCCCACGTAGTCGGCGCCCCACACGCGGTCGATCAGCTGCATGCGGGTGAGTACCCGGTCGGCGTTGCGGAGCAGGACCTGGAGCAGCTCGAACTCCTTCAGCGGCAGCTGGACGGTGCCGCCGCGGACGGTCACCACGTGCCGCTCGACGTCCATCCGGACCGGGCCCGACTCCAGGGCGGTCTCGGCGATGTCTTCCGGCTCGCCGCGGCGGCGCAGGACGGCGCGCATCCTCGCCACCAGCTCGCGGGAGGAGAACGGCTTGGTCACGTAGTCATCGGCGCCCAGCTCCAGGCCGACCACCTTGTCGATCTCGCTGTCCTTGGCGGTCAGCATGATCACCGGCACATTCGACTTCTCCCGCAGCGACCGGCACACCTCGCTGCCTGGCAGGCCAGGCAGCATCAGGTCGAGCAGCACCAGGTCGGCGCCGGTACGGTCGAACGTGTCAAGCGCGTCGGGACCCGTCGCGCAGACGGCGACCTCGAACCCCTCCTTGCGCAGCAGGTACGAGATGGCGTCGCTGAACGAGTCCTCGTCCTCAACCACCAGTACGCGTGTCACTTCAGGCCCTCCTGGGGGGATGCTTGCTCGGTCCTGAGCGGAATGAAGAGCGTGAAGGTCGACCCGGCGCCCTCAACGCTGCGCACGGTGACCCGGCCGTTGTGCGCCGCGGTCACATGCTTGACGATGGCGAGGCCGAGGCCGGTCCCGCCGGTCGCACGGGAGCGCGCCGGGTCCACCCGGTAGAAGCGCTCGAAAATCCGCTCAAGATCACGTTCGGGGATACCTATCCCCTGGTCTGCCACGCTCAGCTCGGCGTAGCCATCGGCTGTCCGCTTGGTACTGATCACGACACGGGTGCGCTCCGGGCTGTACGCCACGGCGTTTTCCAGCAGGTTCCGCAACGCGGTCACCAGCAGGTCCTCATCGCCAAGAACGCTCAGGCCCCTGGTGCCCACGGAGGCCAGCGTGATGCCGCGGGCATTGGCCTTCATCCGGCAGCGGTCGAGGGCTTCGGCCACCACGCCATCGAGATCGGCGGGGCGCGGGTCCGGCACCGGCTCGGCCGCCTGGATCCGGGACAGCGTAATCAGGTCCTGGACCAGGTAGGTGAGCCGCTCCGACTCCTTGCGCATCTTGCCGGCGAACCTCCTGACCGCCTCCGCGTCGTCGGCCGCGTCCTCGATCGTCTCGGCAAGCAGCGCCAGGGCGCCCACTGGGGTCTTGAGCTCGTGGCTGATGTTGGCCACGAAGTCCCGGCGGACTTCCTCCACCCGGCGGCTCTCGGTCTGGTCCTCGGCAAGCAGCAGTACCAGGCCCCCGCCGCCGACCGCGCCGCCGAGCGGGGCCACTCTCACCGCGAAGCTCGTCGTCCGGTCGCCGTAGCGGGGCACCGGGATCTCGAACTCGCCCTCCCGGATCTCGCCGTCGCGGCGGACCTGGCGTGCCAGGGCGGCAAGCTCGGTGACCATCAGTCGGTCGCCCTTGACCAGGCCGAATGCCCGGGCCGCCGCGCTCGCCCGCAGCACCCGGTCGGTGCTGTCCAGGACGACGGCGGAAGAGGACAGCACAGACAGCACCGAGGCAATGCCCGGTGGCAGCCGGGCCGGCTGCTGGGCGGCCCGCAACCGAGTGCCCTGCGCTCGCCGTGCCGCTGCCTGGCGTCCTACTACCGCCGCAGTCCTGGTTTTTATCGCCACGCTGGCCCTGACCAGTGATGATTCACATCTCTGATGGTATGCGGGATCGCGAGATAGAAAAATATGCTGTGCTGTTAGCAGGGCGATATTTGGTTGATGTTCACCTTTGCGTCATCCTTCGGGTTGCGCCCCTACCTGCCCTGGTTTTTCACGGCTTCGACCGCCGCCCTCGCAGCCTCCTCGTCCAGGTAACGGCTGGAGACCGGCCGGAGGTCGTCGTCGAGCTGATAGACCAGCGGGATGCCCGTCGGGATGTTCAGCTCGGCGATCTCCGCGTCGCCGATGCCGTCAAGGTGCTTGACCAGCGCCCTTAGCGAGTTGCCGTGGGCGGTAACCAGGACGGTGCCGCCTGCTTGCAGGTCGGGCACGATCGCGTCGTACCAGTACGGGAGCAGGCGGGCCACCACATCCTTGAGGCACTCGGTCTTCGGCCTGAGCTCGGGCGGGAGGCTTGCGTAGCGCGGATCGCCGGCCTGGGACAGGGGGTCGTCGTCCGCTATCGGCGGCGGCGGGACATCGTAGGACCGGCGCCAGAGCATGAACTGCTCGTCGCCGAACTCCTGCCGGGTCATCGCCTTGTCCTTGCCCTGCAGGGCGCCGTAGTGCCGCTCGTTCAGCCGCCAGGAGCGGCGGACGGGCAGCCAGAGCAGGCCGGCCTCCCCGAGCGCGATGTCCGCCGTCTGGATGGCGCGGGACAGCACGGAAGTATGCAGGACGGATGGCTCGATGCCGGCGTCCTTCAGCAGCCGGCCGCCCTTGGCGGCCTCGTGCTCGCCGGTCGCCGACAGGCTGACGTCCACCCAGCCGGTGAACAGGCCCTTCGAGTTCCACTCGCTCTCGCCATGACGTAGCAGTACCAGGGTTTTCATGGCTTCTAGAGTACGGGGGGCCTGCGGGGGCGCGCCCCCCCGCATCAGTAGAACGGGAACAGGTTGCGGCTCAGCCGAGTTGGTTCTGTATGTGAAAGATGGTCGTCCGAGGCGGATTGCAACGATCAGCCTGCACACGTCACCACTCGACCAGCCAGGTACCGGGGACGCAGGCGGGCTCAATGTCTATGTCGTTGAGACAGCACGGCAGCTAGCCGAGCGCAATATCGAGGTTGAGATTTTTACGCGGGCGGTCTGCCAGGACACGCCGCCGGTGGTCTCCCTCGCGCCGGGCGTGCAGGTTCATCACGTAGTCTCCGGGCCGTTCGAGGAGCTCGACAAGCACTCGCTGCCAGCGCAGATCTGCCCGTTCACCTTCGGCGTGCTGCGTACCGAGGCCTCGTTCGCACCAGGCAGGTACGACCTCGTGCACGGACACTACTGGCTATCCGGCCAGGTCGGCGCGGCCGCCGCGTCACGCTGGTGCGTCCCGTTCGTGCAGTCCATGCACACGCTAGGGAAGGTCAAGAACCTGGCCGTGGCGGCCGGGGACGACCTTGAGCCCGAGGTGCGGCTGCGCGGCGAAGAAGAAGTCGTGCAGGCCGCTGACCGGCTTGTCGCGAACACATCCGAGGAAGCGCGACAGCTGGTGTCGCTATACGACGCCGCGCCCTCGCAGGTCCGCACCGTCAATCCGGGAGCGGACCTGTCGCTGTTCCGGCCAGAGTCGGCGCTGGCATCACGGCGACGGCTGGGGCTCCCCGAGGATGCGTTCGTGGTGTTGTTCGCCGGGCGGGTACAGCCGCTGAAAGGGCCAGACATCGTGCTGCGGGCCGCCTCGTCGCTGGCCCCGTCGCTGGGGTCGCGGCTAGTCGTGGTGTTCGTCGGCGGGCCGAGCGGGACCGAGGTCGGGGCGCCGGGGCGGCTTGCCGCGCTCGCCGCCGAGCTGGGTATCGCAGACCGAGTGCGGATCGAGCCGCCGTGCCCGCAGGAGGAACTCGCCGTGTGGTACCGGGCGGCTTCTGTGGTGATGGTGCCGTCACATTCCGAGTCGTTCGGCCTGGTAGCGCTGGAGGCACAGGCGTGCGGGACGCCGGTGGTCGCGGCGGCAGTTGGCGGGCTGCGGACCGCTGTGCGGGACGGGGTATCCGGGGTCCTGGTGCCGGGGCATGATCCCCTGTCGTACGCATCGGTACTCTCCAGGCTCGCCGAGTCCCCTGAGATGCTGTCTTCGCTATCGCGAGGCGCGGTTTCGCATGCGTCGGCATTCGGGTGGGGCGCCACCGCGGACCGGCTGATCTCCGTGTATACCGAAGCTATGGAATCGGCCGCTGCTTTGCGGGTGTGAGCGTGGACGCCGCATCCGCCGGTGAGGCTCTCGGGAAGGCGCTGGATTCGCTGGGGGTCTCTTACGAGAACCCGCGCCCCGGTGCATACCTGGTGCGATTGCCGGGTGAGCACAAGCTCGCGACCATGACCTGGCTCATCGCGGACCGGCACAGCCTGCTCGTGGAGGCTTTCTTCTGCCGGCAGCCGGACGAGAACCACGCCGTGTTCTACCGGTTCCTGCTCGGGCGGAACGGGCGGATGTACGGGGTGCACTTCGCGCTGGACCCGGTGGGGGACGTGTACCTGGTCGGGCGGCTGCCGCTTTCCGCCGTTGATGACGTCGACCGGCTGCTGGGCTGCGTGCTTACGTATGCGGACGAGAACTTCGACAAGGCGCTGGAGCTGGGCTTCGCGTCCGCCATCAGGCGGGAGTGGGCCTGGCGGGCGTCGCGGGGCGAGAGCCTGGCCAACCTGCAGGCGTTCGCTCGGTTCGCCGCCCCGGACGCGTCAGCTGAGTGAGTTCGCCGCCGGCCTGGTCCGGCGCGGGCGCCGGGGGCGGCACGGGCGCCGGGGGCGGCACGGGCGCCGGGGGCGGCACGGGCGCCGGGGGTGTCCCTGGTTGCCTTGCTCTGCTTCCTCCCAGGAAGCGCTTTTGGCCCATTGCGCTTCCTGGGAGGAAGCAGAGCAAGGGGCAGGGGTAGAGGGGACGTGGGCGCAGGGATGACAAGCGATGATCTTGCTCGATGCATTGTTTGGGCGCAATACGGGTAGATTTGCCTTCGTGAACCGGCTTGGCGAGCTCGAGCGCGCGATAATGGACGTGCTCTGGGATGCTGTTACTCCGATGACTGTGCGCGAGGTCAGTGTTAGGCTGACCGAACGTAATCTAGCTCACACTACGGTGATGACCGTGCTCGACCGGCTTGCGAAAAAGGGTTTCGCCATGCGGCAGCGCGATGGCCGCGCCTGGCGCTATTGTCCTGCTGCGACGCGCGAAGCGTACGTCGCCGAACTGATGCTGACCGCGCTGGACCAGACGGGTGACCGTACCGCCGCGCTGGCCCGGTTCGCCCGGTCCGTGTCCGACGTCGAAGCCGACGTGCTACGGGATGCGCTGGAACAGACTGGCGAGGAACATGAGGGGACTGGCTGACGCAGCGCTACTTGGCGCGGTCGCCGCCGGCAGCGTGGCCACGATGCCGGCGATGGTGCGAGCCACGTGGCCGCGCCGGTCACCGGCCACCGCCATCCTGCTCTGGCAGGCTCTCGGGCTAGCCGGCGGGCTCGCCGCGGTCGGTACCCTACTCGGCGGAGTCATGATCGGCCTGCCGGTGTCAGGCCGTCCCACCAGCATCGCTGGGGCGTTCCTCCGGGCGCGGGCCCTGGAGACCGCCTGGTGGCATGAGCCGGGCGTGCTTATCGCCGCTAGAGGGCTGTGCCTCGTCGCGGGCCTGGCCCTGCTTACGCTGCTGTGCTGGGTGCTGGTGGCCGCTACCGCTGGCGTAGTCAATGCCCGGCGGCGGCAGCGGGAACTGCTGGCGCTGCTCGCCCACGGCGATCCCAAGGTGCCAGGCGCCCTGGTGCTTGACCATCCGGCCGCGGCCGCGTACTGCGTGCCCGGACTGCACTCCACCATCGTGTTCAGCGCCGGCGCCCTCGAACTGCTTGATCCCGCGGAACTCGCGGCGGTCCTCGCGCACGAGCGGGCGCACCTGCGTGAGCGGCACGACCTCGTGCTGCTGCCCTTCACCGCGCTGCGCCGGGCCTTCCCCCGGTCCGGCCTCTGCGCCGACGCTTACCGCGCGGTCGCGCTGCTCGTCGAGATGCTCGCCGACGACCGCGCACTGCGTGCCCGTCCGGCCAGGGAGCTCATCTCCGCGCTGGTGCTGTTCGGCACCGCGGGCCAGGTGCCAGCGGGCACCCTGGCGGCTGGCGGCGAGGGCGACGTGGCGGCGCGGGTCGCCCGGCTGCTGCGGCCCATGCGCCCGCTGCCCGCACCGGCGATCGCGGCGATCTGCGCGGGCGCGGCGGTAATCGCCGCTGCACCCGCGGTGCTGCTCGTCTGGGTCTGGTTACGCGCGACTCTGGTTACGCGCTACCAGGGACCATACGGGCCCATGTGCTGCTTGCTGCTGCCGGTCTTGCGGAAGCCCTTCACCTTCGGCCGGACATCAGTCAGGTAGACCGCCGCCGCGACGAACGCCGCGACTCCCAGCATGGACGTAGCCGGGTTACCGAAAACGGCGAAGGCCAGGCCAACCACCACGGACACGCCGGTGATCAGCAGCCACAGCTGCTTCGTAAGCTTGCCCACCGCTACGAAGGCCTGCGACGGCCTGGTAATGGCGTCGATGAAGGCCCAGGCTTCGACCACGAACGCGGCGAAGCCAACAACGAGGAAGAAGTACATCAGGGGGGTAAGAGCACCAGAAAGCACGGAGTCACGCTACCCTTCGGGGTCCGGTGAGATCGACTCTACGTCATCATCGGGTACCGTCACCCCTGCGGCCAGTGCCGCGTTCTCCTTGCGGAACGACTCGTAGATCTCTAGGAGAACCTGCTTCTGCCGCTCATTCAGCTCCGCGTCGGCGAGCAGCGCGGTCCGGACACCCGTGTCGGTCGGCCGGTCCTCGAGGATTCCGGCCTGCACGTACAGCGCCTCCGCGGAGATGCGCAGGCCCTTGGCTATCTGCTGCAGGATATCCGCGGACGGCTTGCGCAGGCCGCGCTCGATCTGGCTCAGGTACGGATTCGACACGCCAGCCTGCTGCGAGAGCTGACGGAGCGATATCCGCGCCTGCTCACGCTGCTCCCTGATGTAATCACCGATCGACGACACACTAGGCATGATGACATTCTACCCTGGGTGCTTGCAAGAGCAAACAGGGTGCAAGCAGGTCAGGCGACGGGGATGCCGAGGAACTCCCGCGCCTCTAGCGGGGACATGGGCGGGCGCTGCGCGATGATGGCCAGCTGCGCCGCCCGCTCGACCAGTTCGGCATTGCGGGCGACCGGGCGGCCGCGGGAGAACGTGATCGTGTCCTCCAGGCCGACCCGCAGGTGGCCATCCGCCGCCAGGGCGCTCAGCAGCACCGGCAGCGTGGTGCGGCCGATCCCGGTCGCGGCCCAGGTGGCACCGGCCGGCAGCGCCGCCACCGCCGCCGCCAGCGTCGGCAGGTTTCCCTGCATGCCGCCGGGCACGCCCATCACCAGGTCACAGTGCACGTGCCCGCCGGCGGGCGGGCCGAACTCGGCGAGGAGCCGGTGCAGCGTAGCCACGTGTCCCATGTCGAAGAGCTCGAACTCGGGCACTACCTTGCGTTCCTTCGTCAGCTGGTACAGGTCCTTGATGAACCCCCACGGGTTCATGAACACGTTATCCCCGAAGTTCACCGTGCCGCAGGTCAGCGAGCATGCGTCCGGCGCCGCGTCCAGCACCTTCAGCCGCGCGTCGAAGCTGTCGGTCACGGCGCCGCCGGTGGACAGCTGCACGATCAGGTCCGTTGCCTCGCGGATTGCCGCAACCCGATCCGCCAGCTGAGCGACATCCAGGGTCGGGCGAGCATTCTCATCGCGCACGTGCACGTGGATGACGGCCGCCCCGGCCGCCTCACACTCCTGAGCCGTAACAACGAGCTCGTTCTGCGTTACCGGGAGCGCGGGGACTACGGACTTGTCAGACTCTGCACCCGTCGGAGCCACCGTGATCAGGGTTTTTGCCATGATCAGGAGGATATCGCGAGATTCTTCCTGGCGAATGCCAGAGATTGCGCAAGATCTGCAATGCGGTCCGCAGGCGTGGCAGCTCGGCTTGTTTTCACCTCGACAACCACGACGCCGGGATAGCCGGTCCTCGTGAGGTACTGCAGCAGCTCCGCGCAGGGCTGGCCGCCGCGGCCGGGTACCAGGTGCTCGTCCGGGATCGGGCCGGGATTCCCGGTGCCGTCCGCCAGGTGCACGTGCTGGAGCCGGGCGCCGAGCGTGGCGGCCATCGCCATGGCATCCGAGCCGGACGCCGCCGTGTGCGACAGGTCAAGAGTGACGTTATCCGCCTCGAGCCTGGTCGGATCCCAGTGCGGAGCGTAGCCGGTCACCTCCGTGCTGCCGGCCCGCAGCGGGAACATGTTCTCTACCGCGATCTTGACACCGGTGCCCTCTGCCATCTTGGCGACGCCCCGTTCGAAGCCCTTGGCGTACTCGCGCTGCCAGCGGAACGGTGGGTGAACGACCACCACGCCCGCGCCGAGCCGCTCCGCCAGGTCCTTAGACCGCTCCAGCTTGCCCCACGGATCGCGGCCCCACACCCGCTGGGTGACCAGCAGGCTCGGCGCGTGGACGGACAGCACCGGCATCTGGTGATAGTCACTGAGCCGGCGCAGCACGTCGGCGTTCTGGCTCACCGGGTCCGGGTAGACCATGATCTCCACGCCGTCGTAGCCGAGCCGGGCGGCGATCTCGAAAGCATCCGGGGTTCGCAGCGGATACACCGACGACGTGGACAGCGCTATTCGTGTGCTCGGTGACGCGTTCAACGTCGCAACCCCCTTCTCAGATCAGCTTACCGACAGTGCTCGCCGAGCGGACGCCACCGGATCCCCGGAATGTCAGTGGCGCCCGCTACAGTGCGGGCATGGCGAAACCGACAACGACATATCGCTGCAGCGAGTGCGGCTGGCAGACGGCGAAGTGGAGCGGGCGCTGCGGCGAATGCCAGGCGTGGGGGACGGTGGCCGAGGCCGGGGTTTCCGGCGGCGGCTCGGGCGTGCGGCGGATGCGCTCGCTGTCGCCGGTTGCCGTCGGGACGCCGGCGGTACCGATCGGGAAGGTCAACGCGGATGACGCCAGCGCTAAGCCGACCGGGATGGACGAGCTCGACCGGGTGCTCGGCGGCGGTCTGGTGCCGGGCGCGGTGCTGCTGCTGGCCGGGGAGCCCGGCGTCGGCAAGTCGACGCTGCTGCTCGAGGCCGGCGCGCTGGTGGCCGAGACGGGCAGGGTCCTGTACGTCACCGGCGAGGAATCCGCCGCGCAGGTCCGGCTGCGTGCGGACCGGATCGGCGCGATCAGCGATCAGCTGTACCTCGCGGCAGAAACCGACCTGGACAGCATCCTCGCGCACGTCGCCGCCGTGGACCCGAAGCTGCTGATTATCGACTCGGTGCAGACCATCTCCGTCGCCGGCGTCGACGGCGTGCCCGGCGGAGTCACCCAGGTCCGCGAGGTCGCCGCCGCGCTCACCGCGGTGGCCAAGGAGCGCTCGCTGGCCACCATCCTGGTCGGCCACGTCACCAAGGACGGGTCCGTGGCGGGGCCGCGGACACTGGAGCACCTGGTGGACGTCGTGCTGCACTTCGACGGTGACCGGCACTCGCAACTGCGGATGGTGCGGGCCGTGAAGAACAGGTACGGGCCTACCGATGAGGTCGGCTGCTTTGATCTCGGCGAGTACGGGCTAATCGGGCTCCCCGACCCCAGCGGACTGTTCCTGTCCTCGCACGCCGAGCCGGTACCGGGCACCTGCGTCACGGTCACGCTGGAAGGACGCCGGCCGCTGCCTGCCGAAGTGCAGGCACTAGTGGCGCGGTGCCCGCAGGAGGTGCAGGTGAAGCGGGTCACATCCGGGCTGGACTCGTCCCGGGTCGGCATGGTCGTCGCCGTGCTGCAACGGCGGGCCAGCGTCAAGCTCGGGCATTCCGATATCTACGTGGCTACCGTGGGCGGGGTGCGGCTCAGCGAGCCTTCCGTGGACCTGGCGGTGGCCATCGCGCTGGCTAGCGCCGCATCCGACCTCAGCGTGCCGGCCGGGGTCGTGGCCATCGGCGAGGTGGGCCTGGCCGGCGAGGTCCGCCGCGTCGCCGGGGTGGCGCGGCGGCTCGCCGAGGCCGAGCGGATGGGCTTCCGGCGTGCGGTAGTGCCCGTGGGGTCGCTGTCGCTGCCAGCCGAGGGCAGCAGCATCGAGGTGACGGAGGCGGCGGACGTCAGGCAGGCGCTCGGCCTCGTCCTCGGCTCCTGAGTTCTGGGTTCCTGAGTTCTGGGTTCCTGAGTTCTGGGTTCCTAAGCCGGTCAGCTTGAAGGTGCGCATGGGACTGGCGACCGTGGCTGTCTTGGCCTCGACCTGGTAAGTGCCGTCGCGGGTGGCGGCGGCGAGGACCTGGCAGCCCGGCAGCGTGATGGAGCGGTCCCAGGTGACTTCGGCTTGCGCGGGGACGCCCCTGGCCAGGTCGGCCGGATGACCGCCGGCTGGGCGACTGCAGTCCGAGGAGTCCCAGATAATGCGTCCGGCCGACATCACCACCACCTGCAGCTGACCTGGGTCGAAAGTGCAGCTGCCGGGGGACGTGGCGACGGCGTAGACGTCGAACTGCGGGTCCTCCCCCGGGCTGTAGCTGGTCCGGTCGGTGAACAGGCTGAGCACCACAGAGCCTGGGGGGCACGCGCCGCCCGGCTGAACGGGCGCCTGAGCGGCCGGGGACGGGTGCGGCGCGGAGCGCGGGGAGGCCGACGGACGGGCCGTCGTTGTTCCGCTCGGTGCTGGCGTGGGGCCTGAGCTGGGCGCGGGCGCGGAGTCGCTCGGTGTGGAGTCGCTCGGCGTGGGGCCGCTCGGCGTGGCGCCTGGGCTGGTGCCTGGGCCAGCTGTCGGCAGGCCCGGCACCGCGGTGCCCAGGGCCGTGGCAGGCACCAGGCTAGAGTTGCTTGTCTGGGTCTTGGCGCCGCCGCTGCTGGAGGCGCCCCAGGCGACGATGCCGAGCAGTCCGAGGCCTAGGGCCAGGGTGATCGCCCGACGGCGCCAGTAGGCATCGGGTGGGCTCTCGTCCTCTTCTTCGTCACGGTACTCATTCCGATCCATACGGAGAGTATGCAAGGAACGGCGCCGGCACTCGCGCAGACCCGCCGAGGGGATGCCATGATGGGTGGCGATGTCATCGTCGTATACCGCCCCGCTGCTCGCCTGGTACTCGCGTAACGCACGCGATCTGCCCTGGCGGCGCGCGACCGGACCGGCCGCGGCCTGGTCCGTGCTGGTCAGTGAGATCATGCTGCAGCAGACGCCCGTGGCCAGGGTGCTGCCGGTCCACGGCCTGTGGCTGGAGCGCTGGCCGACGCCCGCTGCGCTCGCTTCCGCCGCGCCAGGCGACGCGATCCGGGAGTGGGGACGGCTGGGGTATCCCAGGCGTGCCCTGCGGCTGCACGCGGCGGCTGGCGCCATCGTGGAACGGCACGGCGGGCAGGTGCCATCCTCGGTGGCATCGCTGCTTGAGCTGCCGGGCGTGGGGACCTACACGGCCGCCGCGGTGGCCGCGTTTGCGTTCTGTCAGCGCGAGGCGGTGCTCGATACCAATGTGCGGCGGGTACTGGCGCGGCTCGTCGGCGGCACCGCCGGACCGGTGTCGGCGTCGGGAGCGCCGGCGGGTTCTGGGCTGTCAGTGGCGGAGGTGCGGCTGGCTACGTCGCTGCTGCCGTCGGACCCGGCGGTGGCGGCACGGTGGTCGGTGGCGGTCATGGAGCTAGGCGCGCTCGTGTGCACGGCAGCCACCTCGCCGGCGTGCGAGGCGTGCCCGCTGGCTGGGCAGTGCGCGTGGCTGGCCGCGGGGCGGCCCGCTGGCGCGGGCAAGCGGCCGGCGCAGCGGTATGAGGGCACCGACCGGCAGTGCCGAGGGCGGGTGCTCGCGGTACTGCGCTCCTCGCTCGCGCCCGTGGGGCGGGCGGATTTCGACGTCGTCTGGACGTCTCCGGTGCAGCTGGAACGGGCGCTGGACGGGCTGGTGAGTGACGGGCTCGTCGATCCGCTGCCCGATGGCCGCTTCGCACTGCCGGGGACGGCGGGCTGAGTTCTGCCGTACCTTGCCCGCCGCAAGTTTCCTGTGCCACCTTCCGAAAGTGATTTCATGAGATGCAAAAATTTGCAGCTCTTGAAATCGGTCTGGGAAGACTACCGCCATTTTCGCGGGAAGCGGGGCGCGGAGCGCCTGCTGCCTTACGACCGCGGGCCGCCCCCGGACTGAACAAACAGTCCGGGGACGGCCCGCGTGGAACAACCGTGGAACAGCTAAGCGCTAACCCATCGCGGAGGCGGTGCCGCCGCCTTCGCTGCTGGCGGCGGAGCCGCCGCCGGCCGGGCTGCTTACCTCGAGGCTCACCACTGGCTCGACCGGCACGTCATCGATGACGTCTGTCGGCATCGACTCCGGCTTGGCCACGCCGGTGAAGGTGAACTTCGCCGTCTCGCCCTCGCCCTCGGCGTCGACGATGACAATCTGGCCCGCCCTGAGCTCGCCGAACAGGATCTTCTCGGACAAGCTGTCCTCGATCTCCCGCTGGATGGTGCGACGCAGCGGCCTGGCGCCGAGCACCGGGTCGTAGCCGCGGGCCGAGAGCAGATCCTTCGCGGCCGGCCGCAGCTCCATGCCCATGTCCCGGTCCTTGAGCCGCTCGTCCAGCCGGGCGATCATCAGGTCGACGATGCTGAAGATCTCCGTGCGCTCCAGCTGGTGGAACACGATGATGTCGTCAACACGGTTGAGGAACTCCGGCTTGAAGTGCTGCTTCAGTTCCTCGCCGACACGGGACTTCATCCGGTCGTACGAGCCCTTGGATTCGCCTTGCCGTGCGAATCCGACCGAGACGCCCTTGGAGATATCCCGGGTGCCCAGGTTCGTCGTCATGATGATGATCGTGTTCTTGAAGTCGACCGTCCTGCCCTGCGCGTCGGTAAGGCGGCCATCTTCCAGGATCTGCAGCAACGAGTTGAAAATGTCGGGGTGCGCCTTCTCGATCTCGTCGAAGAGCACGACCGAGAACGGCTTCCTGCGCACCTTCTCGGTGAGCTGCCCGCCCTCCTCGTATCCGACATATCCCGGCGGGGAGCCGAACAGCCGCGAGACCGTGTGCTTCTCCATGTACTCGCTCATGTCCAGCTGGATGAGCGAATCCTCGTCACCGAAAAGGAACTCGGCGAGCGTCTTGGAAAGCTCGGTCTTGCCCACGCCTGACGGGCCAGCGAAGATGAACGAGCCGCCGGGCCGCTTGGGGTCTTTCAGCCCCGCGCGCGTACGCCGGATCGCCTGCGAGAGCGACTTGATGGCGTCGTTCTGGCCGATTACCCGCCGGTGCAGCTCGTCTTCCATCTTGAGCAGGCGCTGCGACTCTTCCTCGGTCAGCTTGAAGACCGGGATCCCGGTGGCGGTGGCGAGAACCTCGGCGATGAGCTCCTCGGTCACCTCGGCGATGACATCCATGTCATCGGCCTTCCATTCCTTCTCCCTGGCTGTCTTGCGGGCGATGAGCTGCTTTTCCGTGTCCCGCAGCGCCGCGGCCTTCTCGAAGTCCTGGGAGTCGATGGCCGACTCCTTCTCCCGGCGTACCTGCGCGATCTTCTCATCGAATTCGCGCAGATCCGGCGGCGCGGTCATCCGGCGGATACGCATACGGGAGCCGGCCTCGTCGATCAGGTCGATCGCCTTGTCCGGCAGGAACCGGTCGCTGATGTACCGGTCGGCCAGCTGGGCACTCGCGACGAGGGCACCGTCGGTGATGGTCACCCGGTGGTGCGACTCGTACCGGTCCCGCAGGCCCTTGAGAATCTCGATGGTGTGCGAGATCGTCGGCTCCGCCACCTGGATGGGCTGGAACCGGCGCTCGAGCGCCGCGTCCTTCTCCAGGTACTTGCGGTACTCATCCAGCGTGGTAGCGCCGATGGTCTGCAGCTCGCCCCGCGCCAGCATGGGCTTGAGGATCGAGGCCGCGTCGATGGCACCCTCGGCGGCGCCCGCGCCGACCAGGGTATGGATCTCGTCGATGAACAAGATGATGTCGCCGCGTGTGCGGATCTCCTTCAGCACCTTCTTCAGGCGCTCCTCGAAATCACCGCGATACCGGCTGCCCGCAACGAGCGCACCCAGGTCCAGCGTGTACAGCTGCTTGTCCTTGATCGTCTCGGGCACCTCGCCCTTGACGATCTTCTGTGCCAGGCCCTCGACAACGGCGGTCTTGCCGACGCCGGGCGCGCCCACCAGGACCGGGTTGTTCTTCGTGCGCCGGGACAGCACCTGCATGACCCGCTCGATTTCCTTCTCCCGGCCGATGACCGGATCGAGCTTGCCCTCCCGTGCGCCCTGGGTCAGGTTGCGGCCGAACTGGTCGAGCACCAGCGAGGTCGACGGAGCTGCCTCCGCCGCCGCGCCTGCCGCAGCTGGCTCCTTGCCCTGATAGCCGTGCAGCAGCTGGATGACCTGCTGGCGGACCCGGTTCAGGTCAGCGCCCAGCTTCACCAGCACCTGGGCGGCGACGCCGTCGCCCTCACGGATCAGGCCGAGCAGGATGTGCTCGGTTCCGATGTAGTTATGGCCGAGCTGCAGCGCCTCACGCAGCGACAGCTCAAGCACCTTTTTCGCTCTAGGCGTAAACGGAATGTGCCCAGACGGCGCCTGCTGGCCCTGGCCGATGATCTCCTCGACCTGCTGCCGGACCGCGTCCAGGCTGATTCCCAGTGACTCGAGGGCCTTCGCAGCGACGCCCTCGCCCTCATGGATGAGCCCGAGCAGGATGTGCTCGGTCCCGATGTAGTTGTGATTGAGCATCCTGGCTTCTTCTTGCGCCAAGACGACAACCCGCCGCGCCCTGTCAGTAAATCTTTCGAACATCTTGTCGCTCTCCTCACAGCGCGGGCCAGGTCCTACTCACCGTGCCTACTCCGCATGGTAACCGCGTGCCCGGCGAGCTAACTATGCGAGTACACGCCATACATAACAAGACGTTCCCCGGACACGAGGCGTTCATCCCCATCCAACCTCTTGGAAGCGGCAACATGTTCCCAGTACGCCACAGGCGAACAGCCGCGGGGGCCCAGATGCCCAGGAACCGGCCGCAACCGCCCCGCCAGCACCTCCAGAAGCATGCCCACCGCGAGTCGACCCCGGGACCGTCCGGCCCCGGGGTCGACTCGCGGCTTCCGCGGTTGCCCAGCCTGCTAAGGCCGAAGCCCTAGTGGGCCGCCTCGTACTCCGCCACGATGTTCTGCGGAATACGTCCGCGCTCATTGACCTTGTATCCGCGCTGCTTCGCCCACTGCCGGATTTGCGCGCTGCGCTCGCGGCCCGGACCGGTACGAGCCCGGCGGCGCCGTGGCTGACCACTCGCCTTGCGCGCGTGATCCACATAGTGGGCAAGCTCTTTACGAAGCTTGGTAGCGTTGCCTGAACTCAGATCGATCTCATAGAAGGCTCCGTCGAGACCAAACGTAACGGTCTCAGTAGCCTCGCTCCCATCGAGATCGTCGACGAGAAGCACCTGTACCTTCTGTGCCATGGATTCAGCCCTTCATGCCGGAGCAACCTATTCGGTTGCCAAAGATATACCCAATCAGTTGACGTTGACAATTCAGCGAGAAGTGTTTTGCAGAATCTTCTGCATCGCCCTTCAGTCGCCACAACGCCGTCGGTTACTCTTCGTAATCAAGGGCTGGGTGCGCGGTTAGCATCTAGCATGCTGGACAGAACTACAGAAATTCGACAGTTCACCGATATGTCTCAACAGGTGACCACTACTCCTGGTCCTGCGATCGGTCCTTCGCATCCCGGTGCTTGGGCGCCATCTGATGGCGCAGCAACAGTGCGAGGCCGATGATGAAGCCAGCGCAAACAACCAGCGGTGGCGTCAGTGCTGCCAGGTCGGCGGTCATAACGTGCTCCTTGAGACGGTACTCCCGGTGGGCTTGGGCTCAGTTAGCTTGGGCTCGGTTCGCTGGATTCCGCACGTGCGCAACGGGCGTGTTCATTTCCCCCGCTCCGGTAACAGGTGCATGAGCATGCGGACGTTGCCGAGGGTGTTAGGTTTCACCCGCTCCAGATCCAGAAACTCGGCCACGCCCTCATCGTAAGAACTCAATAGCTCGCGGTACACCTCGGGTGCCACCGGCGCGCCGTTGATCGGCCGGAATCCGTAGCTGGCGAAGAAGTCAACCGCGAACGTCAAGACGAACACCCGCGCCACCCCAAGCTCACGACAGCGGTCAATGAGGGCTGCCACGATGGCGTGACCAACGCCACATCCCTGGCAGTCATCACGTACCGCGACGGTACGGATCTCGGCCAGGTCTTCCCACAGCACATGAACCGCACCACAGCCCGCGAGCATGCCAGCGCCAGGAAATTCGACATCAGGAAGCTCGGCTACGCAGAACTCCTGGATGTCCTCATAGAGGGTAACCGTGGCCTTACTGAGCAATCGTCCGGAGTCGACATTCGCGTCGATCAGCTTCCGGATCAGCGGCACATCTGCGGTACGCGCTGGCCTGATCGTTGGGCTTGACATGACACTAATCACGATAGCCGCCACCGCAGCTTTCCCGGACCGATCTCGACTTGATGAACTCGACTGGCCACTGCCGGTGACGAACCGCGCATGTTCTCACTCCGTAAGGCAAAAATTCTGCCAGTTGGTTGGCAGGTAGCCCGCGATTCCAATATTGTGCAGCGTTGTGCGCAAACTGACCGGAGTAGCCAGCCTTGCCGTGGCGACCGCCGTGGCGGCGCTGGTGGTACCCGGGGCGACCAGCCTCGCGCAGACCACCGCGGCCACGCCCAGCCTCACCTCGCTGATCGCCCAGGCGAAGCAGCTCGAGTTCCAGATCAATGCGCTCAGCGAGCAGTACGACGGCCTCCGGATACAGCTCAGCCGCGCTCAGGCGGACCAGCGGATCGCCGAGCAGGCCGAGCAGCGGGCCACCACGGCGCTTTCCGCCAGCCGCCTGGCGATCTCGCAGCTGGCCGCTGAAAACTACATGGACTCCGGACTTGACCCGACCATGCAGATGCTCAGCGCGTCAAGCCCATCGGAATTCCTCAGCCAGGCTTCGACAATCACCGAGCTGGACGATTCCAACGGTGACCGGGTCAGTACGCTCGCCGCCGCGGAGGCCCAGGATCAGCGGGCCAAGGAAACCGCGGCACAGCAGGTCGCTCAGGTTGAGGCGATCCAGTCGCAGATGAACTCCAAGAAGACGTCGATCGACGCCAGCATCGACAAGGTGAACAGTGCCGCGATGACACAGGCCGTGGCGATCTACACCAAGACCGGCACCTACCCGACGATCAACCTGCCGACCGCCAACACCGTCGGCGCGCAGGCGCTGCAGTCCGCGCTGACCAAGGTGGGCGACCCGTACGTATGGGGCGCGGCCGGCGCCAACCAGTTCGACTGCTCAGGACTTGTCGTGTGGGCGTTCGGCCAGCTCGGCATCTCGCTGCCGCACTACACCGGCGACCTGTGGAACTCCGGCGTGCACATCTCGCAGAACGACCTGGAGCCAGGAGATCTGGTCTTCTTCTACGCCGACATCAGCCACGTCGGAATTTACATCGGCAACGGCCTCATGGTGGACGCCGCCACGTACGGCCAGGGCGTCCTGGTCCAGCCGGTCGACTGGGGCAACTACGTCGGCGCGGTACGGATCGAGTAAGCGGTGCGGATCGAGTAAGTCGACGTTCTTCGCGTAGACCAGCCGCAGCCCGATGAGGGTCAGCCACGGCTCGTAGGCGTCGATGATGGCGACCTCGCCGATGACCAGCGGCGCGAGACCCCCGGTGGCGATGATCGTCACGGCGTCCGGGTCCGCGGGCGACAGCTCGGCGGCCATCCGCCGGACGATCCCCTCCACCTGCCCGGCGAACCCGTAGATGATGCCGGACTGCAGGCACTCGACCGTGGTCTTGCCGATGACGTGCGCAGGCTTGACCAGCTCGACCTTGAGCAGCTGGGCGGCGCGCCTGGACAGCGCGTCCACCGAGATCTCGATGCCTGGTGCGAGCGCACCGCCGACATACTCCCCCTGCGCGCTGACCGCGTCGAAGTTGGTCGCGGTGCCGAAGTCGACGACCACCGCCGGGCCGCCGTACAAGTGGACCGCCGCCAGCGAGTTCATGATCCGGTCGCTGCCGGCTTCCTTGGGATTGTCTGTCCGCACCGGGACGCCGGTCTTCACCCCAGGCTCCACGATCAGCGTCCGCAGGTCCGGGTAGTACCGCCGGCACATCAGGCGCATCTCATGCAGCACGGAAGGCACCGTCGAGCACAGCGAGATCCCGTCGATGTCCTTCTCGCTGCAGGCATTTCCTCTGGACAGCAGTCCGTGCAGCACGACCGCCAGCTCATCGGCGGTGCGGTCCGCGACCGTCGCGAGCCGCCAGTGCTCGACCAGCTGGTCCCCGTCGAAGACGCCGAGGACCATATTCGTGTTTCCGATATCAATGGCCAGCAGCAACGGGACCTCCCAGGTCAACCAGGGCATTGTCGATCAGTCGGGTAGCGCCGGCCCGCGCCGCGACGGCGAGCACCGCCGGGCCGGCCACGGCAGGCGCAAACGTGGCGGGATCCACCAGCGCGAGATAGTCCACGTCCAGCTTCGGCGACTGGTCAAGCACCGCTCGGGCCTCCGCCAGCACGTCAGCCGGACCGCCGCCGGCCGCGGCCGCGCCCATCCGCAGCGCGCGGGGGATCTCGAGCGCGACGGCCCGGTCCGCATCGGACAGGTACCGGTTCCGGCTGGACAGCGCGAGCCCATCCCGGTCACGCACGGTCGGTACCGGCTCGATCCGCACCCCGAGATCGAAGTCAGCCACCATCTGACGGATCATGGCCAGCTGCTGCGCGTCCTTCTCGCCAAATACCGCGATATCCGGCCTGACCACGCTGAGCAGCTTCAGCACCACGGTAAGCACGCCACCGAAGAACCCCGGCCGGAATTCCCCCTCCAGCAGTTTCCCCATCGGCCCCGGATCCACCGTCACCGCCGGCCGCCCCCCGGGATACATGTCCGCCGCGGACGGCGCGAACACCAGGTCCACCCCGGCCGCGGCGCAGGTGGCCAGGTCTGTATCGAGCGTCCGCGGGTACCGGTCCAGGTCCTCCCCCGGCCCGAACTGCAGCGGGTTGACGAAGATGGAGGTGACCACGTACGCGGATGGCACCGCACGCGCCACCGCCAGCAGCGCCCCGTGCCCAGCGTGCAGCGCACCCATCGTCGGCACAAGCACCAGCGGCCCTGGCTTCCGGTCAGCTAGCGTGCTCGCCAGCTCTTCCCTGGTCCGCGCGACATCGGTCATTGCGCAGCACCTCCCACCGGGGGGAACCGTCCCCCCGGACCCCCGCGGCCTAGCACGTCCAGCAGGCGTTCCGCGTCGGCGGCCCGCAGCAGCCCGGCCGCGAGCGCCCGGTCCGCGGTGAGCCTGGCCAGCGCCACGTAGGCCGCTCGTGCGGCCGGGGAGCCACCCAGGTCCAGCGCCGCCACATGCGCCGCCACCGTACCCGCGTCTCCCCTTGCCACCGGCCCGGTGAGGCCCGCGTCGCCGAACCGCAGCGCGTTGTCAAGCGAGGCGGTCAGCAGCGGCCCGAGCAGCCGGGCCGGCTCCGCCACACCCGCGCCAGCCAGCAGGTCCGAGGCCGCGGTGACGAGGGTGATCAGGTTGTTGGCCACGAACGCGATCGCCGCGTGGTACAGCGCCCGGTCCTCCTCGGCGATGAAGACCGGCTCGCCGCCCATCTCGATCACCAGCGCCTCCGCGGCCGGGCGCAGCACGTCCGGCGCGGTCACCCCGAAGCACAGTCCCTTCAGCCGGTCCACGTCCTCGTCCCGGCCCGTGAGCGTCATCACCGGATGCAGCGCCAGCGGCAGCGCACCGGCCCTGGTCGCGGGCTCAAGCACGGCGACGCCGTACCGCCCGCTGGCGTGGGCGAGCATCCGCCCGGCCACCGGCGCGCCGGTGGCCACCAGTCCGGCGATCAGGTCAGGCAGCGCATCGTCCGGCACGGTGAGCAGCACCAGGTCGGCCAGTCGGACCACGCCCGCGGGCTCGGCTATGACGGCATCGGGAAAGCTGGACCTGGCCCGGCGGACCGAGGCATCGGATATCGCGGACACCGCGACGACGGCGTGCCCCGCACGCGCGAGCGCGGTACCCATCGCGGTGCCGGCCCGGCCGGGCCCGACAATGCCGACGCTGAGCCGTGCCGGGTGGTCATTGCTAGCAGAAGCAGTAATCTCAGGCTCCTTCTCGTTCCAGTCCTCGGGGGGTACCGGACGGTTGCCAACAAGGATAACCAACGCCTCACGAGGCCAAAGAAGGGGCGCCGACCGCCGACTTGAGAGTCGGCGACGGCGCCCTTTGTTCTTGTTACTACTTACCCGGTGCTACCAGCCACTGCCCTGGCTGCCGTTGAAGACGCCGGCGCCACCCTGGCAGCTCGCCTCTGCGAAACCGAGCACGGCGACCGCGTTCCCGCACACGTCAATCGGGATCGAGACCGGAATGTTCACCGTGTTGCCGCTGAGGATCGAAACATTCCCGACATTGTTAACGTGATAGCCGCCGTTGCAGGTCGACGCGAACGCCGGACCGCCCATCACTGCTACCGCGCAAGCCGACGTCGCGAGAACTCCTGCGACACGAGTCTTCATGTGCACGTGCTGCTCCTCTCAATCGAGAGATCGGGGGGTTTGGGGGGTTGAAATGGTGCCGACACGCAAACCCCGGTCCATGGGGGGAAAGGGCGTACGGTAAGCATCCACGCGCATACAGTAACCGACTTTGGTCACGATGGGTAGCCCCATACTTACCAACAGTTAATATGAACCACAATTGGCGATCCCGCGAATTCAAAGACCATTTGTCCAGAACGGCAGTGGTGCTTGTCCTGCATGATGCGCTTGTGTCCTGTGCATTTCGTCCCGCTATGAAAAGGACAGCGGGCGGGCTGTCTTGAGCATGCGCAGGGCAGCTGGCCAGGCGGCCAGCATCAGCGCGCCGGTGAGGGCGAAGCCGGCTGGGTAGCCGGTGCTTGTCGCGAAGAGCCCGAACAGCGCGGGCCCTGCCCCGTAGCCGGAGTCATAGGCCAGGCTCCACAGCGCGCTGGCCGTGTCCATCCGGGACGGCATCCGGTCGATCAGCCCCGCGAACACCGCGTTCTGCGTGATGCCGAAACCGGTCCCGAAGACGCACATCGCCGCGATCACCACCACCGGGGCCGACAGCCAGAACATGGCGAGCAGGCCTAGCGACGACAGTGCCAGCCCGGGGATCAGCAGCCGGTCGTGATCGTGACGGTCGCCGTACCGGCCGGCCCACCACCCGCCCGCTGCGGCGGCAACCGCCTGCGCGAGCAGGCCAGCGGAGGCCACGCTGGCGCCGATCCCGTGCGCGAGCGGGAGAAACGCCGCCACGACACCGGCGCCCGCCGCGCTGGCCGCGAACACCAGGGTGAGCCGCCGCACGTCCCCGCCCCGCAGCGCCCCCAGCATCCCTGCCGGGTGATTCGCCGCATCGTCCGCTGACGACTTCGCCACGGCGTGCAGGCGGAGGACGGCGGCCAGCGGGGCCAGGGCCGCAATCGCCGTCATGATGACGACCGCCCGGTAGCCGAGGTGCCCGGCCAGCCAGACACCGGACGGCAGCGCCACGATCGCCGGGACGGACTCGACTACGCCCGACAGGCCAATACCCTCACCGCGGCGCTCCGGCGGCAGCAGCAGAGCAACCAGGGTCCCGGTGACCACACCGCTCAGGCCGAAGCCGAAGCCGCGCACGAAGCTCACCGCCGCGATCACCGGCAGGGGGACGGCCGCGAGCATCAGCAGGGTGGGCACGCCGAGCAGCAAGAGGCCCGCGGCAAGCACCGGCCGGTAACCGTACTTAGCCATCAGCCGGGTCGCGGCAAGCTCGGCGACCACGGTGCCGAAAAGCAGCGCGCCGGTCACCAGCCCGGCCCCGGCGGTACCGGAGCCGGACGCATCGACGTACATCGACGTCACCGACAGCAGCAGGAAGAAGCTGGTGAGCGTGCCGCTGAGAATGCTGAAGACCAGAGCGAGCTGGCCGCTGACAATCCGCTGGGAGGTGCGCATACCCTTGACGCTACGGACGCAAGTGGAACACAGTAAGGTCCAGTTCTATGGCAATTCCATGGTCCGGTTTGGGGCCGGAGCTACTGCTGCGACTCGACCGCAGCGCTGACCTGCCACTTCGCGCGCAGCTGGAAACCGGCCTGCGGGACGCGATCAGGGGCAGCCGGCTGCAGGGCGGCGAGCGGCTGCCATCCTCCAGGGAACTGGCCCGCGAGCTTGGCGTGTCCCGCGGCCTGGTGCAGGAGTGCTACGAGCAGCTCGTCGCCGAGGGATACCTGACCAGTCAGGCAGGCTCGGCGACCCGGGTCGCGGCGGGGGCGCTCCCGCAGCGGCGGGAACCGGCGGCGCGGCGGGAACCGGCGGCGCTGGCTCCGCGGCCGACCGCGTCGCCGCGGCTCATAGCGGACTTCATGCCCTCGGTTCCCGACCTGGCCAGCTTCCCCCGCTCGGACTGGGCGTGGGCGATGCGGGAGGCCTGCCGCGAGATCCCCACCGCCGACCTTGACTACGGAGATCCGCGCGGCAGCGAGGTGCTGCGGCAGGTGCTGGCCGGCTACCTGCGGCGCGTACGAGCGGCCGCCGCGGACCCGGAGCGGATCGTGGTGTGCACCGGCTTCGCGCAGGGGCAGAACCTCGCGCTGCGGGCGCTGGCGGGTATTGGCGTGCGGTGCGTTGCCTTCGAGGATCCCGGCTACGACACCGCCGAGATCGCCGAGACCGCGCAGGCCGCAGGGCTGCGCGGTGTCCCGGTGCCCGTCGATGAGTCCGGGGTCGACGTGGCGGCCCTGGCGGCGAGCGGCGCCCAGGCCGTCGTGCTCACCCCTGCGCACCAGGCACCCACCGGAGTCGTGCTCACCGCGTCGCGCCGGCACGCCGTGCTGGACTGGGCACGGCAGAACGACGCGTACATCGTCGAGGACGACTACGACTCCGAGTTCCGCTATGACCGCGAGCCGGTCGGCATGCTGCAGGGCCTCGCGCCGGAACGGGTCTTCGCCATCGGCACCGCCAGCAAGTCGCTGGCGCCCGCGGTCCGGCTCGGCTGGATGATCAGCCCGGCCGGACTGACCGAGGCCGTCGCGGAAGCCAAGCGCATTGGCGACCGCGGCTCATCCACCCTCGACCAGCTAGCGCTGGCAAACCTGCTGGAGTCCGGCCGCTACGATCGCCACCTGCGCCGGATGCGCGCCGTCTACGCCGCCCGCCGCACCGTCCTCATCGAGACGCTGGCCCGGCACGCGCCCACCGTCCGCCTCACCGGCCTAGCCGCCGGCTTCCACGCCGTAGCCCACCTGCACCCCGCAGCCGACGAGCAGGCGGTCGTAGCGGCCGCCCTGGACCGCCAGGTAGGCCTGCATCCCATGGAGGACTACAGGGCCACCCCAGCCCCTGCGGGAGCCCCCCAGCTCATCCTGGGCTTCGGCAACCTCCCCGAACGCGGCATAACTATCGGTCTCACCACCGTCGCCGACCTCCTCGGCGAACCGTGACGTCACCGCCAGCCAGCTTTGGCGACCCGTGGCCCACGAACCCCATTCAGCTGGTGTTCGTGGGCCACGGGTCGCCTTTGTGCTGGGGTTAGGGCACGCGGCAGGCGAATTCTAGGTAGAGGGCCGAGGCTATTAGGAGGAGTGCGGCCCCTGCGGTGACTGCGGCGCTAATCATGTCGTGCCTGGGGGTGGCGTCGGACAGCAGGTTGCTGAGGTAGCCGACGAAGCCCAGCATCATGCCGGTGATCAGGGCGGCGGCCATTGAGCTGGCCTTGGCCAGCACGACCATCCGGGACACGTAGAGCGGGTCCGGTGGCTTGGTGCCTTCGCGGCGCAGGATGCGGCGGCGGAGGTTGCGTGCGGTCCAGAGCTCGGCAACCGCCACGAACGCCAGTGCGGGGGCACCCGTCCACGGCAGCGGGGGCAGCGAGTTGTACACCAGGCGCAGCACCAGCCAGGTGAGCGCGGCACAGGCCAGGCCGGCCACGACAAGCGTGGCCGGACGCGTCGGCGTCACAGCTCGTCCGGCAGGCGGCGGACGCCCGTGCCGTCAGCGGCGGCGAGCAGGCCGGCGACGGGGCCGGCGGGCAGGGAGGCAGCGGGATCGATATCGTGCCACGGCGCCAGCACGAAGGCACGCTCGTGTGCGCGTGGGTGGGGCAGGGTCAGCACCGGATCGTCGCTCGTCTCGCCGGAGTAGCTGATTATGTCGATGTCGAGCGTACGCGGCCCGAACCGGACTTCGCGCACCCGGCCAGCGTCCGCCTCGATGGCGTTCAGCTTGGCCAGCAGGTCGCGAGCGGGCAGGGTCGTCTCGGCGATGAGGACCGCGTTGAGGTAGTCGGACTGAGCGGGGCCGCCAACCGGGGCGGTCTCGTAGACGGGGGATGTCCTGAGCACGGTCGTGCCCGGGAGCCTGCCGATCGCCGCGACCGCCTGGCGCAGGGTGGCGAGGCGGTTCCCCAGGTTGGCGCCGATGGCCAGGACCGCCGTACGCGCCGCCGCCGTGCCTCCTGCTGCTGTGCTGGCCGCTGCCGTGCCTCCTGCTGCCGTGCCTCCTGCTGCTGTACCGGCCGCCGCTGGGCCTGCTGCTGCAGTCCAGGCGGCGGCTACTCTTACCGCGTCGGCGTTGGCGGGGACTTGGTGGACGCGGACGCACCACGCGCCGCCCGCGGCGGCCAGCGCCGTCATGGCCACCGTGGCGTCGTCGCTGGCGGCGAAGGGCCGCGGCGTTCCGTCCGGGGCGGCCAGCAGCCTCCCGATGAAGCGCTTCCTTGACGCACCGACCAGGACTGGGAACGTGTGGCCGTTCAGTACCGCCAGGTCGCGCAGGTGGGTGAGCAACGGCCAGTTGTGCTCAAGTCGCTTGCCGAAACCAAGGCCGGGGTCCAGGACGATCTGCTCAGGGGTGACACCGGCCTTGATCACTTCGTCGACTCGGCGGGCCAGCTCGTCGCGGACCTCGGCAACGACATCGTGATAGGTCGCTCGGGCGTACATGTCGCTGCTGTGGCCGCGCCAGTGCACGAGCACGTACCGTGCGCCGGACTGTGCGACCAGGCGCGGCATATCCGGGTCGGCCAGGCCACCGCTCACGTCGTTCACCAGGCGGGCCCCCGCCTGGAGGGCGAATGCGGCGACCTGGGCGCGCATGGTGTCGACCGAGACATGGACGCCCGCCTCGACCAGGCCCTCGATGACCGGGCCGACCCTGCGCAGCTCCTCCGCCGCCTCGATGCGCTGGGCACCGGGCCGGGTGGACTCGCCGCCCACATCCACGATGTCCGCGCCCTGCGCCACCAGGTCCAGACCGTGCTGGATGGCCGCTTCGGCGCCGAACCACTCACCGCCGTCGGAGAACGAATCGGGCGTCACGTTCACTACGCCCATCACCAGACAGCGGTTCAGTGCTGACTCCGAGTGGGCTGACTCCGAGTGGGCTGACTCCGAGTGGGCTCGCTCCGAGTGGGCTCGCTCCGAGTGGGCTCGCTCCGAGTGGGCTCGCTCCCAGGCTGCTGGCTCCTTGATGGCTTGGTCCCGAGGCCCAGCTTGCGGGCGGCCCGTCGTCCCATCCGGCTGAGCTCCACCTTGGGCCACACCAGGAACGCCTCGGCCTCCAGGGCGGCGAGCGCGACCCGCGGCGCGTCCTTGGTGTGATTGAACACGAAGAACCGCGGCTGCCAGACCGGCGAGAACTTCGCGTTGAACTTGTAAAGCGACTCGATCTGGAACCACCGGGACAGGAAGACCAGCAGCCTGCGCCAGGCCTTCAGCACCGGGCCGGCCCCGATCTTCTCGCCGCGCTCCAAGGCCGCGCGGAACACGGCGAAGTTCAGCGAGATGCGCTTGACGCTGAGCCCGGGCGCGGCCTTGATCGTCTCCACGATCAGGAAGTCGTTCAGGCCGGGCTGGGCGTTCTTGTCGCGGCGCATAAGGTCCAGGGACAGGCCGTCCGCTCCCCACGGCACCAGCTGGAGCACCGCGCGGACCACGCCCTCCTGCTTGGCGGTGATCAGCACGCATTCCTCGTCACCCGGCGCGCCGATGCGGCCCAGGGCCATGGAGAAGCCACGCTCGACCGCGCTGCCGCGCCAGGAGTCCGCCACCCGGACGATGTCGTTCAGCTCATCACGCGGGATGTCCTTCACCCGCCTGATCTCGGCGGTGTAGCCGCTGCGGGACACCCGGGACACCATCTGCCGGACGTTGCGCATCGACCGGCCGGACAGGCTGAAGTCCGCCACCTCGACGATCGCCTCGTCGCCGAGCTCCAGGGCGGTCAGGTTGCCCTCCCGGCACCACACCTCGGCGCCCAGCTCGCTGCAGCCCATGACCGCGGGCGCCCAGGCATGCCTGGCCGCCTCGTCCAGGAACAAGCTGATCGCCCCGGGCCACGCCTCCGGATCACCGATCGGGTCGCCGCTGGCGAGCATCACCCCGGACACCACCCGGTAGCACACGCACGCCTTGCCGGTCTGGGACCAGATCACGCTCTTATCGCTGCGCAGCGCGAAGTAGCCGAGGGAGTCCCGGTCGCCGTGCTTCTCGAGCAGTTCCCTGACCCGGGCCGCGTCAGCGCTGCTGAGCCGGGCCCTGGGCTCGGCCGGCCGCAGGAAAAGGTAGACGGTGACGACGACCGTGAACAGGCCCAGCGCGCTGGTCAGGTAGTTGAACGCGTTCTCCCGCCCCGGTATGTACCAGCTGACCTCGCCGGACACCCCCACCAGGCCGTAGATGACCTCCTGGACCCGCTGCCAGAGCGAGTAGTCCGATTCCAGGCCTCTGGCGAAGGAGATGTAGCTGAGCCCGATGACGACATCCGCTACGACCAGCCAGCCGAATGCCCACAGGGCCCGCCAGCGGTTTCTCAGGTCGCCCACCGCGTAGAACTCGTCGCGGAAGTACAGCAGGACCACCAGGGCAACGATCGCGATCGCCGCCGATGTCACCCGGTGGGCGTGCCCGAAGAAGTGGATGCCGATATCGAAGGCCAGCAGGGCGGTCACCGCCTGCCAGGCCCGCCGCTTGCGGCGACGCAGGCCATGCGCGAGCAGCAGCAGGAGCAGGCCGATAATCACCTCGGCGCTGTGGGTGGCGTTGTCGACCGTGCCCGGCACGAACATCTTTATGCCGTGCAGGCGATGCGGCCACTTCGGGTTGAGCACCGAGTAGATATCGGACGCGCCGATCAGCAGGGTCAGCAGCGCCGCGATAGTCGGGACCCAGGCACGCTGGTGCCTGCGGTCATGCAGTCGCGGTGCAGCCTCGTCGCTCTGGCTCATCTCGGCAGATTTCCTGTCAGGCCCCGGGTCACGCTGCATAAGCGTCGTCATCGCCTAGCCCTCGCACCCTGGTCTCAACGGTACCCCTCCCCAGCCGTGGCAACGAACCCGTTTCACTGAGTAAGCGGCCAGCAATCCACAGGTCTACCCAATAGACGGCCGGGGATGCGTTTTAGTTCAGTGCTGCCCCCAGAATCAGCGGTGGCCGTAAATAAGGCTCATCGCCTCGGCACGGGTGACTGTATCGCGGAAGGCGCCGCGGACGGCGGAGGTTACGGTACGCGCCCCCGGCTTGCGGACCCCGCGCATGGTCATGCACAGGTGCTCGGCCTCGATCACCACGATGACGCCGCGCGGATCCAGGTTATCTACCAGCGCATCGGCCACCTGACAGGTCATCCGCTCCTGCACCTGCGGCCGCCTGGCGTAGACATCTACCAGCCTGGCCAGCTTGGAAAGCCCGGTGATCTGGCCCTTCACGTTCGGTATGTAGCCGATGTGGGCGACGCCGATGAACGGGACCAGGTGATGCTCGCAGGTCCCGCAGACCTCGATGTCCTTCACGATGACCATCTCGTCGTGCCCGATGTCGAACACGGTGGTCAGCACGTCTTCCGGGCGCTGCCTCAGGCCCGCGAACTGCTCCGCGTAGGCGCGGGCGACCCGGGCCGGGGTGTCCTGAAGACCTTCCCGGTCCGGGTCCTCGCCTATCGCCAGCAGGATTTCCCTGACGGCACGCTCAATCCGCGGATGATCTATTGGCTTCTCGAGCGCGTTACTTTCGGTTGTCTCCGTCATTCGGTGTCGCGGGGCTCCGGGTCAAAACCAGCCTCCGGACTGAAGCCGGCTTCCGGGGCGAAGCCGCGCTCCGGCTCGTAGCCGTTGGCGCTGACCGAGCCGTTGACCGCACCGTTCACGCCGTTCACGCCGTCAGCGGACGCGGACGCGGCGGTGAGGGCCAGCTCCTTCGGTGACTGGATCGGCGGCTTGTCCGAGGGCAGCCGCTTGCCGTAGCCGGTGTAGGACCCGCGGGACGGCCGGGCCTGTACAGGAGCGAAGATCTCCAGTACCTCCTCCCGGCCCACGGTCTCGTTCTCCAGCAGCCGCAGCACCAGCGCGTCGAGCACGTCCCGGTACTGGACAAGCACTTCCCAGGCCTCGTCGTGCGCTGCCTCGATCATCCGCCGGATCTCCTCGTCGATCGACGAGGCGATCTCCTCGGAGTAATCCCGGCTGTGCGACATGTCCCGGCCGAGGAACGGCTCACCGGCGTTGCTGCCGAACTTGCGCGCCCCCAGCCGCTCGCTCATGCCGTACTCGGTCACCATGGCGCGCGCGATCGCGGTGGCCTTCTCGATGTCGTTGGAAGCACCGGTGGTCGGCTCGTGGAAGATGAGCTCCTCGGCGGTGCGCCCACCGAGCAGCATGGACAGCTGGTCGAGCATCTCGGCGCGGCTGGTGAGGAACTTGTCCTCGGTCGGCAGCGACTGGGTGTAGCCCAGCGCACGGCCGCGCGGGATGATCGTCACCTTGTGCACCGGGTCGGCGTGCGGCATCGCGTGGCCGACCAGGGCGTGGCCGCCCTCGTGGTAGGCGATGAGCTTGCGCTCGGTCTCGGACAGCAGCACGCTCTTGCGCTGCGGGCCGGTCAGGACCCGGTCGATGGCCTCCTCCAGCGCGTCCATCGTGATCTGATGGCCGTTGCGCCGCGCGGTGAGCAGCGCGCCCTCGTTGATCACGTTGGCCAGGTCGGCACCGGTGAAGCCCGGGGTCCGCCTGGCAATGATGTCCAGGTCGGTGTCGGGCGCGATCGGCTTGCCGCGCGCATGCACCTTCAGGATGCCCCTGCGCCCGGCCAGGTCCGGCTGTGCCACCACGATCTGCCGGTCAAACCGGCCGGGGCGCAGCAGCGCCGGGTCCAGGATGTCGGGCCGGTTGGTAGCGGCGATGACGATGACGCCACCCTTGGCGTCGAAGCCGTCAAGCTCGACCAGCATCTGGTTCAGCGTCTGCTCGCGCTCATCGTGGCCGCCGCCGAGTCCGGCGCCGCGGTGCCGACCCACAGCGTCGATCTCGTCAACGAAGACGATCGCGGGAGCGTTGGCCTTGGCCTGCTCGAACAGGTCACGAACCCGGGACGCGCCGACACCGACGAACATCTCGACGAAGTCCGAGCCGGAGATCGCGTAGAACGGTACGCCGGCCTCGCCGGCCACCGCCCTCGCGAGCAGCGTCTTGCCGGTGCCTGGCGGGCCGTACAGCAGCACGCCCTTGGGGATCTTGGCGCCGATCGCCTGGAACTTGGCCGGGTTCTGCAGGAATTCCTTGATCTCCTGCAGCTCCTCGATCGCCTCGTCCACACCCGCCACATCAGCAAACGTCGTCTTCGGCGTGTCCTTGGTGACCAGCTTGGCCCGCGACTTGCCGAAGTTCATGACCCGGGAGCCGCCGCCCTGCATCTGGGACATGAAGAAGAAGAACAGCACGAAGATGACCAGGCAGATGAACAGCGTCGGCAGCAGGTCCAGGAAGGCGTTGCCCTTGGGGATGCTGACGTTGTAGCCGCCCTTGAGGTCGCCGGCGTCGTACTTCTGCTGCAGCAGGTTCTGCAGTTGCGCGCCCGAACCGCCAACCCAGGAGGCCTGGTAGTTCTGGCCGCTATTGGTGGTGATCTGGATCGTCTGGTTCTTGTCGACGATCAGCGCGCTCTTGACCTGGTTGTTTTCGATCAGCTGCTGAACATATCCAGTGTCTTTCGACGTGTAACTGCTGCCGCCACTGGCGAAACTCAGCACAAAGACGAACAGCAACAGCGCAAGGACGACCAGCACAATCGGCCCGCGGAAGAAGCGCCTAACATCCATCGATGAGCGGCTCCGTCGGCTCGGAACCGTTCCCTCCTGACCAGCCTCACAGTCCCGTCGACCTCCGCCGGGATGGCCATACCTCCATAGACGGTACACCGGTTAGGTGTCACGCCTGAGGAGTCAACGCCTGCCGGCGCAGATTGTGTTCCCCCGGGTGGCTCGTTTAACCACGTGCGCCATATACCTCGGGGGCCAGCGTGCCGACGAACGGGAGATTCCGGTACCGCTCGGCATAATCCAGCCCGTAGCCGACAACGAACTCGTCCCCGATGTCGAACCCGGTGTACGCCACTTCGACGTGCATCTGGGCCGAGGCCGGCTTGCGCAGCATCGCCGCCACCGTAAGCGAGGCCGGGCCGCGGGACCGCAGGTTCCCGGCCAGCCACGACAAGGTCAGACCGGAATCGACAATATCCTCCACGATCAGCACGTGGCGGCCGGTGATGTCGGTGTCCAGGTCCTTGAGGATGCGGACGACGCCCGAGGACTTGGTGCCCGAGCCGTAGGAGGAGATGGCCATCCAGTCCATCTCCACCGGCAGGTGCATGGCGCGGGCCAGGTCGGCCATGACCATGGCGGCGCCCTTCAGCACGCCCACCATGAGCACGTCGCGGCCCGCGTAGTCCGCGTCGATCTGCGCGGCCAGCTCGCGGATCCGCGCCTGGAGCTGCTTTTCCGAGATCAGCACCTCTTTGAGCGCCGACCCCATGTCACTCGCGTCCAACTTTGCTGTCTCCCTCGGTGTCAGCCGGCGAACCAGAGCTTGCCATCGCGGCGGCGTACCCGTACGCCGCCGGGCAGGTCGGCCCAGCGCTGCCCATGCCAGCATGTCACCAGCTCATCGGCCTGCTGGACGTGGCCGGCGGTCAGGGCGCCGGCCGGGCAGCCGGCGCTGATCGCCGCCTGGCGGAGCACCCTCGTGCGGATCGCGGCCGGCAGAGCGGCGAGCCAGCGGACGTCAAGCCCGGGCGGGTCAGAGGCCGCACCCCGGATGTGTTCGCTTTCGGCGAACGCCAGGTCGTCCAGGCAGTCGGCATCCTGCCGCAATTGCGCGGCGGTGCGAGCGAGGGCCTGAGCCACTCCGGGGCCAAGCGCCTCCTCCAGCGCGGGCAGCGCCTGGTGCCGCACCCTTGCCCTGGCGTACCGGTCATCGGCGTTGTGCGGATCGTGCCACGGTTCAAGGCCCAGCTCGGCGCAGGCGGCCATGGTGGCGGCCCGGCGGATGCCGAGCAGCGGGCGGCGGTAGGGGCCGCGGCGGGCGGGCATGCCGGCCAGCGACCTGCCGCCGGCGCCCCTGGCCAGGCCGAGCAGCACGGTCTCCGCCTGATCATCGAGGGTATGGCCGAGCAGAATGGCCACGGCCGGGAGGGTGGGGGCGGGGCTGGCCGGGGCGGGGCTGGCCGGAGCAGGGCGGGCTAGCTGGTCGAGGGCCTGATACCTGGCGACCCGTGCGGCCGCTTCGGGTCCGCCGGTGGCGGGCACCTGCACCGCGATGTTATAGACGGGTTCCAGGCCGAGACCCGTCAGCGTCGTGACCACAGCGGCGGCCCGCTCGGCGGAGCCGTCCTGCAGGCCGTGATCCACGGTGACGCCGCCGCAGCACAGGCCGAGCCGCGGGCCCACGAAGGCCAGCGCGGCGGCCAGGGCCAGCGAGTCGGCGCCACCCGAGCACGCGGCCAGCACCAGGCAGCCGGGCTCGGAGCTAGCCGACGTCAGATCCGCAAGACAGTCCCGTACCGCGTTGCGGATGCCCGCGACCGCCGGGCCTGGACCCACCTACCTGGCTACCCGGTCCAGCCACTCGGCGGGCCGGGCGATCTCGTCCCTGGTAGGCAGGGTCTCCGGCGACGTCCACACCTTGTTGAAGGCCGCCATGCCTGCCTCATCCACCACCTTGTGGACGAACTTCTCTCCCTCGGCGTACTGCTTCATCTTCAGGTCGATGCCGAGCAGCCGCCGCAGCGTCTGCTCCATCCGGCCGGCCGTGCCGCGACGGGCGCTGAACCGCTCCCTGATCTGCTCCACCGACGGCACTACCTGCGGGCCCACCGCGTCCATCACATAGTCGCCGTGGCCTTCCACCAGCGTCATCACGGCGGTGAGCCGGTCCATGATCTCCCGCTGCGCCGGGGTGATAACCGCCTCAATCATGCTGCCGCCGTCGCCGCCGCGCACCGCCGAGCCCATGGCCTCCGCCGCCGACCGCAGCTTGTCCAGGATCGCGCCCGCGCCCAGCTCGGAGGACAGCAGGAACTCGGTCATCTGGCCCTGCACGTACTCCCGCAGCCAGGGCACCGCGGTGAACTGCAGCCGATGGGTCTCCTCGTGCAGGCACACCCACAGCCGGAAGTCATGCGGATCGACACCAAGCTCGCGTTCCACCATGACGATGTTCGGCGCTACCAGGGTGAGCCGGCCCGTCGAGCTATCCCCGGGCACATCGGAGGGCGGCAGGAACAGCTCGTACTGGCCAAGCACCCGGCCGGACAGGTAGGCCAGGATCAGGCCCGCCTGCACGCCGGTGAACCGGGACCCGACGCCGCTCATGAAGGAGCCCTGGCCGTTCCCGCTGCCGTTGTTGCGGAGCTGGTCCACCAGCGGTTCCAGCACCACGCGGAAGCCGTCCACGTTCGCCCGGATCCAGCCTGGCCGGTCCACCACGGCGACCCGGCCGACCTCCTCGGCGGAGATCATCCCGGTCACCTCCTGTACCGGATCGGCCACCGTCCTGGCGAGCTCGCGAAGCTCGGCGACGGTGCGCCGCGCCTCGGTCAGGCCAACCTGCGGCCCCGGGCGGGCCCACCGGATACCGGTGGAGACCGCGAGTTCCCAGTCGATCATCTGTGCACTGCTCACAGTCCCACCGTACGTGCTCGGATGCCGTTACCGGCACCCGCATCCGGCCAGATCTTGCGCGGCGCCGTCAATCGCCTGTGCCGCCTGGTCCAAATCGGTCACATCATCAGCCATAAAGGCAAAATCAAGCAGGGTGCCGTCCTTGTCGTAAACCAGCCCCGCCAGCGTCGTCACCGACGAGAGATTGCCGGTTTTCGCCCGTATCATCCCGAGGCCGGGCCCGCCGATCCCCCCGAAGACGCTCTGCCCGGCCGACAGCGTGCCGGAGAATCCGGCCACCGGCAGGGCGGCCAGCAGGGGGCGCAGCCGCGGCGTGTCGACCGCGAGCTGGATCACCTTGACCAGGGTGGCGGGCGCGATCGCGTCCTGCGGCGACAGCCCGCTGCCATCGACCAGCGAGATGCCGGTGGTCACCCCGAGGCGCCGCAGCTCGGCGGTGACCGCCGAGGCAGCGCCGCTGAAGGTGGCCGGCTGGCCTTGGGCGATCGCGACGTGGCGGGCCAGGTTCTCCGCGATCACGTTGTTGCTCTCGGCCAGCATCTGGGCCACCATCGCCGCCAGCGGCGGCGAGCTGACGCTGGCGAGCTCGGTAGCGCTGGCCGGCGCGGTCTGCTCAGCCGGCGTGCCGGTCACGGTGATCCCGTCAGCGTGCAGCAGCGCCGCGAACGCGGCGGCCGCCATCTGCGCCGGATGCGCCGCCCGGGGGGTGAAGTTGCCAGGGTCGTCGGAATCCTCCGGGGTGCCGGCGGCGGTCAGCCGCCCCTGGTCGACCTCAAGCGGGACGATCTGCGTGACGTTGCCGGTGCTCACGTAGGACTCCGGCCAGCCGGGCGCCAGCCCGGGACCGCTGTAGAGCGAGGTGTCGAAGCCGAGGGTGACCGACGTGCGGGCCGCCGCCTTCAGCGCGCGCGCGGTACTCGCGGCGAGCGCGGCGAGCGTCGCCGGCTCGGGATAGCTGCCGGCTGGATAAGGGTTCACCGCAAGTGTCGGGTCGCCGCCGCCCACCAGGATGATGGCGCCGGGCGACGGCTCGACCACCTTGGTGGTGAACCGGTACGTGCCGCCGAGCAGCGACAGTGCGGCGACAGCGGTGGTCAGCTTCGCGGTGGACGCCGGCGTCGCCACCGACGTACCGCCGTCGGACAGCAGCACCTGCCCGGTAAGCGGATCGGTGACCAGCGCCAGCACCTGCGGGCCCAGGGACGAGTTGGACAGCGCGCCGCTCAGCGCCGACCGCAGTCCCCCAGCCGTCGGCAGCGGCCCCTGAGTGCCGGCCGCGAGCACCGGCCCGGCCACGGTGACCTGCCCGGTCGCCACGTAGGGCACCCGCTGCGCCGCGAGCCTTCCCGGCAGCGTAAGCGCCACGGTTATGCCAGCTGCCAGCGTGAACACATTGATCATGGCAAGTGTGACCAGCGCCAGGAGCCGGGTGCGCCGCACCATGATCATTTCCCCTCGGGAAGAATGTAAGACAACGCAGCAGAGTTAATCACCGGCGAGGGGCTGGAGCGAGCACGTGGATGTAGAAGTCATCATTGAGATACCCAAGGGTCAGCGTAACAAGTATGAGATGGATCACGAGAGCGGCCGGATCCGGCTGGACCGGCTGCTGTTCACCTCCACCCGTTACCCCTCCGACTACGGCTTCATTGAGGACACGCTCGCCGAGGACGGCGACCCGCTCGACGCCCTCGTGCTGCTCGAGGAGCCCACTTTTCCCGGCTGCCTGATCACCTGCCGCGTCCTCGGCATGTTCCGGATGCGGGACGAGAAGGGCCTGGATGACAAGGTGCTCTGCGTGCCGGCCGGTGACCCGCGGCAGGCGCACCTGCGCGAAATCGACGACGTCCCCGAATTCGACCGGCTGGAGATCCAGCACTTCTTCGAGGTCTACAAGGAGCTCGAGCCAGGCAAGTCCGTCCAGGCCGAGGCGTGGGCCGACCGCATCGCGGCCGAGGCGCAGGTGGTGTCCTGCCGTGAGCGGTTTATCGAGCTGCCCGGGCACTAGACAGCAGGACGGCTCAGCACGTCGTTCTGACTTCTGTCTTTTGTCATGACATTATGACGTCTATGCGCATTGGACTGGTCGGGGTCGGGCGGATCGGCGCGTTCCACGCCGCCACGCTGCGCGGACTGCCCGGGGTCGAGTCGGTGATCGTCGCCGACGCCGACCCGGGGCGGGCACGGGCGGTGGCGGCGCAGGTCGGCGCGTCGGCCGCGGGCACCGTGGACGAACTGCTCGGCGCGGGGCTCGACGGGCTGGTGATCGCCACCGGCACCGGCAGCCACCCCGAGCTGATCCGCCGCGGCGCCGACGCGGGGCTGCCCGTGTTCTGCGAGAAGCCGGTGGCGGCCGACATCGACGGCACCCTGGACGTGATCAAGCACACGGCGGGAGCGCAGGTGCAGATCGGGTTCCAGCGGCGGTTCGACGCCGGCTTCCGGGTGGCGCGGGACGCGGTGCTGGCCGGCGAGCTCGGCTGGGTGCACACGATCCGGTCCACCACGCTGGACCCGGCGCCGCCGGCCGCGTCGTATATCGCCGGCTCGGGCGGGATCTTCCGTGACTGCGCGGTGCATGACTTCGACGCGATCAGGTGGGTAACCGGCCGGGAAGTCACCCAGGCCTACGCGGCCGGGGCGAACCGGGGCGAGGACTTCTTCGGTGCGGCGGGGGATGTGGATACGGCGTCCGCCCTGCTCACCCTGGACGACGGGACAATCGCGGTGGTGTCCTGCACCAGGTACAACGCCGCCGGGTACGACGTGCGGCTTGAGGTACTCGGATCGGCGGGCAGCGTGTGCGCGGGCCTGGACGACCGGATGCCGCTGCGCTCCGCCGACGGTTTCGCGCTCGCCGGGCCGGCCTACCGGCACTTCCTCGAGCGGTTCCGCGCTGCCTACGTCGCGGAGCTTGCCGCGTTCGCCGAGGTGGTCGCGGGACGCGCAGTGAGCGCGTGCACGGCGCAGGATGCGCTTGAGGCGTTCTACGTCGCGCAGGCGTGCGAGCTGTCGCGGCGGCGCGGGGAGCCGGTCGCCATCGCGGAGGTGCGGCGGTGAAGGTGGCAGGTGCGGCGGTGAAGGTGGCAGGTGCGGCGGTGAAGGTGGCAGGTGCGCCGATTTCCTGGGGGGTCTGCGAGGTCCCTGGCTGGGGATACCAGCTTCCGGCTCAGCGGGTGATCCGCGAGATGCGGTCGCTGGGGCTGACGGCGACGGAGTACGGGCCGGATGGGTACCTGTCCGCGGCGCTGCTCGGCGCGCACGGGATGAGCGCGGCCGGCGGGTTCGTGCCCGTGCTGCTGCACGAGCCCGGCGCCGACCCGGTGGGCCAGGTTGAGCGTACGCTCGACGGGTTTTCCGAGGGCGCGGTGCTCGTGCTGGCGGCGGCTACCGGGCGGGACGGATATGAGGGGCGTGCGGCGCTTGACGCGGCGGGATGGGAGCTGCTGCTTGGCAACCTGGACCGCTGCGCCGCCGCGGCGGCCGACCGTGGCTTCACCGCCACGCTGCATCCGCACGCCGGCACCATGGTTTCTGAGCACGATGACGTCCTGCGCGTCCTGGACGGCAGCGACGTATCGCTGTGCCTGGACACCGGGCACCTGCTGATCGGCGGCACTGACCCGGCGGCGCTGGCGGACGGGCACGCGAGCCGGATCGGGCATGTGCACCTCAAGGATGTGCGTGCTCGCGTCGCGGGCCAGGTGATGGAAGGGGAGATCTCCTACACTGACGGCGTGCGGACCGGGCTGTATCAGCCGCTTGGCCGGGGCGACGTGGACCTGGCCGGCGTGATCGGCGCGCTGAGCAGGGGCGGTTACCCGGGCTGGTACGTGCTGGAGCAGGACACCATCCTGTCCGGGCCCGAGGCAAGCCCGGTCGAGCAGGTAGCGGAAAGCCTGCGCTACCTCGGGACGCTGCTGTGACGTACGACGTGCTCACCATGGGGCGGGTGGGCGTCGACATCTACCCGCTGCAGAGCGGCGTCGGCCTGGCGGATGTGTCGACCTTCGCCCGGTTCCTCGGCGGGAGTGCGACGAACGTCGCGGTCGCCGCGGCCAGGCACGGGCGCCGCGCCGCGGTGATCACCAGGACCGGAGCGGACCCGTTCGGGGATTACGTGCACAAGGCGCTCGCCGGATTCGGCGTTGACGACGCATTCGTCAGCTCGGTTGACGGCCTGCCGACGCCGGTGACGTTCTGCGAGATCTTCCCGCCTGACTACTTCCCGATCTGGTTTTACCGGTATCCGAAGGCGCCGGACCTGGAGATAACCGCCGCGTCACTGCCGGCCGCATCGATCGCCGCGGCGGGGCTGTTGTGGACGACGGTGACCGGGCTCAGCGCTGAGCCCAGCCGGACCGCGCACTTCGCCGCGTGGGCGGCTCGCGGCCGGCGGGGGCTGAGCGTGCTTGACCTGGATTACCGTGCGGTGTTCTGGGAATCGCGTGCGGCCGCCCGCGCCCAGGTCCGGGCCGCGCTGCCGCACGTGAACGTCGCGGTGGGCAACCTGGACGAATGCGAGACCGCCGTCGGTACCCGTGACGCTGTCCCGGCCGCCGCGGCGCTGCTCGACCTCGGCGTGGAGCTCGCGGTCATCAAGCAGGGCCCGGCGGGCGTGTACGCGCGGACCAGGGACGAGACCGTCACCGTGCCGCCGGTACCGGTCGAGGTGGTGAACGGGATCGGCGCGGGTGACGGGTTCGGCGGGGCGCTGTGCCACGGGCTGCTGGCCGGCTGGCCGCTGGCGCGGACCATCCGGTTCGCGAACGCGGCCGGCGCCATCGTCACCACGAAACTGGAATGCTCGTCCGCGATGCCCACCACCGCGGAGGTGGAGGAGTTCCTTGCCGGCCATGACTGATCGTTTCCGCGAGCTGCGGGCCCGCTCACCGGAACTCATCGCCACCCGGCCCGCGGCGCGCTCGGTGTCCGCGACATCCCGCAGGCGATGGCGGACCGCTACGACCTGCTCAGCCGGCTGCTCATCGCCCTGGGCCGGCCGGGAGTGGACGGGCTGCTCGCCACCGCCGACATCGTGGAGGACCTGCTGCTGCTCGGCGCGCTTGACGGCAAGATCGTGATCGGGTCGATGAACCGCGGCGGGCTGCAGGACGCCGTCTTCGAGCTCGACGACCGGTTCACCGGCTACGACGCGGCCACGATCGCGGCGATGCGCCTGGGACGGCGGCAAGATGCTCACCAGGATCGACCCGGGCGACCCTGGCACCGCGGCTACCCTGGAGGCGGCCGGGCGGGCCGTCACCGAGCTCGGCTCGCGGCGGCTGCTCGCGATGATCGAGCCGTTCATCTGCCGCCGCGGTGCGGTGGACGCGGCCTGCGGACTGGTCCACGGGGTTTCCCAGTGAGCTGGCATCTGCCGGGAGCCAGCCTGGTCACCCCGGAGTCGGCCGGCTGGGGGTTCACCGGGCTGCGTCTGCTGGAGCTGCCTTCTGGTGGTTCCTGGTCGGCCGTGCCCGGTGCGGACGAGATGGTCGTGGTGCCGCTGGCCGGCTCCTGCACCGTCGAGTCTCCCGCTGGCTCGGCGTCGCTGTCCGGCCGCGTCAACGTGTTCGCTGGGGTAACCGACTGCGCCTACGTACCGCGCGACGCCAGGTGCCGGATCGCCAGCGCGGCCGGCGGCCGGTTCGCGCTGGCCACCGCCCGAGCCAGGCGCCCGTACCCGTTCCGGTACATCGCCGCCGACCAGGTGCGGGTCGAGGACCGCGGCGCGGGCCCGTGCGCCCGCCAGGTACACAACTTCGGCACGCCGGACGTGCTCGAGGCCGACCGCCTGATCGCCTGCGAGGTCCGTACGCCCGCCGGCAACTGGTCCTCGTACCCACCGCACAAGCACGACGCAGAACGGCTGTCGGAAATCGTGCTTGAGGAGATTTATTACTTCGAGGTCGCCGACGGTCCAGCGGGGCCGGGAATGGGATACCTGCGCGCCGCGGAGGTACTGGCAGAAGTCCGGCTACGACATGTACTACCTGAACGTGATGGCCGGGCCGGGTCGGCGGGAGTGGCTGATCTGCGACGATCCCGCGCATTCGTGGATTAGGGAGGGGTGGTGAGCTTTGGTGACAACGGTACGGCTGACCACGGGGCAGGCGCTGATCCGTTTCCTGTCCGCGCAGCGAACCGAGCGGGACGGCGTGTCGCATCGCCTGATCGAAGGGTGCTTCGGAATATTCGGGCACGGGAACGTGGCGGGGATAGGTGAGGCGCTGCTTTCTGCTTCCGGTGACCTGCCATACCTGCAGGGGCGGAATGAGCAGGGGATGGTGCATGCCGCCGCCGCGTTCGCCAGGACCAGGAACCGGATGTCCACCCTGGCGTGCACCTCGTCGATCGGGCCGGGCGCGACGAACATGGTGACCGGCGCGGCGCTGGCGACCATTAACCGGCTGCCGGTGCTGCTGCTGCCGGGGGACGTATTCGCTACCCGGGTCGCGGATCCGGTGCTTCAGCAGCTCGAGTTTCCCGGCGGGCCCGACGTGAGCGTGAACGACGCGTTCCGGCCGGTGTCGCGGTTCTTCGACCGGGTATGGCGGCCTGAGCAGCTGCCTTCGGCGCTGCTGGGGGCGATGCGGGTGCTGACCGACCCCGCGGAGACCGGGGCGGTGACGCTGGCGCTGCCGCAGGATGTGCAGGCGCAGGCCTGGGACTGGCCGGCCGAGCTGTTCCGGGAGCGGGTCTGGCATGTGCCGCGTACGCCGCCGGATCCGGCGGCGCTGGCGCGTGCTGTTGCGGTTATCGCTGCGGCCCGGCGGCCGCTGATCGTGGCTGGCGGCGGGGTGCTCTACTCCGATGCGTGTGACGAGCTGCGTTTGCTCGCGGATGCGTGCGGGATTCCGGTGGCGCAGACCCAGGCCGGGAAGAGCTCGATGCGGTCCGATGACCCGCTGTGCGTGGGGGGCCTCGGTGTTACGGGGACGACGGCGGCCAACGAGCTGGCTGGCGTGGCGGATGTGGTGATCGGGGTGGGGACGCGGTGGACGGACTTCACCACGGGCTCGCGGAGCGTGTTCGGGGATCCGGGGGTGCGGTTCGTTAACCTCAACGTCGCGGCGATGGACGCGGCGAAGCACGGCGGGGTGGCGGTAACCGCGGATGCGCGGGCCGGGCTAGTGGCGCTGCGCTCGGCACTTCGCGGGTGGGCCGCGCCTTCGGAGCACCGGGAGCGGGCGGCTTCGCTCTCCCGTGCGTGGCAGCGGACGGTGGAGACGGCGTATACGACGCGGCATTCGCCGCTGCCGGCTCAGGCGGAGGTCATCGGCGTGGTCAACGAGGCGGCCGGCTCCTCGGGGATCGTGCTCACCGCGGCCGGGTCGATGCCCGGTGACCTGCACAAGCTGTGGCGGACCGGGGATCCTGGCAGCTACCACGTCGAGTACGGGTACTCGTGCATGGGCTACGAGATCGCCGGCGGCCTGGGCGCGAAGCTCGCGGCGCCGGACCGGGATGTGTTCGTGCTGGTCGGTGACGGCTCCTACCTGATGATGGCGAGCGAGCTAGTGACCGCCGTCCAGGAAGGCATCAAGCTGATCGTCGTCTGCGTCGACAACCACGGCTTCGCCTCGATCGGGGACCTGTCCCAGGCGGTGGGCTCACAGCGGTTCGGCACCAGCTACCGCTTCCGCGGCGCCGGCGGCCTGACGGGTGGCGGCCAGCTGGACGGCGAGTACCTGCCCATCGACCTCGCCGCCAACGCGGCCAGCCTGGGCGTAGCCGTGCTGCGGGTCGCGACGATCGACGAGTTCCGCGGCGCGCTCGCGGCGGCTCAAGGTGCCGACCGCACCACGATGGTCCTCATCGAGACCGATCCATCCATCCCCGCCCCGTCCAGCCAAGCCTGGTGGGACGTCCCGGTACCCGAAGTCTCCGAGCTGGCGAGCACTCGCGCAGCCCGGGCCCAGTACCAGCTAGACAAGCAGCGCCAGCGACCGCTTCTCTAGGGCTGGGCTAGGAGGGTCATGCGGAAGGAGTAGCGGTCGGCTAGGTAGGCGTGGCTGCCGTATTCGACTGGCTGGCCGGCCTGGTTGAAGGTTGTCCTGGCCATGGTGAGGACCGTGGCGCCGCGCGGAGCGTCCAGGAGCTTGGCTTCGTGGGCGGTCGCCTTGCGTGCGCCGATGGTCTGCTCCCCCGCCTGCAGGTGCACGCCCTCGCTGCGCAGCAGCTCATACAGGCCGGTTTTCGCCAGGGCCACCTGCGGATCGCTTCTCAGCAGCCCGGCCGGGAGGTAGTTCTGCATCAGCGCCAGCGGGGTGGCGTCCGCGAGCCGCAGCCGCTCCACCGACAGCACCGCCGCGCCAACCGGCACCAGCAGCGCCGCGGCCAGCTCGTCATCGGCCTCGAGCTGGGTGACGCCGAGCACCTGGGTCACCGGCTGCCGACCGGTCGCCTTCAGGTCGTCATAGAGGCTGGTCAGCGCCACCGAACGCAGAATGCGCGGGGCGACGACCACGGTACCCAGACCACGGCGGCGGACGACCAGCCCCTGATCCACCAGCCGCTGTACCGCCTGGCGGACGGTAGGGCGGGATACCCCAAGTCGTTCTGTCAGGTCCAGTTCATTATCGAGGCGGTCGCCTGGTTTCATGGTCCCGTCGGTGATGGCCTGCGTCAGGTTCTCTGCGATCTGGAAGTACAGCGGGATGGGGCTGTTGCGGTCCAGTGGCCGCTGCAGGTTCATGCCACGAGCATAACAGAGCATCTCAGTTCAATTAATATTGTCCTAATGTCTTTACATATTGACACGACGTGGCCGCCTTGGCGCGAGGTGCGCGTGATCATGCGGTAGCGTGGGCGAGGTCCGCCAATGGCGGCGGCCAGGGGAAGGGGTACCTGACTGTGCCGCGATATAACAGGGTTCTGGTCAAGCTGAGCGGTGAGGCACTCGCCGGCACCGCGGGATCCGGAGTGGATCCCGCCAGTCTCGCCCGCGTCGCCGACGAGGTGCTGTCCGTCCGTGACCTCGGGGTCCAGGTCGCGGTGGTCGTGGGCGGCGGAAACTACTTCCGCGGCCGGATGGCCGACGGCTGGGGCATCAGTCGCGCCGAGGCCGACAACATCGGCATGCTCGGCACCATCATGAACGCGCTGATGCTGCGGGGTGCGCTCACCGCCAGGACGGACATCGACGTGCGGGTGATGACGGCGGTGCCGATCCACAGCGTCGCGGAGCCGTTCATCCGGCTGCGCGCGGTGCATCACCTGAACCGCGGCATGATCGTGCTGCTGGCCGGCGGCATCGGGCAGCCGTACGTGACCACCGACTACCCGGCGGTACAGCGGGCGCTTGAGCTGGAGATGGACGCGCTGCTGGTGGCGAAGCGCGGCGTGGACGGCGTGTACGACAGCGACCCGAAGCTGAACCCGGAGGCGAAGCGCTACACCAAGCTGACCTATGACGAGGCACTCGCGGTCGGCGTGCGGGTGATGGATACCAGTGCCTTCGTCCTCGCTAACGAGCAGGATCTGACGATGCACGTGTTCGACGTGGCGGCGGCCGGCGTCATGCGCCGGATCTGCGAGGGCGAGGAGCTCGGCACCCGGATCAGCACCAAGCCCTAGAGGTCGCGCGACCTCTTTAGGCGAGCTTCGCGGCGAGCCGGCCCAGGTACGCGACCACCTCGTCGGGTGACCGGTCCGGCATGCCGAACAGCACCTCGTCGACGCCGGCCTCGGCCCACGCGGCGAGCACGGCCGGGTCCGGCTTGCCGCCGAGCCCCACCACGTAAGGCGCGCCGGGGCGCGCGGCAGCCTGCCAGGCCGCCCGCAAGGCAGCGACCTTCTCGCCGATCCCCTCCTCCCCCGGCGTCGTGATCCACCCATCGGCCGACGCGGCAATCCACTCCAGCGTCCGCGGCCCGCCAATCGCGCCCACCAGCACCGGCGGCCGCGGCTGGCTCACCGTCTTGGGCCACGCCCAGGACGCGTCGAACCGGACGAACTCCCCGTCGAACGAAGCCTCCTCGGCCGACCACAGCGACTCCATCCCCGCCAGGTATTCCCGCAGGACGTCCCGGCGCCTGCCGGCCGGGACCCCGTGATCCGCCAGCTCGTCGGTGTTCCAGCCGAAGCCGACCCCGAGAACCACCCGCCCGCCGCTCAGGTGATCGAGCGACGCGATCGTCTTGGCCAGCGCGATGGGGTCATGCTCGGCCGGCAGCGCGACCGAGGTGCCCAGCCTGATCACGGATGTGACGGCGGCCGCCATGCTCAGCGCGACCCACGGATCCAGCGTCCGCAGGTACCGGTCGTCAGGCAGCGCGGCGCCCCCGGTTCCGGGATGCGCGGCCTCCCGCCGCACCGGGATATGCGTGTGCTCGGGAACGTAGAAACCGTAGAACCCGGCCGCTTCGGCGGCCGCGGCGGCCTGCGCCGGGGTGATCCCCCGGTCGCTGGTGAACAAGACGACGCTGTATCGCACCACAAAACTGTAACGCGTTCTACCTCGCGCGCTCAACCTCGCCATGCGCACATCGGAACCTTTGTTACTATCTACGTACGTACACCGTAGATACGGAGGGTTCGATTCATGACCTCACGCGCACAGAAGATCGCCGCCCAGCGGGCCTCGGCCCAGCGCGCGGCGGTCCGCCGCCGCCTGATGATCGCCGCCGGCAGCATCGGCCTCGTCGTCCTCCTGGTCGTCGCGCTCATCGTGATCAAGACAAGCCAGACACCAGCGGCAGCACTGGCGTCCTCGTCCGATCCGCAGATCACCAGGGAGATCGCCAGCGTCTCCACCGCCACGTTCAACCAGGTGGGCACCGGTAACGCGAGCGGGCTGAAGGCGATCAGCGGGCAGTCCGAGCTCACTGCGGATGGCAAGCCGGAAGTCCTCTACATCGGCGGCGAGTTCTGCCCCTACTGCGCCGCCGAACGGTGGGCCCTCGCGACCGCGCTCAGCCGGTTCGGCACGCTGTCGGTGTCGCACCTCATCCATTCCTCGCCGACCGACTCCTACCCGAACACCCCCACCTTGTCCTTCGTCGGATCCAGCTACACCAGCAGGTACGTGTCGTTCACCCCGGTGGAGTGGTACGGCGAGCAGGAGGACGCCAGCACCCCGTTCGGGCACGTGTACCTGCAGCAGCCCACCGCCGCGGAGCAGGCGCTGTTCAGTGCGTACGGCGGCAACTCGATCCCGTTCATCGACATCGCCAACCGGTACACCCTGCCGGCCGCGCAGTACCTCCCGTCGGATCTGGCCGGCCTGTCGTGGTCGCAGATCGCCACCGACCTGCACGACCCGTCCAGCACCGTCGCCAAGGACATCGACGGCGCGGCCAACATCCTCACCGCGGCGCTGTGCAAGGTAACCGCAGGTCCCGCGGGGCTGTGCACCTCGGCCGGAGTGCAGGCCGCAAGCAACTCCCTCTAAGCAGAACGGCCGGTTGAGCCGGCGTGCCGTCACGACTAGTAACCAAATGTAATCGACACTGGGCAGGTGCGTCGCTCTACAGGCTTGGCCGGACTCTTGCTCAGTGTGCCCATCGGTGCGGCCTTCCTGGTGCTGACGGGTCAGGCGGCCACGGCCGCCGGGCCTGCCGCGCCGTACTCGACGAGCACCGCCGTCGCCCTGGACATCCCCAGCGTCGACGCCGTAGGGATCGATGGTTACTCGGGCACGTGGGGTACCGCCGCTACCGGCCCGGCCGGGGGCAGCGATAACGCTGACTTCACCGACCCCGACGGCGTTGGCGAGTACGTATCGGTAGCGACCAAGAACTCGCAGACCACCGGGCTACTGGCGCCGCTGGTCTATGACGCCCGATCCGACCTCAACACGCTGTTCACCGGTCCGAGTCTGGTCAAGGGCGGCCCGAAGCTGGTCTCGCTGGCCACCCTGCAGAACTACGCGCGATGCGCCCCGCCGGCCGAGGTCCAGGCGGCGGGGTTTGTCGTCGCCGCCACGGCCTTCGGCAAGCCACTGGCCGAAGGCTCGCCAGTGACCAAGGCGGTGACCGGCGCCGATCTCGGGCTGCCCAAGGTCAAGGCGGGCAAGGTGACCGTCACGCTGACCACGATCGTCGAGAAGAACGGCAGCACCAGCGCGGCGGTCCGCACCGTAATCGCGATGACCGGGGAATTGGTCACCACCGACGGCACCACGTACAGCGGCCCGCTGGCCACCATGACGCTCGGCGACGTGCGCGTCAGCTGCGCAAAGACAGTCACGCCCACGGAATCCCCAACGCCCTTTTCGACCGGCATTCCCACGCCCACGCCGACCGCGACTCCTACGCCGAACCCCACTCCTACGGAGACCGCGACCCCCGTTCCGAGTCCAGCCCCGCCACCTACGCCCGACGAGCCGACGCCCGGCCCTACGCCTACCGCGCCGACCCCGACGCCCACCGCTCCGGTCACGTCAACTCCGCCTGTCACGCCGACCGAAGCTCTGCCGCCTTCATCCAGCCCGGGCCCGAGCCGGGGCGGGAGTGCGCTGCCGGTGACCGGTGCCGACCTGGCGGTCCTCGGCGGGGCGGGCGGGCTACTGCTAGTCGCCGGGGCCGGCGGTCTCGCTGCTGCCCGCAGGAACCACGACCTGGGCTGATGCCGCGGCCAGGCGTTCAGCCTTCCGCCTTTCCCGCTCGCCGTAGACCAGCGTCCACGCCGACAGCGTGACCGCGAAGACGTACGGTGCCACCTTGGAGCAGACCAGCGCGATACCGGTCGGGGCGGTTTCCGCGACCGCCACCCGCACCCCAGCCTCGATCAGGTAGCCGACACCCCAGACCACGGTGATGATGCGGAACGCCCGCCGGAAGCGCGGATACTGCCAGGCGCCGGCTATCTCGCGGCCTCTCGCGCCGTCACGTCCGACCAGTTCAAGCGCGATCCGGTAAATCAGCGGCTGCTGGGTCCACAGCGACCCGAAGCAGGCAGCGCTGAACGCTACAGAAGGTACCGATCCCTCGACCAGGAACAGCCTCGCGTTATGGGTGGTCAGCCCCAGCAGCGATCCCATCAGGATGCCTGCTAGGACGAGCACGCCGAAGATGTCGAGCCGCCGGTACTGGATCGCGTTGAACGCGACCCCGAACGCCGGGAACACCCCGCTGAGCACGAGCGAGAGCAAGGTGTTCAAGCCGGCCGCTCGCAGCACGAAGTACGCCAGCAGCGGCCCGCCGACGTCGAAGACGACGATCATCGCGATCGTTCGGCCGCGGAGCGGGATCTTGCCCCCAGGATCGCTCACCCTTACAAGGCTAAACTAAGGCATCGTGCCCGAAATCCAGGGACATCGCGGCGCACGTGCACTCCGCCCGGAGAACACCATCCCGGGCCTGGCTCACGCGCTGGCCATCGGTGTCGACGCCATCGAATTTGACGTCACCCTCACCGCCGACGGCGGCCTGATCCTCGCCCACGACCTGACCGTCGACACGCAGACCATTCGCGATACCGGCTATGCCGGCAAGCCCTGGCTGTCGCTCAGCCTCGCGGAGATCGCCTCCCTCGACGCGGGTGACCGCCGCCCGCCCGCACCGTACGAGGAAACCTTCGAGGCAGTTCCCGGTACCGGCGTGCCGACCCTCGATCAGGTCTGCAGGCTGATAAACGAGGCCCGCGCGCACGGGGTCACGCTGGCAGTGGAGCTGAAGTCTCATCCATCCTGGCCCGATGCGGATGTGCGCAGGCTCACCGAGAGCGCCCTCGATGCACTGGCCGCACATCAGCTGACCGGCCAGGCCAGGATCCTGGGCTTCGACTGGCGGGTGCTGCGTTTTGCCGAAGCGGTGGCTCCCGCTGTACCGCGGGTTGCCCTGGTCGAGCCGACCACGTGGCTGCCGGGCTCCGCCTGGCAAGCAGGCCTGAACCCCGCGGACTACGGAGCCGGGAGTGCTACCGGCACTGCCACGGGCCTGGCCGGGAGTGCCGAGGCCGCTCGCGACATAGGTGCCGCCTGGCTGTCCCCCTGGGATCCGATGACCACGCCCGAGCTGATCACGGCGGCCCGCGGATACGGCCTGAGGATCGTCCCGTGGACAGTCAACGATCCGGCCCGCATGGCCGAGCTCATCGGGCTGAAGGTAGCGGGCATCGTCACCGACTATCCCGACCGCCTCCGCAAGGTCCTTACCTCGCACGGCGTCCCGCTGCCGCCCCCGGTCCCGCTCCCCTGGCCCTCAGACACCCCCGGCTGGGCCCCGCGTGCCAGCTGACCGACAGCGCGGCTACGCGCGGTCCGCGAACACAGCCTGAATCGTCGGTTCGGCCGGGCTGATGTCGACGACATGGCCGGGATCACCTAGCCCGCAGTAGCCCAGCTCCGGGTAGGCAGGGAGGACAGCTGTGAGAGGGTGGTGATCGCCGGGCGGGATCACCCGGAGGCGCGCCATTGCGGTATGTGAAGCGCAGCAGGCCATGGCTCCCTGAGAGCGCGACGCCAGGGTAGCCCTGCAGGGCACATCCAGCCCGCGACACATTCGTGAGCCGTAGCAAGAGCGCGTTCTGCTGGCCGGCTTCCGGGACCTGCGGACCTAGGCTAAGCCGCAGCTGGGATGACAGGCAGCGCGACGATACCGGCGTCTGGATTGCCCAGGTATGTGTGACAAATCCGAGGCTGAGGGCCACTGCCGCGAAGGCTGCCCCCACGATGCGGTGCCCGCTGATGTCGCTCATGTCTCGTAGACGCTGTCCACGCAGCAAGGTTGGGGCGGGATGCCGGATGCAACCACCGATGCTGCCCGTGCGTGATCGTGATGACCAGCTGAATTGTTGCCCAAAGCGGGAGAATCCTGATGAGCATGAGAGTTGTTCAAGCGGTGCGGCCGGAGCCCAGCCGGCCGCGTCGCTGGGGCTGGCCCTCGGCGCCAGCCATCCGCTTGCGGCGGAGGTCTTCAGCCCGGAGAACCTGAGGATCAGCAACCCGGGCGGAGCGCTGGCAGATGCCAGGATCAGCTTCGTGTTCGGCGAGAAGCAGCAGCCTGGAACTGGCCAGCCGCGGTGGGCTGCGAAGGTGCAGCGCCTTGATCAGGCCACCGGGTCCTGGGTTTCCGTGCCGCTGTCCAATCCTTACGGTGCGGTACATGACGGCTCCTGCACGACGAGCCTGCCGGCTGGCGTCAGCGTCCAGCAGCTCAGGGTGTTCGTCGATCCGGAGACCCTCCCGCTGCCCGCCCGGCAGATACCGGTCACGGTGACGGTCGCCGCGTCCGGCGGCCGGACCGCCAGCCTGCACACATCGCTGCCCGTCGTGCTGCCGAAGGCCGTCGTGACATCGGCGCCGCAGAGCATCTCACGGCATGGCCAGGGCGAGATCGACGTCACCCTGGACAACCCGTCGGCGCAGACCTATCCGTCTTATTTCGTTTCCCTTGAAGTCCTGTGCAACACGGCAACGATCTCCTGCCAGGGCTCCCATCCGAACAGCGGCATCGCGATCTCCTGGTACAAGAACGGGTCATGGCACCCGCTCACCGTGGAGGACACCTCCCAGGCGCCGATCGCCTACTACACGACGGTCGCGACAATCGCGTTCCCGCCGGGTGCCAGGCAGTTCCGGTTCCGGCTCAGCTTCGGTAGCGGCCTGAACTCGCGCGCGACCTCTGCGACCATCCTGTTCCAGGCTGGGCGGGGACCGCGGGTGTCCTCGCCGGCCTCGCCTCCTACGGGTATGGCACGCTTACCGCTCTGCTGGTGCTGTTCTTCGGCTACCTCGGCAGCACCGGCAGTACTGGCGGCGGTGCGGGACAGGGGTTCGGACTCGCGGTGTTCTCCGCGCCGTTTCTCGCGACCCGCGCGGCTGGCAGCCCGCTGGTCGACCGGTACGGTGGCCTGGGTGGTGCTGCTCACCGCCGCGCGTCAGCCGCGGCCGCGGTGGGTGCGATGACCTCGTTCTGGGATCTAGGCATCCTCGCCGCGGGCCCGGTTGCCGGGCTCATTGCCGCGGACGCCGGATTCCGCGCCGCGTTCTGTAACGGCGCGGGAGACTTGAGCAGCGTCAGGCCGAGGTCGGACGTCTGGTAGAGGATCGTGCGACCGGAGCGCTGGCGCGTCAGCAGCCCACTGCGGTGCAGGACAGCGAGATGCTGGGAGACGGCACCGGGCGTGACTGCAAGCTGGCGGGCGAGGGCGCTCGTGCTGGCGGGGGAGCGCAACGTGTCAAGTAGCCGCGCCCGTACCACTCCGAGCAGCGCCTCGGTCGCGGCTAGGCCCTGCGGCGCGGAGTCGCCCCCGAGGGCATGCCACACGGTGGCGGCGCCGCGTGCCGGGTACCGCAGAATGGTCTGCGAGCTGGTCGCTTTGCTCGCCGACACGTCCGGCCAGCCGAAGATGCTGGGCATCAGCACCACGCCATCCGGCCCGAGCGAAGCACGCTCGACTGGATCTTTATCAGTCAGCGTCAGCGTGCCCGCGGACCAGCGCAGGTCGGGGTGCATGTCGCCGAACAGCGCCTGCGCGCCGCCGCTGGCCAGCAGTCCGGTGCGGTAGGCGATGTCGGCGTCGAGTACGGCCCGGATTCGCTCCCAGTGCGGGGTCACGAGGCGCTCATGGCAGTCCTTCAACTCCGCGGCGATCGACGCCAGCGACGAAGCTGGCTCGGCATACAGCATTGTCGCGCTCTGCGGCCAAGGCCCCTCCCCGAACACGCGCCGCAGGCTCGCCTGGACATGCCTGGCCGCGGTCGCGCGGAACACAGCCAGCTCATCGTCGAAGGCAGGCCGCTGGCCAGCAGGGGCCGGCATGAGAAACTCGGGGTACCAGGGCAGCCCATTGACCGCGAGCGGCCACAGCAGAGGTATCCGCAACGGCGTGCGCTCGAGCTCGGCCCGCGCCCAGGTCCGCCAGGGCCGGTTCACCGGTGCCGGGTACGGCTCGGCCAGTAGCTGCACCGCCTTCACCGTCTCAGACAGCGCTGATGTCGCGAACCTGGTCCCGGCGAGATCGGCCACTCCGAGCTCGAGTATCACCGGCATGCCCGGATCCTCCTGTCCGACTCTTTTAGCGCATTGCTAAAACATCGTAAGCCGGACACGGCCCCGGCACGCTAGCGCTATGGGTCAGACGGCCGCTGAGGCAGGCAAGGCAGATAGGGCAGAGAAGGCACAACCGAACAAGCTGACGTCCAGCTACTGGCGGGTGTGGTGGGCGAATACGATCAGCAGCGTCGGCGACGGCACGGTGGTAACGGCGATGCCGCTGCTCGCCGTGACCCTCACCAGGGATCCGCGGCTGATCGCGGCGGTCTCGGCGGCGTTCTACCTGCCCTGGCTGCTATTCTCGCTGCCGGCCGGGGTCTGGGTAGACCGGTACGACCGGGCAAAGCTCATGTGGTGTGCGCAGGCGGTCCAGGCCGCTGTCGTAGCCCTGATAGCCATCCTGATCGCCCTGCACGCGGCGGATGTTGCCGTGCTCTTCGCTGGCGGTCTCCTGCTCGGCAGTGCGGAAGTCATCTTCAGCAACGCGGCGCAGTCCGTGCTTCCGCAGCTGGTGCCCGCTGAACTGCTGCCGAAGGCGAACGGCAACTTGCAGGTGAGCCTGACGGTAGGCGAGACGTTCGTCGGCCCGCCAGTCGGCAGCGTGCTGTTCGCCGCCGCACGGGCACTGCCGTTCGGCCTGGACGCGGGGTCGTTCGCCGTGTCCGCGGCGCTGCTCCGCGGCCTGCCCAGAAATGGCCTAACCGGAAATGGCCTGACCGCAGACGGCGGCACCTCCACCGGCGAACTCCAGGGCCGGATGGCCGCCAGGATCGCCGAAGGCCTGCGCTGGCTCTTCGGGCATCGCCTGCTGCGTGTCGTCGCGGTCCTACTCGGCGTGTCCAACTTCGCCAACCAGCTGGGTCAGGCCACCCTGGTGCTGCTTGCCACCCAGACCCTGCACAGCGGCGTCGGCGGCTACGGCCTGCTATGGACCGCGTCGGCGGTGGGCAGCATCATCGGCGGTCTCACGAATCCCGCGGTCACCCGGCGGATCGGCATGCTCCCGTCGCTGATCATCGCCATGGCCGCGTTCACCGCGGTATTCGCCGGGATCGGGCTCAGCCCGAATGCGATCGTGCTGGGCATAATAATGGCCTGCGACGGATACTTCGTCACGATGTGGAACGTCGTCACCATCAGCCTCCGACAGCAGATCGTCCCCACGGAGCTGCTCGGCCGGGTTAACAGCGCGTACCGCATGATCGGCTGGGGCCTGATGCCGCTCGGCGCTGCGGCCAGCGGTTTCGTCGCCAGGGCTGGCGGCCTCCGCGCGCCGTACCTGGCAGCGGCCGTAATCTGCGGCCTCACCCTCGCAGCCGCCCTGCCCCTCCTCCTTCGCTCCCGCCCACAGCAGACCCCATGATCATGGGTCTCCTTGACCAACTATTGGTCAGAAGTACCCATGATCATGGAAGCGGCGCGGCTAGAGCAGGTCGCGATAGCGGTCCAGGAGATTGTCCAGGGCCTCGCGGAGCAGGCTTGCCTCGGTACGCGCGGTGGCTTGGGAGAGCTTGGCCAGCCGCTCGAGGGTGCCGCGCGGATAGTAATTGCTCTTCAGCACCATCTTCTCGTCGACGTAGATGGCTACCCGGTTGCGCCCGTCCCGCTTGGCCCGCATCAGTGCCTGCTGCGCGTTCTGCCATAGCTCTTCTGATGTCGTGCCGTGCGGCGGGCTGGCGGCCACGCCGACCGAGGCCGTCAGCCGGCCGGCGACGGGAACCTCGTGCCTGGCGAAGTGACCGCGGATCTCGTCAAGCAGGATCAGCGCGGTCTCGGCCGAATAGCCAGGCAGGAGAACGGCGTACTCGTCGCCGCCGAGCCGGACCACTACGGCGTCACCAGGGACGTTACTGTCCAGGACTCGTTCCCAGCCGCCGATAACGTCGTTGCCGACCTCCTGGCCGTGCTCCGCATTGACCGGCGCGAGCCCGTCTATGTCGGTAAGCGCCAGGGCGAGGGCGGCGCCCCGTTCCAGTGCCTCGGTGAGTGTGACGAGGAACTCCTCGCGTCCGGCCACCGGACGCCTCTCACGTGTATTACTCATTACATATATATACGTCAGCTAATACGTCGCGCGCAAGGGATCGGCACAATCAGGAAGTGGCGTCGGCTGGCGGTGCCTGGGAGCGTTGAGTGGAGGATGCGACGTCGTCAGCTGGAGGTTGGTGGGAGTTCTTGAGTGGCGGGCTCCGGTACTCATGGGTGCTGCGAGCGAGCCTGCTGGTCGGGGTCGCCGGCGGCCTGACGAGCCTGGCCTATCTCGCGCTGCTGAGCGCGGCCAAGGTGCTGTTGTGGCCCGGCCGGACGTCCACGTCGGTGCACTGGATCCTGCTGATCGCAATCGGTGCGGTCATCAGCATCTTGCTGGTCGTGCTGGGTGATCCCGGCGAGACCGGCGAGCTGGTCAACAGCATCCACGTCGACGGCGGGCCGTCGACGCTGCGAAACCTCAAGTCGCTAGTGCCCGTCTCCCTGCTGGGCATCGCGGTGGGCGGCGGTATCGGCCCGGAGCCGCCGCTGATGCAGACCACCGCGACGGTTGGCGCCTGGATCGGCCGTCGTCTGCGTGCTCCGCCTGCCGAGCTGCGGGTGCTCACGGCCACCGGTCTGGCCTCCGGGCTCACCGTCTTGTTCGGCGCGCCGCTGGGTGCCGCGATCTTCGCGCTGGAGATACTGCACCGCAAGGGCCTGGAGTACTACGAGGCGCTGCTCCCCGCCTGCGCCGGCTCGCTGGCCAGCTACGGCGTTTACGCCGCCCTCACCGGCCACGCCCTGGAACCCGCCTGGCAGTTCCCAGGGGCAACACATGACCTGCAGCTAGTGGACCTGATCCTCGGGGTGGTCGGCGGCGTGGCCGGAGCCGCAGTGTGTCATCTGTTCGCGTTCATGATCAGAACCTGTGCCCAGATCACCGGCCGGCTGCCGTCCTGGGCGCGGCCGCCGGCCGCGGGGCTCGCGCTGGGCGCGCTGGCCCTGGTCATCCCCTCGGGGCTCACCTACGGTGATTCTCAGCTCAGCGCACTGGTGGTCCTGCCCGCTGTCGCCGTCGGCAGCCTGGTGCTGGCCGCGGCCGGTCACCTTGCCAGTGCCGCGATCACGCTTTCCGGCCGGTGGAAGGGCGGGATCATCATCCCGATGTTCCTCACCGGTTACTGCCTGGGTCGCGCGATGGCCGAGTGGACCGGACATGACGGCTACGTCCTAGTGCTCGCCGCTTCGATGATGGTCGCCTGCAACACGGGCATGACCAAGACGCCCCTCGGCTCGGCCCTGGTTGTCTCCGAGATGACCGCGCTGACCCTCGTGCCGCCGCTGGTCATAGCGGCCCTGGTCAGCCTGTACCTCACCACCCGCGTCACCTTCGTCGGCGAACAGCGCCACCGGGAGCAGTTCCCTACACCAAGTCAGCCCCCGGCGGCCGTCGAACCTAGCAACACGATCACGCCGGACGCGAACGGATTACCAGGCGGGCACGGGGATGACATCGCCACGGTATAAACGCCACCTCATGCCGGGCCTGGCGCTTTAGAGCAGCGTGAGTACTCCAGGGTCTTCAGGGCGTGGCGGCTTAGTGACCCCGGAGGGCGGCGGGAGTACCAGGTCCTCGCCAAGGTCGGCGACCGTGATTGTGGGTGCGTCACAGATGCAGTCGAGCAGGGCGTTCTGCTGTGGTCCTATTTCGACGCACCAGCCCAAGACGTTCAGGAGTTCCAAAAGCTCGGTGGTGAATTTCGGTGTCCAATGCGTGCTGGTGATGTCATTCAGTGGCGAGCAGCGCTGTACCCGCGGGGTTTCCTTGCGGTAGTCGAACCACCTGCGGACAACTCGCATCCCGGAGACCTCATAGTCCCAGACCTGCTGCGGAACCGGTCCGATTGCCCCTTCGCCGACGTGCAGGGTACCGGTGCCTGCGTCATAGGAGAGCTTTCTTGGCATATGGCCGTCAGCGTCCGGGATCGTGGCGAGTACCTGGGGCCGACTCCCCCTCGGCAGCTTCGGCGGACCGGGAGGCCTCCCGTTGGCCGCGTCGGTGCATCGCTCGCCGTATGTGTGCAGCCACAGGACGGTCTGGCCGAGATACACACCCTTGGCCCACAATTGAGCGCTGGCCGTCAGCGGAACACGAATTCCAGGAGCCGTGAGCTCCTCGGAGAACCGGGTGGTGAAACCAGGGTGGGCCACGACACCCGCCACGTATGCCAAGAAATCCTCGGGGGTGATAGATAGGCCCAGACGCCGGGCAAGCGCCCTAGCAAGTCCAGGCGCGATGTTGGGCGCGAGTCCAGCAGCATCCCGGTAGAGCGGGAGGACGCGGCCACCGCGGCCGTTGAAACAGTCCATGTCAGGGACCAGTGATGAGAACGTGAGCCCAGGGCCGCCAATTACTGGATGGGCATGCTGTTCACTCACGTACACCTGACGGTCTCCGCGCGCCTGCCACAAGGGCGGCCGAGCGTAGTCGAGCACGCGGACGTCATAAATCACGTGCTGCCTGTCGAAGCTTCGTACGGCGACCGGTTCGGTTCGGCTGGTCGTGCGGGTCTCGCCGGCGACCGGTCCTACAGCGGGCCTAGCGCCGGGGAGCGGTGAAGGAACCGTGAAGATCGTACGGTCTCGTGACTCCTTGAACAGGTGCGCTTTCTCATCTGGTCCCGCCCGGATAAGCCGCTCCCATCGTTGCTGGAGCGTACCGGGATCTGGGGCAAGCACCCAACTCCGGTTCGGCTTGCAGCCAGCATGTGACCACGGCATCAGGTCTCCGAGAGCTGGCATTTGAAGCCATGCCGCGGTAGACGCAGGAACAAAGAGATCCCGGTGCCCTTCGCCGCATTCGGCCCACGCTGTCTCATCGTGAAGGCTGACCAAATCCAGCTGGCGGAACTTGTCCTGCTGGCTTCCCACGGTTGCCAGGTAGTGCACTCTAGCTGGCTTATCGTGGGTCAGGCGGTCATAGCGCGCGAAAATCGCGATGCACAGCTTGTGCTGGACCTCAGGGAAGACCCGGGTACTGCCGTCCGGGCGGAACTCCTCCGGTGACAAGTCGATGATCCAGCCCTCGTCAGCAACGCGCCGCAGGTACTGGCGCATACCCGCGTATCCGGTACCGGTCGTGAATGATGAGGGGGAGACGAATGCGACGATTCCGGCCGACTGGTCGCGGTCAGGGTGATGGTGGGCCTCGAAGACCTTCCACGTTGCCCAGCGCCAGAAGTAGACATACAGGTTTGACAACACGCGCTCGAACTTGCCGAGGCCGGCTGCACGGAAGTCACTCAGCAGAGGCGAATGCGTGTCACCGGGGTTGCCCTTTTCAACCCATCCGCCGAGTCCTTTCGCCCTCTCTCGGTATGGCGGGTTGCCGATCACCACGTTTACGCGCAGATCTCGCTTGACCTCGTTCGCGTTCCGGCGTGACCGGGCGAGCGGCCCGAGAGTGGCTGGAATGTGGCCCAGATCGTCCTCGGCGCTGTCCAGGGTATCGGCGAGAAGCAGCCTCGTTTTCTTGTCCGGTACCTCTGCCCGATGCTCTGCCATGAGTGCCTGGCTGATACGCAGTTGCGCGACTGCGTACGGGCATGCCTGCTTCTCGAAGCCGATCATCCTGCTGAACAGCTCGCGCACCTGCGGGGCGACCGCATCGGAACCTTGCTCATCACTGATCGTGCGGGCCACCTTGTCGATGACCGCGAGCAGGTACGAACCGGTCCCCATCGCCGGATCAAGGATAGTGACGTTTTCCGAGGCCAGTCCCCAGGCAATGCCCATCCGCTCCCGGTCCGTCAAGATCTCGTCTGCAAACCGGACCATGCACCTGACAACCGGATCGGGGGTGTAGTAGGAACCGGTCTGCTGTCGCCGTTCCGGGTCGTACCGATCGAGGAAGCGCTCATACAGACGCAGGGTCGCATCTGTCCTGCCGCTACTAAGGACATCCCAGTCGACCGCACTGATTACCCGTTGCAGAGTGCCCAGGACGACGCTGCGTTTCTCGGCGCCTTCAGTGAGCACGTCCAGCGCCTTGCCCATCAGAGGGTGGCGCTTGCCGAGCTGGCGGGCTATCTCGGCTACAGTTGTGCCTTCGAAAGCGATACCGTCTATACGCGCTAGCAGCAGGCTGAACGTCACCGTCTGCGCGTAGGCATCCGCGAATTCCTTATCCGGAAGCCCAGGGAAGAGGTAGGTTCGCCAGTCCTCGGCAAGCGCGGTGAAGATCGGCTCCGGCTCCGCACCGGCGTGCTCACGGATGAGCGTCTGCTCAACTTCGTCCCGCAGCAGCGCGCAAAGCTTCGCGACTGCTTTCACCAGGTCGGTGATGCTTCGCGGCGGAACGGGCTTCCACAGGAGGAAGTCCTCGATGACCCGGGCAAAGGCCCCATCAGCAGCGCGAAGCCTCACCCCAGCAGTACGCAGGTCTCCATCCATCTCAGCGACGGTTCCCGCCATCTCGCCGAAGTGGAAAAGCGCCCACTGTTCACCGTCGCTGTACAAGACGTTCGGGAGAAGCTGAAGCTGTGCCCACTGATCCCGCTCATGACGAGTCGGCGCCCGCCAGGTGCCGGGTAGCTTTCTGCCTGGGGCCTTGAGCTCAGCAAAACCCGCTTGCGCGCCCGCGACGTTCACCAGGAAGTCCGGCCGGACCCCGAGCGCGTCCAGCGGGGTTTCGTCAACCGTCAGAACATCCAGGCCAAGCTGTGCTCCGGCGCGTGTGAGCAGCCGGGCAAAGGGATCCCGAAGCTGGGCCTCTGGCTGGCCGACCGCGAGGCGGAGCTTGCGTGCCACCGACGCACCGAACTCAGATATAACGTCGGCAAACATGTCCCTCGACATATCACCCGCCATCCGCACCAACCGTGTGTAGTCGTTGTGACACAATCATTGGACATTTTTGATGACGGAATGTCCATAGCGCTTCACGGCGAGCCTGACCGCCCCCGCGGCACGCCTTTCCGCACGTCACTTGAGCGAGCCGACGCCTGACGCAGGACTGATACCAGTTCGTTCTGAGGTGGTTGGTGCACTTGACCCCGCTCATGGCGGGAGGCATCCCAAGATGGCGTCCCCTGATCGGGCCTACCGTGGTGTGTGCCTGACGCCGATCCGGCGGGACCGGCGCGGCCGCTCATCAGGTCGCGGCGGGCTTGTCGGCGATGAAGACCGATTCGAGGCCGGGGCGTCCCGGGGCGTCGCGGACATCGGCCAGCTGGTAGCCAGCCGAGATGAGCGGATCCTCGATCGCTGCACGTGGCGGGTAGCGCCGGATGGAATCCGAGGTCAGCGTTGCCCTGTCAGCCGCGAAAACGTACGTCCGCCGGGTGCTCACCAGATCGGCGTCTACCCGGGTAACGTCGAGCCAGCTCTCGAATACGCCCGCTTCAGGAGATTCGTGCCTGACATAGGTAGTCTCGCGGTTCCAGCCAAGCCACGGCTGGCCGACCGGCCGGGGCAATAGACTCAAACACCAGGTGGCCGCCGGGACGGAGCGCCGCATGAACACCACGCAGCGTCGCAGATCACTCCTGTTCGGTGAGGAACACATTGCTGACGTTGCCAGTCATCGTCGCCGGTCTACCGCGAGGTCCGGGAGGCTCCTTACGTGGCCACGGACCCATCGCACCCGCTGCGCGCCCGGCTTGCCCTGGCTATGTCCAGTGACGCTGGTAATGACGCAGGTCGAAGCGGTCCCCATTGCCATAGGTCATAGATCCCGGCAAGCCGCGGCTCCGCGAAGATGGCATCCTGCACGGTAACTAGGGTAGCCACCGCTACGAGCAGCCCACCGCCATGCTGGCTGGGTTAAGGGAACCCGTGGCGCACGAACCGCCACTAGAGGGAGTTCGTGCGCCACGGGTCGCCATAACCGCCAGGGTGCCATGCGACCGCGCTAGCGTCGCCACCAGGGACGGGACACCTTTTCCTGGCTCTCCCAGGATTCGTGATGGCGCGCTTCCGCCGCGCGCCGGGTGAAGGTATTGGGTACTTGTGAGCGTTGCTCAGCCAGACGACGGGAGTATGTGTTGAGTCCTTTCTGGGCGCGGCGTACCACTGCCCGAGAGGCGGGTGATTTCGGATCTCCCCATGACATCTCAGGCTCGCCCCTTTCGCTCTGAACTCGGCATGTGAGAACGACCAGCACGATAATCGCGATGTGCGCTGCCGTCCCGAGACCAATTGCACATAGGACTTGTTCCTTTCTGGCGGCGCCGCTGGGCAGCATCGCGGTGACACCGCGTTGGTCTCAACGTCCCTGGGGCTCAGCTACCCCTACGTAAGCCCGCAAACATGGCGGGTGCGGCGCGAGCCGCTGTCACCCGCTCGGCAGCAGGGCGGCGAGCAGCTTGTCCAGGGCAGTTCGTGCGGTCGCGGACGTGTACGGGCCGACGGCAACCAGCGATGCGATCAGGGCCGCGGCTTCTCCCGGTGAGAAACTGACCGGCGGCAGGACCTGCCGCACATCCATCCGGTAGCCGCCGCCAGGGCCGCGCCTGACCTGCACCGGGACGCCCGCGGCGGTAAGCCTGGCGATGTCGCGCTCGACCGTGCGCACCGTCGTGCCGGTACGGACAGCGAGCACGGCAGCGGTGACGTACCGCGGCGCCCTGGCCCGCAGCTCCTCGATAAGGGCGTGCTGCCGCTCGACGAGCGGCAGCGCCTGATGCAGCTGCACCATGCCCTTGACGCGTCCCGAGCCAACAAGCCTCACTGGCGGCATAGCCGGAAATTATGCCAGAAAGCCGACATGGCTCTGTCGGGTAATGCCCTCTAGGTTGCCTGTATGACCATCGACGAGATCCCCCGCCAGGTACGCCTGAGCATCACGCCCGAGCGGCCAGCGGTCGACACCGAGCTGCATGTCCAGGTCTGCGGCCTGCCGCCTGGCGGCACCGTGACAATACGGGCACAGTCCCATGACGCCAGCGGGCAGGCCTGGCATTCACACGCCGCGTTCCTGGCGGACAGCGCCGGGACGGTGGACCTCAGCCGTGACGCGCCCCTCTCCGGCTGCTACCTCTCTGCCGACGCCATGGGGCTGGTGTGGTCCATGGAGCCAGCCGGACAGCGTGATCCAGCCCAGGCCAGGGACCGGCTCGGACCCGTCCCGCTGCGGCTGTCGGCAGAAATCCGTGGTGCCGAATGCGCCAGCGCCGAGGTACGGCGGTGCTACGTGCCCGCCGGGCTCGACCGGACAGACGTGCGTGCGGACGGCTTGGTGGGGGTGCTCTACTGCCCGGCCGGGCAGGGCGCCTGGCGCGGCGTGCTGCAGCTCGGCGGTGCCGAGGGCGGTCTGCACGAAGACGACGCAGCACTGCTGGCGGCGCACGGATTCGCCGTCCTGGCGCTCGCCTACTACGGACTGCCCGGTCTCCCGCAGACGCTGAAGAACGTGCCGGTGGAGTACTTCGGGCGGGCACTGGACTACCTGAGCGACCACCCCGCCGTAGCGGCAGGCGGCATCGCCGTGATGGGCGTGTCCAAGGGAGGCGAGGCCGCCCTGCTGACCGGCGCCACCTACCCCGCCAGCGTCCGGTCAGTGATCAGCATCGTCGGCAGCGGCCTGCTCACACAGGGCATCAGCCAGGATGTGCTGTCCGGGTCGCTGCTGGAGATCCTCGGTACTCCGGTAGCAAGCTGGACCCATCGTGGCCGCGAGCTACCGTACCTGCCGAACCTCATCACACCGCGGCTGCGCGCTGCGGTTACCACTGGCGGCCCGGTCTCGCTCGGCTGGGCAGCCCCGGACCTCAGCCATGCCGGCGAGGTCGCCCGGGCGGCGATCCCGGTGGAGCAGATCGCCGGGCCCATCCTGCTGATATCCGGCGGCGACGACCAGACCTACGGGCCCGCCTTCCAGGAAGCGGCAGTGCGGCGACTGGCCACCCTCGGGCATCGGGGTTCATGCAGGCATATCGTCTATCCGGACGCCGGTCACCTGATCGCCGCCGTCCCGCACCGGCCGACCACTCAGTCGGTTTTCCCGGGCCCCGGCGTGCCTTTCCAGTACGGCGGCACACCGGCCGCAGACGCCGCGGCCCGGCTTGCGATGTGGCAGGAAGTGCGCCACTTCCTGGACTCACCGCTGTAGACCGTTTGCTGGATAATTGCGTAGACAGATCACGAGGCCGGCAGCGGACAGGACGGTGTTCCCATGGAGACCTTCTGGGAGTCGTTCCGTCTTGACCCGCGGCAGCCGGGGAACGGGGCGATGCGCGCTTCGGACGCCGACAGGGAGATCGTTCGGGCTATGCTCGCCGATGCTTTCGCGGACGGGCGCCTCACCCGCGAGGAGTACGACGACAGGCTGAACACCCTGTACGGCGGCCGGACGCTCGGTGACCTGTCCTCACTCGTCACCGATCTGGTGCCGCCTGACGGCCCGTCTATGGCACCCGCGCCGCTCCTGGTCGCGGATCTGAGGACGCGTGGCGCGCGCAAGTGGCGCAGAGACGTGGAGGAGTCGTTCACGGCCTTCCTCGTCCCTAGCATCATCTGCACGGTGATCTGGATTGCGGTCACCAGGGGCGCCTTCTTCTGGCCTGCGTTCCCCATGCTGTTCCTCGGGCTCAACCTCGTTAAGACTGTCGTGCATCGCGAATCGGTCATCGAGCGCGAGGTCCTCCGGCTTGAGGAGCAGGCGGCCAAGGACGCTGCTCCGGAACTCCCCGCCGGAGGCGGCTAGATAGGCCGCAAGATCGGGTACGACCTCGTGGGCGTCCGCGAGCTGTACAGAACTGACTGTGGAAGTGACAGCCACGACGTACGCGCCTGCCGCCACCGCTGACGCCACGCCAGCCGGCGCGTCCTCGAACGCAATGCACCTGCGCGGCGGCACGCCCAGCAGATCCGCGGCGCGCCGGTACGGCTCAGGATGCGGTTTCCCGTGCGTCACGTCCTCGGCGCAGACCATCACCCCCGGCGGTTCCAAGCCCGCCGCCGCTAGGCGCACATTCGCAAGCTGCCTGGTCGCGGACGTGACGATTGCGACCAGCCACCCCGATCCCAGTAGCTGAGCGGCACCGGGCAGCGCCCTGACGCCACCCGTATCGGCTAGCTCCAATGCCTCCACAAGGGCTGACTCGCCCGGGGCATCCAGGTGCGGCGCATACCGCCTGATCTTCTCGAGATGCGTCATGCCATGCGCTGCAAGAAGACGCTGCACATCCACCCCGCGCGCCGCTCCCCAAGCGCTCCAAGCCCTGGTCTGGACTCCCTGGCTGCATAGGAGTGTCCCGTCAAGGTCGGTCAGGCACGCCTGCCAGCGCAGGGGTTGCGGCACTCGCAGGCTGCGGTGCACCAGTACCCGGGCGCGAGCCGGATCGGCTGGCTGCACGACTTCTTCCTGACGCAGAACTACCTGGTCTTCCCCGACATCTCCCTGCGTCACGAAGACGCGGGCCTGCTCGGCCCGGACGGCAGCATCTTCCGCTTCGATCCCGACCGGTGCCGCGAATACATCGAGAAAGCCCAGCCTGGGCCCGGCTCAATGAGCCGTCATCCACCTTACAGACGCCATGCCCCAGGTTCATGTCACGACGGCCGGGACAGGACGGCCGACTGCTGGCGCGACCGCCTGCTTGATGGATCGGGCCGCGTCGTCCACGCTGGCATGGACAGGCAGGATATCGATCATGCGAGTGAGGGTGAGCATCCGCAGCACCCGACGCTGCGGCGCGGCCAGCCGCAGCTCACCGCCCGCGAGGCGGGCCAGTTTCCGCCCTCGCACCAGCGCCGCCACGCCGCTGCAGTCGATGAACTCCAGCCCGGCCAGATCGACGATGATCTCGGGCTGACGGGCGGCAACCGCCGCAAACGCAGCTGTGACACCGCCCGCGTCTGCTATGTCGAGCTCTCCGCACAGCGCGACCACGACGTGTCCGTCGCAGTCGCGGTTAGTCAGGTCCACGCTGAGCATGGGCAAGCCTCCTGCATCAGCAGCAAGGCAGGGTCCTGACCCAGCGGCGAGTTCACCGGTCCTCCTTTGACCTTAGCTGCAAATGCGCAGAGCGACTGCGCTACTACAGAACGTCCGGATTTGCGGCGCAAGGTCTGCCTGCCGGGCGTAGCTGAGCCTCCTCGACGCCACGGGAACTGGTATCCAGCTGGTTTGTTGCTGACACGCCCGATTCTGAATAGCCTTCGGTGGTCGAGTGGGGCTGTATTGTCAGGACCTGCAGGATCAGGGCTGATCCTCGGTTAGCTGCTTGCACATCTCTGCCTAGGGCGCGGCCGGGACTCGCCCGGGCCGGGCCGGGACTGACCTGCCGTAGCTGCGTGTCCAGCTGATCGTGATCGTTCTCAAAGGGGAGGCCGCCTGCGGCGGCCTGGAACAGTCTGGGGGTTCTGCCGGTGCGCAGTATGGAAGGCGCGCAGCGCCTGCGGGCGGCTGCGGTGCGAGTGGGCGTACTGGGCGCGGTGACGGCTGGCGTGCTGTGGACCAGCCCGGCAGCGCTCGCAGACACGTGGACCGATCAGCCTATGACGGTAACGCTGGCGCCAGGGGCGACCGGAGCGGTGCCGATGACGGTGAAGGTCACCAGTGCCACTGCCACGTTTTATCCGCCAGGCTCGATCGTGATGACCGCCCCTGGCAATACCACCTTCGCGCCAGGCCAGACAACGGTACCGACCAATTACAGCACCAATGGCGGCGCGAGTTATGTCCCTGGTGCCGTGACCGTGAATAACTGCGTGTACGGCAGCGGCAACACGAGGCTGACCTGCACCGTCACGCCTGTGGCTGGCATCTCCGTGCCCGTAAACACCCTCATCAATTACGTGCCGCAGGTGACGGTGAACGCGTCGGCGCCGACGGGCACCGTACTGCCGCCCGGTTCAGCCACCTTCAACTACACCGGCTCGGGCAGTTCAAATCAGTCGGTGACCGGCTCGCTGAATGTAAAGACGACGGGGACGGCCACGGTGCCGGTAGGAACGGTTGGCGGCGCTGCGGCTGCCGCGATAGCCGGGGTGGGTGCCGTGTGGTTCCTGCGCCGCCGGAACCGAGCCGGGACTGCTGTCTGAGCGTCCTGGCGTCGTGGTGAGGTGATCAGGCGGCCCTGGTAGCTCGTCGGCGCAGGAAGAAGGCACCGACCGCCGCAGTGGCCAGGACTGCCGGGACGACCGCGGCCGCCGGGTCGATCACCGGGACGGCGGCCACGAGGACGACAGAGCAGCCCGGCTCGGTTCCGGTGACGCAGTTCGAGCCCGTCGTGGTCGAGGTAACCGAGTTGGTGATTTTGGTGCCAGGTGCGACCGGGAGGAGTTGCGGTCTGGCGGATGGGGCCGCGTGCGCGGTGGCGGCCGCGTACAGGCCGACGGTGGCGGCGATCGCCGCGGCCGCGCCGATGCGCCGCAGTCGCCGCCCGGCGCCGGGAGTGAGGAAGGACATGACGAGGTGCCTTTCTGGCTGATAGTCAGTTGACGGTGACCTGGTAGGTGATCGTGACCGGGACGTTGTTGGCCGGGAGAGTGCCGGTCCACGTGAGCTTGGGCGTTGTGAATGTGGCCGAGCCCGCGGAGGCGGTGATGCTAGCCGGGTTCGAGGTGCTGGCGATGACGTTGGACAGGTTGTCCGTCACGTTCGCCCCAGTGATCGGGGAGCTGCCCGGATTGGTCAGGGTGAGGGTGTAGGTGATGACCTGTCCGGAGGACACCGGCCCGGGCGCTGCCGGGCTCGAGGTCTTAACGATGTGGATCCCGGGCACGATGATCGTTACAGGGCTGGAGGCGATCACGTTCCCGTTCGGGTCGGAGTACGTCATCGAGCCGGTGTAGGTGCCGGCCGGTGTCCCCGCGTTGACCGAGAGCGTGATCGGCCGGCTGGTATAGGTCCAGGCGCCGCTGGCGTCCGAGGTACAGGTCCCGCTCGTGCCGTTCGCCGCGAACACCTGAGTAGTACTGGCACCGCAGGTGAAGGCCGTGACTTTGGTATTCGGGGGCGCGTTGACGGTTATGACGTCATTGGTCGCGCCATAAACTGCCGCGCTGCTGTTGGCCTGCGTCATAGTCATCGGCACCGAGTTGCCGGTCGAACCGGCGGTGAACGTGGGGACCGAGGTCTGCGCGATCTGCACGGTGCTACGGACGTTGACGTTGATGGGGTTGCTGACCGTGGTGATGCCTGCTGCGGTCAGCGTCATGCTGCCGGTGTAGGTACCGCCGGATGTCCCTGGGTTGACCTGGAGTGTGACCGGCTGGGTGGTGTTCCAGGTGCCGGTGCTGGTCGCGGTGCAGGTAGCACTCGTGCCACCGGTCGCGATCGCCACGGTGCCGGGGCAAGAAGGGAGGCCGGTGATGGTGGTGTTCGAGGGCGCGGTGACCGAGATGACGTCGCCAGCCTTGTAAGGCACCGCCGTGGTGCCGTCGACCTGGGTCAGGGCCATTGTCGCCGTGCCGACCGCACCGCTGGTGATCGCGGCCAACGAAGGCTGGGTGATCTGCGCGCTCGGGGACACGGTGTAGGTGATGGGGAGGGTGGCCAGCACGGCGCCGGCCCTGGTCAGGGTCACGGAGCCGCCGGTGTAGGTGCCGCCCGGTGTCGTGGAGCCGACCTTGAGCAAGAACGGCTGGGTGACAGGCCAGGGGCTGGTGGTTCTCGCTGTGCAGGTCCAGCTGCCGCCTGTTATAGAGGTCGGTCCGGTGTAGCCCCCTGGGCAACCAGGAGGGCTGCCAGAGGAGAAGCTGAGAGTGGTGTTCGAGGGCGGGGTGAACGTGATGACGTCACCGGTCATGTTGGGCACCGCCGTGACGCCGTCGGGCAGGGTCAGGCTCATCGGCACCGTGCCGGTCCCGCCGGAAGCGATCGTGGGGGCCGTACCCTCGGTAAACAGTGCGCTAGCGGTCGTATTGTCGGCCGCGACGGCGGCAGCCATGGTGCCGCGGTCGTAGGTACCGTTCAGCGTTGCCGCGGACGCGGACACGGTCGTGACCGCGAGGACCGCGACAACGGGCAGGACGATACAGGCTCGGGCGAGAATTCGGATAAAAGAGCTGAAAGGCGATGGTGACATGGACGATCCTTACCTGCGGATTCCTAGAGCAGAAGCTCCACGCGAAAGACGACAGCTAGCGTCAGCTGGCTGCTGCGGCTAGTTCCTTCCGAGGCAGCTCCGCAATGGCCGGCTGCTCCTGCTCCCGCTGGGTCTTGTCCCAGCCGGTCCTGCCCGACGCCAGTGCGTACAGGGCCTTCCACGCGCACAGGAAGAACACGTAGTTCATCACCAGGAACGAGTGCCCGAACAGTATCGCGCGCAACCAGGACGTTTCCGGGTGGCGGAGCTTCTGCAGGACCGAGGACGTCATCGCGGGCGTGAAGGACACCACATACCACAAGACGATGCTCAGCGCGAAAAATACCGTCCCCTGACTGGTGATGAAATAGGAACGGGTGTCCACGACGAACCCCAGCAAGGCGACGTGCCACAGGATCGACCACGGGAGATCCAGTACCCAGGGTACGAGCAGGTAGAGCGATAGCTCGATGGCCCGGGCGTGGCTGATAGTCGGTGAGCGCCATATCTCCGGGAGCCGCCGGGCGCAGGACATATGGCCCTGATACCAGCGGGTACGCTGCTTGATCAGGGGCTTGATCCGGCTGACGCCCTGCTGGCAGACAGCCGCACCAGGCGAGGTCATCAGCTTCCAGCCGGCCAGCAGCAAGGTGATGGTCAGGTCCAGGTCTTCGGTCAGGCTGGCTGACCAGGGCTTCGGGCCGGCTTCGTTCAGGGCGGTCAGGCGGCTGAACTGACCGTTGCCGCCTAGGCTCACGCTGCCGATCGCTGCGCGCCCGAACTGGGAGACCGCGGCGAGAGACCAGAAGTGAAAGTCCTGGATCTGGGTCAGGAAGTTATCCCGGTTGCGGATGCCGACCGCTAGCTGGACGGCACCGACCTGCGGGTCAGCGAACTCGCGCGTCACCTGGGTCACCGCACCATCAGACAGGTGCCCATCGGCGTCCATGACGCACACCAGGATATGCGCGGGATCCTGGCCGGCCTCGGCCACCATGACCCGGACCAGATCCAGTCCCGCGTTCAGGGCCTCGCCCTTGCCCTTCCTGGCGTCAGGCAGGTCCCGGCGCAGCACGGTGACATCCAGCCCTCCGGCGCGGGCGGCCACTGCCCCGGTCGCGTCCTCCGATCCGTCGTCGATCACGATGACCCGCGACGCTGATCCGGTCAGCCGCGTCACGGTGCCGCCGATGACCCTCTCCTCGTTCAGGCACGGCACCAGGAAGTACACAAAGAACGGGTCCTCCCGGCCAAGGTGCGGCCGCCCGTATCCCAGCTCCGCCTGGTCGCCCAGCTTGCCGCCGGCTCGATGCAGGTGGCGGAGGCCGAAGGCCAGCATGGTGAACAGGTAGGCACCGCCGATCCAGATGACCATGCCCGCGAGGCCCATCAGCACGATGGTGATCACGCGCTGCTCCCGCCGGTGTGCAGTGGCCAGAGCCCCGCGCCGGTCCCGATCCGCACGAACACGAACCCGGCGGCAGCAGTGCCGCCGATGGTCAGCCAGGTGCCCAGCTCGACGTGCGCCAACTCGAAGCCCTGCTGCCCGCCGATGCAGCGGGCGGCCACGATTACCAGGATCCGCACGAAATTGACCCCGATCATCAGCGCCCCCGCCGCTACCCCTGCGGCGGTCACTCGCCACGCTGCTAGTCGCTGAGCCAGCAGCAGCCCGCCAGTGGCGGCCGCCAGCGGAACCAGGAAAACCACCACTGAGCACTTGGACGTGATCTCGATCCCAGCCCACGCATCTGGGCCCGCCTGGAAGAACACCACATCGTTCGCGGCCCGGTACGGCAGGGCGGGCAGGCCGAGCACCACTCGCAGCAGCAGCACGGTCACCCGGGCTTCCAAGCCGCGCACCAGTCCGTTACAGGCCAGCAGCCACGCGCCCAGGCCCAGAACGGCGACCCCCGCCACCGCCCGGGCCAGGATGACAGACCGTCCCCGCGTAACCGCCGCGCCGCTGCCCTCGCTAGCCTCGCTGGCTCCGGGAAGGTTAGCGCCTATCACCGCCGCCCCTCCCGCCGACCCGTGCCAGACGCAGCGCCAGCAGGCCGGCCAGGATCAGCCCCGAGCCGATCATCCCGAATGCCATGCCGGTGAATCCGGTTATCGGCAAAACTCCGGTGTACATCCCCGCACCTCTCATATCCGCACACCCCGTCGGCTGGGCAGGACCGCGCAAGCACTCCACGGCACGGATAGGTCTCGGTGTTCTAAGCCGCGATCCGCGACGGCAGCACTGCGCTCCCCCGAGCACGCCGACAGCTCACCGCGGATCAGCCCCCGATCCGGCAGAGTGCGTGATCAATCTACGACCCGGACCGCCAGCCGAACGATCATTCAAAATCAGGCGCGTCTGCTCTTAACCAGCAAAAACACAGAAACCCACAGCCCAGCCCGTGGGATTACTGAAAGTAGTGCCACCCCCGGGCGGGCGGCCACTGTACGCCGGGAGATCAGATACTCGGCACGCACAGCTCGCGATGAGCCAGCCCAGGTCTCGGGACCCGACAGCCTGAAGTCAGCAATTGCGGACCACCTCCCGCTGCCGGCGGTTACTCCCAGTACTCCCTGGTGCGCAGGCCGGGTTCTATCTATGCCCGATCATCAGGGTGGTGTGCTGCGAGCCGTGCGGCCTGAGCACGGCAAGCAGGTCCTGCGGGGCAGGCGGTTGAATTCTTTGAGTGGGCTTTCTGGAGGAGGCGGGAGGCTGGGGTTCGCTGGTCCCTGCCATGCCAGGATCGGCTACCGGGGCGGGCTGCACAGCGACCACGCTGAAACTCTTGTCGAAAATACCGCCGCCGGTCCAGGTCAAGGACGTGTAATAGGTGCCCGGTTTGGTGCTGGCCGGGACCGTGAATGACCTGGTATCGCTGGAACCGGTAAAGGTGTAGGACCCTGACCTCCCAGTGCGGTGCTGGCGGCTGTGCCGATAAAGACACTTCCGCCTTGAGCGGGGTCACAGGTGGAGGCGAAGGTGATGGCGGATCCGGCCACGATGGGGTTTGGACTCAGCGTGAAGCCACTCACCACTGGGCGACACCGGGGTCGGCCATAATCACGCACGCGGCTACAGCGAGTACTGCGCCGCTGCGCCGGACGATCTTCCCCTGCCCCGGGGCTACATGGATACGTACGGTAGCGAATATAGCCTACGGCCAGCATTGATCACGCTATGTAAGCAGCCGAGGGGGGAATTTCCCGGCCGCAACCTGAGGTGGAAGGCTCGCCGCTCGACCCCGCGCGCCTACCTCTAGGTTTGCTATCCGGGCGTAGACGATGCCGATCATGCGAAGGACCTCGCCCTCGACGACGCCGACCAGAGCCTGGGCATCTTCTATGACGACGAGAACACTATCGCCGCCCCTGAAGGCCCCGCCAATCCTGTCGTCGAAGTCTGGAACAACACCGCGACTGCACCGTCATCGCCGCCGGCACACCGACCTACCACATCCCCCGCACACCGCGGCCGCCCTGCTGGCCGGCGGCATGGCAGCCGCCCCGCTGACCGGCCGACCGGTGCTGCGCTCGGGCCTGCGCCAGCTCGTCCTCGGCGCGGTCGCGGTCACGTTCGCCGTCGGCAGCCTCATCGGCGGCCGAGTCCGCTGACCGGCGCCTGCTGCCAGGCCGTTTCCGGAACGCGCGCCGCGAACGGCCGCGCCTTCAAGATCGTAGCCACCATCAGCGTCGCCGCCGTCGCGCTCCTCTCACCCACCGTGCTCGCACAGACCATCCTGAGCGGCCTCGGCATCTCCTGACCCCAGCCGGGAGGCAGGCAGACAGCCCAACCCCGCTTCCCCCGCCGGGGCGAAGATCAAGATGAGCACGGCCAGGCCGAGCGCGGTGAACTCGGCTAGCAGCCTCCGCCGGCCGTACCGGTCATGCGCGGGCGGGCTTGGCGGCTCGGATGATCGCCGAGTGCATCGCGGGCGCGGCCTCGTGGGTGAATCTCACCGTGGCATCGGTGAACCCGGCGGCGGCCAGCCCGTCCAGGTACTCCGAGCGGGACAGGGCCCCGGCGATGCAGCCGACATATGACCCGGCCGCCGCCCGGCCGCCGGGCGCCAGGTGGTCTTCGGCGACGACATCGGAGATGCCGATCCGCCCGCCGGGCACCAGGACCCGGAACATCTCGGCCAGCACCGCCGGCTTGTCGGTCGACAGATTGATCACGCAGTTGGAAATCACCACATCCACCGAGGCGTCCGGCAGCGGCACAGCCTCGATCTGGCCCTTGAGGAACTCCACGTTGGACGCCCCGGCCTTGACGGCGTTGGCACGGGCGAGCTGGAGCATCTCATCAGTCATGTCGACGCCGTAGGCGAACCCGTTAGGGCCGACCCTCCGCGCGGACAGCAGTACGTCGATACCGCCGCCCGATCCCAGGTCCAGCACCTTCTCACCCTCGTGCAGGTCAGCGACAGCCAGCGGGTTCCCGCAGCCGAGGCTGGCCAGAACCGCTTCCTCCGGCAGCCCGTCCGTCTCGCCCTCGCGGTACAGGGACGCACTGAAACCGCCGGCCGCATCCATGGCGCCGGCAGGGCCGCAGCAGGGATCGGTGATCGGGCCGCAGCATGCCCCCGTACCCGCCTCGGGCTGGAGGACCGCGCGGGCAGCGGCAGCGTACTTGGTCCGTACTTCCTCACGCAGGTCGGTGCCAGTGCTCTCGCTCATGAACCACTCCAAGGGATAGATGGATATCTATGCCCAGAGTGGAGTACACATAGACGGTTGTCAATATCTGCTGCATAATGGATATGTGAGCACCGCACCCATCACCCGGGCACGCCCGGAACTTCCGCTTGCTGAGACATGCTGCGCACCCCTGCTGCGCCAGCCGATCACCGCGAGCCAGGCAGCCGACCTAGCCCACCTGCTCAAGGCCCTCGCCGACCCGACCCGGCTGCGGCTGGTGTCCATGGTCGCGGCCCATGAGGGCGGCGAGGCATGCGTCTGCGATCTCACCGAACCTTTGGGGCTGACCCAGCCAACTATCTCCCACCATCTCAAGATCCTGGTGGACGCCGGGATCTTCACCCGCGACAAGCGCGGCGTCTGGGCCTACTACGCGCTGCGCCCGGCAGCCCTAGCCGCACTCGCAGAGGTCCTCGGTGACCCCATCGCCACGCTGGCCACCGGACGGGCCCGGACGAGGTAGCCCATGCCCGTTGAGATAGCCGCGATGACAGCGGCCCACGCGCCCGCTGCGCTCGCGATCTACCAGGCAGGAATGGACGAGGGCAACGCCACCTTCGAGACCCGCGCACCGGCCTGGCCCGACTTCGACGCCGCCCGGCTGCCCGCCCACCGCTTCGTCGCCCTCGACGGCTCCGCCGTGGTCGGATGGGTCGCGGCCTTGCCGGTATCGACCCGCGCGGTCTACCGGGGAGTGGTCGAGCATTCGGTCTACGTCGACCGCCAGGCACGCGGCCACGGCATCGGCCGGCAGCTCCTGGACACCCTGATCGCGTCCACCGAAGCAGCCAGGATCTGGACCATCCAATCCAGCCTCTTCGCGGAAAACACCGCCAGCATCGCCCTCCGCACAGCAGCCGGATTCCGCATCGTCGGGACCAGGGAACGCATCGGCCGCCACCGCGGACGCTGGCGCGACACCACCCTGATCGAACGCCGCAGCGCCACCATCTGAACAAAGGCGGGTTATGGTCCGTCCCACAGAAGCCATGCAGACGCCTGCTCATCGTGCTCGTACTCGCTGACCGCCGACGGTTCAGGGCGGCCCGGTCCAGGCGCGAACGTCTCGTTCCAGCGCCTGCGCACGCCTGTGCACGCCGCGGCGGAGCAGTGATCAGTCAGGAACCTCAGCCGGATTCCCTGCTGGTGCGCGGTCACAGTAGCGTGCCGAAGACCTCAACACCGCAGCGGGCTGCCCCGCTGCGGTCGATACGGGCATCGGCGGTTACCAGGGAGACATGGAGGGCCTCGGCTAGGGCCACGTACTTGAGCGTCGTAGGCGGGCAGGTTGGCGTGGAGGATCTTGATACGCGGCGACAACGGCAGGATGTCTTGCCGCTCGATCGCGAACGCGCAGTAGCTGGCGAGCGCCGCATGAGGGTCTGCGCTGTGGCCAGCCGCTGTGCGATGGATTCTCCCGCACACGTCCTCGCCGCGAGCAGTTCGACCATGGCCGAGCAGTCAGCCACGGTCAACGTCCGACCCTGCCTTCGTCGATGGCTGCGAGAATGTCGGCAGTACTGATATCAGCGGTCACCTCCCTGCGGGCTTGGTCCACGGCTTGCGCCACGGTGGGCTTCGCGGCCTCTCGCTCGATCATTCCGCGAAGGTATGCCTGCAGGGACTGGCCGGCCTGTGCCGCGCGGACCTTCATGGTGTGCACGGCGTCAGTCATCGGATAAGCATCATTGACTGCGTAATGCAGTCAACAGCAGCGGGGGTCAGGTACCTGGACTCGGTACCTGCTGAATCGGCCGACAGAAGCGTTGCGGGCTCCGCGCGGGCTCGCGTAGCTCTGGTTGCGACCGCATCTGTACCCCACGATTCCGGGACCACGCTGAGCCCGCTTTACCATGCATCGGACTAGGTGAAGGACTGGTCCGTCAGCTGCGCAGGGGTAGGTCGTCGGCCGCCATTTCGGTGGAGAGCACGATCTTGCCGTAGACGTGACCGCCCGCGAGTTCGGTGTAGGCGTCCCGGACCTGCTCGAGCGGGTAGATCGCGGCGATCGGCACGGTCAGCCGACCCCACGCGACATGCTCGGCCATCGTCGCGAGGACATCAGGAGTGCTCGCCTCAGGGCTGCCGGCGGTCTTCGCACCATGGCGCTGCGCGCCGGCGAAGTCGATGATCGTGTCGATCCGATCGGGAGTGACGCCGAGGGATACCGCGAGGTCCACGTAACCGTCGCCATGGGTGTCGATGAAGGCGTCGATCCCGTCTGGCGCGAGTGATCGGAGGCGGTCAGCGAGGCAGTCGCCATAAACCACCGGCTCGACGCCGGTGGCGCGGAGTCGCCCGGCATTGGCTGCGCTGGCGATGCCGAGGACCCGCGCGCCGGCGCTACGGGAAAGTTGCGCCGCGAGCCCGCCTACGCCACCAGCAGCGGCGCTTACCGCGACTACCTCGCCTGGACGTACAGCGACGGCACGGACCGCGGAGAACGACGTCACCCCGATCGCCCACAATGCGCCGGCGCGGATCCAGTCGAGCGCCCGCGGCTTGGCTATCAGGTGCTGCCGGTCGGATATGACGTAGTCGGCCTGTGCTGACCGGCTGTCAGACCAGCCCATGACCTCGTCGCCTGGCGTGAACCCGGTGACGCCCGACCCGACCTCGACGACCAGGCCCGCGAAGTCGCTGCCCTGGCCGGACGGGAAGGTCGCGGGGAACATCTGCTCCATCGCACCGTTCCGGATGGCGATCTCACCGGGATTGGTGCCCGCGGCGACAACCCGGACCAGGACCTGCCCGTCGCCGGCCGAGGGACACGGGACGTCGACGACACGCAGGACGTCCGCCGGCCCGTAATGGCCGAACTGCACCCTGCGGCTCATTTGCCCGCGCCAGGCGCCGGGGCATCGCCACGGGCGAGCGCGATGACCGGGATCGTCCGGCTGGTCTTCTGCTGGTACGCGGCAAAACCCGGATAGCGTTCGGACTGAATACGGTACTTCTCATCGCGTTCGGAGCCGCTCAGTTCGGTGGCGCGCACCGCGATCGTCTGATCGTTCACCTCGATGGTCACGTCCGGGTTGGCCCGCAGGTTCCAGTACCAGTCGGGGTTGCGGTCCGATCCGGCCTTCGAGGCGAACACGAGATACCGGTCGCCGTCAGCCAGGTACATCATCGGGTTGATCCGCGGCTGACCGCTGCGGGCGCCGACGGTGTGGAGAAGCAGTAGCGGCGCGCCCGCGAAGCCGCCGCCCACTCGCCCGTGGTTAGCGCGGAACTCGGCGATGGTGCGCTCGTTGAACTCGTCAGCGGGGTTAGTCAACGACGGTCCCCTCGTCACCGACCGGCGGGCCTGGCGGAAGCAGTTCGGTCTTGTATTCCGGCGCGAGCGCCTGCGACTGGGCGATGAAGGCCGCCTGCCCGTCAGCATCGAGCGGCGGTGGCGCCTGCGTCCGGGTGCCGACGGGCTGGCCGACCAGGGTGAAGAACTCCTCCTGCCCTGACGGCGCGCACATGCACAGCAACCGCGATGGCTTGTCCCCGGCGTTGGTGAACGCATGCGGGGCGTTGGCCGGCACGTTGATGGTCTCGCCGACGCGGGCGATGATCGTCTCGCCGCGGAAGGTCACTTTGACTTCACCATCTAGGACGGTGAACATCTCCTCGAAGTCGTGCCGGTGCGGTGGCGGCCCGCCGCCCGGGGGCACGTGCATGTCGATGAGCGTGTACCGTCCTGCGGTGTCCTCGCCCGTGACCAGGATCGTGTAGGTGTCGCCGACGAGCCCGATATGCGGCAGGCTCTGGTCCTGATCCGGCCGTGCGACAGTGAGTTCACGGGACAGGTCGTCGGGCGGGACGGGTACGGGCGGGCTGGACATGCTTGTCTCCTCGCGGATCAACGAGTGCGGACTTACCAGGCGAGCCTGGTGGAGAAGTCCTCCGGTGAGTACGTAAGCTTTCCGCTCCTTCAATCCGGAGGATTTCGTCCGTTTTAGTGTAGCCGTTCGCGACGAAGACGACTTCAATAGGGTCCATGGCCATCGCGAGCAAACCCCGCCCGCGCGAGCAGCGCAGCGACGCGGCCCGCAACCATGAGGCGCTCGTTCGTGCCGGGACCGCGGCCGTGCACCGTGAGGGGGCGCACGTGCCCATGGCGACCATCGCGGCAAACGCGGGCGTCGGCATCGGGACGCTCTACCGTCACTTCCCGGCCCGCGAAGACCTGCTTAACTTCCTTGTACACCGCTCCTTCGAGCAGGTGCTCTCGAACGCGCAGGCGGCTGAACGTGACGGCACGACAGCCAGCGACGCGCTGCGGCTGTTCATCGAAGCCGCGATCGCCCAGCGGAATGAACTCGTCCTGCCGCTGCATGGCGGGCCTCCTGTTACTGTCCCGGACACCCTGGCGGTGCGCGACCAGGTCCACCGCACCGTGCAACGGATCCTCGAACGCGGCCGTGCCGACGGCACGATCAGCCAGGACGTGACTCCGCGCGATGTCGTCACCTTCGGAGCGATGCTCGCTCAGCCCCGGCAGCCCGACCCGGAATGGGACGCGACATGCCGCCGGCTGCTCGCCACCTACCTCAATGGCCTGCGAGCGTGCTGACGGTTCTGGCTGTAAGTGGGTCTTGACCTGCGGATTTGCGGTTCCGCGAGTGACAGTGAGTACCCCTGCTTACCAGGGAGCCAAGGGTGGTGGCCTGCGGGCAGCTTCCCTCGATTGGGCGCGGGGCGGCGCATGGTCATCCGGCTTCCCCTGGATCCCCCGGCAGTCTCCTGCCGCAGCCGGACCCTGTTCCCGGGTCCGCGAGAGAGGGCTTGCACCTGGCGGCTACGACGAATACCGTGTTTCACTAATCGATTAGTGAAATGAGGATTATGATCGAGTTCCAGCTCGACACCGGCTCCGGTGTCGCCACCTACCTCCAGCTGGTCCAGCAGGTCCATGATGCCCTGCGGCTCGGCCTGCTGGAGCCGGGCGACAAGCTGCCGACTGCGCAGCAGGTCGTCGCCAGGCTGGCGATCAACCCGAACACGGTGCTCAAGGCCTACCGCGACCTGGAGCGAGAGGGACTCGTGCGCGGCCGGCCGGGCCAGGGAACGTTCGTCACCCGGACGCTTCCCGGCACCGACCCCGCCGCGCAGCGACGGTTCCTCGCCGCCATGACCGACCTCCTGCGCTCGGCGCGGGCGGCGGGCCTGGGACCCGACGACATCGAGTCGATCTACCGGACCGCGGCCCGGAACTGCTTCACAGAGGGAGTCGCATGAAAGCCGTCATCGAGGCCGACGGCCTCGGCAAGCGCTACGGGCGACGGCGGGCGCTGGCCGACTGCACCCTGGCGGCGCCCGCCGGACGGGTGACCGGCCTCGTCGGACCCAACGGCGCGGGCAAGACCACCCTGCTGCAGCTAGCCGCCGGGCTCCTCACACCGACCTCGGGCACGATCACGGTGCTGGGCGAGCGCCCGGGCGGCACCCCGGCGCAGCTCGCCCGGGTCGGCTTCGTCGCCCAGGACGCCCCGGTCTACCGGGGGCTCTCCGTCGCCGGCCATCTGCGGATGGGCGCGTGGCTCAACCCCACCTGGGACGGCGAACTCGCCGGACGCCGCATCGGGCAGCTCGGCCTTGACCTACGGCAGCGGGCCGGGTCGCTGTCCGGCGGCCAGCGGGCCCAGCTCGCACTCACCCTGGCGGCCGCCAAGCGGCCCGAGCTGCTCCTGCTCGACGAGCCGGTCGCCAGCCTGGACCCGCTGGCCCGGCGGGAGTTCCTGCGGGGCCTGATGGAGACCGTCGCCGAGCACGGGGCCAGCGTCGTGCTGTCCTCGCACCTGATCACCGACATCGAGCGGGTCTGCGACTACCTCATCGTGCTCACCGGCTCCCGGGTGCGGATAGCCGGGGAGACCGAGGAACTGCTGGCATCGCACCACCGCCTGTCCGGTCCCCGCCGCGATCCCCGCACGCTCCCGGCGAACTGGGACGTCATCGAGGAAAGCCAAGCCGGCAAGCAGAGCACGCTGCTGGTCCGCACCTCCGAGCCGATCCTCGACCCGGCCTGGACCGCCAGGCCGGTCGGCCTGGAGGACCTGGTCCTCGCCTACATGAGCCAGCCGGGCGATGCCGCGCGTGCTGGCCAGCCCGGACTGGAGGTCGCGTCATGATCCGCTTCACCTGGCATCGGTTCCGCACCCAGGCCCTGGTCGCCCTCGGCGCGCTGGCCGTCCTCGCCGTCGTCCTGGCGATAACCGGGATCCAGCTCGCCCACGCCTACGACGCAGCCGTCGCTGCCTGCAGGCCGCGGGGAGCCTGCGCGAGCGGGCCCGGCAGCGCCCTCAACTTCCCCTCCAGCTCCGAACTCAGCCTGGCGAACACGCTCAACGCACTCGTCGTGGCCATCCCCGGCCTGACCGGGATGTTCTGGGGGGCGCCGCTGATCGCCCGCGAGTTCGAGACCGGCAGCTTCCGCCTGGCCTGGACCCAGGGCGTCACCCGCACCCGCTGGCTGGCCGTCAAGCTCGGCGTCACCGGCGTGGCGAGCACGGTCGCCGCCGGGCTGCTCAGCCTCATGGTGGCCTGGTGGTCCAGCCCCATCGCGGCGGTGCACGGCGGCAGACTCAGCTCTTTCCACAGCAGCGGCGTCGCGCCTATCGGGTACGCGGCGTTCGCGTTCGCCCTCGGGGCCGCCGCCGGGCTGCTCATCCGCCGCACCCTGCCCGCGATAGCCGTCACCCTCGCCGTCTTCGCCGCCGTCACCTTCGCCTTCCCCATGTGGGTGCGGCCCCACCTCATCCCGCCCGTCCAGGCCACCGTGACGCTCAGCGCCGCATCGATCAACGGCTTCGAGTTCTCCCCTGACCACCGCGCCCTGCTGGTGCAGACGGCACCGCCAGACATCCCCGGCGCCTGGATTCTCTCCAGCCAGCTCACCACCCCGGACGGCCGTCCCGCATCCGCCGTGCCGGTCACCGCGGCCTGCGGTCCGAACGCGCAGGGCAACTCCTGCCAGGCCTACATCGAGAGCCTGCACCTGCGGCAGGCAGTGACCTATCAGCCCGCGAGCCGCTACTGGCCGCTCCAGTGGTACGAGAGCGGGATCTACCTCGCCGTCGCCCTCGCCCTGGCCGGATTCTGCTTGTGGTGGATCCACCCCGGCCGCTCCGCGGAACCCGACATCCATCGTCCCCGCGCCAGCCAGCCGGCCTCCATACTCGAAAGGTCCCCGTGACCTCCGACGATCCCAAATCCGGTGGAAATCCGACCCGGAGCGCAAGACACGGAGCGTCTGAGCACCGGAAGCGGTGCGGCAGCATCCGCCTTGACCGGCATGGAGCACTGAGTGAGCCCATCTGATCGGCGTCTCGCTCTGCTACAGCCTGCCCGCCGCGCCGCGGCGGGCGGGGCCGACGCCTTGATCCAGTAATGCCAAACTCGGCAGCGCATCGACCGGGTAGGTTGCATGTGAACTGCCAAGTTTGGGAACCGGCTTGAAGCGACGGCACTGCATCGGGCTGACATCGACCTGGCGGCGCGGACTGTCCGGGTTCGTGCTGCCTATATCGAGCGCTCGACCGCCGAGATGCTCATCGGCCCACCCAAGTCAAAGGCCGGTCGGCGCATCGTCAGCATAGCGGCCGCGATCATTCCCGACCTGACACAGCACCTGGCGATCTACGTCAAAGACGAACCGGGCGCGCTGGTCTTCCCAGGTGTCATGGGTGGTCCACTGCGCCGCGGCAACTTCAACAGGACGTCGGCCTGGCCGCAAGCGGTCGCGTCGGTCGGCATGCCTGGCCTGCACTTCCATGACCTGCGCCACGCCGGAAACCAGTTCGCGGCCAACAGCGGTGCGCGCCTGCGCGACCTGATGGCTCGGATGGGCCACGACTCCGAACGGGCCGCGATGATCTAGCAGCACAAGGCGCGCGGCGCCGACAAAACCATAACCGATGCCATCGACTCCCACGTCGAAGACGAGAAGCGGAAGGACGACGACCAGGGCGACGCGACCGGGGCCGCTGGCTAATGGCACGGCGACCCGCCAACCGCCAAGGCGATCGAAGGCCCAGTGTCCGGAAACATGTTCCGGCCTGGGCCTTCGCTGTGGAGCGGGTGACGGGAATCGAACCCGCTCTGTCAGCTTGGGAAGCTGAAGTTCTACCAGTGAACTACACCCGCTGGCGGCACTTACGCCACGAGACAGATCCTAGCCGTCTTCGCCCAAGCATCGTACCGGACCCGATAGGTTGCCTGGGTGCTCCTCTCCGATCGCGACATCAAAGCCGAGATTGAATCTGGGCGGGTCAAGCTCGATCCTTACGCACCCGAGCTGGTCCAGCCCTCCAGCATTGACGTGCGGATGGACCGGTACTTCCGGGTCTTCGAGAACCACCGTTACCCGCACATCGATCCGGCCGTGGAACAGCCCGACCTGACCCGGCTGGTCGAAACCGACGATGACGAGCCGTTCGTCCTGCACCCTGGCGAGTTCGTACTAGCGTCCACCTTCGAGGTCGTGTCACTGCCCGACGACATCGCCGGCCGGCTAGAGGGCAAGAGCTCGCTCGGCAGGCTCGGGCTGCTGACTCACTCAACGGCCGGCTGGATTGACCCGGGGTTCTCCGGACACGTGACGCTCGAGCTGTCTAACGTGGCGACGCTGCCGATCAAACTGTGGCCTGGCATGAAGATCGGGCAGCTGTGCCTGTTCCGTACTAGCTCGCCAGCGGAGCACCCATACGGCTCCGCCGTCTACGGCTCCCGGTACCAGGACCAGCGTGGCCCTACGCCGTCCCGCTCCTACCTGAACTTCTATCGGACGAAGGTGTGAAATGAATCCCCAGGACGGCCGGATCCAGGTGCTCGTAACCAACGACACGTCATCGGCCGAGCATAAGGCGGATCAGGCCAAGCTCTACGTGATGTTCGACGCAGCCGAACCCGACGGCAACAAGCTGTACTTCACCAAAGCAGAGTGGGAAGCGTTCGTCCTGGGCGTCAAGGATGGCGAATTCGACCTCGACGAATCAGGAAACCTTCCCTAGCCTTCCTCGCGCGTGTCCTGATTAATCGGTACGCCGATATGAAAATAGACCATCCTTCCTGTTTGCATCCAGCTAGCGACTCGGGGAAGGACGGCCTATTTTCATATCGATTGTTCAGCTAAGCATATAGCCATTCTTAACCGCAGAAACAAGAGCCCGAAAGGTGTCTACCGAACAGTCGAGAATAGCGCCGTTAGGGTTCTTTGAGTCACGAATTACCACATATCCGGGCGCAGTCGCAACTTCGACACACTCCCCGGTAGTGGCACTCCGAGAGGCCTTCCGCCAGTTAAGGCCAAGAGTCTCAGGGACAGGGAAAGACATGATCCTCCTTGATATATGATGCCTTGAAAAGACATCGATTCTGTCAGATTTGCCAGCACGGGATCCAGCTCTCGTGAACCTAAATACTCCCGGCGGCCGTTCGCTGCTGCCCTAAAGCTGTAGCTAAAGGGAATCGCGAACGCTCTTAATAAAGTCAATGGTTTCGGTTGGCGTTATAGCTAGTCTCGTCAGATGCTCGAACACGACGCCGTAATGTTCGATATCCTCGGACCGTTCTAGATAAAACGAGCCAGCCAGACCTTCTGTGTAAATTACACTAGGGCTGGGCGGAGCAAGTTCCAAGATTTTAAAGTTATTCTCAAGTGCCGGATGGGCACCGACCGCAAAGGGAACGACTTGTACCGTTACGGACGGCAGCTCACAGGCTTCAATGAGGCTTGTCAGCTGTTCGTAGAGGACATCGACTCCGCCCACATGCCTGTGCAAGGCCGCCTCGTCAAGCACCTCGGAGAAATGCGGCGGCGACTCCTTCGTAAGCAGTTCCTGCCTGATTAGCCTAGCGGCAACTCGCTGTTCAATCACGTCCGCATCAAGCCGTGGTATGGCGCCCTCATGGCTAGCGCGAGCATAATTCGCTGTTTGCAAGAGACCAGGAATCACAGAGGATTGGTAGCCGCGGATCGAGACGGCCTCAGCCTCCAGCCCAACATACTTTGAATAGGGAAGGTCGTAAGACTGCCACCAGCCCTGCTGCTTTCCCTCACGGGCAAGCGTTGTCAGCAGTTCACGCCGACCTGGATCGGCTACCCCGTACAGCTCACAAAGGTCACGAATGTCCCGAAGCGTGGCGCCTCGATGACCGGTCTCCATGCGGCTGATCTTGCTGGGCGAGCAGAGGATACGGTCCGCTACCTGCTCGACAGTCAGACCCGATTCCGTTCGGAGTTCGCGCAGGAGCGCGCCGAGCTCACGTCGGCGGACCGCCGGACTTCGCGCTTCCGGCACCCTGGTCACATCCTTCCCCGGTCGTTAGCAGCTCGAGTATCTACTTTCATAACTGAACACAACAAATGCTGCGATACACGCTCGACCGTTAGACCTTTCTCCAAGCGAAGGGCCCGGAACACGGCACCGAGCTCACGACGACGAACCGTGGGGCTGCGGACTTCCAGCACGCTCGTCGCTTCCCTTCACAGGAGTATCGGCAGGCCGACCTGGCGGTCCCGATCCTTGGTATAGGCCCAACGGTACATGCTTTTGGCAATTGCCACTGGGTCTTGCCATGAGCACTTGCCCGATGCACTATGAAATCAGATCGAAGCATGCATCCTCAAGTGCGACCCGCCGCGACGATGGGGTCCGTGCGGTGACCCGGGGGGTTACCGGCAGCTGATCCGTGGACCACCGGGCAACCCGATGACCACGAGACGAGAGGGGGTGCCGCCATTCCGTCGACCCCGCGCAGTCCGCCAGCGCCACCTTGATGCAGCCGATGGACACACCACGTCCGCATCCCACAGTCTGGGCCCGCCAGCTAGCCGCTCCCGCAACCCGCGCACGGAAAGCCCCAGATGCCGCTGGGCCGGTGCTGTAACACCGACCCAGCAGAACAGCACTACCCGAGCTCAGGAACGAGCGAGATGGGCTAGCAATATGTTCAACATAAGTAACTTCCTCAGTCAAGACAACCCCTGTCCGACAACCGCGCAGGTAGTAAGGCCTGCCGTCGACACCTGGACCGCCGTGGTCGCCGCACTTCTGCTGCAGGCAACGGAACACCTCGGCGCCCTGCCGCGGCGCATCGGCAACCGGCTGTTCGCGATGAACGACGCCGAGGCCAGCTGGCGCGGCTGGCAGGCCATCAACGCATACGGCGGGCTTGGCCGCCGGTACCGCGATCCGAGGTTCGACCTGCTCCGTGAGTGCCAGCAGTGCGGGGGCTCGGGGACCAAGGCAGACCAGGAGTGCCCCGCCTGCCTCGGCGCGGGCCGCCTGGCCGAAACCGAGCTGGGCATCGCCGACTGGGACAGCGGGGAATGAGCCATGGACTCCCGACGACCACGCGACCCGAGGGTCCTCGACAGCGTGGAGACCGCGCTGCGCACCGTCGCACGGCCAGGGATCCACGAGGCCACCTGGAACTGGCGGTATGAAATCATCCTCGTCGCCGGGCCGGCCGGGGCCGCGGTCGTCGTCGGCTGCACACTCGGCATCGGCTGGCTTATCGGCATCGCGGCCGCGGCCGTCGCCCTTCTCACCGGGGCACTGCTGTGGCCATGTTCCCGCCGACGGCTGGGCGCGTGGGTGTGGCGTGTCATCACACCCCACCGGATGCGGACCGGCTGCATGCACGCCTGGGTGCAGTCCCGGCACGGCAGGCTGCCTGTCGTGCTCCGCAGCAGGGCGACGGACTTCGGTGAACGGCTGCTTGTCTGGTGCCGCGCCGGGATTATCGCGTCGGATCTCGAGATGGCCAGGGATGTCATCGCCGCAGCATGCTGGGCCAGGGACGTGCGGGTCATCCCGCTCGACCGCTACCGCCACCTGGTAATCCTCGAAGTCATCCGCCGCGACACGGTCCCCATGATCAGGGACAACACCGAACAGGACTCCCCCGAGATCATCCATGATCGCGGGGTGCCTGCCTGGCCGGGGGCTTAGTCAGCGGCCGGTGGTCTAGTCCGCCACGGAGTCGGGGGCGGGTGGAGTCGCTGGGCTTGGAGACTGGACGGAGCGCACCAGAAGCTGGGCCACGTCGATGACCTCCAGCGACTCCTTCGCCTCGCCCGAGCTCTTCTTGGCGCTCACCGCGTCCCCGAGCATCACCATGCAGAACGGGCACGCGGTCGAGATCGTGTCGGGGTTCAGCTCCAGCGCCTCATCGATCCGCTCGGTGTTGATCCGCTTGCCGATCCGCTCTTCCATCCACATCCGGGCGCCGCCGGCCCCGCAGCAGAAGCCGCGCTCCTTGCACCGGTGCATCTCCACCGCCTCGACCCCCGGCACCGCCTCGAGGATCTCCCGCGGCGGTGTGAACACCCGGTTGTGCCGGCCAAGGAAGCACGGGTCGTGGTAGGTCAGCTTCTCATCCACCCGCTCCACCGGCTTGAGCTTGCCCTCGGACACGAGCCTGGCCAGCAGCTGGGTGTGGTGGATCACCTCATAGTTCCCGCCGAGCTGCGGGTACTCGTTGGCGATCGTATTGAAGCAGTGCGGGCACGACGCAACGATCTTCCGCGCGTGCGCCTCGTTCAGCGTCTCCACGTTCTGCTGCGCCAGCATGGAGAACACGAACTCGTTGCCTATCCGCCTGGCCGGGTCACCGGTACAGGTCTCGGCCCGGCCGAGCACCGCGAAGGACACGCCGGCGGTGTGCAGGAGGGTCGCGATCGCCTTCGTGGTCTTCTTGGCCCGGTCCTCAAGCGCGCCGGCGCAGCCCACCCAGAACAGGTACTCCACGTCGTCACCGATAACCCCGTCGACGACCGGGACCTCGAAGTCGAGCTCGGTCATCCAGTCGCCCCTGCGGCTGGCGCCCATCCCCCACGGGTCGCCCTTGTTCTCCAGGTTCTTCAGCATGCCCGCCGCCTCGACCGGGAACGCGGACTCGATCAGCACCTGGTGGCGGCGCATTCCGTCGATGTGATCGATGTGCTCGATGTCGACCGGGCACTCCTCCACACATGCACCGCAGTTAGTGCACGACCAGAGCACGTCAGGATCAATAACGCCATTGACGTCTGAGCCACCCACCAGAGGCCGTTCTGCTTCTGCTCTTACTGCCTCGGGGAGTGCGGCGCGCGCCTCGTCCGAGGCGGCCAGCAGGTACGGGGCCTTCGCGAAGGCGTGATCGCGCAGGTCGAGGATGACCTGCTTCGGCGACAGCGGCTTGCCGGTCACCCAGGCCGGGCACTGGGACTGGCAGCGGCCGCACTCGGTGCAGGTGGCCAGGTCCAGCATGCCCTTCCAGGTCAGGTCCTCGACCTTGCCGATGCCGAAGATATCGGTGTCCGGATCGGCCTCCTCGAAGTCCAGCACCTTGCCGCCGGAACGCATCGGCTCCAGCGCGCCGAGGGCGTTCGGACGGCGGGAGAACAGGATGTTCAGCGGGGCGAGGCCGATGTGCAGGTGCTTGGAGTGCACCACGATCACGAGGAAGGCGAGGACCACGCCCAGCTGGGCCAGGATGAACACGGCCTCCAGGACCGAGTTGACGCCGGTGCCGAGCGGGTGCAGCCAGTGGCCGACGAGCTGGCTCGCGAACGCGCCGTGCGCATAGGGGAAGACGCCGGTGTTGATCTGGGCACCGCGGTAGAGGAGCAGCGTCGCGATGACCGCGAAGATCATGCCGAGGACCACCCAGGCGGCCCGGGTGTGCGAGCCCATGAACCGAGACGCGCGGCCCTTGGTTGCCGGGCTGTTACGGAACCGGATGATCGTGAACGTGACAATTCCCACAAGGACCGCGACCGCGAAAAGGTCCTCCAGGAAGCCGATCACTTCCCAGTGTCCGATCCACGGGATGGCGAACGTCCGGCTGAACAGGTCGCCGTATGCCTCGATGATCGTCAGGCCGAGGACGATGAAGCCCCAGAACGTGAGCGCGTGCGCCATGCCCGGGATCGACCACTTGAGCAGCTTGCGCTGGCCGAACACCTCGGTGGCCTGCGCTTTCAGGTCCGTGCCCAGGTGCGTTTTCGCGTACTCGAACCGCTCGGGGGCCGGCTGCCCGGTGGCCGCGAGCCGCCGCAGCCACCACACGCGCCGGCCCGCGATGGCGAACGCGGTCACGGTCATTACCAGGCCGATGATGATCCTTGCGGCCACGCTGCGCCCTCCTCAGTAAAACCTTGAGCACCAGCGTAGCGGCGCGGACCTTCCTACTCATCGGTAACCCCGCTGTCAGCCTTTGCCCTGAGTTGCCGCGTCGAACTGGTCAGCCGCCGGGGGCAGCACCGGCCGGGTGCTGGTCCAGCCTGCGGTTATCACGGCGTCGTAGCTAACCACCGTGCCTTCAGGGACGGCGAGCAGCGGCTGGCCTAGCTGGACCATGGTCTGGTCACCGCCGGGAGTTGTCACCACCATGACCTGCTGGGTGCCGTAGGACGGCTTCACCCCGCTCGGGGCGCAGGTGGTGCCCGGTACGTGGATAGCGGCCAGTATCGCCTCGCAGTTCGCGAACCCTGGTACCGCGCCGGAGGATGCCGGAGTTACTCCAGCTGGCAGGGCGGTCTGCACCTGCTCGTCATCGACCAGCTCGCCGGTGCCCGGGTCGATCACCAGCACTTCCACCGCGGTGTCCTGCAGCCTGGCGAACGGATCGGCGCCGTCGCTGCCGCCGCCCAGGACGATGCCGTAACCGGAATGGCCGAGCGGATCGGTGACGGTGCCGATGGTGTGCACGTCGGGCAGGGAAGCGAGCACCTTGAAGACGGCGGCCCGGACGGGCGCCGGGATCGGCTCCTTCAGCAGCACGGCGGAAATCTCGAACATCCGGAACGTTGCGTCCTGATCGGCCGCGGGGACCTGCTCCTGCTTGTATTCCTGCGCGATCTCGGCCCGCATCGCTTTTGCCAGCCCGGCCGGGCCGGCGGGCAGCGCTTGCAGCTGCGTGTAGGTCAGCTGCTCGTTACCCAGATTCCCGACATTCCCGCCGACCTGCCACCAGGCCTGCTGCGCGCTGGAAGTCCTGGGCAGCGCGGGTGACCCGGCGGCCTGCCACGCTGCCGTCGCGCCGCCGGGCAGCGGGACCGTCGTCTCACCGGTAGACGGGAGGGTCCAGGTTCGCTGGCCGGCGGACCTTGAATCCCAGCCGGTAATGGGCGCGTAGCGCTGGTCGACCGCGTAGACCCGCGGGCCGGATGCATAGCCGAGCAGGGTGCCGGTGATCTCTTCCTCGCGCCAGTAGATGCCGGTGCTTGGAGAGCCCGCCGCCACGGTTGCCGCGCGCAGCAGCACCTCGCGTGCGGTCAGGGTGGCGGGCACGGCGTGCGCCGTGGGCGTGGCGTGCGCGGTGGACCTGGCGTGTGCGGTGGGCTTGGCCGGATGCAGCAGCGCGGTCTGGTGGCTGGGGCCTGCCGCGGGCAGCTGCGTTATGACGATGGCGGCCGCCGCCCCCGCGGCCACGGCCGTCACCGCCAGGCCGGCACCCGTCCGCGCCCGGCGACGGCGGGCGGCTCCTTGGCTTACCTTGGTCAGATCTACGGTCGGCGTGTACCGCTCCTGCGGGGTGAAAGCAGAACGCAGGTCATCTTCGGTCCTCATCTGGTCTCCTTAGCCGGTGCGTTAGCCGGTGCGCGCATCTCGACGCGCAGCGTGGCGAGTGCACGGGACGCGTAGCCGCGGACGGTGCCCGCAGCGCAGCCGAGCAGTGCGGCGATCTCGGGATCGGAGAGTCCTTCGTAATAACGGAGTACGAGCACGGCGCGCTGCCGACGCGGCAGCTTCCCGATCTCGGCTAGGAGGGCGGCACGCTCGGCGTGATGCGCGGCGTGATCTGCGGCGTCCTGGTCGCCCAGGTCCGGACGGGTTCCCTCTGGGCGGGTTCCCGTTGGGATGAAACGCCAGGTCCGCCGCCTGGATGAGATGAACTCGTTGACGATCATCTTCCGGATGTAGGACTCCGGGTGGTCGAGACGGCTGATCTTCCGCCAGCGCGCATGCGCTCGGATCAGCACTTCCTGGACCACATCCTCGGCGAGGCCACGGTCCCCGGTCAGCACGCCGGCGAACCGCAGCACCGCGGGCAGCCGCGTATCCGCGAACTCCTCGAATGTCATCGCACCTCTCTCATCGGACTCTCCGACGAATACACGCAAGCGCGGGAGCGTTGTGTTGTGCTGTGCGTCGCATTAGTTCGTCCGTGGCGGCTCACCGTTGCGCGCTATGTGGCTATTTGTGCCGATCCGACCGGTTGTCCGACTCGGTTTTCCGTGGAAGATCCATGCTCCGCGGAAGAAAAAGGGTCAGAAACGCACACTTTGTTTCCGTCGAGCATCGATTTTCCGTTCAAATCCGGAGTGCGCGGCTCGGCGTGGGACCACTGATGACTTGTGGTTCTACTGGGTATAAACAGGCTGCTGGGTATGTAGAGGCTGCTGGGTATGTAGAGGCTGCTGGTGTGAGCCGCGCCGGGCGCGGCCCGAGCGCGGGCCGCCGGCAGCGGCCCCGGACTCGGCAGGACGCGGAACGGGGCTGGTGGGACGTGGTTCGCAAGCGGGCGGCGGGGAACGGGAATGTTCGGGGGCAAGGTAAAGTTGAGCCTAAGTGACTCAAGTCATTTGACGGCGTTAGGTCCGGCTGGCAAGCTTGAGCACGGACTACTCAACTTCAATCACATCAGAGGACAGCTCATGGCACGTGCGGTAGGGATTGACCTGGGGACGACTAACTCTGTCGTCGCCATCCTTGAAGGCGGGGAGCCGACGGTCATCGCGAACGCCGAGGGCTCGCGGACGACCCCGTCGGTTGTTGCCTTCGCCAAGAACGCTGAGGTGCTGGTCGGCGAAGTCGCCAAGCGCCAGGCAGTAACGAACGTAGACCGGACCATCCGTTCGGTCAAGCGGCACATGGGGACCGACTGGTCCGTCACCATCGACGGCAAGAAGTTCACCCCGCAGCAGATCAGCGCATTCATCTTGCAGAAGCTGAAGAGGGACGCCGAGTCCTACCTGGGCGAGAAGATCACCGACGCGGTGATCACCGTCCCGGCCTACTTCAACGACGCGCAGCGCCAGGCCACCAAGGACGCGGGTCAGATCGCCGGCCTGAACGTGCTCCGGATCATCAACGAGCCGACTTCCGCTGCGCTGGCCTACCACCTGGACAAGGAGGGCGAGGCCACCATCCTCGTCTTCGACCTGGGCGGCGGCACCTTCGACGTGTCCCTGCTCGAGGTCGGCGAGGGCGTCGTCGAGGTCAAGGCGACCAGTGGCGACAACCACCTCGGCGGTGACGACTGGGACCAGCGGATCGTCGACTGGATGGTCACGAACTTCCGCAACTCCTACGGCAAGGACCTGTCCAAGGACAAGATCGCGCTGCAGCGGCTGCGGGACGCGGCGGAGACCGCCAAGATCGAGCTGTCTCAGTCGATGGAATCCCAGATCAGCATCCCGTACATCGCCCAGGGCGACGACGGCCCGCTGCACCTGGACGCCAAGCTCAGCCGCTCGGACTTCCAGCGGATGACCTCGGACCTGCTCGACCGGTGCAAGAACCCGTTCCAGCAGGTCGTCAAGGACGCCGGGATGGGGATCGACAAGATCGACCACGTGGTGCTCGTCGGCGGATCCACCCGGATGCCCGCGGTGGTCGACCTGGTCAAGTCGCTGACCGGCGGCAAGGAGCCGAACAAGGGCGTCAACCCGGACGAGGTTGTCGCGGTCGGCGCCTGCCTGCAGGCCGGGGTGCTCAAGGGCGAGGTCAAGGACGTCCTGCTCCTCGACGTGACCCCGCTGAGCCTGGGCATCGAGACCAAGGGCGGCATCTTCACCAAGCTGATCGACCGCAACACCACCATCCCGACCAAGCGCTCGGAGATCTTCACCACCGCCGAGGACAACCAGCCGTCGGTGCAGATCCAGGTGTTCCAGGGTGAGCGCGAGATCGCGGCCTACAACAAGAAGCTCGGCATGTTCGAGCTGTCCGGCATCGCGCCCGCGCCGCGTGGCGTGCCGCAGGTCGAGGTCACCTTCGACATCGACGCCAACGGCATCGTGAACGTGTCCGCCAAGGACCTGGGCACGGGCAAGCAGCAGTCGGTGCAGATCACCGG